>Ga0179591_1362672_pt1 | contig 22753 bp, 16 predicted proteins | sample CZOMad2_1_08_16f_FD_182891 | JGI IMG/M metagenome (GOLD analysis project Ga0179591, IMG submission 182891) | Vadose zone soil fungal communities from Angelo Coast Range Reserve, California, USA - CZOMad2_1_08_16fungal (PacBio error correction) | ecosystem: Environmental > Terrestrial > Soil >... | reverse complement strand
TCCCGCACCCGGGTCGTTGTAGCGAAGGAGGCCTTTCTTCTTAAAGGGCAAGCGCAGCAGTAGTCTGATCCCAGGCTAATTTTTCAAAGAATATCCCATGTTATGTCACTACTCTTCGGTTGAGATGTGGCGGCCCCCCCACCACCTCCAGATGCGGTGCGAAAGATTGTTTGAGTCATAGCCCCCCGGTCTTTCTCGGACGATGTCTTCCAAACCCAGTCTTCTCAGTTTTACATGCAAGCCTCGACCTGTTTTCTTCCCTCCTGAGGAAGTTTCAGGCCTCACCCCCGTTATGAGGAGCTATCTGATTTTTGATTTCGTGATTGCCGCTCCCAGCGTCTTGCGAATCTTGCTTGATCCCATCCTTTCCAGTTTACTAGGTGAGTTCTGCTGAAACGTCGATGCTTCAGAAGTTGGCCCCCATCTCCTTATACAGGCGGAGACGATCCCTGCTCTTACCGTGACTGGCTGATGCTGTGTTGCCGGGCAGGACCTTTCTTACCCCCCCCTCTGCGTCAGCCACGACCTGACGTGAACCATCTTTTCGTGGTCCGTAGTTCGTTTATTCTATACAAGGGGAAGGTTTTTTCCCGGCGCAAATGTTCTCGCTCTTCTCCTTGCTTAGACTTCTCGTTTCGGTCGCACACAGTCCGCTTACTCGATCGCTTCATGCCCCCTTTCATTCGTGGCCGTATCGTGGCTGTTTGACCTTTTCCAGCCCGAGGCCTAGAGGATCTCCATTCCACCTACATCCTCGACTTGCTATCCACCCCTCTTGCTGGCTTCTTGGGTCAAGGGTTGACCCGGTATACCTCCTCCGCCGGCACTTTCAGCAGCGAATGGTCGATTGTCTTGGAGTTTGGCCATCACCGCTTGTCTCCTCCTTTTCTTCAGAAGCTCACAGATGAAACTACGATCCGCCGTACACACTCTTTATTGAGGCCGGTAGGGCCTTCCAAGAAAGCAAAGAAGAGGACGTGCCAATCCTTTTCACCTGGAGTCCTTTTTGGGGTAAGGGGGTTTGTGTCTTTTAGAGAATATCCACCTAGGTAGAAGGTATCTCTTACTTCCTCAATGGGCGGAGTCTCCGACTGCCCCCGTAAGACAGGTATAGAGACAGGTATAGAAGCACCCTGACTAAAGGCCAACACGAACCATTTTGGTCCACCAACCACCATTTTAGACTTTCAGTCCTCCGCGGTAGTTTCTGTGTTAGCCGCCCGCAGGTCGAGCCTGAGTTTTGTTTTCAGCTCCCCTTTTTTTTGGTTCTTCGCTCGACGAGTCCACTATTTGATTGACGACCCCCTGTGACGTTTTTTGAAATGGGTTCAATCGAATGGATATAAAAGAGTAAACCGATCCTCCCCTCTTTATCTCTAGTGAGCGCTGGCAGTATATCGGGTATCTAGGAACCCTTTTTGAGCCTTGGTGAACCCCGGGCGCCGACCATCTGCAGTTTCTTCATTTTACTTCCGTTGCAGCCCTTGTGAACTCTTTCACAAGAAACCCTTTGCCGGAGCCTGATCGAAGAGACACTTTTCCTGGCTTATTTTCCAAATGCTCGGATTCTTCCACCCCATTCGGAGATCCCTTGTTGCAGCCTTTCCCCGGCGCCTGACTTTTGTAACTTTTTCGAAACGGTGCAGACAGAGCGACGAAAGCGTCCTAGAGCCTCTTACCCCCTCGGGAATGGTCCATCATCGGTTGTAGCGCCCGCTATTTTTACGACTTTGAGTGAGCCACATGTTCAGACCAACATCTCTCCCCAGACCCCTTGTTTCAGGAGTCTCGATCCCTCCCTTGACCCTGCCTCTCGACGTTTAGGCCATTTTGGTTTTAGAGCGAAGGAGGAACGTCCTCCTCTTGAGGTTAGGGTTAGTCTGGCAGTTTGCACCTATCGGCCCTCATAACTTCCTCTCGGGTCTTTTCTCTTGGCGTGCACGTATTGATACTGTTTTCCGTAGCACCCGGTCGAACTTTTTTTCCCCCAGCTTCTTTTTGACCGTAAGGTCGAGCATCGATCTTCTTTTTCCCCCCCCTTTCTTTTTTTTTTTGTTGAGGAGACCCCTGATTCGCGTCAAGAATCAACGACATTTTAAGTTCGCGAGTTTAGCAAAGCGGATAAGGTCTTTTGCAGCCCAGGAGGTGAAGAACCGGGTCTCGTTTGCCAGAGTTCCTTAGTTTTCTACTCCGACGTGCTGTTAGCGTGACGTCTCTGGCAGCTCGGAATGAAGGAAGGCAGAGTTTTTCGCAGATCCTGGTCAAATCCCTAGGATAGCCTCTTGACACGGGACCCGCCTATGCCTTTTTCAGGTTTAAGAAAGGTTGCTTTTTTCAACCCCTTTTCGGTTTACACGCCCTTCCCCCGTCTGTTCCTCAAATCGGTTACCCCCGCTGATTCTTTCTCCGAGTAATGATGCATAACATTTTTGCGTGCGGCTCGGTCAATGCCTAGCTCTTGTCTTTGATCACCCGGGGCACGTTTTCTTGATCTCGAAGGTTCCCCTGTACCGCCGAGCTGCCTTTATCGGCGCACGTTACTCTCGAGGCGGACTTTTGCTTTCCTGTTCTTTCCTTCCAACCTGATGTTCTCGGCGTCTCTGCCCGGTCGAGCAGTGCCGTTTTTTCCTACGGGCTCGGCCGTGACTTCGTCCCCGACCCCGATGACGTAGTTTATTCACCTGGTCTGCCAGACGCTGTCATGGGGAGAGTGACCCTTTGCCCACAGGAGTCCTCGTTAACTCTACTTCTGTTACTCGTGCTCCCTAATCCTCTTTCCTCAAGCTCGACCGCGGTTACGTTCCCCCCGACCCGCGTTCTTTCACCGAACCTCTTTTGATTTATTCCCAATTCTTTCATGGCCGTGACCTGATTTTCCCTGCGCTGCTGCCAGAGGGCGTCGAATGTCCCAGGGCCTACAAATCCTAGCCTTTCCCTCCCGGACGTTTTCAGATATGGTTCTCAACCTCAAAACCCTCCCCCCCCCCACCAGTGAGTTTGCGCAGAGCCTCGCGTGGCGTGCTTCTAAGACACTTAATTTTCTTTCCAGGTGAAATTACCCTCTAGGCTAGTCGTGTCCGCCCCCCCCTTTATGCTGGCAGTACGGCGGCGGAATCCTTCCCGATTTCCGCGGTGATTACCACGAACTAGGCTCCTTGCTGGTCCTTTGTCAAACGAGGATCCCCATCCACCGTTCACCGTCTTGCTTGTTTCCCACGCAGCCTAAGCTAGCTCTGCGATGCTAGGCGCATTATCAAAGGTCAGCCCTTGCCTCTTCCTGATATGCCAAGTTCTCTACTCCACGCTGAACCGTTTTTTTACTTGGAAGTGCAGCGATCTTGTTTCCTTCTTTTTGCGAGACTGTCCTCCGTACTACTCCTTTTCCAACCAATCAAGCGCGACCTCTGCCGCCTCAGATCGACACCTGATCCCTGAATACGCGCGTACGCCAATAGACTTCCCTTTCCCTTCCAGAACCTTCCTTCCTTGGCTGACACCCGGTCGTGATTCAACTGAACCAAGCATAGTGACGTAGTACCCTTTACGTCTTGCTTTTTTCTCCCTCATCTCCGAGCGTCTAGCCCTCAGCATGTGTCTCCGGCATGATTCAGCGCCTCGACCCTTCCTGCCGAAGCGCAAGGCACTCGATTCCACCCCTTCTAACCTATCAGCACGGGTTCTGTTCCTCCGTGTTCGCGTTCCCAGTTTCTTCCCATGTATCGCTCGGGAACTTTGCTCTTTTCAGTACTTTGCAAGGTCTGAAGAAGAAGTCTATTAGTCCCGTTTGAAACAGGGAGATTTTGTTTTCTCGACCTCGTAGATAATTACTTCACCAGACTTTTAGACACTCCTTTCGCTATACATAGCGGTCTTGGTAGGTGTGGAAGTACCGTCCCATATTCTAATTGAATCTTTCTCTCCCCCTCAATTTACCAGGTCACCCGTCCCGTTCCGACTAACCTTCTACGCTGAGATGTCTTTGAACCTAGCGTACGAGAAAGCTCCCCGTAGTTTTCTTCGAGTTACTCTTAGTGAGGCCCATTCCTTTCGCGCGGCGGCCCCCCCCAAGGATATTTTGAGACCGGTGGGTTTTGCGATCCCTTCTTTGCGTTCCTGCAGTCCATTTTCTCTCCGGGCGAATTGCAGCATCTCTAGGTGCCACCTTCGGCAGTATTCTGATGGTATGAAATTCAGCTCTGCCGCACTGCCTCTCGTCCCATTAATTTTTTCGGACCAGAATCTCTCTTTCAGTTTATCCTTACCTTCACTCCGCCCAGCCCCCGCCTGTTTTAAGGATATGAGCTCTCTCCGCTCATAACTTTTATTTGCTAGACCTCCCGTCAGGGTGTTGATCGCCGGGCAAGGATGAGGCGTCTGCCTCATTTTTAGACGTTGGGGAAACCCTTTTCAGGCTCCACTGATTAGACCCAGTCCCCAAATCCCTCACAGGGCCCGGCGTATCCTGGCACCGTTAACTTGACGATGTTGCGCCTCCCACCAATAACGCGACGTCTTACTTACTTCTCCTTTCCTTCCATTTCTTCCTTTTCCACAAGATATTTCTTGAGCACGGCAGTTCGGAAGCCCCCCCCAGAGTCATAAGATTCCCCTCTTGGAGCAAAGTTTTCTGAATCCTCTCCACTCCCTGGGGCCTGAGGCCCCCCTCCCCCTCCCCGGCTTTTCCTTAATATAGAAGTATTGCAAGCTGGGCGATGACCGAGCGGGGTTCGTGAGCTTCGAACACTTCCGTCGGAGTAGGAAAGATGACTTACAGATACTCCGCCAAGACTTAACCTGCTCTTTTGGAGTCCCTCCTTATCTTCTGGACCCTCGGATGACCACGACAGAAAGGTCATTTGATCTTGGGATAAAATTTGCCTTTCTAAGAGAAGATTACCCAAGTCAACCCCTGGTAGTCATTTCCAGATCCCCGAACACCGCCTCTATCACTCCTAAGTTGTTGTGTTAGTTATCGTTTTCTGATGATACGAGAACATCCTTTTGAGGCTCCCCCATTTTTTCTTGGTTCACTCGGCATGATCCCGTGCGCCCCTCCCATGGGTTTATGTTTTTTTGGAATTTTTTGTGGCGGTATCCCCGCACGGTCCCCCCCTTTGGAAAATCCTAGAACACGCTCCGCACGCAAGCAATGGCGGAGATTCTGCTTAGAGAGGAAGTCTCGAAGAGATCCTGGCTTTCGTCCCCCTAAAGCCCCTCCCCTACTGCACCCCTGTCCCTTTCCGGCAACTCAATTTGTTTTTTTCCCCCCTTCGGTTGGCGGGGAGGACTGACCCCTTCTCTTTTCTTCGATACGGTCTTAAGACCGGTTGCTTCTCCCCCGGAGCAGTTGCCCTCTGCATCGTTCTTTTGTGCCGGGTCGACGTTGGAACCCCGCATTCTTTCTCTGGTACTCAGAATTCTTAGATTACGGACTTCACGCAGTTTTGGTCTCCTGTCCAACAGCCCCTTTTCCATTATTTTGGGACACTACGTCGGCTTCCTTTTTGCTGTGTCGGTGCAATTCCTCGCGTGTTTTCTCCCAACGGCGAGGCCCAGTACCGCCTACATTTTTTGACTCTTTCTTCCAAATTTCGTCTTGTTCCCCTTTTGAGGATAGGCCATATGTAAGAAGTTTTATCTTTTTTTTGCCCGGCCAGTACCCCGCGCTTCTGTCTTTTCTGAATTACCGTTCCGGAGAAATCGTGTTTGCGGTTTGGCCTAAATTTTATACCTCGAAAAGTCTGCAGCTGCTCCCGGATCTACACCCCTCTCGTTTTCCCTTCCACCTCCGCGTCACCTCGTCCCATGGCGTCCGGGCTGGTCTTTTTTCCCGCCCTTCCTTTCCTCCGATACCACTTCAGTACAAGTCTCCGGCAGGCCTTGGGACTTGGTGACCCAACAGGAATCGATAGAACCTTTTTTTCCTCTTTCCCGCACTCTACGATGTCTAAACTCCTGGGTGATTGTCATCGTTGTTCATTTCTCTGCAAGAGTTTTCCGGAGATGAATGACCTTTCCTGGTAACGACCGACCCCTTTCCCTCTTTTTTTAGTCAATATAGGCGCAGTACAGAATCCTGGGCCGTTTCCCCCAAATAAACCCTCATTACTTTTTCTTCCGATTCCCCTATGTGTCGATTCTCAGCTGTTTCTCCTCCTCGGGAGATAAAAAGACGCCCCCCACGTATCCTCTTGCCTACGCACTCTGAAAGCCTCGCGACTTTCTTAGATGACAGTGAAGAGGAAGCCCCGTCCACGTTCCCCGAATGATATGTCTAGATGATGGAAGAGACCCATTTCTCGAGACCGAAAACCCGTTCTTTTGTCGTAGTCCTATTCGGTCCCGTGTGTCGATCTCAGCTCGATGATCATGGCTGCCCCCCGACTTAGTCCTCTTGGAGGAGCAATGACCCACCTTCCCCTCCGCTTATTGGTACTACGTCCACCTTTCTCTTTGTGTTCGGCTGGGGGCACGCGTTCAGCGACCTGCAACTATGGGACTTTCCTATGGACCGTACTCAGAGTTTATATTTCTCCCTTGGTGCAGGTGTCGACCCTTTCGCACTCCTGGGCTCGTGCTTGGAGTCTCGCCTCTCGCCGCAGACGCCGCCTCTTATGTTTGTGGATCTGACCCACTTTTTGGTGGCTGTCCGCGGAGATTACAAGCATACCGAGGCCTCCTTATAATTCATGTATCTTTTTCTCCCCCGCCCACTCATTTTCTTCCTGGCTGCGTTGTTAAATCAGGTGTCCCTGTGATCGATCATAAGGTTTTGCTTTGCCACGTCTGCAGTCTCTCCCGTTTCCTTTTCGTTTCCATCAAAGGCCGGTGATCCTCCTGGAGTCATCTTACGAAGTACTTGACCTTCGGGCAGGCTTCCCTATCCACCCCCTATTTTCTTGCCACCTGGTTATTCATTGACCCAAAGCGTGGAAAAGGAATTTTTTTGGCATGGTTTTTTGTGTTTTTTTTTTCCTTTCGACTCTCTCGTAAGATGTTAGTAGCCAGGCCGCCTACGTTTTGACGTTGACAGTGCCCCCCGATGTAAGCAGTTCCTGCCCCCCTTACCCCCCCTCCGCGGTAAAGCCATCCCCCCTTTTTCCTTCAACCCCATACTCGGTGCCCTCCATCTTTGTAGAATAGTGACGAAGTTTCGATCTTGAGGTGTTCGAGAGTCAATGCTCCCCCTGAGTTACCAAATTTTCCCGAAGTATTCTTTTCTCCGAGATGTGGCAGTTTTCTTCCCGAGAAGCCAGAAGGCTAGAGGTCTACGATAGTTGATTCTCTCTGTAATTTTCCTTCGGGCGTTTCACCCTATGAGTCACGCATTTGGGATGACCACCAGTCCCCCCGCTGGGGGTTAATTTTTTCCCAGCCCCTAAGCACTCCCTCCAAACGTTTGCCGCCCCCCCTCTCGAGCAAACCGCTCCCTTCAGACCCCCCCGGGAAGGTCTTTATGCCCCTCCTTCCTCGATACTCGTTTTTGCAAGGGCAGCGCGCGGAAGAGGCCTACTCTTTCAGAAAGCCTTTGACGACTCCCCAAGTAGGCAGAAGACTAGGGCGTCCGCTTGTCCATTCGTCATAGGTGTAGACGTGTTCGCGCCGGTTGGCGTCGTTACATCTCCCGTCAGGTCTCCGATCAGCCTAGCCCTGCTAAGGAGCTATCTTCTTTCTGATCGCCAACGTGGAACTAGGATGATCCCGCCGATGGCGACTCTCGGAAAGATTACAGTGTTTCGTTCGCTTTTTTCCCTCTCTCCCATTAGGACCCCGTTTTCCACCCCCGACGTTGTTTTGATATTTACTGGGCGCGAATAGAGAAACACATTTTTTCGATCTTTTCCTTCTGCGTTGATGTCTTAAGGCAGGCCAGGTCGACCTAGCCTGTATCTTTTTCTCCCAAGAATAGTTGTTGTTGTTGATGATGCTTTTTAGACATCCCGATCTCGCCTTTCCTCGAGTTGGGGTAGAAAAGATTGATCCCCGACCCTAGGCGCTTGTGACGAACACGGGACTAGGTCGTTTGACTCTTCGATCTCTTTGTTCTATAAAGCGCCGCTGGCCGAGTTGTCTCATAGGATCAGGCCTTTTTTTTCCTTCTTTCGAGATTGGTCCTAACGGGTGCTTTCTAAATTCTCCCACCCTTGCCCTTCTTTACCCTGCTACGCCTCGTCCGAAGCCTTATACCGCCCTAAGCGGAGGCCACCCCGGTTTCCCGCCGTTAACCGATATGGGTTCCACGGTCTCCCCCGAGCGCGTATCTTTCGTTGCTTTCCTCCAATACAGAAGTTTCTCTTGAGGCTTTAAATTCTCGCTTGTTCCGGTGGTAAAACTTTGCCTGATCGCCGCCGCCGTTAATTAGCAGGCAGTTTTTTCTCGCCGACAGGATCTCCCGCGCAGGATTCTCAGAGCCCCTTTTACTTTATTACGTTTTTCTGATGCTTCTTCGGTACAACGGGTCGAGCACTCAGGCGCTTCCTGCTAGAACGGTCACTCTCCCCCTGAGGCTGAAGATATATCTCACCCGTCTGTGAGATAAGGAGATGTCGGCGCTTTCAGTGCCAACCGTAGTGAATTGACTCCTTTCTTGGTGATAGGCTATCGAGAACACACTCAAGTCTCGAACGTCTCTTCGAAACCCCTCCGAAGTGATTATACACTGGTTGGTTGCTGCCCAGGTTAGGGATCCGCGAGTGTGCTTCACCTTTCCAAGGTGAGAATGGACCGGCTGTACTATGTTCGTTCTACCCTCCCAGGCTCCCCCCGTAGAGCCCGCTTATCGTCTCCTGGGACAACCTTTCCCCACAACAGTGACGCCTTTGGCAAGAGCATTGGTTTCGTCTCTTTCCGAGCGTCCTGCCCACGACATTTTCACCTAGGTTCCTTTTCCTTTCCGGCTCTGCCTCTCCTTTTCAGCTGGCGCCTTCGAAGAGGAGAGGAGAACAGAGTGTGATGGCCACGCTCAATACTCTCCTAAGGTCTCTTCGTTGACCCGAGGAGCCCACCCTCAGGATGGAGTTTACGCTTGGCAACCGGCTTGCTTTTCTTCAAAAGTCCTCCCTCCCGCTGCGGATAGTATAGTAGAGGGTCGTTTTGCACCAGCTGTCTTCTCCTCTACTCCGCTTGCGCCTCGTTCTTCTTCCCTTTCCCAACAACTTTTCCTCCGTCCAGCCGGCCTCTTTGACAGGTTTCGACCAGCATGGTCGGGCTTTCTCCCCCGAAAGCCTCTCTAATTTTTCGACCCCCTCCCCCTAGAGATGACAGGTTGTGTCATCAACTCCTGCGATCAGTTTTTTTACGCCTCCGAACGCGCGTCTTTTTTCTCAGTTCTTTCTTTTGCTGACGTAGAGGTAGTTTTTCAGGAAACACACCAGCATCTCTGGTTCCCACGCCTTCCGTTCCTGAGTTTTTTCCTTACGTCCCGAAGAGTAGACTCACCCCCCCCATCAGCTGCCTTTTAGTGACATTCACGAGAATACACCGCCCCGACGACGCCAATTACTACGCTTCCCCCTTCTTCGCCTCCACAGCAATTTGTTCGTTCGCGCGATGCCGGGAAAGGGTCTATCATAGGTACAGCCCTACGTAATCCCTTTGTGTCTCCTTAAGGTTCAGGTCCAGTCGAAACGTCGGCTTTGTGTTAACGGTTTTCCTTCTTGTTATCAGTCCTACAGTCGACGCGGGACATCTCTTCCCCGTCCTCCCCTCCGACCTCCCGTAAGCTGGGTATCCCTTTGTGGACGATTCCATTTTCCCTTTAAATGAGAGTAGTTTTAAATGACGCTGTCGATTTTGCCCTGGTCCTTTTTCCGCTACGCTTTTCTCGCCGTGAAAGCCCTTGCTGTCATGCCCCCCAATCGAAACGGGTTTTTTCCGGTACGGCCCTTCTATTTTCCCAAGTTTGACAGTCGCGGACCGTGAAGTTTCCTTCCCACCCTCGCCTGCCTCTAACGTGTTTTGCTAGTAGAGGATTTTCAGTTCTTTCGCGGACAGCCGGCGGCGGTCTATCCTGTCCCTCTTCCGATTCTTCGGGCCGATGGGCTCGACCTGGTTAACACGCCGCTTTGCCCCGCGATGCGATCAGCACTTTTCCACCAGCAGGCCCCTCATCAGCCTCCCCGCTAGTACCTCTCTTGCGTAATTGTTCTTTTGCGGTCTCGGACGCTTGCGTCCCTTTAGGCGCCGAACGCCCTCAGTTTTTTCAGACCCCCTCCACCGTCAAGGATGTCGCCGGTGGCCTTTCCCTTGTTGGGTTCTGGAGAACACCGTTCTCCCTGTCACACCCATCATAAAGGGTAAGTCCACGTTTTTTGACTGCGACATTCTTCCTCAAAATACCTTTTCCCCCTCACCCCCCCCCCCCACCCCTAAGTTGAGTCCTTTTGAAGTTATAGGATGTAACCCCGATCCCTATCCTTCTTTTTTCTGCGTATGAGCACGAAAGGAGGCTCCTCAGCCCTCTGACTTTTCAAATGCTCCGTCCTCGACAAACCCCAGTTTCTAGCTTCTTACAAATCGTAAGTGTTCCTCTAGCCCTAGACGCAACACGGGCCGTGTCCGATATCCCTTTTATGGCGGACCATCAACCTTCTGTGCAGAGGCGACTCTGTGACAGACCCAAGGAGATCCGGCGATATGTAGCTTACCCTTCTCTCTCCCGCTCCTCTCAGATGATGTTCCTACCCCCCGCGGATCGACCGCCATAACCCTAGTAGCGTCCCTTGGGGGCATCCAGGCTCCCGTCACAAAGGTAGATAAGGGTGCGATCCTCGCCCCCCGATCTTTCCTCTCTTTCCTGAGTGAGATCGGGGTCTACACCCTAAGAGAAATGAGTTCCTTCTTTTCCGGATTTCTTCCCTCTGGCCCAAACTCCCCCCAGTCCATGTTATGTCTTTCCCCCCCGGCGTTCGATTGTGTAGTCCTTTAAATCTCAGGCTTCCTTTTCTAGTATGTATTTTCTTCAATTTGTTGAGCCTTGGCGAGCTCCCCAACAGCTCCCGACCCCTCCTTTGGTCCGACACTTTGATTTGCCTGGCCGCCCCCTCCTATAAGGACAGGATCTTGGCAGCGGCTCGGGACCTGCCTGCCGATCGGGTCTTTATGATAGGATGCCCCCCTTGGTGAATGGCGTCTGTCCTTTAGCGTTTCCAGAGGCCTCCTGCGTAAGCGTCTTTCCCCATCTTCATTAAGACCTCCGATTTTTCCCCCCTCTCATTCCTGAATGCGTATACCGTAACTTCTTTTAGTTATTGTGGGGAGGCAAAGCCAAGCCCCAATGGAGAACTCTTACCGTTTTTGATGTGATTTTCGGTACCTCTTCTTCCCCCCCTTAAGAATTCTTTGGAATCCCCACCCCAACGGCCAGTCACCTGCGTCAGAACTGGAAATTTCCGATCCGTGCGTATCCGCCATGAATTTGAGGACTTTCCCGTCTTTCCTTCTTCCTAAGACTGCGTCATTACTCCCTCTGATTCAGGTACGGTCAGACTTCTTTGGATTCGAGGACTAAGTTCCCTTTTAGGAGCATGCGAGGAAGAACCTACTTCTTTTCTCGAAATCTCTTCAGAGCCTGGTCTGAACCTTCGGATTCCGGTAATTTCAGTTTATGGTAGGGCCCGAGCTTAAAACAACATTTTCCGTGGACAACGTGACTCGACGATGTTCTGTGGTGCCAACTTTCAGATTCAGACATTCAAACTGGGCCAACGCCATCCTCCCACCTCACTATCCCCCACCCCCTTGTTCCTGAACTTCGAAGTTCGCTGCCTACTCCCCGGTTCATTGGAACTTTCAGAGAAGAGTTTATTCCCGCCCGGTTCTTGTCAACTACCTGCTTCGATGTAGGCCCGCCATCCACGGTCTTAAAGAGATGGGGGTTTTTTACCCCCAGCTGAAGGTACTTTGATTCTCTACCCCTCTTCCGGTTGACGCAGCGCGGTAGAGACTCGACTTCTTTGATCGACTTTCAATGAAATTTGATTTGCTCCTTCTTTTCCTGACCGGCCCGTCGGCCCACCTTCACCTTTCCTCTGAGAGCTCCCCTCTATGTCTGATTGGAAAATGGGCCGCGCTCTCGCGCGACAAACCCGTTTCTAGCGTCCGCAACGTTTCGTTGTTTTCACTTGCGGCTCTTACTCCCGAGGAGTTTTATTTTCCTTTACAGTCGACTCGATCTTCTTTACTTACCTCTCGGCGGACACACCCAAACTTCAGTAAGTGGCCACTACCCCCGAGTGATTTTTCCTGGTCTTCGGCACTATCGACTCTGAGCAACAGACTCCTTCTTCATTTCATTACGGTTCGTTCGAGTACGCCCCTTCGTTTTTCCACTGGGAAGTTTCAGAGTTTCCCTGTTATATCCTACTTGTAGTAGAAATTCGATTTTAGTAGAACGTCCGTTATGGCTTTTCTTCTTCATGGTGACTGCCCTAGTTGGACTTCTAGTGTTTTGCCCTCGTCCTTCTGGCAAATAATCCCATTTCTTCTCCCTTCTCTAAGATCCCGTGCTCATTCGTCCCCCCCCACTATTCTGAGTGGGTTTCCTCCTCTTGCACCCCGTGGTCTTACCATCTTTCTTTGCCATACTTTTCCCATAAGCCCATTTTTTCTTGCGAGTTTTGGCCACTCAACGAGCTCGTCCCCCCCTCGAATTCGTCCTTTCTCCTCCCGCACGTCGTCCAGATTGGTTGCATTCGGCAGACGTTCTCTCACCCCATGTATTTTTTTTTTGGGCCCATCTCTCGGGCATGTACTCGGCCACCCCACGCAATGGCTTCCCCCGCCCAATGCCTTCTGTTGGCCACGCACTGGGGGTGGGTCAGTGGGTGTGTAGAGCAGTATAGTCAGATCTTAAGCTTTCGTCTGGCCGCGATAGCTAGCCCTTTGCTGTTCCCTCCTCCCCCCAATAGAGCTACGCCCCCTCCAGGGAGTGAGTACCCTGTTCCGTCAATCACACCGGTGGGACACGTCCAACCCCCCGCGATTGTCTGCACTTGTGACCTCTTGAGATGACCCCTTTTGCGAGTGGTGGGAGTTCCTGCTTGCGATACCGAGTAACCTTTACTTCTCCGGCGCGAGATGCCGGCCTGGCCATTCTTCCGCGCCATGCCTGCGACCAGTGCCGATGTGATTCCGCGTTGCGGGTAGGCAGATCGGACGTTCTCACGGCGAGCCGCTGCTGGTTCATTTCGTCCCCCCCTCGGGGTGCCGGACAACTTGCAGCCCCCCGGGTAGCTGGATTGCCTATGCTTGAAGAGGGCGGCCCGAGCCTCTTTTCTATATTTTCCATGTGGCAACGCCTATCCCCCGTGACGACACCTGCGACCCTCATTGACTCCCGCTCCAGGCAACGCTTTTGTTCCACTCCGGGCAGAGAATCAGAGCCTCAGCAGACGCCATGCGCGGTACCTGGTCGCCCCCCGTTTTTGATATTGGTACTCTTCCCCGAGTGCCGTTGGAGCCTGCGGGGGGAACAAAGACCTCCACAGCGGGCTCGTCCCTTTCTAATGAGCGACCTCCTATCCCGATGCCGGGATTCGATCAGAGACTGGGTTTCACGACTGTTGTACGTTACTCCTTCCTTTCCAGGCGGTCGTTGCTTCTTCCCAGACTTCCTGCGAACTCCCGTAACATTTTTGGTGGCTTGGGCCCGTCTTTCGCTGCTGCTACGCTTTCGCACCCTTCTCCTCTGGGAAAAGTTCTTCCTTTTGATGTACGTTCTTTTTTATCAGCAGTTCTCTTTTCCCCATAATAGATGATCTCTGATGTTTTTCGAATGGAAGGCTTAAAGGACCACGGAGGTGGACTTTGCTCGAGCGGTTCGGCCCATCGAAGTTCCCTCCGCGGAAAACTTATGAGTGTGAGCGTTCTCCCTTTTTTTTGACGGTGCTACCCTACGGGATCACCTAGGACTGTCTCCTCCTTCGCTAGCCTGTGGCCTGTCGATTAGTAGTCGGGTCACAGCAATGCGTGCTCTATGGAGCACCTGGACCCGGGGTTTCGTGTGTGCCGTGTACCGAGCACTCGGATTTTCTTTTACCCTTTTGCCGTTAACGTGTGGGGTCCCCCCCCAGGTGCCCGCTGGCTCTGACCGTGCTGCGGATTCTGCCCGGATTTATTTTCCCACTAACAGACGTTCCTTTGACGTCGGTTCAGTCGAGCGCTTGGGACTCCCCTTTGCACTGGTTGATCGCGAACGGTTCATGCCGCCGAGGTCACGTCATCTAGATTCCCGTGTGGGCTATCTGAGGGCCGGCCATCACCCTTTTGGTGACTCTTCCCCTCTGTCTTTTTTTTTTTCACCTCCCAGCTGGTCGGAGCGCGTTGCTCGCTTATCGAAGTGCTCGCCCGTCCCTCTCCGCATCGGAACCTGCAGCCGAGCTCCCTTTTGCTGTCCCCTCTCGCGGCTTCTGATCTGGTTGCCAGTCCATTTTTCTCCCATACGACGACTTGGTCCGTTTACCCTTCGACTCGCCCCACCTTCACTTTCCCCCACCAAAGCTCGACCATTTCTCGACACGACACCCGACCCTGTGAGTCCTTTGTGGTTTCTTTGGCCCACCGGTAGGGTCGTGAGTGCTCTAGAAGGAGTTCCACTTTCCCTCATGCTTATTAACCTCACCTTCGAAAATGGCGCGGCTTTTTTGCAGATTTAGAGAGGTTCACCCCTGCAAACCCCCTGACCCCCCCCCCCGAGCCAGTTGGCCCATTGATTTTCGCGGCGTTGGCTTTGTTTTCCCCACGTCGGTCCGACTTTTTACGCCAGTTCAAGCCATAGGCGTGTCTGACTGCTCGGGACTCCTTTCAGAATCAGCTGTGCCGGCGGGGAGATGCTTCGCCGTTTCCCCCGAGAAAGGAGCTCCCAGCCGACGGCTCCCATTCTTTCTTCCGCCGTGCCCTGTTTTCTTCCCCTGCCGGATAGTTCTACCTGTCATGCTGATGCTGGCTCACGCATCAGCCCGGCATCGTGTGGCTTCTGAGTCCCCCTTTCTCTTTTAGGGCCCAGATTACATGAAGTCCTCCTCAGGGATTCTCGGCCCCCCTTTGGGTCGGGCCTCCCCCCGAGAGGCACCGATGACTTTCCCCAGTTTTCGAGCCATTGCTTCGGGGAGTCCACGGCGGCCCGACAGTATACTCTGGAAGGTCTTTCTTCAAGCTGGCGTTGATCACCGCCCCGAGATCAGAGCCGTTAAGTCCCCAATCGAACTTTTACCTTGTACCTTCCTGTTCTTTGGGCTTAGATGGAACTTTTTTCTTTGCCCCGACTAGACACATCAGCACCGGGGTGTTCCTACGTGGTCCCCGGAAGTGTGGTAGACGAAGAATCCCCCCCCCAAGCTTTCTCTTGATTTGATTTTTCATGATAGCGCCTTCCTAGTCATACAGAAGCAAGGAAGTCACGTTGGACTTAATCAGACCTTTTCTTTTCGCGTTTTTAGCGTTTCGGCCCTGTTATGAGATCAGCGGTAATAGCTAGAGGTTCACCTCCTTTGACTGTTCAAGTCGAAGATTCGAGGTTGCTGACTTTTCCGAAATGGCTGTTTTGGCGGTTCGACCTCGCGAGTAGCTTTCTGCCATTACTTGTAGAGATACGAACCCTCCCCCGCTTTGTGACGGCCCTGGTTCCCACAGATCGGCGGGCCCTGCCTCGGTCGCTCCCTCCCCGGGCAGTCTCGTTCCGCCCTGGGTTTCAGTCCGCTACTTAACTGTGACCTCTTTCCTCCCCCCCCTATGACATCCTGGAAAAGGTCGGAGTCGTCTTCATCCTTTCGTTGAGGCCACCGTTCGCTTCGCTGGCCATTCCCTTCTCAAAAACCCCTTTCCCAACATCGATGATGTGGGTCTTTTTCGGTTTTGGCTTTTAGGATGGGAGACACCCAGCACGGATTGACCTAGATCTCTGCAGCGTTCTTCTTTGCCTAACGGCACGGTTTAACAGCGCCCCTGGCCTTAGACCCTCTTCTGAAGATAGTTATTTTTTTTTTCTTTTACCCGTTGGCCCCTGGTCAAAGCGGTTATCACGCCCCTTCTCGTCCAGATGAGTAATGGCAGGGAAGTATGACCCCCTGAGTTCCCCTCCTCTGAGATCATCCTTGGTTCCGCACGCCCGTTCCTTGAGATCAAGGATGTGTGAATTTTTCGACTTTCCCCAGTTGGCGACACACAGCCTGTCGACCCGCCGGCCCTGACCTTTCCCCCACGGTAAACCTTAGTCTCACGTTTCGATTTGTTTTTAATGCGATTTTGCATCCCCATAATTTTTTTACGCAGTGCGTACGGTATATTGCCGTTCTAGCCCCCTCCTCGTTCTTTCGTTGATGGCGGATTTTTCACGTATCCGGCCGTCTTCATTTCCCGCATGCAGACGCAGCACATTTCTAAACTGCCTGGGGAAGGCAGTTTTCGCCCCGGAGGTTTCCCCTTCTGGCAATGACTCACCGGGCTTGGCCGCATTAAACTTGGTGGAGTAGGGTTTGTTGCCAGCTAAGGGCTTTTTTAATTTTACGTATCACGCCCGGAGCCTGAACGTATTGTTCGACGCGATGGGTACCTTCCCCGGACTTTACTTCCTTTTCATACTGGCTGTTTGGGGCTACAGTGTTGTCAGGTAGCGCCGCTTCACCGCGGCACCATTTCTCTCTCGGTTTCCCATATAAGATCCACACCCGAGATATCTCCTTTCCTCTTTTTGGGTTGATTTTATTCTTTGTGAATGATGAACGGGCTGAACTTTCGGCGCCCGTGCGTTACCCATATTTCCCCACGGGAGCCGATCTTTCTTTTCTGTCCGATCCGTCTTGTCCTCTCCCGGTGTTTTTTCAGATGCGGTCGTCCTTTTTCAGGATTCTTCTCTCGGTTAGAGACATCGTGCCCTGCTTGCTTCCCTTGAGACTCTGCCTCGCATCCCCCACCGCCTCTTTGATCCTCCCCTTTTTTTTTCCTTTTTTTTGGTTCGGCTCCATACCCTTCTCGACTTCCAGGAAAGGAGTGGAAGATTTTTTCCCCTGCCCTGTCCTTACAGTTCATTTGGCAGGGGTGATGAGTCTTTTTTGTCCGTTGCAAGAGCATTTTCTAATTCTCCTGTCCTGCAGTGTTTTCCCCAGTAGCAACTCCTCCGATTTTCTTTTTGAATTTGACGCACCGAAGAAATTAAGTCACAGTTATGTGGGGAGGCAGTCCAAACACTCCCTTCATCGCAAAGCATGTCAATACCCCCCTGTCGTGGTGCAAGGGATGTTGTTACTTGCGGGGCTTCGCGGGGTGTTGGCCTTCCCCAAACCGATTCTTCCCCCCCTACCCCCCTCAAAATTATCCTCCGAGCTTTTTTCCTGTTGTCCTAAGCGCCCAATGGTGAGGACCGGCCTCCGCAGGTTCTCAGCCTGACGGCCAGTATTTGACCTCAGCTGCAGACCCCTTTTAAGGTAGTCCCCATGTTTCTTCATGGGCGGCTCGGGTCCTCCTAGCAGTTCTCAGAGTGATACGGCGTGATTCTCTTTTTAAGCGGGGTCTTCACCCCCTCCGGTTCGTCGAATCCTTTTTCCTGCGCAAGAGAGACTTTTCCCCAACCACCTTTCTCGACCCACGTAGTGGAAGCTACGGTGATACCTTCCTGGCGCCTACGCTCACTTGTTATTTCTGACCCCAGTCCCCCGATCTTCCCTCGCCCGACCGGGTCGCTTCTCTTATGTTAAGATGTGGAGTTGACATCTCCGAGGAGACTGAAGGAACCTGATTTTCTTGACCTGAGGATGGTCGATGGCGCGACCTACGAGCAGTAAGTACCTAGCTGCTTTAACCCCCTCCCCTTCCCCAGATGAACTGTCGTTTGATTTTTTTTTCGATGCGGTCGTTGATAGTTCTGTCCGACTCTTTTTCGAATTCTCCTGATAGCCAGGTTCCTGCACTTCCTCTCCAGATTCTTCTTCGTGCCCGGCATCAGGCTTCAAAGTCTTACAGAGAGAAGACTCTTTCGTGATGTTCTGAGGCTGATTACCTCTAAAATCTCCCTTCACCCAAGAAAATGAGTCGTATAAAAGCTTCCCTCGTCCTTCGGTTCGATGTCCCACCTCCTCTTAGTGATGGATGTAAATACGATTCATAGATTCGTCTAAAGTACTCTAGCGTCCCAAGGAAAGAAAGACCTGGGTACTCTTATGAAACGTTTGGTGCCTTTATGATGCGTGTGCTGGGCCTTGGGGTCTTGCAACGGAACGCTCCCACCCGATACAGGAGTTCCCCTGATTCGTCGCCATGGAAGTAAGTAGAGGCTTCCCCCTGGTCTTTTATAGAAAGTTTGTTTTACCATGTCTTCAGCTCGTTGAGTAGCCCCCGCTTTTCTAGATTTAGATCGACGACGAATGACCCCCCTTTATATTGAACGGGTATGACGGTAATATTATCTTTCCTGGCGCTCATGGACTCCTTCCAATACTAAAGTCCCAAGGGTTTTCTTCCCCCCCCTTATGATTCTCCCCTTTCCTAACCGGCGTCGCACAAAGAGAAACCCTTTTGTGTTTGATGCGTTGGGTTCCCCCAGAAGCCTGGTTCCTTTGGCTCTACACCTGTCGGAGTTTTTTCTAAGGTGGGCCACAGTACTTTGCAAGCTTCTTTTCTGGCCGTCGTGTCTCTCATAACCCGAACTTTTGTCATAGGTATTCCCTTCCTGCCTCCGTACGGACTCTAGGCCGCACGGACTCGAAGTACAACGATGGTATCTCAACATTTTGTTATTTGCCCCTACGTAGGACCCCCTCCCCTGCCAATCGTCTTAAAACGCCCCCTCCGGCACTTTGTTGGTCCTTTGGTTTGGGTTTTCTCCAGTTTCGCGTCCTTGAGGTCTCATCTTCTCGGTAGACTGCCCGCTCATGGTTCCGCCAGTGTTATGACCCCTTTCACCCCAGCCCGAACACTTCCCTCTGGACGCGGCATGTCGGCATCGCGGTCTTTTCTTCTATTTTCGCTTTTAGGGTGTCCGTTTTTCTTTGAGGTAGGCGAGCGGTTCAGTCCGAAGTCTTATTTTCCGTCTCCCTTCCTGGCCTTGCGACCAATTAGGGCCACCCCCTTCCCCCTCGTTTTAATAGTTTTCTGTGTCCCCGGGCCTGCGTGTCACTTCTGACGTTAGTCTCTGGCTTCGTTCTTTTTCTCTTGGACGCTACTGCTGCGGGTAAGTTGAACGTCCTAGGCTCCTTTTTCTCCCCCAAACGGGTTAGTCTTTTTAATTGATCTTAGCCCAACTCTCGGCTAACCTGGCTAGCCGGCTGAAAACCCTTATCTTCTACAAGCCTGACAACGTTTCCGCCTTTTCTTTAGAATTGACGACTTGACCCTCTCCGACGTAAAGAAATGCGTTTTGCTTCGCGAAGAAGCCTATTGGTTCCCTCTCGCCGAAGCTAGGTTTGTTGCTACTCCTTAGTCACCACCCGATTTTAGGGCGGGTACGCCGAGACCGGCCGCTTGTTTTGTAAATCATTTCCGTGCCCATGTCCCACAGAGTGTCGGGGTCACTCATCTACTTGCTTGGAATGTTCTCAGGATGATGTCTTTAGTCTCCTATCGGTGTCCCCGACCTCGGGAAGTTCTGTCCAAAGCGTATCGTTTGGTTTATCTGTTGTAGAAAACGATCGTCCACTTTCTTTTCTTTGATGCCGGGTCGGCACGCCGCCTGTGGGTCGCGGCTTCCGCGATGTTTTTTTCTCCCCCCCGACCCAGGTCGACCCTACCCCCCCACCTCGGCGTCTGATTGGACGCCCCCCGTTCGCCGCAGATCGCATATATGTTACTGCCTTCAGTTGTGTGAGCTTTGATGATCGACGGACGGCTTCAAGTGACATCAACGACGGCCAAAGGTCGGCTCCAGAAGTTTTTACCCGGGATAGCTTTCCTGCAATCGGTCCTCCCCCCTAGACGGAGGTAGTGTGACGCAACGGCCCAGCTACAGACGATTTTCCTGGTTTTTCGCTCTCGGTTCGCTCGAACCGGCCTGACGGTCGATTCGTCATGTACCACGCTTTATCGGGATCCCTATGATCCTGTCTTTTTAACGAGCACCTCGTTCTTGCTGAAAAACCAAACTGGAAGATTTCCCTCGACCCCTTTTTTCTCGTCCCCCTTCCGTATTAACAGGACGTGATCTCGTACTGAATGAGACCTCTGCCCTTTGGCTTCCTGGTATAGCTATGGTACAGAAAGTTGCTGTCCATTTCTTCTGCTGGTCACGGCAGTTTCGTGGCCCAACCCCTTTCCCACGGTGATCCTAGACACGGTTTTCCGTCCCCGCAGTCACAGGTTGCATAGTCCCTTTCTTTGTGGGAGCTAGCGAAGACTTCAGTTCAACAGTTGATTTCTGACTACAACTCTTCACTGCCTACAATTTACCCGCCTTTGTTACGATCGTCCTTTCTTCCCCGGAGCGATCGAAGTTCGGGTAGTTTAACAGAGGCTGGCAACCTCTCTCCCCCGTAGTATTCTACTTCGTGATTGTATCTTTCTCAACCCCAGGAGGGCTCTGCTCCACATCTGCCTCTTTCCTGTTTTCCTCGTAACCCAGACTCGACTGACACACAAGATGACCCGGCTCCTCGTTCCCCATCTCACCTCCCCCACGTTTTTTCGATCGGATACTTTTTGACGTGGACAAGAGTTCTGACTTGAAGACTGACTCGAGACCCCTTTGCATTTGCCCTGTGACATACGAAATCCCTCTACCTGACGGCATTCACTTTCGCTCCCTCTTTTGACCCAACCGCCCCCCCCGACCCACCCCCAGTTTCAGGCAGGTTTCCAGAGGGAATTGGCGGGTTGTCCTTTTTTCTCTTCTAAGTCGTTTCTTTTCTCCAATACGAGTAGCCCGGACGCCGTGAGTCGTGCTCGCCGAAGTTTTGGCGTCGGACTCTCCGGCCTCCTTAAGACCCTTTGTTCCACCCGCCCGGCCTCCCAGGCGATGCTCAGTGGGGCACCGCTTCCGACTTTCTTTTTCCGATCATTCGGCCCCTTTTTGGAGAGACCGCTCCCTAAGCTATAGGACGGAAGGCCGCTAGGGTTTTTGAAGACCCCTTAGGAAGGTCATTTTTATTGCGGTTTTCTTCTTGGCAGTTATTTCCCCCATTCTCTTCTTTTCCACGTTCTTTCCCAAGGGTAAGGATCCCCGTGTTTTTTCTTTTCAAGCTTTTTCTAGCGAAACCCTGCGAAGGCGCCCAAGACGATTTCCGAGGAGAACAGGTTTGCGACCCAGAACGTTCCTCCCCCCCCTAACTGATCTCTCCCGGCGCCTACGGAAAGTTGACATTTGTTCCCTTTCTTTTCTTTTAAGATTTTTCTCGGTCGCTCCGACGCCAAACCCATCTTGAAGGGGACGCTACGGCGTGCGTGTTCAGTTTTCCCTCCCCCCTCCTCTTTTCCCGAGATACCATCATCTGATAGGGTTTTGCCGACCCTATAAGCTACTACGACCTTCTTTCTAGTCCCCCCTCAATTGTCGCTTTCTCGGAATCACATCACGGGTTTTTCGGCTCTCGTTTTTGCCTGCCCTTTTCTGCAGCTGACATCAGCGCTCGCGGGACTTTGACGGTGATCCTTATCCTCCGTGTAAGCTCTGATCTGACCTTGTCCTTTTTACCCGGTGAGACCTGTCGGCGGGCCTCCCCTCTCGAGTGCATCCGGGCGGAAAGCGCATCGCACAGTTCTCTTCCTTCCCTGGGAGGTTTCCTTTGTTTGGCCCCAGTCGTACGGACTGCATCGATATTTTCATCTCCCCTTCTTCGAGTGGACGGTTCTTTGAGCCTTTTTCAGCGGGGTCCCCCCCCCTTCCGACGTCGACTTCCAGAGCCGCGCGAGCCCCCCTGAGGACCGTAGTGAGGAACACGGTGCTTAGCTCTCTTTTCCCCCCCTCCCCCCCAATCGCCTCTTGCACGTGGGTCGACTGTTGTGCTAGTCGAGGTAAGTTTTTCGGGGCCTCCTGGCGGGCCTGGACGTCATGACTTGAGTATCCTGCCCTTCCCTTCCCTTTCCCTTTTCGGTCGGAACCCGGGCAGAGCCTGTGCTTACCCGTGCTTTTCTTTCTTTCCGGTCTCACGTACATGTTTGAGCGTGTTACGGTCATGATAAGACTGCGGCCCTTGCGTTTTCCCAACGTTTCATGTCCCGGCGACCCCCCCGTGCATCTTCGCTCTCTTTCCGTATGGTTCCGGCTGTGGACTTTTCGAATTTTTCCAAGACTTGAAGAACCCAGTCGTTAAGGTCGTCAAAACCCAACCGGTCCCTCATGATGAGTCCAACTGTTTCTCTTTTTCCTCTGTTTACTTCAAATTGTTGAATAACCACCCATGCCTTTCCTAAGTGAGTACTTTTCTCCTTTCTATATACCCCCCCAGTCCCCCCCCCTCCTGTTGGGAGTCGTTCTCCCCCTGACGTTCCTGGAACGACGCTCCTTCTCTTTCCCTTTACTCCTATCTCCGAACTCACCCCGGGCTGCCTCACACTCTCCTGGGTGGAAGAGTTCCTCCCCTTAGCGGCACACTTGTTGCCTTTTCTGTTCGGCCGGCATAATGCTCCTTTCTCTCTTTAGCTGCGAGGGCCGTAAGGTTCGGTTAGAGGTTCGCTATTCCGCTCGCAAGGGACGACCCTGAATCTTTCACCGCTCGGGGCAGCCACCTCTTAGACAAAGAAATGAACATCCACTGGCAGGGGCTCCCTTGTTTCCGATGTTAGAATTATTACAGCCCATTTTTTAGTAAGTGTGGGCGATCCGCTCCCCTCT
>Ga0179591_1268793_pt1 | contig 22780 bp, 43 predicted proteins | sample CZOMad2_1_08_16f_FD_182891 | JGI IMG/M metagenome (GOLD analysis project Ga0179591, IMG submission 182891) | Vadose zone soil fungal communities from Angelo Coast Range Reserve, California, USA - CZOMad2_1_08_16fungal (PacBio error correction) | ecosystem: Environmental > Terrestrial > Soil >... | reverse complement strand
TGTTTGCCTCTTGGCTTTTTTTTCCTGACCTGCCTTCGTGCCGCGATGGGCTCCCCCCTCCTCCCTTCTTTTCCTTTGTCATAGCAGACCATTCATGCCCTTTCTTTTCATGCCCTTTTATTGGAGTACGTCCCCAAAGGGCTCCACCCTTTTTTTTCAATCATTTATACTAGAACAGCCCCCATTTTTTTTGTCTGCCTTTTTCCTTTTCTCTGTGATGTTTTCCTTTGACCCCATGTCGTTTCACCCCCAACTTTTGTTTTTGGCTTTGAGTTCGTCGTTTAACCGTTTTTTCCACCCTCCCGGAGGGATTTTGGCCTGTTTTTCTCAAGCTGCTTGATGTTTCACTTCCCTCGCCATGGTTTTCCCCTTCTGGACCTGTACCAAACATGGTATCCTTTGTTTCTTCCCCTCTCCAGCCCCAGCCCCAAATCATTTTTGTTTTTTTCCCCCCCCTTTCAAACGGACGCCCGAGGCTTTTTTTCCCTATTTGCACCTTTTTTGTCTTTATAAAGATGATCTTCTTCCTGGTCGTGAATTCCTCTGGCGGCAAATGTCTTGGTCGGGGTGTCCTGCCTTCCCCCCCTGAGCTGGTCCCTCCTTTTTTTCACCACCAAAGATCAAGTGGGGGGTTGGACCCCCCTTTTCTTTTGGCTTATTCGATAGCTTTTTTTCTCGTCGTTTTTTCCCCAACCCCCTCCCCCCCCTGTTTTCACGTCGACGAAATAAGGGTTTTCCAATCTTCCTGGTTTGTTTGTTTCCCTTGTCTTTGCGGTCTGGAATCCTCCCCCCCCTATTCGGTTCACCTCTCCCAGTCCCCTTGCGGTTTTTTTTTTTGAACATCAACACGTCAATTGCGTTTTGCTTGTCCGCCTGCGGATCCGTGTCCAGTTCCCCCCTCCGAACCAATTTTTTCCTTCCCCCTTTTCTCATCCCCGTGTTGTTGTTTGCCTCCCATTTCCGTTATCTCCCGATGAAGTTGCGCCCCTGCATTTTCACCCCACAGCTTTTCCCTGCCTGTCACCCCACCGCACCTGCATTCGTTTTCTTTTCTCTTTGACCTCTCCCCCTTCCTAATTCACCAATGGATATTCCCCCCTGCTTCCCTTAATTTCCCTTGAGTACCTTTCTTGGTACATTGATTGAAAACCTTTCCTCCCCCCCTCCCCGAATCCCAAGGAGCTTTTTTCCTCCCCCCCCCCCCCATTTGGAGTCCTTGGTTTTTTTGGGATTCGGTTCTCCCCCCCTTTTTTTTTTTTTCCGTTCAAAAGTCAAGTCCCCCATTCCTCTTTTCTTTTTTCCTATTTCATTTCTCGTAGGGATCTACCATTACCTTTCTCCCCCCTCTATGAGTTTTTATTCTTCTCGGCCTTTTTTGCCTTTCCCGTTCTTCCCTTTCTTTGAGCTCACTACCTGGATCCTTCCCCCTCTTTTTTGCCCTCCCCCCTTGCCCCTCTTGCGAGACGCTGAACCCCTCCCCTTTCTGTCCCCAATGTGCTGGTTCTGGATCGTTGCGCCTTTTCAACCCTCGTGTGGCCGTTACTGTGAATCCCCCCACCCCCCCCTGACCAGATTTCAGAACATCAACTTTTTCATTCTTTTTCCCCCAACCTTCTTTCCTTGCGGGTCTCTTCCCCCCCTTTTAAGATCTCCGTTCTGGTGTGCGAACGTTTTTTTGTATTTTGCTTACTCCTCCCGTCGGTGCTGCGCCCTTCCCCCTGCTTTCTGCTTCTCCCGTCCCTTTTGCGTAGGTCTTTCCCCCATTTCGTGGAAACTTTGTCCCTTCGGGCCCCCCTCAGTAACCCCCCCTTTTTTGCGCCCCCCGGAAGGCTCCCCTTGTTTTCTCTGGACCCCCCCTTTTGATAACCCCCTTTCCGTTATCTTGGTCTTTTCTTGATTTACCTTTTTTCTTTTCCTTTTCCCTCGACAGTTTTCCCCACCCGCCTCGGTGCCTCCTCTTTTTTGGGTCTAGTTTTTCATGCCACCTCTTTTCCGGCGTCGATCCTCGGGAGTGTGGACCTCCACTTTTTCTTCCCCCACAAAGGGTCGGGGATGTTTCGAAAACTGGCTTGCTTTTTTTTTCTTTTTTAGTACCCTCCTCACCCAGTCCCTTGGGTTTTCTCTTATTTTTTTCCCCCCAGTCCCTGTGCCAATTAGTTCCTCCTCTACCTAACTTCTCCCCCCACCATTTTCCACTTCCCCCTTCATTTCCAATGCCCAGTTTTTGCCCACTTCGGACATACAACCCTTCCCCCCCCTGATTAGCATATTGGTGTGGTCTGTGTGTGCACCTTTTCCACTTTTTTCTTTTCCGTGACTAAAAAAAAAACCCCTTGAACCCTGTGTATTTCACAAACCCCTACTTCCGTACCTTGGTCTGCTTTTCCTTGGTCTTTCCCCGATTGCCCTGTTTGCTCTCCTATGCCTTTGATCTTCCATGTTTTCCTTCCCCAATGATTCTGTCTTCGGTGTCTGGTCACGACCCCCCCGCGCAACCCCCAACCCCCCTTCGTTCAATTAATTTTTTCTGGATGACCCCTTTTTCCCGAGGGGTTTGTTGGTAAAGAGGTCTCCCCATCATCGCGTTGTTTTTTTTCATTATATCATTTCCCCTTAGCCCGTTTTGCGTTTTTTTTTGGTCCTTTCTCCCCCTTTTAATCTCCTAACCATCCGAGTTCTTTTCCATGTATTGGTAAACAAGTTGGTCCCGTACTCAGCCCCTTTTCTGCGTCCCCCACACTGTGTTTCCGTTTGTTACCCCCGCCCCTTCCACCCCCTCTTCCCCAGCAGTACCTACAAAATTTTGCTTTCCTGTGTAGGTGGGCTGGCCTTTTCTCCCTTTTATTTTTTTTCCCCAACTAGCAGGATCTTTGTCCCCCCTTGGCCTCCCTTGCAGCGTCCTGTCCCCCTTCAAGGTCCCCCTTGATGCTTTTCTCGCGGTTTTTTCCTCTGCCACCTGAATTTAAGGTTCTAGCAGTCGGCCCAGTGAATCTTCGTTCCCGCACCCCTTTTTTTTTTTTTTCAGGTTCTTTTCCCAAGATTTTTTCTGACCTCCCCCCTTTTTTTTCCATCTTCCCTTTGAACCCTTGCGATGGTCCAGCTTTTTCTTTCCGACGATTGCGCGGCTTTAAATTGCCCAATTCCCCGTTCTTTCCTTCGGCAATTTTGAACACTTCTTCCTGGTTCTTTTTAAAGGCTTGGCCCCCCGTCGGTTTTTTTTTTTTTTTTTCCGACCCAAGTCCTCCTTCTCCCTTCTCGGACAGTTTTTTTTTTTTTTTTGAAATTTCTTTTTTGATTCGTTTCTGTTTTCTTTTTGACCCCAAATCTGAACTCCCAAAATGGCCCTTTTTGCCTCTTTTTGCTCACCTTGGTTTTTCGGCCCCCTTTTCTTTTTTCTGACACCACGATTCTCAGTCAACCCTTGTTGACGGAGCCTTCTTCTTTTCTACCCCCCATTCCTATAAACCAACCTTTTTTTTAATTTTTTAGGAAGCGTTCTTTTGTATAGTTTTTCACCCTTTAGGACATCCCCTCACATATTTTTGACACAGAAGAAGATCTTTTATTTTGATTTTCAAAGGTGTTTCCCCCCGTTTTATGACATTTACCCCCTCCGTCAACCAGGTATTTAACTTCCCCTTGCCCTCTCGAGCTCAGAGACAAACCTTTTTTTTTTTTTTTTCCCCTTCGTTTTTGATGACACACCCAACAGGACTCCCTGTTGGCGGGTTACTTCGAAGGTTTTTTTCCCGCCCCGGTCCTGTTTTTAGTGGCTTTTTCTTTCAGCACGGAGATTTTGATAATGATGTTTCTGCCAGGAAAAAACTCCTTCCCCCAATTCGCGTCTCCCGACTACGATCCCTGCAGTTTCCACTGAGAGGGATTGTCAGGATTTTTCCCCGGTTCTGTTTCTGATGAGACTCCCCCTACATGTCTTATTTACAGTTCCTTTTGTTGTTTCCCCCCTTCTGGCGGTACATGGGAACCTTCACCTCCCTAAACCCCACCAAACCCAACAAACCCCACAAACCACACGGGGTCTTTTTTGTTGTTTTTGGTCCCGTCTTAGATCCAACTCCTGCCTTCCTGCACACCCCCCCATTGGTGTCTCCCCCCACCCTCCCATTAATTTTTGCCCATCAAGTGAAAACCTTCCCTGCTTCCCTGGCCCCCCCCAGATTTTAGTCTTTCCCTTCATTCCTTTCTTTTTAGGTTTTTGTTCTCTCTGTCCATTTTCTCTCCCTTACTTCAGGCATTCTTTCCTTTCCCCCCAAGAGGAAATTTTCTTTTTCCTGCCCTCAAACTTGCCCCTGGGCCTTCCCCCTTTTTTTCTAGTAACCCAGCCCCACACTTTCCCGAATCCTCCTTGTTTTTAATCCCATTTACACCATTTTGCATTTGCCTATTGGTCTCCTGCCCTTTGTAAACAGTGAGATCTGGACAACCGAATTTTGAACAACGTTTTTTGGACCCGGCCTTTCCTTTGGTGTCAGCGAATGCTCAGGTCTTTTTTTTCCTTTTTCCGATTTCTGGCAAATCTCCCTGTCTTCCACCCCTTTTTCCCCCCCAAATTCGGAAGTCAACCCTTCAAATGTAATTCGTCCTCCTTTGGGCTTTTAAGGCTTTATTTTGCCCCCATTGTCAATACCGCGAAATCCCCCCTCCCCCTCCCGTATTTTTCCCCCCAGTTTAATCTTCTTTTTTTGACTTCCTATGGGTAAGTCATCCTCCAAGAGACTTTTTTCTGTTTCACGAAGTGTTTTCCCTACAATTTAAGAAAATTACAAAATCCCCCGATTCCCCCTTTCCCCCCTGTTTATTCCTTACCTTTTCCCCCTTACTGGGAGTGATTTATTTTCATTGTACTGACTTGCCTCATTTGAGTTTGGACCAGCCCCCCCCCCCCCCCTCCCCTCTTTACCTTTTAGATGTTCCTGTCCTGGGCCGCCGTTTTTCCCTACCCTTATTGGCCCTTTCAGAATTTTTCAAAACCCCAGACGAGGCGGCCCTTTTCTCCTTTTTGGACCCCCCCCTGGGTCCCAAATTTTCACTGTTGAATTAGTCTTTTTTTCTTCTTGTTATTCATCAAGATTTATTCCCCCCCCTCCCCCCCCCAACCTTTTCGACTAGCATCTTTTAATTGCATCTTTTTTTTTTTCCTCTTTTTTTACGTTGGTCCGCGAATGGTTTTAACATTGGTTAGCGACTTCTCCTTTATATTAATCTTCAACGCCCTGCACATTAACTATTTTTTACTTTTTCTTTAGTTTTCTCCAATCCCTTGTCTCCCAAAATTCCCCTCCCCACCCCCGTCCTTGAGTTTGTTGATCTAACCAGTTGGATTTACTCTTTCTGGTACCCGTTGAATTTTTGGTTCCCCGGCCCCCCCATTTGGCATGTTGATTTTCCCATACTTGTTGGTACCCCCTTGGTTCAGCATTTTTCCCAATCCTTTCCCCCCACTCACTTGTTATGCGTCCTCTTTGCTTCTAGGTTTCCGGATTCCTGAATCTTAATTGACTTTTTTCCTCTGGTTCCTTCTTTTCTTTCCAGTCTATGTGGCTCGTTTGCTGCAACGTTTTTTTCCACAAGTTCAGGGCACTTTTTTTTGTTTCCCTTTTCACGTCCCCCCCCGAAAGCCCCGGCCTTTCTTTTGCCCTAACCTTTTTTTTTTGCATCCTCTCAGCGTGTCACACTTCCCCTTTTGACCCTAAGATTGCGCGACCCCTCACGTCCCCCTTTCAAGATTTTGTAAAAATGTGCCCCCTTTTTTTACCTCACCTTTTTTGATTTTGGTACAGTTTTTTTCCCTTTCCCCCCCCCCCCCCCTTCATTCACAAAAGAGGCCACACTATGATTCCTACTTAGATTCTGATTCTTTCTGGCCGGTTGGGATTGAGTGTATGCATACTTTGACCCCCGCCTAATTGGCGTTAAAATTTTTTTTTTATCCTTTTCCCTCTATTGTTTCGTCTACCTCTTGAAGTCTGGACGTTCAAAAGAATTTGTTCAACTTCCCCCCACCATCTTCAAGAATACTTTTTTCCAGCCTTGCGGTTTTCTTTTTGAGAGTTTTTTTTTAACCCGCATCCCCTTTCCCTTCCATCCTCGCCCATGTTTTTTTTTTTTGGCCCGTTATCATTTGAACCCCTCTTTGAGCTTCTTTTCTTTATCTCCCTCCCCTGGGGCTTTAAGAACCATCACCCTTTTTTTTTCTCGTCGAGGAATACTCCACTTCCACGGACTTTGGACCCCCCCACCCCCCCCTTTCACTGGCACCCTTGAACGTTTATTCCGCTTTTTGCGACCCGCCCGTTTTTCCCTTCCCTTTTTTATACAAGAGTCTCTCCCCCGATTCCCCTGTAACTCCCTCAGATTTTTAGGGTGTTGACTTTTTTTTTCCTAACACCTTTACTGTGGCTTTTTTGCATTCGTACCTCCACCCCCGGACTTCTTCCTACGCACACAACCTTGGTTTCCCCCGCTCGTAATCTTATGACCCTTTCAGACCGCCCTTTTCCTTTTGGTTCCTGTGATAATTTTCGCTTGTTTTCCTGTTTCTCGTCGAAGATAGTCCATTTGTGGGTCTTTGGCGTCTGTTCGCCACGTACCTTTTCCTAACTTTTTTCTTGCGATGCTGTGGCTTGCCCCACTTTCTTCTATTTTTCTTCTGGTTCCAGCTTTGTTTTTTCCTTCCCAATGGTTACTGGATTTTAGTTCATTTTTCCACATTGGCCCCCTACGGTATTCCCCAAAGGCTCAAGTTTGTTTTCCACCTCCCCCATAGTCCCCTCGGAATACCCCCACTTCCTCCGCTTGTTCCCCGATCTTTTGATCTCCGGGACTCCCTACTTCCCCTCGTTTGCCCCTATGGTGGCTTAATTTGAATTTTTGTTCCGAGCTCCTTTTTTTTCCCGATCTATGCACCCAACCGCCCCCCCAAGTCTTTCCATTTATTTTGCCTCGAAAAGCTCCTGTTCTCCTTTCTAGCCCTTTTGTTTCCCCTCCAACTCTTCCCCCAAAAAAAATGCTACCCTCTTTCCCCCCCAATAGGTCCCTTCCTCTTTAGCATTGTTTCCCTCCTGCTCCCTGTACCCTTTTTGAGCTCCAAATCTCGGTCCCTTTCTCCGTTGTTCTGATTTTTTTAACATGGGATAACACTTGTTTTTGTTCCCTGTTGTTTCCCCCCATTGCTAACTCGCCCTCCCTCTTCCCACCATTTTTTTTTTTCAAACCCTCTCTTTTCCCCTCCTCCTTCCTTTGACCTCTGACTTTCCCTTTGTCTTAAAACATTTCGTTTTTTTCTTCTTTTTCCAATTTGGAACCCTTTCCCCCCAACCAAGATGTCTTGATGCATGTACCCCCCCACCCCTGCCTCCTTTTATCTTTTTACCGCTAGTGTTGCTTCCTCATACAAGGAGGGAAACCCTTTGATTACCCTTTTCATATTTCGTTCGGACTTTTTTCACCCCATTTTCCTTCATTCGTTTTTTTTCCCCCCAAACCCCGCGCAAGTCCAGCCCCCTTTTCTCTTTCCGGGCCCCCCATTTTTGTTTTTGGTTCCCCCGGATCCGGTTTCAAACCCCCTATTCCTTTTTCCCTTTTAGCCTCTTTCATTCGTCGTACTCGCTTTTTCTTCTTCCCCTAATTTCTTTTTTTTTGAGGTCTTGCCGTTTTCTGTTGGCCCCGTTTTTTTTTTTTGGTACTCTGGCATTCCCTCTCGACCATTTGTAACCCCCGTCCCCCCCTTTCTGATTCTTTAGCGAAACTCATTTCTGCTCCCTTTTTTTTCACGATCGGTTTGCGCCTCATTCCCCTCTTTTTGTTCACAGAGGCCTTCATAGCCAAATTTGCTTTCTTCTTCCGTCTTCCCCCAAAGATCATTCTCCTCCCCCCCCCACTCTCCTTTGTTTTATATGTTCACATAAGATTAGCCGTTCTGTTCATTCCCGTTGGTTCCCCAGCCCTCCCCCCCCAGTCGTTTTGATCGATCTTTTTTCATCTTTTTCTTTTTTCTCCCCCCCGTACCCGTTCTTGGCGCGGTGCTTTATTTTTATTTCTTTCGGTGCCAGCATTTCCCCCCATTTCGGCCCCCTTTACCCGGTCTTACTTTTTTCCTTTTCTCACGTTCGTCTCCCCCCCTCCGGGTTTTTCTTTCTTTTTTGTTGTTTTTTTTGCTTTCATCCTTCGACTTCTCCCATGTTCCTGGTCTTGCTGTTACTCTCAATTCTGTTGTTTTAACCCCCTTTCCCCTCCAGAAATCTTCCTTCGTAGACCCAGGAGGGATTTTTTTTTTTTTCAGACAGACTCCCCCCGTTTTGTTTTCTTCCCCCCAACCTTTGAGCGTTTTTTCAAGTTTCTCTACCTGACAAGTTTTCCAACCAACTCGTTTTTTTTCCACAAAACTTCGGCACAGTCATAGCCTCTCGTACCTTTTCTTGACGTTCAAACTGTTTTCACCCTTTTAATTCATAATGAGGAAGGCACATCCCATACCCCTCCCTACGACTCTAGATTCGGAATATTTAATGTGTTGCCCTCAAAGCGGGTTGGCGGTTAGTCCCCTACCCAAATTTTTTTTCCCCGTGACGTATCAACCCCCGGGAGGACCCCCCGATTTTTAGTTCTTCCCCAAACATTTTTTAAGTTTTTTTTTACCTTCGCCCTTTAGTGGACCCCCCCCGATTGCTCCTTTCCCTTCCTATGCTATAGGCGTTGAACGTGCATTCCCCCTGATTTTTTTTATGGTGGTTTTTGATAGGTGTTCTCTTTCACCGTCCCAAAGCCGTGTTTTCCCCGCCCCACTGGTTGCTCCCTGCCCAACCTTTGTCCAACCCTCTGTTTTCAGAGGCGATGCCCCTTTTCCCCGCCATCCAGGCGCTGCGGTTTTTTTTTTTTCCTTTTATTGCTCCTTTTGCACGTTTTATTTTTTTTCCCCCGTATCTAATAACATTTTTTTTCCGGTTCCCCTGCGACATTGTCTTTCATTTTTTTCACAACTTGGCCCAACGCAATTCACTTCCCCAGGGCTAGAGACATGCGTTTTTTTGACCCCCGACATCCCCTACCATATCACCTAAAGATATCCCCCCCCCCATTTTTTCGTTTCCCACCTGAGCTTTTTCCTGTGGCAGTCTTTCATTGTACCCCCTTTTTCGGTGGTTCCCCCCCACACTATTGTGCATCTCTTGCCTGTCGAGTGTGCCCTCTTTCGGTTCTTTTTTTAAGTAAAATTTTGCCCCCTTCACTCTTTTCCCCTTGCGGTTGTTCGACAGTTTTTTCCTAAGTTTTCCCCCCCCCTGAATTTCACGTTACCTCTTAATGTGCCTCCCCGTCCCCTTAAACCATTGCTAGTTACCTTTTTTCCTGGTTGAATTTCCAGGCAGCTTTTGATCGCCCACCCCGAGTACCCTATCCCTTTCCCAACTGTGTTACAGATGGTAACCCTTTTTTCCTCCTCTTGCAGCCCCTCGGTTTATTCCCTGCAAGGTTTCACAATCTGTATTTTTTTTTTTTCCACGGTTTTCCCCTTCCCCCCCTCGACCCCAACTTTTCATTTTTTTTTTTTTTTTAGGGTCCCCTTTTCCGGGATCATCCACGGCCTCCTTACTTCTTCTTTTAGGAGAACCGTCTTTTGATCTTTTTTTCTGCCCCTTTTTTGATTCCCCAATCTTTCCCTTTTCCCCCCATCCGAACTTGTTTTTGAGGCCGTTCTTTCTCACCTTGGTTCCTCAATTTTCTTTGGCAAAAGCATCCACGTCCTTGAGCTTTTCTTATTCCGACCCCTTTCCCGTCTTTTTAAATCGACAAGTCGATTCTTTTTTTTGCTCCCTTCAGGTGATTGATTACGTTTCAAGCCCTTTTTCTTATCTTTTAGATGAACCTCCTCGTTTCCCCCTTCCCGTTCTTGGCTTCGCTTAGTTCAAAATGACTTTTTATTTGCCTGTACCGGACTTCCCCCCAAAGTCCTTTTTACCAGTAGCGTCATATGTCTCCCCCCCCCAATGTTTCATACCATTTGATCTTTTTTGCCACCCCCAATCCTAGGGTAACCTTTTTTTTCGGTGGTCCTTCCCTGCGGTCCCTTGCATTTAGGGTTCCCTTTATCTTAATTTTTTCCCTTTTTTTTTTTTTTTACTTTCTTTTCCCACGCTCCTTTTCCGCATTTCTCTTACCCCATTGCCTTGTTGATGACCACTCGCTTCTTCATGACCCCTGTTTTTTTTTTTTTTCACGTGAGTTTTTTTCTCAGGGAAAGGTTTTTTTTCCACCCTTGAATTCCGCTTTTTCCAGCCAGTTATCATCCCGGATTTTCAGGGTCCTCTGCAGTCGTTCCACATATCTTTTCCACTCCCTACCGTTTTTTGATGTTGATTGTTCTCCCTTCCAATGACCCCTTTGAGAAGCCCCAAATCAAAAGGAGTAACTCCTGGTTGACCTCCAGATTTACACCATTGATGTTGAACTTAGAATTTCCCTGTTTTGTTCCCCCTTGATGTAATATGAATTTCCCCACACCCCTACCTTAGCTTGAAATTCCTTTTTTTAATGATATTTTCCTACTATAATAATTGCTCTGCATTTGAGCATGATTGTCTTCAGAGGCCAGTTTGAGTTTTGCTCTCTTCCCCCCCCAAAATAATTATGTCCCTTCCCGAACCACGACCCCCAAAATGATTTTTACTTCTCGTAGTACACATCCCCCAACCCCCTTTTCGCCTGTTTTTGCATCAAGATTTGTCCCCCCCATTTTTTTTATTCGGGCCTCGTCCTTCTTTCTTTCCAGTATGTCAAAGGACAGTGTTTTTCCCTTGTTGGTACATTCATCCAAGTGCCCCCATTTTGACCCTTTTTTTTTACGATACCTTCCGACGCTCTCTATTTGAGGCTTTTAATCTCAAGCATTCTTTGGGTCCAACGTCGCCCCTCGTTCCCATCCACTTCGGCCGGTCTCAACCGCATTTCCCTGAATGCTATTTCTTTGTTTTTTTTGCAGTTTTTTTTGTCAGAACTACTCGACTTAGAATTTTCTTTGTTTTTGAACCCAGGATCTTTTCTTTTTGACGATGGTACAGACCCCCCCCACTTGACATTTCAATTATTTCATGTTTTTTAGTCCTTGGGTCTTTCCCTCCTTTACCCATTCCCCCCCCAAATTTAGTTCCCTCACCAGGGATTTGTCCTCCCTTGGAGTTTTCCCCTCTTTTTCTCCCTTTCATACTTCAAGGGAATTGTCTTTTTCTCGACCCAGCTGCCAGTCCCTTTTATTCTTTTTTTTTTCCTCACTTCTGCCGGCACTTCTTGGCCTTTCCTTAAATGCCCCTCCCCTTTTTTTGAAACCTTTCAGTCATGTGATTTCCATCGGCCCCAATTTCAATTTTATAGCTTTGTTTGAGTTCATTTGTTTTCCGGAAATGAAGTCTCATGCCCCCCCCCACCTGAATTCTCCCCTTTTTTTCCTTTTTCTACCATGATAGAACTAAGGCCCGTGCTTATTTTTTCAGCGCGGTTAACTTTGGTCGAGTGGCCTGAACCCCCCCCCCTGTTTTTGAACAGCTTGAGATTTTTTTTTTCCCTCTTGACTTCCTCCGTGCCCCTTCTTCTCGGAGTGTTTTTTTCAACCTGCTCTCGTTTGCAATCCATTTTTTTGATGCCCGTTCCTTTCCCCCCCCAGCACCCTTACCTTTCTGTTCTCACCAACGTTTTTTTTTTTATCTTTCCTGGCGGATAGTGTTTTCTACCTCCCCCCCTTTTTGCCTTTCCCCACCCCTCCCCCTCCTTTTCCTCGAGCCTTGTATTGTCCCCTTCAGTTTTGTACCCCTTTGGTTCAGAACATGGTTTCCCTTCCTGTCGCCTTGATTTTTCGCACCCAATTCACTGGTGTGTATACTCCCTGTTTTTTCCTTCTAATTTTTCTTGGCATCTTATTCATACTCCCTTCTTTTTTGTATGATGATTTTTTCATTGAATTCCTTCCCTTTGGAACGGAGCTTTTTTTATAAATTTGTTATCTTGCTTTGGGCAAGGGCTTTTGGGCGCCCCTTTTTCTATCCAGGGAATCTACATCTTCATTAGTCCCACTAAACCCTTCTTCCTTTAGTTCATCCTCGGCACCCTAGGTGCTTGCCAATTTCCCCCCCCCAATGAGGGGTTTCCCCCCCCGTGCCACCCTCCCCAATGCCTCTCCCCCCGAACTTTGTTCAAGAAAAAAGCTTCCTTTCTTTACTGCTCTCTTTCCCATTGAGTTTTTTAGTTTTACCATTTTCCTGCATGTACACCCCCAGTTTGAACCTTTCCCCCAGCAGATTTTTTCTGATTTTTTTCCTGGAGGCCAGGGCTTGTTTGGGATTTTTAATGAGGCCACTGCTTCTTTATTCCATCCTTTTGTTCGAAGTTCTTTGCCGTCTTCCCTCCGTTTTCCCAAGTCCCATGCGCCTGTGAACTTTTCCGGATTTACCTAACCCCCACCGTTTCCTTCCCTGCTTCAATTCCCCACTGGAGCCATTTCCCCTTCCTTGGGGTTTCCACCACGCAGCCTTTTTCCTCCCCCCTGCCCTTGGTGTGTCCCAAGTGGTCATCCCTTTTGGCATGTTTCCTTTTTATTTTTTTCTTGCATTCCTTTTTTTTTCCCGGAACCAAAAACCCCAGAAGCCATATTGGGATAGGTATGCTACCCCCCCGCCTTGTTTTTTTCCCCCCCCCCCCCCCCACATATAAAGCACCGTTTTTTTTAAGTACCCTTTTTTTTTTCTATTTACCCCCCTTCACCCTGCCCGCGCTGTCAATTGGTGCTGCATTGTTTTTTTTTTGGTGCTTCTTGCCCTAATTGCGAAGTAGTGCCCCCTGCTGTTTCCTCCCATCCTCTATTTTTTTTTTCTGTAGTTCTTTTTTCCCAGTGGGTTTATTCAGGTTGTTCTTCAGCCGCCCCCAAACGACTTTTTTGACGTAAGCCACTAACCCCACTTTTTGGTTTCCCCCCCCCCCCCCTGCTCACCTTATGTACATTTCACACTTTCTTTGTTTGGTGCTAATGGAGCTTTTGATTTTTTTCCTCCCCTCCTGTTCCTTGAATAGTCAAAACTTTATTTTTCTTTTTGGTTAAAACTGTCCCCTCCACCTTTCCCCCCCCCCCCTCGTTTCTTTTTTTCCGCTACTTGGCATCATTTTCCTTTCTTTCTATTTTTTTTTCAGCGTTCCCCCCCGCTTTTTCGGATGGCGCGATTTTTTCCCATTCGACCAGTCTGCTCACCTCTTTGCCAGGAGAACGACCTGCCCCCCCCTCTTTTTTACGCCCTAAGCGCCTTTGGGCGGCGTTTTTTTTTTTTTTTACGACCCTCCCTGAGCCCCCCCTCCCACTTCAGGTAGTCACCTTGACCCTTTGGGATGATCCCCCCCTTCCCTCATCCTCTCAACCCCCACAACAAAAGGCTCATTTTGCCCCCTTGATATTGCTCCCTCGGTGTTTGTTTCTTTAGGTACACCTACACCTGTTTTATTAATTTCCCCCCTCCCCTCCCGTCCCCTAAAATCCTTTTCCGAACTTGTTGCCACCTGAGCGCACACACTTTTTTCTTCGGTCCCACCTTCTTACCTTCTTTTTGGGATTTGGGGACATGTCACTAGCTTTTTCTTTTTTTTTTTCCCCCCTCCCTCGTCGAATCGTAACCAGTCCCCTTTTTTTCCAAACCCCTCATCTATCTTTTCCTCCTCTCCTTGTTTTGTTTTTTTTCCTATTTTTTTTCGCACAATTTGACTGTTCCTTTCTCCCCCTCTTTCTCCTCCCCCAACCTTGGACGTTGTTCTCCCTGGTTCCCCCCCCCCCCTTTGCCTGCTCCCATTAGGTTACCGAGAGTGTGCGTCGTCCCTACTACACCTTTTTTTTTCACCATTATGGATTACAGTCTATGGCCCTTCTCCAACTTTAAAAGGCTCAGTTTTGACACCCCCCTTTCTCCTTTATAAATTAGTCCCCCGTGCTTTTCTTGTTGCCCACTTTTCTTTTTTGTGTGGTTCGGATAGCACCCAGGATTCCCTGTACCCCCTTCAAAGTTCCGGGGCCGCACAGTTTTTCTTTTTTTATACCTACTTCCTTCGGTGAGGGAGGCTGCTTTCTTGTCTGTTTCGTGTTTTTCCCCCTTCCACGTGTTTTTTTTCTGTACTAGGCAATAACTATTTCCCCCCCTCCCCAAATTCCTCCCCCTTTCCCTTACAAACCTTTTTGATTGCGTATGACCCAACCATTTCTTCAAAATTGGTCTTTTTCCCCCTTTGTTTTATTTCCGAAAATCAATTTCCCTTCGTGTGTTCCAGTCTCCCTCCCTCCTTCTCCACCCCCTCTAGAACCCTTTTAGTTTCCTTTCCCCCCCCAATCAAAGTAGCTTCGTGAGGTTTGCTAAAAGATTCTCTGATTTTCCCCTCATTGGGTTGGAGTACCTCCCTCCCGGTTGCCACTAACGGTCCTTCTCCCCAATTCTTCCTTCTTTCTCCACGTCACCCCCTTCGTCTGGGTGGATTTTTCCATTCACTGAATTAGGGCACTCCTCAGCCCTTCCTTTCGTTTTTTCCCCTCCCAAAAGATTCTTCCTTTATTTTTGGACATGTTGATCATGTACTTTCTTTTCTTTCTTTAGAAATGTGTAACCCACCCCGTGGCCCTCCTCCCGGACTTCCAAATCTTCTTTTCCCTCCTTCCCCCTTCTGTATACACCCCTATACGGCGTTTTTTTTTATTTCCACCTTTCTTTTTCCCCATCCCCTTTCCGCGGGATTGATCCGGCTTAGTGTTTTCCCTCCCTTCAGTCCCACACCGGCCTGGGCTTTTTCTCCCCCCCAAACCTTCTGGCGTTGCTTGTGGTAGTAAGCTCTTTTTTTTGAAAACCGTCCTTCTTCATCGTAACCGTAGCTTCCTTCTCATTTACTCCAGTACTGCTTTTCCCTTTCCCTCCCGGACCACTTCAGACCCCCCTGCCATCCCAGATCCATCTTAGTTTTCCCCTTTTTTTTTTTGGTTTCAATCAATGGTAGGGTGTTTCCATTGGCCATTCCCCCACTCACCATGATTATAACAAACCCCCCCGATCGCTTTCCTTTTTCCCCACCCCTCTTGTACTGGTCTTCTGCTGTTTGTTTGCCCGTCTTTGAATACCTCTTTTGACCGATCTCTTCTGAAATTTGCTTTTTCCCTCTTTTTTTTTTAAAATGATTGCACCCCCCCCCCCCTCTCCTTTTTTTTTTCCCTTTTCAGGTTACTCCTGTCCCCCCAATCTTTTTTCGGCCCCTGGTGCTCTTTCCCTTCTTTTCCCAGTTGGGAAAAGAGGCGACTTTCCTTTCCCCCTCCCCCTAAGAAGCTTTTTCGGGCCCCCTCGTCCTCTTTTTGATTTCGGCGACACTTAAGTAAGCATTCCCTGCGGATTCAGGTCTGATGTCTGTAAACCCCCCGACCTTCCCCCCCCCCCCCCAGGGTACACCCCCCCGCCACTGTCCTGTCCCCATTTTTTTTTGCTCCTTTTTTTACGTCCCCTTCCCCCCTACCAAATTTTACCTTCATCTATCAATACACTGCTGATCACCTCCCCCTCTTTCTCGGTTTCTTTGCTTGGCCTTTCTTTTTTTAGTTTTGTGACATTTTCCCCTTTAGTTTTTTTAATACGGGAAATTTCCCCTTTCCTCCGTAACCCTTCTGCCTTTCCTTTTTACTCCTTTCGCCTTTTCCTAGGTCCCCTTTTGAAACGACAGGTAGATCTTTTTTTTTTCCAGTACAGAATTTTAGTTCCCTACCCCTTTTTTTTCCTTCTTCTTCAGCTTTTGATTCCCCACGATCCCCTATACCCGTGAACGGTGACCGATTTTTTCTTCTTTCCCCCTCGATTCCCCCCCACGCGAGTTTCTTTTGTCACTGTTTTTTTCCCCCTCTTTCCCCGGCGGCCAGGTGGACTGCACCTCTTTTTTTTACCGTTGCTCAGTTGCAATACCTTCCCCCTTGAGCATCCTACTTTCTTTATTCTTGAATCTTTTCCCCCCCCCTTTTTTTTGGATCGTTTTAGGGAAAGGATTGTATTTTCCCCCCCCCCTTTCCACACCTTCTACATTGGACGGCCTTTCTCTTTCTTTTTTGGGCCCCCCTTTCGGCCGTGGCCCCCCTTATTCCTTTCAATACGGTCGGACCTGCCGCGTTTCTCTTCTTCGACCCTGACGACTCCCACACCCCAGCAGTTTTAGGCAGCTGGGTTTGTGCCGGTTTTCCTTCTTTTTTTTTCGGATGGTGTGGCCCCTTATTTTCCTCCTTCCCCCCCTCCCCCCCTTTAGCTGCCAACCAGCCTTTTTTTCCCAGCTCTTCTGGCGCCTTTTCGTCCTCCCCCTGGTTTCACTTTCGTATGAATGTTTACCTTCCCGTTTTCTTTTCCTCCTTGTTCCAGTAGCTTATCCCTGGCTTTCCCCTTCCAAAAAACCTTTTTTGCTCCACAAGGTTTTCTGTATGGCACACCAAGTCTTTGCCTCCTTTTGATTTTTTTCACTCGGCCGGTTGTCCCGTCCTGTGTTTTTGTTTGACGGTGCCAAGCGACGGTTTTTGATTCCCCCCTCCCCCCTCTCCCCTCTGTCCCTCACTAAATCTTCCTTACCCCTTTTATGACACCAACTCCACTTTTTTTTTTTTTCTCATTTTGTGACCGAGCGGGATTTTTACCCTTTCTATTTTTTTTCAGGATGCACTTTTCCCTTTTTCCTTTTTTTCTGAAAACCCATGAGATTCCAGTTTTGATGGGTTTCTTCTCTTTCCTTGGTTCCCTTCTTATCTTTTAATCATAAATTCCTTTTGCTTTTCTTATATTGAGGATCCCCTTCCGGGTATCGAAAAATTTCTTCCCATGGGTTCTTCTCCTTTTCAGTTTGAATCGTCCAACCCCAAGCCAGGGATTTCAATTACCCCCCCCCCCTTTTTCTGAAGTCCAAGCCCTCCCGTCTCCCTTTTTTTTTTCTTGTGTTTTTCCCTATCGTCGGGAGTGTTCCCCATATTGCGGTCATGTTTTTTTCCTTTCGTTTTCAGAGGGCCCCCTTTTCCCCCCCTATTTTACCCCCCCCTTGAGTGTTAGAATTAATCCCCGTCCCCCCTGGCACTTTTGCGTGCCCTGCAACCCCCACTCCCTTCTCCCCCTCAAACCCATTATTCTTGTTAGTGTTTTTAACCTTTTCCCACGCTGTTTCTCCCAACCCCCGGTTTTTTCCCCCCTTCTAGTGCTCCCCCTCTTCAGTGCCTTTGCAAGAACCCGTTCTTCTGGGAACATTTTTCCCCACTAAGTCCCCCCTTTTGTTTCCCCCCTGTTTTTTTTTTAAATCCGTTTTTTTTTGTGATGTTCCTCAGAATGCTTTTCTTTTAGTCTCCCCCAACCTTTGGCCCAATTCTTTTTTTCCACCCCCTTGTCCCCCCCCCGGGTGTCCCCCTCTTTTTTGCCCTGCAAAACCTTCTTGCATCTCCTGCCTATTTTTTTTTCCTTCCTTCAGTTTTTTTGTTCCTGTTCCTAAGATCCTGGTTCCCTTCCGTTCCCAGGAATTATTTTTGTGTGCCCGTCGATGTCCCTTTTCCAAACGTTAGGCCCACTCTCCCCCCCTTTTCCCCGCATTTTGGCTTAAGGATTGGTCATCCCCTTCCCTTTGTATTCACCCCGCTTTCTGACCCGGACCTTCCCTTCTGGTCCTACTAGGGGGTGTCCTGTCCCGGCCCTTTTTCCCTCCGAAATCGTTTTCCCCAATTCTTTTCGATGGATTCAATTGCCGCTGTTCCCTTCCTCTGGCCCTTTGGTTGAATCTACTTGATTTTTTGGGCCCGGGTCCCACCTTACTCCCCCCTGATTCTTCCAAACCCCTTGGTAACCCTTTCCCAGTTTTTCCCTTTCTCTGTTCTATTTTTTCAATCCCTATTCATATGAAACACCCAAATTTCCCCGAGACTCTGCCGAATTCTTTATCCTTCCTTGTCTTTTTTGCGATAACTGTTGCTTGCCCAACAGGAGTCGCCTTGCCATTTATTATTGAGCCCAGCTTCACTTTTTCTCGCGAGTCACCCTCTTCTTTAGTTTTTTCCCCCTCCCAACCCTTCCCCCGAAAACTCCTCCTCCTTTTTCCATCCGTGATCTAAAACGTTTTTGTTCCATAGTTTCGTTCAGTCTGTTCTTTCCTTCCCCCCTCATTGTTAGATCTTATTTCCTTCCCTTTCTTTCTTCCCCCTTGGTTCAGGCAATGGGGACCCTACGCATTGCATTGTTTTCGTACTTTAAACCTTTTCTCCCCCCTCTTCGGAAGGATTTTTCCCTGAGTATAATGCTTTCGTCCTTTTGTTTCCTTTCATAGACCTTCTTTTAATTCTTTAGAATGTCGGGTTTCTCCCCCCCCCCGTTCCTTTTTAACAGGCGTTTTTTTCCTTCTTGCCCCTTCACCCTGTCTACTCCTTTCTGCAAATTCTTCCCTGACACTCATTTTCAAACTGGAGTTCCATCCTTCATATGCGTTTAGTGACCACCCTTCCCTTTTCGCCCTTACCTTGCAGAAACGCCTGGACCCCCTGATGTGTTTTCACAAAAATCCCACCCCTTCTTTCTTATCCCTTTTGAGTTTTTGAGTTAGTGACACCCACACTCCCATTGACAACCAACATGATTGCACCATTGTACCCCTTTTGTGAGTCGGGGATGAGGTGTCCTTCTCCCTTCACTTGCCCTTTTCACCCTTTCCTGGGTAAGTACCTGGAAATTTTTTATTTCCCTCTATCGCCTATTTGAACTCCCTCGTTTTTTTCCCCCCCAGAATCTCCTTTTCCTTCCTTCCGTCTTACTACAAAAGGAGTCCCCACTCCTTCCCCCAGACCCGGTTTTGCTGACTGTGGGGTTTTCACAAGGACTGGCTCTCACTCCTCCCCCCTGTCTGGCTTTCACGTGGACTTTACACCTGCTCTGGACCGGATGATACTTGAATTTTTTCCGTTCTGGAACACCCCGCCCCCCCCGATTTTTTCTTAGATGATTACCGCCCTTTTCCCAATGTTTAACTTCCATCCAACCCCCTAGGAAGGCCCCATTCCACATTTAATCCCCCATTCATTACACTGCCCCGAGCGTATCCGATGCCCTTTTTATTCTTCTTTTAGGATTATGGTAATAACTTTAGTACTTTCCTCTGGTCTGTCTTTCCAAGTACGTTGGTAGTTGGGTAGACCTTCCTACCCCGGTGGAGCCCAATTTTAGAATCCACCTACTGTAAGAACCAAGGATGCACCCCCCCCCCCCCTTTGACTTAATCTTTTTCTGTAAATCTCCCTCCACTAAGCACTTTTTTAGTGCTCCTTAGCTTTGGTCCTTTCTACTCCTTTTTTCATAGTCAACCTTGGTTTTTTTGGCGTTGTTTGACACCGTCCCCTCCAACAAGACCAGTGTTCCTTTTAGTTTCGGCTTTTGAGGATGCAAAGTATTTTTCATTAGCTGATTTTTTTTTCCAGGATGCAACCGCCAATGGTTCCCCCTTCTCGTTTTTGTTTTTACAGATTTACCCCCCCCCTGTTAGATTTCAGGGTATGGACTCAGTCCCTCCTCCCCTTTCTGCCCCACTCCGAAAACGACACTATACCCCCTGATTCTTCCCTGCCCCCAAAGGTGGTTTTTTTTGCTATAACCGACTTCTCGTCCTCCCCTTTATGAAAGTTAGGCCGCCAAAATGAGGCTATACACTTGATGTTAAAGCTTCCCTTTGTTTCCTCTCGTCCCAACCACAACCAAAATATAAATTTGTGGGGTTTCTTCCCCCCCCCTCCTTGGAGTCTTCCCCTCTTCGCATTCGTTCCTTTTTTTGACCATCAATGCTCCTACCCAAACCAGTTTTTCTAACCGTCCCCCCGACGATTTTTTTAATTTCTCCCCAGGCATCGGTGCGCTCCTTTTTATTTTCTGGTCGAGCCCAATCGTAATTAACCACCGGGCACACTGCCTTCTGGCGGTTTGATGGGGACCTTTTTTTCACCCTTTTGTTGGTCTTTTCCATGATCACCTCTTTTTCCAATCCAAACTGCTGTTGGAGAAAAGCTAGATCCTTTTTCCTCCCTACCGTTTTTTTTCGACTCACCAATTTTGTTAACGCTTTCGCTCTTTTTGATGCACCTTCCCCCCCCCCCCCAACCGCTGAGTTGAAGACTTGTCCCCATTCACCCCCTAGGTTTGTGCTTCGGTTGACCTGCTCAAGGCATAATACAAGGTTTTTCCCCCCTTCCTCTTACCTTTTTCCTTTTCTGTCGGTCCTGAGAAACATTTAATTTTTCCCCTAGTATGTTCTCCCCCCCGACAGGCTACCACTTTCCCGGCACCAGGAGTTTCGAGTGCCCACAAATTGTAGCTTGGGTTTTTTCTTTCCGTCGGTTTGTTATCGGTCAAAAAAAGTCCCCCTACTTTTAAGCCTAGGTGGCGGCTTCCGTCTCCCCCTCTCTTACATCCCCCGCCTGCCCTTTCCAGCTGCTCCTCGGCGGTTTCCGATGTTCCGTTTCCCAATCAGAACGTCTAGCTGTATTGCCCCCAAACCTGTCCCTCCGGAAAAAATCGCTGCCTCCCTTACTTGGTCCCTTTGCGGATTCTTGTCAACTAATCAGATTATGTCACCCCCATGCTTGCCCGCACTTTAATCTTTTTCTCCCTCCTCAGTTACCCGTGTGCCCGTTACCGTCTGGTCCTCGCCACTGTTCCTATTTCGCGACAGGTCCTCTCATGGAACACCAACTCCCAACTTACCACCCCTCCTTCTCGTGCTTCCCATGTCCCTACTACCTGTCCGAGTTTTTTTTTCGACCATAGGGTGCGTACTTTCCTCCATTTCGGTTTTCGTAGATTTCGGCCACATTCTGCTTCTCCCCCCCTAAATGTTGGCGTCAACCTAGAGGCATTTCGGTCCTCTTTCCCTTTCTTTTTCCGAAACTAATCACAATCCTGACGCCCGGGAAGTGGATAAACCTTCCTCAGGGTTTCGTTTATCTTTTATTTTTTTCGCCTCCCTGACGAGAAACCCGCTTTTTTTTTTCCCCCCTGGGAAGGCTTTAAACTCCCTCCTCGTTTTTCAACTTTTCCGTGGGAAATCCCCAGGAAATATGGAGTAGGATTCTATCCGGTTTGCCCCCGCCCGCTTTGCCTCCGGCGGGTTATTTCAGGAAACCCCGGATGAGTTTTGTACGTTTGTTAAGTCCCCTCCCTTTTCCCCAAACCCTCCATCTTCGTGTTCCCCCAACGCAGAGTACATCTTAAGCCGATATAGACTTTTTTACCCCCCCCTTGACATAACCGTCAGGCGATTGCCCTATGTGCCTGGCCTCTGCCTCAATCTGATCCATCTAGCTGAGGCCTTTTGTGGAGGTCTGTTGTGCACTCAATGTCTTGTCAGCCCTCCAACCTCAAAATTTTTTGAACCCTCGTCCGATTTTTTTTTCCCACACATTTGTCAGGCGCCCTGTTTTTTTTGTCGTGGCACTACGGCTTGCGAGGTTCCTATTCTTATTCCCCTCTCATTCACCTCATTGAAACTTCTGCGGGTTTCCCGCAGAAGCCCGCCAACGCCGTTGGGCCGTCCCTTTTTGCGACTGCGCACCCTTACTGATGGACCTGGAAAGAGAAAGTTCAGTGAGCTGCAGCATTATATTCCTGCCCCCTCGTAGCTGGAGGCGACACTTCCTTTTAACTTCCCTTCCCCTTGAGTCATTTTTTCCCAGACTCCTGTCCCCTGCTGACACAGTGGTAACAGCCCTACAAGGCTCGCGCCGCTTTTTGACTCTCTTGCGACCCATATCAGTGCCTTCCTAATTAAAAGTTGACGGATCGAGGGTGTCGGTGGCTGGGTGCTGGCCTGTTATTTTTGGCCGTGAACACTATAGGCGTTTGCATCGATAAATTGTTCTTTCCCCTAATTGTTCAATATTCACTCGAGCCCGGCCAGCGCGGCCAACCTCCGTAAGGGGCTACAGCGTCAACCTCCGCTAGTCGGGTTGTGTCAAATGCCGGTTTTTAAGATTTCTGACGCCCCTTTTTACTTTAACAGTTGGAATTGTGACCGATTTTTCCGTTCCGGTGACGGAGATGGGACGCCGTTTTTTTGTCTTCCGGCAAGTGCCAATCCATCGAATCGGTTCTTTCCTAGGCCCGGCGGGCCCGTTTTTCTTCTCCCTCCCGCCTGATCGGTCTGTCGGTACGTTCTTAGGCAAGCGTGATGACCACCAATCTGCCGCGCTGGAATTTTCGTGAAAAGTGGGGTCCTTGGAAATCGGCCGGCGCCCAAAAGTTTTTTCACCTAACGGGCGCGGCTCTTGTCTTCCTACCCCTCCCCCGAGCCAAAAATAATTGCAGTTCGAGGCATTTTTGTTTGCGTCCCGAAGTGCTTTTGTTTTCCTTCGAATCAGATGGAAAAACTCCGCAGAGGCCGCGGGTGGTTGCGCGCCCGTTCAAAAATTGCTTTTGAATGATACCGTCTTTTTCCCGGACCAAGAGTAGAATAGGGCCGAATAATTTTGTCGGACGGGATGCAACCAGATCGGCTTAATGTTTGGGCGGTCCGGCCTGTTTTTTCTTCCCCCAATGTATTGAAGGTTGTTTCTCGGTTTTTGATTCGTGGTCCCCGCGTCAGCTAACTAACCACGGATTCCCGCGAACTCCCCTTTTTCCATTGACCGATAGACACGAGGGGAATGCCACAGGTTCAATTGAAATGCTGCGCTTCGCTCTTCGAATTTTTGAGTCCTCCTTGATGTGGGGGGAGAGCCTTCTTT
>Ga0179591_1282294_pt1 | contig 22781 bp, 22 predicted proteins | sample CZOMad2_1_08_16f_FD_182891 | JGI IMG/M metagenome (GOLD analysis project Ga0179591, IMG submission 182891) | Vadose zone soil fungal communities from Angelo Coast Range Reserve, California, USA - CZOMad2_1_08_16fungal (PacBio error correction) | ecosystem: Environmental > Terrestrial > Soil >... | reverse complement strand
ACGACATAGACCCCAACCCCCAACTACCCCCCCCAACCCAATTACGAAGTAATAAATGATACCATATTTCTTTCAAATTTCACCCCTCCTTCCTTCCTGTCTAATGCTGGTTTTCGTCATTTGGTACCCCTTTTATGACCACTCCTAACAATTCTCTTTTGATTACGATGATAATCCGAAATGAAGTCGCATTTACCCCACTCCCACTTCTTCCCTTTTTTCGTCCATTTCGCCAAAGACTTTCCGCTTTGTAATGATTACCGCTTTGCATAATGCTTTATGATGTTATACAGTCTTCTGCTCTTCTGTGGACTCATTTCCCCCTCCTAGTTTAGGAGTTGCCTTCCTTTTAGCCGTCGTTGCCGAGTATTTTTTTTTCTTCGGCCCGTTAAAACCAACGGTGGTGTATTGTGACGGATGATCTTAGACCGGTGTATGTCTGAACTTTCTCTCCTCTTCTAGTATGTTTACTGGATTTGACCTCCCTCTCATCCTTTGGTAACACCGACCAGCTGAATTTCCTATGAAACACTGAGCTGTGATCTGAGTGGCCCCTTATTTGTCTTTGTGACGATTAGTCATTAACCCACCCCCCTCCCCCCCTTTTTTCCTCCCTCCATGGATTTCAGAATCCTTTTTGCCTTCAATCCTCTTCCGACTGTTGTTCTTCGCCCTACCGTCGGCCATCATGTTCAATATTCCTTTTTTTCTTACCCGATAACGACGTTTCCCCCCTACCCGTCCAAACCTGGCAATTGCCTCCTTTCGTACCTACGTGTCCGCCTTTCCTCCCCCCACAAAAGGGCAAAACCCCCCCTGTTCTAACCTTCCCCCATGGGGTCTCGGGCCTCAAGTTGTGACTTTCACCTTTTGTACTTCTGTCCCTACTCCCTGCGGACCATGGACTGACGTTTACTTCCCTGTTAAGTTCTGCTAATGACAGTTTCAGCTTACCTCTCTCTCATCATGATTTCCAATCCTTCTCGCCTTTTAAGCTTGTCTTTGTACCCTGCTTTGAGTTTTTCTTTGCATTGTTCTTTGAAACACTGCGACGTTTTTTTCCCCCCCCTTTGAATTATTATGCTGCAACCGCTTGCTTGCTAGGCGACACATTCCGCCCTTCCCTCTCCAACGAATTGACGAAGTCAATACGGTATCTTGACATCCTCGTCCCCATTTCCCTAGTCATTTGGGACCAGGTTTACATCCGGGACCGAGAAAGGTAATTTTTTCAACTTTTCGTTCAATTTTCTTCCTATGTATAGGTGAAGATAGGGGGGGTGGTTTGGGGGGGTGGTGGTGGTCGGGGTTTTTCGTTCTGTTTGGGGGGTGGTGGTGGGGGGTGGGGGTGGGGTCTTTGAGGCTTTTGTGGGGGGTCTTTTTGTTGTGTTTTTGTTGGCGGGGTGGTGGTTTTTTTTTTTCTTTTGATTTTTTTTTGTGGTTGTGTTGTTCTAGGTGTTGGGTGGGGGTGTGGGTTTTGTTGGGGTCCTCGTTGTTTTTTTTTTTTTTTCTTTGTTCTTTTTTTTTTTTTGGGGCTTTTTTCTTTTCTTTTTTATTCGGGGGGGTTGTGGGGTTGGGGGTTTTGGGGGAGTTGTGGGGTTTGGGGGGGTGGCGGGGGGTTTTTTTTTTTTTTTTTGGTTATTTTGTTTGTGTGGGGGGGGGGGGGAGTGGGTAGTCTTTTTTGGGGGGTGGGTTTTTTTTGTTTTTGGTTTTGGGTTTGTTTTTTGGGGGGTTTGGGGGGTGGGGGGGTTTTCGGGTGGGGTGGGTGGTTTTTGGTTTTTTTTGGGTGTGTGTTTTGTTGTTGTTATGGAGGCCCCTTCCCGGCCCCCGGCGGCCCGTGGTCGTTTATCTTCGCTTTTTCGTAAAAAGTGTCCCCCTTGCCCATATTCCATTTTTCCACTGATGGAGTTGTACAATGCTCCTTGACCCGGATATGAACTTTTTACTCGACACGCCCACAGGAGATTGTGACTCTAATGTATTCTAATTTTTCTTCTTCTCTTGACCTCTAATAGTTCCGACCGTTCCGTCACCAGGTTTTTATAGAAATTCCGTTACCTCTTATGCCAGTTTACCGTTTACACCCCCATTCTTCTCATTCCCCTGACCCCTCTTTTCAGAGTTGTCGTTTTTTTGTGTCCACACCCAAAACAGCTCGGTCGTTTAAGTCCCTCTTGTAATCCCGCCTGGGCCAGCGGAAACTTCTAAGAACTCCAGCGCTTCTTGTCGCTGCTCCAACCTATTTCCGTCCCCTCTTTTTTTGACTTACGACCGTTCCCTGTCCATCCTTCCCAAACATTTGGGGACTGGCTACACATCCCTTTAACCCTTGGACTTTCTTGTTAACATGTGCAGTCAGGTCGCTCCTCTCTAGTTAGGTCCGAATCCGTTGTTGTGTTGACTTGATGCGCGCGTGTTCTTTATTTACCCCCCTCGCGAGGAACGACGCCGTACTTCCCATCTGGTACACCCAGGCCCGTCCCGTTCCATTTGATGTGCTCGCAAGTCACCCTTAAAGGATTTGTGTGACGCTCGACTTTTCTTGCCGTACCTGACAATCTCCCCCCTTACCTTTTTTTCTCACTATGGGGACGGACTTTCTCTGTCCCGTGTTGTCTTTCCCCGATGAATGAATTGGTACTTTCCTCTTCTCATTTGACGGAGGATCTTTAACGTCCTACGTACCCGGAGATGTTTTCTTTCACACCCCGCCACGGGACTACATCTCCCTTTTTGCCTAGGTACAATGCTCGTTCAGTCATCTGTCCCCCGGGTTCCCTGCTACTGTCGATTTTTCCCTGGTGCAATGTAAACTCTGAGTCTCTTTCACGGCCTCGTCGATCAACTTCTTCTGAATACCATCTATGGCCTGCCCACTTGATGTATTATAGTGCGATTCCCCAGTCGGATGTTCGGGACTTCTTGTTCCTTTTTCAGGGTTCCGGTCCCGCCCATCTATCGATTCACTCCCCCTTTCCGCCGGTGGTCGTCCTTACCGCAAGCGCCGGGTCCCTAGAAATCGCAAATTGAACCACCGTTTACACCAGTCAGTCAGTATCTGCTGTGTTTTCCCCCCTTCTCCCCCTCCCTTCTCATGTGTACCAAACGTGATGTCCTATATTCCGATACAAAGTCAAGCCTTCCGTTTATTTCAGACTTTGCCGGTGATCACCGGTCTTTTTCTTTGCAATTAATATTTTTTCTCCGGTTTACTTACAACGTCTCCTTGGGGGCCCCCCCCAGCAACATAACTGCTTTTCCCCGTAATCGTTTGCCTTCATCTTTCAGACTTGGCAAATCCCCTGTGACATGTTGACGCGAGACGGTTTGGTTTTTCCGGAACGTTATTCCACCTCCCTTACGAGCCGATCAGTACGTAACCCGTCCCGTTCACAATGGTTTTCCAGCCGACTGAGTTGATGCATGATAGCTGCCTTTACACACGGCTTCTTGCCAAGCAGCAAATTGGGCCTTTATGTACTACCCGTAACCCTTTCTTATACATCTAACTTACTTTTTCTGTACTGGAGTGAAGTTTAACCTTTTGAACCTTTCGACTTTTCGTTGGGCACAGCGGATTTCCCCCCCTCCTCTTAAAACTTTGTTGCACGTGCCCCTTTATCCGACACCCCCTGCGAGACTTCTTAGGAGGCTCTGGCCTGAGCAACATGCTCTTGCTCCTTCTTTTTTAATCGGCACACTCAACTCGGGCCAACCTCCCTCCATGATTCTTGTTCTGGGAACGCCTGTCTTTTTTAAAAAAGCTCTTCTCCTTCCCTCCTGTTCCTTTATCGCGCACCTGATACGCCTTTCTTAATGCCTCCCTGAGAATCGCCAACTGTTCTCATTACACCACAGTTTACCTCCCTCCGCCCCCGGCACCCTTTCCGATTCCCTCCACCGGACGGCGACAGTCTCCCAAATCCGAACCCCTTTTTCCGCTTATCAGTCAACATCAACCTCCGCCCGGCCATTTAGTGGATTCTCAGCAGACCGTCCTCCCCCTTAAGTTTCCCCTCTCGGCACTCGAGTTCTTCTTTTATGTAAAGGAGCCAAAAGCGATGTGGTCTTTTTTCTCGACTTTTATTCGGATGCTTCACCCCGCGTCACCTTTCCCCCATTAGCAGGTCCATGAGCCTTGAGCACTTCTTTTCCCTTGGCACTCCCCTTCTACTCAGGTCCCTCTTGTTTTTATGTGGCCCTCTTTTTTTTACCCCAACCCCACATTCTGTTCACCCACCTAACCGCACTAACAAAGTATTCCCAATCTTCCCCCTAAGTAGGAGACACCTACCCCCCTTCTTACGCTTTCGCCGGCGCTTTTTTCCCCAACACCCCCCCCCTCCCAGCTTCCAACTAATGACAAACTCCGTCTTAAATCTGCGTTCTCCCTGTGGGGCAGTTTTTGTTTCCTGTTTTTCCTGTTTTTGCATCAACTTTGTGTTTTTTGCATTTTTCCCAACTCATCCTCTCTGCCCCTCCGGCACAGAATCGCCTTTATTTTTGCAAGTGATTCTTGGGTAAGGCCCCTTGTAAAGTTCTTCCCCCTCTCGCGGCCTCTCAAGAGCTCTTTGACCACGACATTCAACTATTTTCTCCCTCTCGATTGGCACGATTCTCTTTCCGCGCGATTCCTTCCGGACCTCGCCATGAGATCTCGTTTTTTCTGGAAAGATTGGTCAAGATCCCCTATCACTCTTTGAAGGTCCCCCCCTATGATGGCTAGCAGACCGATATGAGATCGTTACAACCCCCCGTGTCCTTGCTCTCACATGTTTAGAAAGGAGCGTTCATTCTGATCTTCGTTTCTGCTTTGCACCCCACGTTTTATTTTCTTTCTGTGAGTGTGGTTCCGATCCCAACGTTTTTTTTTTTATCACCCCAAAAAAATAGACCATAGCTGGCTTCCCCCTTTAACGTCGTTGGACCTTCTTGTATTCCTTTCTAATCCCCTCTCTCCCCTTTTCATATTTAGGATACACCAACAAATTTTTTTTCATCTAAATTTTTTTTTTTGGGGATTCATCTTCCGCCTCTTTTCCCTGCGTCTTGTCTGGGTAGTGCGCGTTATTTCTTCCGGTTTGTTTTGTGTTGCTTTCTAAACCGGCATCTGGCTAATCAAACCTCATCTTCTTCTTGTCCCTTTTCCCCCCCCCCAAAAAAATCTTCGTAGTTGGCCTATGGTCGATAGATTTAAGGTTGAAGGGTTTCTGACGCCCGCAGGAAGGTCCTCACTCTTTTTTGATCCCCTTCTCCCACTCTATGCCGCACAATTGATGGGCTGGACTTCTTCCCAATGCCTTCTTATCTCAGACCTCGTCGTCTTGATTTTCACCCCTCTACCTACTCATAAGTTGTCCTATCGTTTGACGTGGCAACTCACGTATCCACAGCCTTTCAATCCCCCCTAAGATCGTAAAAGGATAAACCTTTTTTTTTTTTATGCATTCGTTTTTCTTCTGATCTATTCACTCCCCTTTCTCCCCACCTCCCCTCTGTGACCAGGGGGTCTGCTGGCACATTTACACATGTTCTTTTCCCTCCGATTGTGTGAGGTTTCCAGAGATTCCCTTTAACAAGGTTCGGATTACCCCTTATGCGCCTTTTCCCCCCTCTATTCCCTAGTTAGTAGCATTCCCATCACTTTTCTTTCCCTGATGCGAATCAACAAGCACCTAGCCCCCTTTTCCTTTTCCACTCGTTTTCCACTTCCCCCTTTGCATGCTGCCGGGGAATAGAGGACCACTTCTGATCTTTTTCAGGACGGTCCTTCTAACCCCACCTGTGCACCCAGATTTGCTCCCCGCATACCAAAATTCTCTTCTTTTTTCTTCCCCCCTTTTTTCTAGATCTTTGCTGCAGTGCGCGCCCCAGCGAGTTGTCCGGTTTGTCAAAGTAACGTACCCTTCTGACTGATGTTTGTAATGACCTGCTTCCGTTTGGTCACACACACGCTGTGGAAAAGGTTAGTCTTCTTTGATTCTCTTCCTCCCTCGTGCGATTTCCCAAGTTCTTTTTTTTTCCCCATGAGATACTGCCATCCATCGTGCTCCACTGTAAGAATGTCCTAGTGACCCATTTAAAATCCCGTTTTCCCCATTATAGAGACACTTCCCCTTCCTGCACCACCCCCCTTTGGCCATTTCCCTTGAAGACACAGACTGGTCCACCAGCGCTCTTTTGTTCGAAAAATTCCTGATAGACGAACCACGAGGCTTTCCTTATCCTTTGACTACGTCTTATTTTTCTTTTATAGGATTTTTTCTTCCCCGTACCTCGATGCTCTCTATCTCGTCTCCTGCCTTTGTCGGCCCCCTTTTCCAGGTCCAAATTGGATTCTACTTCTTCGGTCCCCTTATTTGGTAAGTTTAATTTTCCAAGGGTTCAAGGTCCCCCCATTTTTCCTTCCCCTTTGCCGTCCGCACAGAGAGCCCTACGTTTCCTTTGTCTTTCCTTCTCCCCCTAAGCTTTAGTTACTCCAGCGGTCGTATCCCTCCCACCCGCTCTCCAAAAAAGACTTATTACTGGGTTTTTTTTAGCCAAAGCGCCTGTCGGTTATTCAACGGCCATCGCCTTTTCCGTCCGATTTCCCCTGTTCCTACGCGCTATTGCGATCCTTCAGCTCTCCCTGACGCGTTGCTCCATTCTCTTCCTAAGTAAAAAAAACCCCCTCGTTTCAGGTCAAACGTGTTTCTTTCGAAGATCGCTTTGATGAGGCCCTTTTCTCTCCTTGTTGCTTTTCTCCAGCTACCCCTCCCCACTCACTTCAGTTTCCGCTCGAAGTGTCGTGGAGTACATCATCGATCGGCTCTGTTCATCATACCCCCCAGGGGGTCCCGGTCTTTCCTTTCCCCCCACATCCAAGGATTTTTGTAGCCGCCGTTCAAGCCGCTCCCCCCTTCAGGTCGGAATACCAGGCAGTTTTTTCCCCAAGGTTCAACCCTTTTGGATGGATTCGTGAACCTCCTCTTTTTTTTTTTTCCCCTTTCCCCTTTCTTTCGAGTGTCTTTTTCCAATATTGCGCGCCTCGCTGCACCCCGGGTTCCGACCGGTAGCCTTCCTTCGTTATTATAACTTTGTCCCCTTTTTTTTTCAAAGAGCTTTTATGTGAGCCATTCGGAGTATCTCCCCTTTTCCCCACAGGTCCTTCTCCCCTCCTACTTTGAAGTGCGCGCGGGTTTTTTCCCTTTTTTTGATTTAGTTCTTTCCCCCCCCCCTCAATGCAAAAAAAAAACTTTTTTTCGGCCGCCCATTCCCTCCACCGCCAACGCGGTGCTGCTCCACCTTCAGTCTTCTCAGCTTCTTTCTTTTTCATGAGGTGGGCTTTGCTGTGGGTTTTTTTTCCCACGAATGGAAGATGTTTGTCCCTTTAGGCCTAGTTTTTCTTTTTTAGTTTAATGACTTTTTCTCGTCATTCGTTTTTTTCCCCTTTTACACAATACTTTGTGACCCTCTGGACCAACACCAATAACCCACCCATTGTCCCGAACGTGCAACTGATCCGCTGGTCACCAATTTCCTCAGCTCCCCTGCTCGCTCCCTGTTCTTTTCACCTTTTTTTCCCTATGTAGACATCAAGGAATCCTTCCTTTAAAAAAATCCCAGGCGTCAATTCTTGCCCTCTCCCAATTCCTTTGATCTCCCCTCCCAGGTTAATCGCGTCCCAGAGTGCCCTCATGCTACCCTTCCCAGAGTTACTTTCCTTTCTCTATATGGTGACTAGGATGCCCTAGGGTCGGCGTTTTTCCTTCCTGTCGCCGTCTAGTATCGGAGTTTTAAGTTTTGAGTCCCCCCTTCCCCACTGGCGGTGATGACAGTTGGCGTAGGCGAGTGTAGGTTTAACCAGGCGGACCCCTTTAGGAGACCGTAGTTTCCTCCTAGCATTATCTCCCCGAAAGGAGCGTCGGTTTCCAGGACCCTCCCATCAGCTGTGATCTTTGGCCGTTGATTGTTGCCTGCGTACCACTACGTGTAAGTTTTTTTGATTCAGTTCCTTATAGAATAACCCGACAGCATGCCCTTTTATGCTCCTGTGCGGTCAAGCACCGTTGCCCTGCCCTCTCTTTCCCTCTCGGTCTGCGCTGTGCCCTCTTACCTAAGGTGAATATACAGTCTGTCCCCAGGATGTTTCATTCGACCCCCCATCCGTTGCTACTTTCCTTCACCACGGACACGGTTCTTCATGCCCAATTTTTTTGGTCCTTTTTTTTTAGTCACAGTGTGACTTCACCTCTTTTCCCTTTCCTCTGCGATGCCCCATTGCCTTTTAGTAAGAGTTTTTTTTAATGTGCCGGGCACTGTCCTCCACTTCACGACTCACAGTTTCCTCCCCACCCCCCCCCCCCCCCCCCTTGTCTCGTGGCACTATTAGTGCACCAACCTTCGGGAGTTCCAACGGTAAGTCCCATTACTCGCTTTCGGTTATTTTTTTTTCCCACCCTCAAGTGATAGCTCCTCTTGCAAGTTCGCCGTCACTCCAACCGACTGTTCTTCCTCCAATCGGGTATGCCTCCGTGGTAACTTTTTTTCTGTGGAGACTTTTACCACTTTAAGTATCACTTCTTCCCGGTCAATTTTTTTCCCCTGGTTTCCTTTTCCCCGTGTTCCGTCCTAGGTAGGACATGCGCGGCGGACCACCTCCCAAAGGATATTCTGTTCCTTTTTGAGTCACCTCGAACCTGTGACTTTCCTTCATTTCCTATTTCCATGACATCCGGGGCGCGGTAATGCGCCTGGTTATATTGAATCTCCCTCAAACCCCCAGTTGATTTTTTCTTGAAGGCGCAAGGTGCTTCCTTAGTCAGATGTCTGTACCGCAGTTCGTTTCTTCCCTCTCCCCCTTACTCGGTGAGGACCGCTTCCTCCAGGTTACCTTTTCCCAGTAGGACTTACGACCCCCCCCCCCAGTTGCAACAAGTCAGGGTATGGTGCACAACTCACCCCCCCCCCCCACCTCTCGGCTGTTCCCAGGCCTTTCGGTACGACAGTTCTACGGTCCACCATAAGGAATGGCTTGGTCCTCCAAGCAGCCTCTTTTTAGAGTCCCGCCCCCCACAACCCCCACCATCCCCCCACCAAACCACCCACCACCCCCCCACCCCCCCCCCCCCCCCCCCCCAAACCCCCCCCCCCCCCCAACCCCCCCCTCTCCCCCCCCCCTCGTGTTTCTAACTTCTCTTTTCCAGAAGAATCCAATAGAACAGTTCTTTTCACCCTCGGCCGTGGGAATTGCTCCCCCTAACCCCCCCTTCCCGTTCCTTTTGGGTTATAGGCAGCTTAGTAGATTCTCCTTTCTCTAACTAGTCCTCGACTATCCCTTCTTTTCTGTTTGTTTGCTTAGCCCTTTTTTTTGTTCTTATCTCTCTACGAGTCGAGCTCATGCCAATATTCAACCCCCTGAATCCTTTAAAGGTATGTTGGTTCCCCCATTTCCCACGCAAGTTTTTTGCTCCGTGATGTGCGCAAGGATACGCTTTTCCCGCCAAAACGGAACTTTTTTTTCTCAGGGGCTGATCGCTGCTTTCGTCCCCCCTCACATCTTATTTGGCCCTTACTTAGCTTGGCTTGTTTTTCAAAGAAGGAGTTACACTCCCTTCAACCGATGAGCTGTTTTTTTTTTTCTTTCACCCCCAAAAGACCCGTGCACCCCTTTCTCTTTTCTTTAATTGCACTGTTTTCCCAATGCCCCACAGTCACTCGTAAAGAGGGCACGTCGTATAAGTTCTCTCCCCTTTCGAACTGTGAAAGCGGCATCTGCAAGGTCCTTCTTCTGATCCTATAACCCATTCCCAACGTCTCCGTTCTGGTGTCTCGACCCCCCGATGCAATTCATTACCCCCGCCATGATGGTATTCTCCCTTGAAAATTAGGTTATCTTTTTTTTTTAACGTAGCAGTCTATAGTTCACCTCCACCTTCTTCCCCCCAGACTCTGTGGGCGTACGTTACAAGCCCTTTTTTTTCGTTTGGCACCCCTGATGTTCCCACTTCCCCCCTTTCTTTTAAGTGTCTGACATTATTGTTAACACTGTCCCGTCCCCCCGCCCCTTCCCAACGTCACGGTACAACGGAGGCATGGATACCTCTGTAAGGTGACTGTGGGTTTGCTAATCGTGTCCGCCGGATTCTCGTATTTTGGATGGAATAATCCCTCTCGGTTATTCAGATTACCCCGTCCCTCTTTCCCCTAAAAATACAAATAACTTTCTGCCAGACCCATCTTTGCCCTTCCGGCTACCGGAATTGCAGTCATTACCGGATTAGAATAGATAACGATGGGTCAGTTTCAATTCGAATCAGTTATATCCCCCCGTCCTTTACCTCTCCTGTAAAGTATCAATTTTTTGTCCTGGTTGACAGTACTCTCAGCGGTTTTCAGTTTCACAAGCGGTCACTCGCTTTTTCCCCATATGTTTCCACACCGGTTTCCCCCTGTGGTGAAAGTCGCACCGGATATTGGTTATGACTTCTTTCCGTTTCAATGGTGTACGGCTCTTCATTCCTAACCTATGCTCTTCGAATCTTATCTATTCTCACGGTTTCTGCTGTTCGAAAAAGTGATTTCCTCAGAATTACTGTTCTGTAATGTTCGCCCACGTCGTTTGCCTTCGCTTCGCCTAGCCCGGCCCCCCCTCCCCCCTTAAACGACAGATTCCCTATTTTTTTTTGAGTTAAAATTAGTATGTCGTCCAAGCCTTTTTTTGCTTTACTACTTTCCTTGTCTCGCGCACTATGGATACTGTTTTTGCTCTAAAAAGTAGAATGACCACGTCCCCACCCTGCAGAGTGTTCCGCCGACCCCTCCCCCCCCCCTCCCTCCCTATCCTCACTATTTAGGAAACTTCTCTTCCAACCTAGCCCCCCCTGCGTCACGCCTATCCTTTTCTGCCGACCGTAAGTAACAGTAATCATCCTCAGGGTCCCTCCTCTTCAACTGCGTAGTTTCACTTGCTTTTAGTTGCCCAGCTTCGGGGGACGACCCATCTCCCCTTTCAAGGTTCGCATTTTATCGCGTACTCCGTCTTTTACCTTTTTTTCCAAAATGAGGCAGGCTATAATGACTTATTTTCCCTCCCTTTCAGACCCTGTTCAGTTCGTCCTTCGCATTTTTTTTCTTTTTTTCTATTTTCCCTTTTCCCCACCAAACCCAAAAATTAGTGTTGTGACACCCCACGATTCCTCTTCACCTAACAAAATACCAGGACCTTCTTTAATCTGCTTGGACCTTACGTTGAAAACCCCCTCGTTTTGAGCTTTATCACAAAACCGCACCCATCTTTCAAAATAAATAGCTTTTACGCTTATTTTTGACCTTCCTTCACTTTTGGTTGCTTATGTCTTTGCGGCACTCCCTTGTTTTTTGAATTGGCCCTCATACAGTCCCCGTCCCCACAATATGCCCCTTGATTCAAGGAGGCTACTTGTGGCAAGTTCTTCTTATACCTAGCATGGATCCCCAAGCGCTCTTTCCCAATCCGTGTAAACCAAGTTTTGTCTCCTTCATAGGGACCTTTTTCGGGCTCGGCGATTTTTTCTTTCACCCCAGGTTTGCTGTGCGGTTGTCGGCCCTCTCCCAAACTAACCACATCAGTGACTACCCCCCCCTTCCCTCTCGGGCGGCTCGCCGCAGATCCTGGAGGAAATCGCGTACCTCAAACCCACGTTTGACATTGCGCCCCAGTGTCCCAATTTCGATTGAGCTTTGACATGTTTTTCTTTTTCCCGGTGGCGAACAACCCCAGCCTTTTTTCTTCTTGGTCTTGTCCGTCCTATTCGACCTGTGTTCTCTCCCCGAACCACCCTCGCTCTGGAGCAAAATTAGCGCTTCTACTTTTTTGTTTGTGTTTGTTAACAAGCCAAGTCGCTCAACTGGTCCCTTTTCCTCCTCTCTTCCCTGGCAAACAATTTTTTCCTGACTATCCGAACTTTTTTGTTTTGCGCATATACTTGTACTATTCCTTCCTGTATCGCATGGAGCGCCGCTCTTTGACTCCCCCTTTTTTTCCCTTTCCTCACCAAACGACAATGTTTTTTTGCAGCCAACCCCCGGCTATTTTTCCCCCAGGGTGGCTGTCTACCTGAGCGAGGTTTTCCGGACGACGCCCTTGCTTGTGGGGAAGTCCTAACTCCTTGGCTCCTTCCTCCCCATAAAGGAATATGTGCGAAAAATTTTTGGCCTGACTCTGGAAATTCATTCTTGATCCCAACCCCCTTTGCAAATTCCTCCCCTGCTGAACCTCCCCGAAGCAGGCCTGTTCCATAGACTTTTTTTCCCCGGTGTGGTTTTTTTTTTTTCACCCTCTAATGTATAACACAGAGCGACCAATAAGATCACACGACCCCCCGATCTTGACTCTCTCCTCCACTTTTCCCAACTCCCGTGGTGACCAACCATTCGGTGTCTTTGGCCCTTTCCTTTTTTTCAGTTTTTCAGGGAATTCTTTGTTTTCGACCATAGGGCCTTTCCCAGCTCAGGATTAATGCTCATCGCTTGATTGGCCTTATCTCATCCACTTGGAAATCTTTTCGTAGCGCCACCTCCTTCCCCTCCGGGTTTCCCAGGAAGTGCCACTCTCCTCTTTTTTCCCTCCTGGTCAGATAAATCTTTTCTTCGCATCTAAGGGAATTGGACTTTTCCCCCCCCCCCGGTAGCGCTGGGGTGCGGAGCGACCCTCACAAATTTAAAGAATCCGTTTTGTTTTTTTGACCCTCATTGTTTTTTGCGTGTAGTCGCCGGGCTTCCTTGTTTGTGAGCCAGGTCCCGTCCTTTATCCGTCTCCTTTTCTCCTTCGTCTCTGCCCGCATGAGGTCTTTAAAGCTGGGCCCGGATGGTAGTGTTTTCTTGTTATCCTCCGAGCGATTCCTCCTTTAGCCCTATTTTATTCCCTGTTCTAACCCTTCCACCGGTAAGCCCTTGTTTGCATTTTTCTTCTTCATTAGGCTTACTTTGGCCCGCGTAACTCCCACAATTAGACTGAAAAATTATGGACCCTGTGATCAGCCCCCGGCGGGCCCCTTTGGTTGCCATGAGATAGCGCCCGACAACCAGCCTGTTTCTTCCTTTCCTCCCTCTTTGATCGATCTTATTGGTCGTTCGGCTGGGGTCCTTCTCGTCAAAAAACGCCCCCCCCTTCCTATTCCAACTTCTGCGGTTGTCGTGGCGTCATCAGCCGGTCCTAGTCCCGTCTGGGGTGGATATATGTGGAATTTCCCGCCAGGACGCTGTTCTTCCCAATTACTTGGTTGTCGTCCTGTGAGCACGAATTAAGTTGGCCTTCCAAAGGGTCTTTCCATTGACTTTCCCCCCTGCTGCCCTCAAAAATACGTACTTTTTTGCGGGCAATGCCCGAGGGGTATTACCCTGCAACGATCCTGTTTTTTCCCCAGTCCACGGCTACAAACAATTGATCTTCCATCCTCCTCGACGGTACTTTTTCATCGGTTGAGTAAGTACAACACCCACCCGGAGATTTTTTGGTTTTTTTTTTTTTTTTTTTTTTTTCTTTTTTTTTTTTTTTTTTTTTCTTTTTTTTGTTTTCTTTTTTGGTTTTTTTTTTTTTCTTTTTTTTGTTTTCTTTGGTGTTTTTCTTTTTTTTCAGGTAAGTTTCTTCGACGATCGATTATGAAAATATTAACCAGTTTTTTCTCCCTCTTTCCCTTTCTCCCAGCTCATATCAAATAACTTTCTGGTCCGATCACGAAGTGCCCCCTTGATTCTTTGTTTGGTCTGTGAAACGGTCTCCTGCTTGAGTTCTTGATCAACTTCCAAATCCCAGACCAGAGCTTTGTTCCCCAGTCTCCTTTCCGCATTTTTCGCGCATTCCTTTCTAAATGAAAATGCAGGTTTCGCCATTTCCCTTTTTTTCCCCGATTCTAAATGGTGGCTGCGACATCCGCAGCTGTTTTTGCTCCGCCCCCCCTGTCTCTTTCGAGGTTCTTCCAATCTTGCTCCCTAGCCACACGGAGTCCCTTCCCCGACTAGGATCTTTTTTCCATAGATGGAATATCCGTTTCCTCTTGGACACCTGCTTCCCACTATCTTTTTGATGAGCACTTTGGCGAGCTCTCGATTTACACCCCGTTGCATGACGCCTCCTCCGGCCTGATGAGCGGCTCTTGATTTGTGCCGACGGTTTTTTTGCGTATGCTGCCCCTCACAAAACCAGTGTTTTAACTCCCCAGCAAAACTGCAACCAACACTGCGGCGCTTCACCCCCCATTCCTAGGGCGAAGCGATTTCTTTCATATTTTCGTTTGTTTTGAACAGTTAGCGCTTCAACGTTTGGTCTTATGTTCTCGGAGGTCCTGAATGTCCAGTGAAGTTCTTCTCCCGGCTGTGATGTCAACCTTTTTTGAAACTTCAAACTCTCCATCAACAACCTCCCTCCGGTTTCATTTTCCCTTATCAGAGGGCTTCACCATACTTCAATACCTGCCCTGATTCATGTCCTTTTTACCCGGATTCTTTCAACTCCTGAACGAAATTCCTTTCCAATCCCATCCGTTCTGAAATTATGTGATTTCCACTCATTTCCTAAAATCTCCCGGCAAATAGTTTGAGATGCACTGTATCATGTTTCTTCGTTGCTTTTATTTTTATACGCCCCTTACGGCGTATTTCCGAGGATTTTGGGACTCTGCCTGCAGGCCCTCTTGTATTGTGCCCGCGTTGGTCATTGAAGTTTGTTTTCTTTTCCCCCAGGCTTGGGGTAGTTCCGCCGTCGTAGGCGACGGTTGATTCTCTCCATCTGGCGGTACTCTAGGTTTTTCCCTTTACTTCACCTTTTAGTCAGAGACAGACGTTTTGTCACGACACCCGCCCCCCCCACGCTCGGCCACTGACTGCGAACCGGTGTGGCCCCGAGTAGGGTTGCTCTCTCACTTGAGACGCATTTTTGCTCCGCCCATCTTCTCCTTTCCCTCAGCGCCTCAACTGTCGTGCACTGTTGCTAGAACCATTCTCCCCCTCTTCTGGGAGGGTCAGCTTTTGCATACCTCCCTTCAGAATTTGTGAATGTTCCACCAGGGTCCACTTTTCCCATCCCCCCCCCCCCCTGTCAGAACACCTCAGGAGCAGGTTAACACAACTGTCCCACGGGTCGGAAAAGTTGGCGTTGGCCCGAAGTTTCCTTACCCTCTTTTTTATCCCTTTTCTCCTTTTTCCCCTGATTATGAGACCTTTGGAACTTTTTACTAGTGACCGGTTCACGTGTGGACCTCGGCTTAGCCCAGTCCCCTTACTTCATTCTCCCGTGTCTGCAAATCTCTTTCTCTCCTGGGAACGTGGTTTATCTTTCCCCCAATAGATTGAGTCTTGCACCCCCAAATTTATTCCGTTGTAATCGGAGACATCAGAACGTTCTTTGTCCATACCAATCCGTGACTGATTTTGCATGGCCACCTCCCCCCCCCCCAGCCCCACTAATGGCTAGTCCCCCATTACCAACTCGCTCTTAATGCCTGTCGGTTTTGGTGTGAGTTAACTCCCCCCTTTAGCCTCACTTACCTGAACTGTCCTTTTTTTCCCCGGTTGCGTCTCAGTTATATATCTATCGGTGGTTTACAACGCCGCCACCGGCGGAAGGTTTCCCCTTTTCCTCTCCGCCGTTACGCGAAATTCCTTCCATGGATACATTTCTAGACCCTGCCATTTGCGGCTTGCCCTCTGTTTCTCGTTCCCACCACGCCAGTTCGACTGTTTCGGGCCTGGTAATTTAAGGGTCCTCTCCTTTTCCGGACTAAACAGCCGGTAATTTCCTTCAATTTATGACCAGTGCCCGCGTTGACCGCCTTAGCAAGTTTTCCATGTAACCTTTAGCACATACGACCACGGTCCCCTTCCCGCAGGCTGGCGGGTTTCCAGAAACCAACGCTTGTTCCTGAATCCTTGGCCTCGTTCAAACATTTCCCCGCCCTTGCGTCCACCATACTTCCTTTTCCCTTTCAGCGAGTCGTCCCCCCCCTTGTCCCACTCTGTTCCCGCGCTTTGTGCATTTCATCTTCAATTCATAAATAATCAAGGTACCTGTCCCCATACATCCCTTTGTTGGACCTTTTTACCACATACGGGGGCCTTTCTTTTTCCCTTCTTTGCAGGTCTCCTAGCGTCATACAGTCAGTCTCTAATAATGGTGTTGGTTTAGAGTATCCGAGACGTTTTTTATTCCTTATCCAGCGAGATCAGAGACGGAACGTTTTAAGGCCCCCCAACTATGTTAACAAAAGAAATGACTTTCCTGCTTTGTGTTATTCAAGTCAAATGACACCACTTATGGGGATGCGTCTTTTGAATGGTTTTCCTCAGAATTAGGATTGAGTCAGTAAGATCCCTCCACCCCCCCCCCCAAGCGCGGGACCCCTTTTTCAGATACTTCGACTACGATACGTTGCGGTTTTTTAATTCACATTCCTTTAGTTTGGACTTCTTTCGTCTAGCCATTGGCGTATGCTTCCCCAGAGTAGCCTTCTGTCTCAGTTGGGTATGTGACCCACCTCCCCTCTGCGGCATATGGTTTTCCCTTTCTTCCCTCCGACTTTCAACGTCTGACGCGCACAGGTTCCCGCCCCTCCTTTCGCTCCCCTGTTGAACGTTTTTACCTTTACTTCCGCCCTTCTTAGGCAGTCAGCGGAGATAAACTAGCACCCTTCTAAACTTTTTTTTTTCCCTTTTCTTTTTGGTCTTGCCACAAATTATAGAAACGCCTGCGCATGTCTCCCAGTCTATTTCCTTGTGACCTTATTGAAACCCCTTTCACCTTCCGGTTCCTGTTAACTCACTCTCCCCCAGGTCAGAATTTTTTCCCGTTTTTAATTACCAACCGCGCTTTCCCCCCCTATCTTCCGTCAACTGGCCAAAACGCCCCCCGTTCCCACTAGGTAAGTGTCTGACCCCCCTGGTTTTCCCACCCCGGGCCACCGCCATTCCCCTTCCCTAGGGCCCAAACGGAGCATGACTACGTATTCAGAGACTATACTCTTTTTTCGCTTTCCGGCGCATCTGCAGAGATTGCAGCCGTCCTTTTGCTCCATTCTTGTATGGAACCACGCGAGATGTAATACCCCGTATCCATCCTCCCCCCCCCGCCAATAACACCTCACTGATGGCACCCTCCGTCCCAATCGTGCCCGTATTAATTTTCAGTTTGTACGAATGCACGGCGTTTCTCTCTCCCTTGCCTTTCACATATGAAGACTCCCCTCTGAACCTCCCTTTTTTTGGGCATCGACTGTGCCTGATGAGCCGGCGGTTTTATGTCCCCAATGCTCTGCGTCCCCGCCCTCCTCATCTTTGGCGTATATTCCTAAACCGTTTGGCTTCCACTCGCCTGATCTTTCCTTCTTGCAGTTCCCTTTGTTAACTTCCGTTAAATTTATGTTCCCAGAGCTGAGCATTATTTCCCAGTCCCTTGGGCATTGCAAGACCAGTGAGACTTTTTTCCTTTCGGGGTCTGTATCGACCTCTGCGTATCCCTTGCGCTTCGACTCTCATCGTCAAATCAAATCGGCCCCCCGCCCATTCTATGTGTAAGGTAGGATAAGGTTGGTTCCTTTTTCCCCCACCTACTTTTTGCTCGGCTTCCCCCCTGGTTTAATTTTCTCCTCCTGACACTATTGCGATAACTAGTCATCTCTCTGAATAAAATTTTCACCTAACCCCCCGCCTTCTTGCCATCCTACCTCCCCCCCCCCCCCTCCACTCGAGTCCTACCCCCTTTACTTCGTCCGAGTAAGGCCAACCGAAAATGAGGGATGGACCCCCCGGCACTCCGTAACTTTCGGGCGATAACTCTCGAATAACCGAACAGTTCTTTTGAAAACTCTAGCAATTTTCTTTCTTACGAAATGATGTGATTCCCCCCCCTCCCTTTCCTGCCTCCCTTATTGATTTTTATTTCGTTTCGTAATCCGGATATCCGCTCCGCCCGCGTCATCTTGTAAAAACCTAGATGTCTCATCTCCTATTCAGAATTTCCCTTCCTTTTCCTCGGCATTATTTTCCTTTTGTTTTTAGTTTTCTATTGTGAACAAACACCCCGTTTTTTCAAAAAATTAGTGTGTAACAATTTCCTTTCCATCTTCCCAACCTTGCATTTTCCACTTCAGGACTCCCTGGTTCCCATCCAGCCGGGGAACTTTAAAACCCCCCTAACTCCTCCCCCTAAGAAACCTCCTCTGCCTCTCACCTATTATTTATTTAATCTCTTTTTTTGTTGCCGTTTTTTTCTTTGACTAAAACTTTGTTTTGATTTTTTGCAAGCATAAGATTCCAGCTTCCCCTTTCGGTCCCCCGTAATCCTCACCCCTCCCCCGCAGATCGGCACCATTCCTTTTTTTTTTTGGTTCTGTTACTAACGCGTCCAAAAGCATCCCTCTCCTTTGAAATTTTACACTCCCCTCTTGAGCACGAAGATCTTGCCCTCTTACTTTGGAGTCGGACTCTCCCCGCGGGAACGTTGCGTTTTTCAGGCATTGGAACCCAGCTTTTCTTCCTCCTTCTTTTTTCTGGTAATCCCCCTTTCGGTGCTCGCGCCTTCCCACTTTCTCCTCTTCCAAACAAAACGGTAAATGGCGATTCTTAAAATGAGCTATTCCTCCCTCTGCTCCCCCCCACCCTCCTTTTCTGGATTTGGCGGGTTGAACGCATACGATCCCTAATTCAGCCTTAAAAACGCAACATTTTTGTGACAATTCCTCTTCTCTCCCGTTCACATACCATTTTTCCAAACCTGGTTTTCTTCTTTCATTTACGCTGACCGCAACAAATAAGTTACAGGTTGTTTTTCCTTCCTCCACTTTCTTCTCTTGACCCCTCTGGACAATTTTGAGGCGTATTGAGCGCTCTCTTTCTCCTTCATTTTCTGGGCCGTCCCCCAAACGACATGTTTTTCAAAAAAAAAAAGAACGGAGTGGTTTTTTCTTCCTCGCGTCTCTGGAAGGCCTGCCCCCCTCACCTGGGAAGTCCGCAAATTCTTCCTTTTTAAGGAAGACACCCCCCTTGGATAACCATCGGGGCTTCCCTTGCAATTAAATTTTAAACCCCCTTCCCTTTTGTTCCTCGTACCTCATGATGAATACCCCCTTACGCGCACTTTTTTACCGAGATAATTTTGAGGTTGTTCCCTTTTCCCCACATCCTCGCACACTCCACTAAGATCGATCACCGGATACTTTTAAAGTGACTTTTTCTCGTGAATAAACCAAAACCATTTTTTTTTTTTTCCAGGAGAACTCATATTTTTTTCCCCCCCCCCCCGTCCCCCTTTGTTTTTCCATCCAAGGGTGTGAATTTTTATGTCATCTTGGTGATATCCGCACAGCATTTTCCATGAAGGCATTCGACCGGTCTCCGCTGGAATTACTTCGGATGAGGCAGTTTCAATGAACTCACTCTCCGATGCCTCTCGATTGAGAATCAATAGCAAACGTTTTCAGGTCCAAGTTGGGGAGCGAGGTTTCCTCTTTTCCCCCTCTTCCCTCAGGTCTCTCTAAAGGACTTCTTCTCCCCAAACCGGTAGCCCCGCGGGGCGTTTTGGACACTAATACAACACTACCCAAATCTCTTCTTTTCCCTTTCCCGTTTTAGAGATTGAGTGTAACCACACGAGGTCTCCCTTTTTCGTCTCCTCCCGTTCCTGAGAGAGCCTTTTACTCCCTCTTTTTTCATATGCCCCGGCGGATCGCCAGAATGCCGGGCGGTTTTACCAACTCTTCGTCTTTTTTAGTTGAGGCGCCATAGTGAGTGATGTCATACCGAGGTCCTTCCCCTCTTTTCCTTCCTGGTCCATTTCCCCCTTTCCAAATTACCGGGTGACATTGGATCTCGTTACCTCCCCCCCTTTGCTTATGAACCCCTTTCCCTGTGCCCTCCACCATTTTTTTAGAGTGGTCGCAATTTTCTCTCTTGCCCGCCCCCCTCTTTTCTGCCGTCGAGTTACTCTCCTTGTGGCGTGGGATTTCCGGTTTTGCCCCAAAGTCTTTTCCCGCTCTTTCGCTGTTTCGATTTCTTCCCTCCCCATGAAGCGAGTTCCGGGAGGTTTTTTAATAATGAATTTCAGACCGTCAGCATCCCCCCCTCTTTTGCGCCATACGTGCCGTTGTTTTTTTTAGCCCAAAGACCAGTGACTTCCGGAGTTTGCGGCTAGTCCGATCGCTCTCGAGACCCTCTCCCCCCTATTTACTGTTTTGTTTTCCCCTCCCCACTGACGATGTCGGGTTGGGATACTTTCCACATGGTCGCGATTCCAGCGCCGTACAAACTAATGCGAACATTCAGCATTCAGAGACAATATTCGCCTTCCCCCCCCCCCCTTTCTTCTTTCTTCCCTGGGCCCTTGTTTCGGCCCTAGAGCGCGATAGCCCTGGACCCTTCCTCGTTTTTGAGTCGCAGAAATCAGGTAAGTAGAAGTCACTGTCCCCTCCCCTCAGAGACGGAGAGTTGTCGTAGAGAACCCCCATTTTCCAGTCCGTTATCGGTCTTTCGTTCCACCGAACATCCTCAGAGTCGTTTTTTTTCTTGACGGCCTCATAGCCTACCTTCCTTGTAAAAATTTGAAAATTTTCCTTTCCAGTTGTTTTTTCCGATTTCTCCATTGGTCTCGTGCGGCGAGCAGTGCGCTTCTCATGTGGGAGGTCTGAGATCCTTTTTTCACCCTTAGTTCCCGAACCTCTAGGCCGAGGGCCCTCGGAATGGGCTCTTCGTTCTAAATATTGGCTAGGTATGCAACGATTGATGACTCGCAATGGGCGAATATAGCTCCCTTTCCCGTTCATCCGCCGCCCTCCCCTTTCCTTGACCTTGAGCGGCTGGGGTTTTCGAGTCTGTAGTTTATGCTTTGCCTGAAAAAAACCAATTGATTTACTCAGCATTGACAACAAGGCAACACCCCCATCTTATCCTTTCCCACCCACATTTCTATTTTTTTTTCTCACGGATTTCTTTTTTCGTGGTCTTGTCGGTTTGTTTCCCCCAAAACGCGCTTAGCTTATATGCACTCTTCGGCCCGACATTTTTCCATCCCCTTTTCGGAATGGTCCTGTGTAACTTGTTTGTTTTGACCACTTTATGGACACATAGTCACAAAACATTTACGAAGGATGCCTCCTTATTTTCGAGGGCTTTCCCCTTCTTTCACTTTTTAATGAATTCTCCTCTGATTCTTGAGGATTGAAAGACGTTTCCGATGACGTCAATTTTAACATCCATGTCGGCTCTTTTTTCCCCCCCCCCCTTACTTTTTAGTGCCAAAGTCCTGAACTCGCTAGGGAATCCCGCGATCTTGAAAAATGAACTTTCGGAGTTCTCAGAATCCTCTGTCCTGGCTTTTTACTAGGCCCTCAAAGAGCGGGACTTCGTGTGATTGCTTTTACTTTGAGGGGCTATCTGGGTTCTTTCTAGTTTTCTTATGCTCCCTGTAGTCGTCTTCCCCCGGCTTTTCTCCAATGGCGCGAGACAAAGTGAGGTTGAAGGAAAAGCTTGGTACCTCCCCCTCCTGAAGTGCAAGCACCTCCTTTACCCCCAGCCTTTGCTCGTCGTGGGAGTTGTAGTGCCGATTTCAAGTCACAGGGTTTTTCCCTTTGCCCCTTAATCCTTACGCTACCCTCTTTTCGCAACTTTGTCGGCGACCCCATCCACCGAGATCCTTGTACAGATTCTCCAGAGATTTCAGATAAGGGCCGCATGTACCCCCTTTTCAATGGCAAGTCAGGTTCATGACCAACATCCTTTCTTCTTCCCTTCCAAAACAAAGTCCCCGTGTAGTCATTCCCTTAACCATATTCGTACAAGATTGATGACGTCCACCCGCGGGTCCATTCGACGTCACTCATTCGATCTACCATTGTCAACTGACGTTCCGATCGTGAAGTCTGGTTCAAAGTGTTCCTGATTCGGGATAGCAGGAACGAATTTTCCCCTGGAGCCAACTCTCGCCTTTACACGTTTAGTATCCCCGGGATGGTTTCTTTCTGGTTTTCCAGACCTTCTTGACTACCGCGTTTAGTATTCATCCCCCCACCTCCTTTTGCTTCCCCGATCCGGCTGACTCGTCCCAAACGAAGTAAATGAAATCGACCGTCAGTTCACCGTGATTCCGGGCCGGTGCTCGTTTCCACTCATTTGCATCTCCCCCCCTACCTGAATTATTTTTACGGGTGAGTTCATTTACTCATAGGTCTGCCGATGGCGGGAAAGGAAGCCTCTGACTTTTAGTTCCCGCTCTCTGCGTCACCCGCTAACGGTCCGTCCACTTTCCTTCACCTTATACGGCCCCCATCCGCTGGCGTGCGTTTTATCAGTATATTACTTTCTCCTACCCCCCACCTGACCTTATACTTTTTTCCTTCCCCGGTCTCTTCAGGTTATTCCCTCTGGAACTAGAGCCCTGAGTGGCCCCCTTTTTTAAAAGTGACTCCCGGCCCCGCCCAGTTCCGCTTGTCCCGCAGACATTTCCAGTGAACAAAAGTCGGCGCAGTACCGCCCACAGAGCCGAGGCCGTTGTAGGTGGTGTCAGAAACAACAAACCCCGTAATAGCGGTTGACTTGCCCTGCTTGATAAGCTACCCATGGTTTCTACGCGGCCTTCCACCCCATGAATGCTTGCAGCAAGGCCGTTTTTGTCTCCATTAGTCCCCCCCCTTGCGTCGCTTTTCTTTGGCCAGAGGACCTGTACATTTTTCGCACTGCTGATGCCCATTCACCCCTTTTCTTTGCGGGAGCGACCATCGGTACCCAATGTGGCGGGTTACCACGAATAGGCGTAGCTTCTCGCTCTTCCTACAATTCCT
>Ga0179591_1355838_pt1 | contig 22783 bp, 29 predicted proteins | sample CZOMad2_1_08_16f_FD_182891 | JGI IMG/M metagenome (GOLD analysis project Ga0179591, IMG submission 182891) | Vadose zone soil fungal communities from Angelo Coast Range Reserve, California, USA - CZOMad2_1_08_16fungal (PacBio error correction) | ecosystem: Environmental > Terrestrial > Soil >... | reverse complement strand
ACGACAATTCGTCTCTATTGAGTAGCGCGGTCTTTTCGTCTTCCGGTTCGTCCCAACACTATCCCTCGCGGACAGAGCAGTTCGTCGCTCCCTTTTTATATCACCGGTGGCCCAGGGGTTAGGGTCCCCTCTAGAAGGCCTCGTCCTCTCTTTTTCCGAGGGTTCCAAATCCTTCTTTTACCGCGACATTGAACAAAACCTTTTTCCGTCGTCTGCCACTAGGAGTGATTTTTTTCCTCTGTCAGAGTTAACGATCCGTCGAGAGGCAGTCGCTTCGTTTTTTCCCCCCCCCCCCGTCATTAAGGCGTTTCCTCGCCGATCTCTCTCGCGCTTTACTGGGTAAAGCGAGTGATTCTTGAATCTGAGTTTCTCTCAGGCCTCGCGAGAGGGACCCCCTTTCTTCCTCACGACGAAGTTGTTTTGTGATTCCCGATTCGTTTTCTCTCCCCCCGATGGTGAAGATCAGATCGATGTACCCTATCTCCCCGTCCACTATCTTCGTAGCTGCCCCTTTCCTCTTCTCTTTTTTTTCGAGCTCGAAAGATGGACTGCGTCGTAGGGATATGCTTTCTCTTCCCTATGATTAGAAAGCGTAGTCCCCTTTTTTTTCCCGACAGAGGCAGACGACTCTCCTTTCGGCGCTTCCCCGTTCTTGAGTTGCCTCCCTCTGAAGTTCGAAGAAGGCCCCCTGCTGTGCCCCTGTCTTTCGGACAGACCGAACCCTTTCCCCCACCGGGGGGCTTTCCTTTCTCCGAAGAGTACTTCAAACTTTTCCCTTCCTCTCATCTCTAGGGGTGGGACCTTCTTTTACCTCCCTGCTTCCGAATAGTGGCTGATCGATCCTTTCCTTTTTTTTCGTTTGGCGGTGATCTCTGCGCTTCTTTGTGAAGGACCCGAGATCACCCCCCCCTTTCTTACGATGACCAGACATTTTATTCTTTCCCCTTTTCCCTGGTACGTAGCGAGCGGATCTAAATCCATTCCTGCAAAGCGCTTTTCTTCTTCCTCCTTTCGTTCTCTGCGAGGAAGGGTTGTGGTCTTGCTCCTCCCGGAATCTCTTTTCTTCCGGTCTATTCCTCCCTCTTCGAGGGTCGGGACCTTCTTTTCCCTTCTCCGGTCCCCCCCTTGGGCAAAGGAATTTTGCGCAGCTTTTCCCCCCTCCGAAAAGCCGGCTGGCGTTGCTCCTTCTCTCTTTCTCTCAGGAGCCAGATGCGCTTTCCCCTTCCTTCTTTTAAAGAGAATCTATGCGCAAGTCCTCCTTCGTCTTCCTTCTTTCAAGATTCAGTCTCGCCGCCTTCTTCTCTCCCCCCAGTCGCGCGAAACATCGCGCTGTCTCTGGTGGACATCGGAGGACCTTCTCACGCCCTTGCGATGCGAGGCTCTAAGTGTCTTTTCCCCCCCCCCAAAGAATGCTCCTGGGTTTTTTTTCTTTTCTGGTCTCGCAAGATAGAGCGAGACACTTTTTTCCATCTTGATGATGTAGCGGATTTAGCTCTTTGCGAAGAACGGGTTCAGAACTCCCCTTTCCTTGAAGGAGGTAACTAAATAGTTATTTCTTTTTTTTTTTTAGACTGGTCCACATCATGAGGCAGAGAGGCCTTTCTTTTCCCTCCTTTCTCCCTGCCGCCGTTTAATTGACGTGGAATGGGTTTGGGGGGATTCCCTTTTCTGCCCTCCCCTTTTTTTCCTTTTTCTGATTCGGAAACAAGGATGATGTTTTTCTTTTTGTCGGGAAGTCCCGCTAAAAAGCTGAAGGAGTTAGAGCTCGCTCCTCTTTTTTTCTTCCGAGAGAGCAGAAACCTGTTTTTTTTTTTTTTCGAAGATGGCCGTCGAATTGCCTGTCATTCTCCCCCAGGCGGCAAAGCGTGCTCTTTTCCCCACTTCCCGTTCCTTGTGATGGGGTCGGCTCCTTTCGCCTCCACCTCTGCTGATTAGCCGCCTCTTTTCCCTTAAGCGTCTTTTCTTTTTCTCCGGCATATAGCTCGAGCATCACAGCTCTTTTCTTGTCGCTGAGTGACCCCCCTTCCTCTTCTCTCTCTCCCCGCCGGAAGAAGCGACCACCCCTCGGCCCCCTCCCCTAGATGTTCAACAGAAAGAGGTTTTCCCTTCTCTTCACAGTGAAGAAACGTCACGCGAGCGTGCCCTTCTTTCCTTTTTTTTTCTCTTCCCCACCTGTCGTTCGCAGCAAGACGGTCTTTTTATCCTCTCGAAGCGTTATAGGACGCTTTCATTTCCCCACCCCCCCTTTCAAAAACACTGTCACCGAGGTTACCCGTTCTTTCATGCGCCTAGAATCTAAGAATGCCCCCTTTTTTTCCTCTCGTCTGTAAGTTGTTTTTCCTTTTTCCCCGCTCCATCCCTATGCGCGAGCGTCAGAGCGCTTCTTTTTTTTGCGCCAGGTTCTCCTTTTCCTCTGTCTCAGAACTATTGCTCTTTTTTCTGTCGGTTTTTTTTTTCCCACTCCGTTGATAGACCTCGGTGCCCTTTCGATCTACTCTCGCCCCGCCTCCTTCTCTCCCTCCTTTTCTGGGACTTCAAGCAGCATCGCGGTCTGCTTTTTTCTACTCTCCAGGTCAGAGAATCCGCCACCTCCTACTTTCTTTTTTGCTTTTGCAGTGAGAGGAAAAGTAAGACTTCCCCGCTCCTCTCGCGTGAGCCCTTTTTTTTTGTCTCGACGATAGGTAATCTCTTCGTTCCCTTTTCACCTCGTGTCCTCTGTATCTATCTATGTTCTCATCGATCCGTGTTGTCCTCTAAGATTTGGACGCGCGACTTCCCCCTTTTTTTTCTTTTCTCACACCTGGCTAAACGCGATCTCCTCCTTCGTACGTCAGAAGGACCCTCTCCCTCACCCCTCCCCTTCCCCCTTTTGGTCTTTTTGATGTAGAAGCCCTTTGCTCATTCCCCTTCTCGGAAGAGACGCGATGCTTTTGCCCCCTCTCGCCGAGTTTATGGCAGCGCGTCTTCTTCTTTTTCCTCTCTTCCTTCTCGTGCCCAATGTGCCACCGATACGATCAGCGCTTTTTCTATTCGCTCCTCCAGGAAGCGGGTTACACAAAAGATGCCCTTTAGTTTTTCCTTCCGGTGACCGCCCGCCATGCTTCTCTCCTCTTCCCCCTTTTCAGACGCTCTTGTACTTTTTCTTCTTTTTTTCCTCCTTTCAATGAAACAAAGGCCAAACTTCTCTCTCCCCAAAGAGATACGGCAGGATGCTAGTTCTCTTTTAAATTACTCTGTGTCCCTTTTCTTTTTTTCTTCCGACGAAGAAACGCGGCAGGCCTGCCTGTCCCCCTCCCTTCGTCTCGGACGGAAGGTTGTTCAGTCTTGACCCCCTCTCTTTTCCCTGCGTGCCCGGTCTGAACGGACGATTTTTCTTTAGAAATTTATTCCCAGCTGTTGTCGGGACTTCCCCCCTTTTCTTTTTTAGCTTTTCTTCCTTCGAGCTCTTTCGGCGTAGTGAGCACTTCCCTATTACTCGCTTCTTTTCTCTTTTATAGTGATAGACGTAGATGCTCCCTGACTTCGAATAGACGGTTCGCGGCGACTCCCATCGGTGAGGTCGCGCCGTGTCTGTCCCCTCCCTCCTTCCTCCCGGACCTTAGGAAGGATCTTTTTTTTTCTCTTGGTAGCGCGAGAGGATCGGCCATTATTCTTCCCTCTCCCCCAAGGTTCCCTGGCCGCGATTTCTTCCCTCTTTCTCTCTCGACCGGACGTAAAGCTTTTCGCCTTTTCACCTTTTCCAAAACATTAGAATGGGAAGTCTCCGCCATTTCCTTTCACCTTATGGTTAAAAACCCAAAGTACCCCTGTTCAATTCCTTTGGGAGGCCGCGGCTTTTTCTTTTTTCCCTTCCCCAATTGTCAAGCCATGATAAACTTAGCAGTCCCCCCCCTTCCTTCCTTCCCTTTTCGTCGTGGTGTCAGGAAAGGGTAAAGTTCTTCTCTTCCCTCCCTCTCACTCCTCCCGCTGGTGAGTGCGCACCGTCGCCTCGCTTTTTCTGAGAAGCCGGCGCCGCCTCATTTTTTTTTCTTCTCTTTGCTGAGCGCCTGCTGCGCGCTCCCTTTCTTTTTTCTCCTTCCGAAGAGGTCCAACTCGCTTGCCCTCCCGCTGGTTGGAGAGGCTGGCTTGTGTTCTCCCTGAAGGGTTTGATGACTCCCTTTTTATTCTTCTACCGGCTCCCTCAGAGCGGAGACTCTCTTTTCCCCCTCGGCGGTCAGAAGACTCTGTACCGATTTCTTTTATCTTTTTCCTTTTTTCTTCGGTATCGGCGTTTCTTTCCCTTCTTTTGCAGAGGAGGCCTTCTTCCCCCCTCCCAAGGTCACCGTGAAGCCCATAGTCGTCTTCTCCTACCCTTCCCCTCGGGAGATCGTGGACGTCCCTCTCCCCCCCCCCCCCCCCCTTGCCTACGAAGAAGAGGCAAATCTCCTTTTCTTCTTTTCCTTGCCTTTTTTTCTCGCGAGGAGCACGTAACTTTTTTTTTGGAACTTCACTCCCGAATCTTTCCTCTTCTTCCTCAAGGGTTTTTTCTTACTTCTTTCCCCTGCCCCGCGCTGCTATAGAAAGAAGTAGGACCCGAAATTTCTCCATCATTTTTTCCCTATTCTTTTCGTAAGGCTATTTTCTCCCCCCCCTTAGTATTATGAGCAGTTGGCCTCCCTTCTCCCCCCCCCCCGGTGCCCATGGGTTAGGGCTGTCGTTTTCTTCCTTTTTCCCTTCCGGTGTTAAGAGGGAGAATTTGTCTTCCCCTCCTTTTCTCCCCTGTGTCTGCCAAGAGGGCGTTCTTATGTCCCGTCTTTTAAAGACTCCCACCTGTTCTCCGCCACGCGCTTTCCTCCTTTTTTTTTCCGCTCTACAACCTCGCAGTCTCCATTTCCCTCCGCGATGACCTCGGTAGAGAGAGTCTTTTATCTTTCTTCTCATCTGGTGGATGCTCCGCCTCGACTTATTTTTTCCATAATAAGTGGTTTGAAGATCTTTTGGCTCAGAATAAAACGTGGAAGATTTTCCTATTGCCAAGAGCAGACGCTCGCGCCCTCTCCTTATTCCCCTTAGGAAGACGGCGATTTTTAGAGTAAAGCGACTGGCCGGCGCTTCTTTCCTTGGTCGGGACGATCGCATCCGTCTTTTTTTTCCCTCCCGGTGGAAGAAGAAGTTCCTATTTCTGTCGCTTAGAAGACAAGGATCTGGTTTGAATTTCAAGCGCTCCCTTCGATGACGAGGTCCCTTTTTTCTTTCCTGACCCCACGGGCCAAAGGGGTGTATTAGACGACTCTTTTCCTCTCTCTCCTCTCGATTATCGGTGCGACCTTCCTTTCCCTACAGACTCGAGAGACCGCAATTGTCGCTTCTTTTTGGCGGCTTTCGAGGTCGAAGTCTTTTTTCCTCCCCGAGATTAAGAAACACCTTTTTCGGTCATTCTTTCCTCCCCCTTTTTCCCGATATGAGCGTCCCCACTTCCCTTTTTTTCGCGAGAGAAGATCCCAGCACGCCTTCCCTTTTTTGGGCAGGCCTCTTGGCCTCGTTTTTTTCGTCGGCGGATGATGGAGGTTTCGTTGTATGAGGTTCACGATTTTTTCGGAACATGGATAGCTACGACCATTCCTCTTTTTCTTCCTTTAAGTGACCACGGACGTCCCCTTTTTCCCCCCCCACCGTCACTTGCAGAAGAACGCTTTTCCTCCCCCTCCTGAGGAGGCGGCAGACCTATGAAGCGAAGCACGTTCCCTCTTCCCTCTTCTTCCCCGCTTGGAATCACGACGCTCTTCGCGCCTGCATTTCGGCGGTGTATTCCTTTTCTCCCCCTTTAGTCTGACAGAAGAAGTAAGGCTCTTCTTTTCCCCCCTTTGAAGCCTCCACATCGCGTGATTTCTTTCTTTTCTTCTTTCTTCCCCCTCTTTCTCCTCTCTTTCTCTAGATGCGATTTTCTCCCCCCCCTGATGGAGGAAAGACCTCCCTTCGGGATAAGTGCATCTCGCGGCTTTCGCTTTTTTTTTTCCTTTTTCACCAGAGGGATGATTTCGAGGACTTTTCTTCTCTCCGCGCTGGACACGGTAAGTGACACCCCTACCCTCCTTTTATTAGGCTACCCCAATAGTTAGGAATGATAAGTTATATTCGTTCTTTTCCTTCCTGAGGGAGGCGCGGACTTCCTTTCTTTCCTCCGAAGTTTCTTGCCGTTCCTTTGGGTGTTTCCCCCCTTTTTCCCTCCCTTTCGCGTTAAGTTGGGCGGATCGTCCCCCCCCCCCTTTTTCTAAGTGTTTCGGGACCTGCCCTCCCCTCTATTCGGTTAGAGAGAGCAGAATAACTATTCGGCCCTTTTTCCTGAAAAAATGAGATGCGCGGTCTTCGCACCGCATGCCAATCCTCTCTCAGCGCCCCCTTTCTCTCCCTGGCAAAGGTCACGTTCGTCGTTCATTTCCTCCCCCCCTCGCGAGAAGAACACGCCCTCTCCCCTCCCCTTTTTACCTTAGGCCGCGAGACGTTTAGCACTACGGCTATCTCCTTTTTCCTTCTCTCTGAGGAAATCGCCTTTCCCCCTCCTTTCGCGACATGCTAGAAGGTCCACCCAGAGGAATAGAGTTTCGCCCTCCTCAAAGAGGTATCGGATAACGAGACCCTTTTCCTTCCTAACGTGAACGCAGAGCGCCGTCGGCTTCCCCCTTTTCTTTTTCCACCGTCGTCGAAGAAAACGTACTTTCTTTTCTGCCTCGTTATAGCAGAGTCATACAAACTTTCCTTTTTTTCCCCGCAACTGGTTTCACAGATTTTCTTATTTTCGGAGAATTCTAAGGTCTTTCTTTCTTTTTTTTTCTTCCTCTGGAAGTTTTTCCCATTTTTTTTCCTCCTCGCCACGAGGAGAGAGGTAATATCTTTCCCGGAGCTTTCTCTTTTTTCCTTTTTCAACCGACGTAGAAGACTATCCCTTCTTTTTTGGAACCGGCGGGGCCTGGAGGGGCTGGTCCCTTTTTTCGAGATACGTTCAAAGATTCACTATCCTTTCCTATAGAACGCCCAGGCGCGCTAGCAACTTTTTCCCCTCCCCGAAGAATCGCGGTCTCGTTTTCCAAGATTTTTCCCTCTTTATTACCCCTTCCCTCCTTCTTCCCCCATCCACCGGGAATTAATGTCCCTCGCCTTTTTTTGAAGGGGAAGAGTGAAGACGTACTCCTGCTCCTCTTTCTCTTTTTCCTCGAGATGTCCCATTTTCTTCCCGCAACCCCCCTTCGTGAGCGAGCTATCTATTTGCCTCCTTTTTTTTTTTTGCTTTGTGTATGAGATAGATCACTAGTTTGCTCTTTCCTTTTTTTTCCCTCATTCTTCCCCCTTGCTAAACGCGAGTTGTTTCTCTCCTTTCCCTTCTTTGGGGTCCCCTCTCTTCCCCCCCTTCTTTCTTTACCCAGTAGTAGGTGGATGGATTTCGTCTATTAAAGAAGGTCTAGTGGGAAACGCGACCTCTTCCTCCCAGAGCGACGCGTTCTGCTCTCTTTTTTCTTTGCGAGGTACTCTTCGGGGCTTTCTTTTTCCCTATCGATCAGAGAGTTGAACTATGCTCTTTCCTTTCCGTTTTACCCCGATGATCCTTTCCCCCCCCTTCTCAGGAGGTTGAATCCCTCCTTCCCTGTTCGCAAGAACGACGCTCGTCCTTTTTCTCGCGGCCCGGAGGGTTCGCGTCAATTCACAAACACAAACGAGCTCAAGCTGTCGCTTTTATCTCTTGCTCTTCATTGACGGATGACCTTACCTCTGCTGACCCTTTCTTTTTACCGTTGGTAGGACCTCTCCGATAACTCTTTTCTTTTTACCCGAAAAGTACGGCGGCTCCTGAAGGTTGTAGAGACCCCCCTTTTCTTCCTTCCTCTATCTTGCGTTGACGGTTCTGCACGTGCCCCTTTCCGTCCGATGAGCGGTAGAAAGGCTTTCTTTTTCTTCCCATTTTTTTTTTTTTCTAGAAAAGAGAGGAATTGTTTTTTTTTTTTCCGGGATGCTGCGAGATATTGGTCCTTCTTTTTTTCCCTCCGCTGAAGCTGTGATGATCGAGATACTTTCTCCCCGATCTTCCCTTCTCCAGAAGACACTTTTTTGCTCATGCTTTTCTCTCCGTTGCGGGCTTCAGAAATCACGTACATAACTTTCCTTTTCTCTCTCTTTTCGATTGGGAGCGCGAGCGGATTTCCCTTTCTCACTATGTGCATTCCAAAGCGCACAGGTTCCTGCTCTCCTTTCTGGGCGAGAGCGAGCCTCCCTCAGCTTTTAGAGGTGATTCAACGCCCCCCCTTTTCCCCCCCCCCCTTTTTTACGAATAAGAACCACTTACCTTCTTATTTCCCTCCCACAAATTTTCCCAAGTAAGGAACCTGCTCTTCCCCTTTTTTTCCCTCTGGACGAAGGATGACCGTCCCACATCCCCCTCTCTTTCCCCTTCGTCCTAACCTATTAGTTCACCTAATTCCATTCTTTTGTTAAGACCTTTCCATAGAGATATCCCGCGTCTGCTCCCCCTCCCTCAAATGATAGACCGTCTCTCGTCTGCTTCCCCCCCTTCTCTTCCGGCTACCGACAGAAATTTCGGTTTGATTTTTTCCCTTCTTTCGCGAAATGATGAGCGATTTTTTTCCCCCCTTGCTTTATCATTGAGACGATGGACCCTTTTCTGAGAGTGCTGGTCTCTCCTCGCCCTTCCGGCAGATGTCGCGTCTTTTCTTCGTCTCCCCTTTTCTCCCCCGGAAGACGCGGAGCCCAGTGGAAAGCGGCGGAAATCTCCTTCTTTCTCCTTTCCCCTCTCCGATCAGATATGCCGGCGCACTCTGGCTTTTCTTTTTGCTGCCGAAACGTCTTGCCTCTTCTTCCCTTTTTCTTTTTCAGTAAGGCACCTCTTCCCCCCCTAAGCCGATTAGGAGTATATATCATTATCTCATCTTCGAGGAAGATCTTTGACGCATCTCTCCATGCCCCTCCGACGGTCACGACCTCTTCCATCTTCCCCGCGCTGGAAGAGTTCTTTCTCGATCTCTCCTCGGACGTGCAGAGAATAACGATGGTCTTTTTCCTTCCCCCTCCCGGTGTGTATGATATCGGTCGTTTCTCGCTTATAGACCTGACGTCCTTCACTTCCTCCTTATCCCTCCCCTTTGCTCTAGTATTTTCCGATTCGCAAAAGAGATCGCCTCCGTTAGTATATTCGTCTATCCTCCCCCCCCTTTTCCCATTTGGTAGGGGCTGTCGACTCTTTTTTTATCGCAGGAGTCGTCCCTTCGCTTTTTTCAACAGAGATTTTTTCATTTTTTTCGACTTAAACCGGCTCGCCCCTTTTTTTTTCTCCCGTCGACTCTGTAGATCTCCACTACCGCTTTCCTAATAGCGGAAGGAGATGTAGAGCTTCTTTTTCTTTTTTCCTTCCCTTTAATAAGAAGAGAGGCTCGTTCTCTGGTCTCTTCTCAGATTGATACATCTTGTGGATGCTTTCCTCCTCCTTTCTTTTTTTCTTTTCCTCCTCGTGGTGTTTGTTTCTCTTTCGCTCGGAGGCTGATGTCCTCTTGAAGATAAGATTATGGTCCCCGAGGCCTTTTCCCCCCCTCGCTCTAGTCGAGGAACGTCTCCTTCCTGTTGCATATTCCCTTTTGTTCGCCGCTAGACAGCGACTTCCCTCTCTGAGAGGTGTCGTTTCCTTCCCCTTTCGCAAGAATTCCATTTTTTCCTCTCGGTCGAAGAAAGGTTGAAGGTCTCCTCCGCCGAAAATGATCGCGTTCCCCCCTCTCAGGAGACGCCGTCCCTTCGCCGGGCCTACTCGAAAAGCCCTGCCCCTTTTCCCGTGGGTTGATGATATATATCCCTCCTCCCCCCTCTAGAACTGCTCGATCCCTCCCTCTCTGAGCGGGTGCTACCCTTTCAGAAAGACTTCATCTACTTTCTGCTCGCGACGGCAGGTGCGGCCGTGACCTTTTCCCGAGCGGCGGTTTTTTTCCTCTTCTAAGAAACACCGTTGATTCCTATCCCCTTCTTCTCTGCGGAAAAGGTTTTTTCTCTCTTCGCGAGAGGATGAGAACAGCACTCCTCCCCCCTTAGCTTGCTCGGTCGTCGTCTTTCTTGGTGGTGGTGAGGGCTTTTTTTTTCTTCACGATAGGAATCTCTTTTTTTTCTTCTAGATAGACAGCTTCGCCCTTTTAGTGTTGTCCCTCTTTTCCCTCCGCAGGCCCCTCCTTCCACCTCCCTTGGAGAAAGAAAAGCCTAGACCTCTTTCCTTTCGAGAAGGAATATCTGATAGTCGCAGTATAACGTCTCCAGACTTTCCTCCCTCTGCTCAAGCGCCGTCCTCCCTTTTTCCTTCTTTTCCTTTCTCACCTCCATAGCCCCGCGGCGCTTCGCTCCTTTCTCTCTCCCCTCCGGCGGAGCGAGTTGGACATCGTTTACTCCCCCTGCAGCGACGCGAGGTGCTTTCTCCCTGTGCCGCAAAGATGAGGACCGACATCCCTTTTCGAAGTTTATCCGTGGGCGTTCCTTCCTCCCTGCCCTCCTGTGCGCATCACAGCGGTTCTCTTATTTTTTTTCTTTTGAGGATTTTAGAGCGCGCTCTCCTCTCCGGACAAGGGTCAGACACCATTCGGAACCAGGTTTTGCTTTCTTAGAGTTAACAGATTATGACTGCTAATTTCTCCTTTTTTTCTTCTTTTTTTCCAAATCCGAGAAGACGAGGCCGTTTCACCCTCCCTTCCTTGACGCCGCAGTTTCCGTTCCCCTTTACTTTTTTTTCCCTTTGCACATAAGGAGCGTGAAGTGTTCGGCTTTCTTTTTACAGAAGGTTTCGGGAAGCCCGCTCCCCTCCTTTTTTTTTTCCTCCTCAGAGAGGCCTTCTTCTCCTTCCCCCTGTGCGCGGGTAGCGATCTTTCCCTCCTTTTTCTTCATCCTCTCGCGAGAAAAAGGCGGCCACCCCTTCCTTTTTCTTTTAAAGTTTCGTGTCTTTCCTTTCCTCCTCTCTCCCCCCCGCAAGATCTTTCCCTCCTCTCCAGTCGGATTCCTTTCTCTCGTGAGATACCTGCTTCTCTATCCCTTTTTTTTTTTTTCTTCCCCGGATCTCTCTTTTACATAGAGGCGACTACGACTCTCTTCCTCCCGAAAATGATCCTTCCCCCTTCCCTCCTTTCTCCCCGTACCCCCCTCGCTGGGAAGAAAAGAAAGAGTTCTCGGTTCTTGAGTTCCGCATTCCCGTCACGCACTTTTCTTCCTTCAAAAGGAAGGGCTTTTCCCTTCGTCGAAGAAGATTGTCTGTGTTAGCCTCATCCGGTCCTCATAAACCGGTTACAGCTTGAACATTTCCCCCCTAGGTAAGGTACGAGGCCTTCCTCCCCTTCCTCTCAGTCCTGATTTCCCCTCCCTCTCCTTTGTGTGGAAGGGTGTGTCCTTGTTCTCCTCTTTTCTAGACGTCAGAGCGCGGTCCGTTCTTTTTTTCTCAATTTCATGGGACGGCTCGGAAAAGAAGTAGCCACTCTTTTTTTGTTATGAAAAAGCGGGTCCTTGCGTTTTCCTCGCTGACGATCTGGCAAAGGGCACGTCTGCCTCTCTTCCCCCTCTCGCAAACCGAATCAGGCGGGCTGCTCCTTCCCCTCCCCTTTTTTTCCCGTCCGCAGATAGACGGTCGTCTTTTTCCCTCCCTTTTTTCTACCCGTTCCCAGGTAAGAGACATCCAGGCCACCTCCTCCTCGGGGAAGGAGGGAAGAGCGGGACTACCTTTCCTTCTCTCTAGTGAGACCATTTTTTTTCCCCCTCCGACTTTCCAGTCCTCTCGGAGCCTCCCTTTTTCCTTTCTTTTCCTCCTCCGAAGTTGTTGGTTTTTTCTTTTTCCTCCGAGGTTTTTTTTTTTTTTCTTCTCGGCTGCCCTTCCCCCTTCTCCCCGCGATAGGCGCAGAGTCCGTTCTTTTTTTTTTTCTTCCCCTGCGGAGGGAACAGTAGTCAGGTGGCTGGTCTCCCCCTTTTTCTGGTAATACCAGGCCGAGCGGGGAAACGTCTCTCTTTTCGGTCCTCCCCCGAGAGAAGCTTTCTGCCTTTTTTTGCGAGATCCTTCTCGGGTCGTGCCTTTTCTTTTTTTTTTTTTTTCCCTCTTCGCCGGAAAGCCAGGCCCGCCGGGTTCCCCTCTCAGTTGCATAGGAGGAGAAGGTGTACTTCTTCCATGGTCCTTTGAAACGAACGCCTCCTCTGCGAAACGCGCCTCGGCTTGTTTTTTTTTTTTTTCCACGGAAAAAAAGGACAGCTCCCATCTCTACCGCAGGGAGGAGAGGCTCTTTTTTTCCTTTACCTCTGGGAACTTGGTTTTCCTACCCTTCTCGATCAACGGTTTTAAGGCGGCGGCTCACGTTTTTCCTTCTCTGACGGGGGGAAGAGACCTTTGGTCGTCTCCTTTTCGTGACTTCCTTTCCGATACGGGCGAGAGCCAGTGTGTCTTTTTAGGTGTGAGTCGAACTCTGATGGTCTCTTTTGTAGCTCTCCTCCCTTTCTACTCTTCGCGTAGTCGCAGGACCAGCCTCTTCTCTCGAAGCTGTGATGCTCGGATAGATAGCCGTCCTTTTTCCCTTCGCCTTTTTTTTTTTTTCCGGCGTAGAGGCGACCTTCCTTCTCTCTTTTTCTCCCCTACATCACTACGACATTCGTTTCCCTTCCACGAGCCGCTTGTTGCCTTTTTTTCCGGCAATTCGGCTTTCTCTCCCCTTTGGCCCCAGGTTGCAGGGCCGCGATGCCGTCCATCTGATTCCTCGAGATAGAACGACGTTCCTTTTTCTCCCTCCACCCCCTTCGTGAAAAAAAATCTACTTTGTTTCTTATCCGCTAATTATGTTTGGGCTGCATGGTAAAACACCCACTCCCCTTTTTTTTCCCTCGCGAGGAGAGGGCGGCCGCCGCTTTCGCAGGATTTCCCGCTTCCAAGAAAGAATGATAACTATCAGTTCCCCTCCCCTTCTGTTCGTAGTGGTGTCATTACCCTTCTCTAAAGTGACCTGAAATCCTCGAATCTCTTTTTTTTGCCGCTGAGAGGAGCGCCTCCCGGTTTTCGCCTCTTCAGGTAGGTTTGCTTTGTCTCTTGTGCCGAGAATATGAGCTCCCCCTTTTTTCTTTTCGTGCAGCCGCGATGTCCCACTCTTCTTCTTCTTTGGAGCAGAGGAGGGTGCGGCTTTTTTTCTGACGGAGCTTCCCTTTTCCGAAGTCACGCCGACCTGTCCTTTTTTTTTTAGTCCTCTGAGCAAATCGTCTTTTTTTCCCTTCCGTGAGCGCGCAGCTCGACCTTTTTTTCTCCTTCCCTCCCTGCTGGGCGGCTTTTTTTTTTTCTTCTTCTGCAAAGTTCTTTGTCTCCTTTTCCCTTGTACTTCCTGGTCACATCCCTTCCCCCCCTCCTCGATAGTCGATAATCTAGCTCTTCCCCTATAGGCGATTTTCGTGACTCCTCCACCCATAATCGGAAGTACGACTATCTCTCATGCAAGGCGTCTTTGCGGCGTGTTTTTCTTTTTTTTCTTCGCGGAAGTGGCCGCGATCTCCCTTTTTTTTTCCTACTCAAGGGTTCTTATCTCTTTCTTCCTCTCTCTCCTACGACGTAGGCACGAAATGCCTCTACTGAACAGATTGTCTTTTTCTTCCTCCCTTCCAGACGAATCCACCCAGAGATCGACTTCCTTTTCTCTACTAGTATATGATACACCCGTTTTTTTTCGCTGATCGCCGTTTCCCCTCTCTTTTTCTTAGTCGCCTTCTCCCCTTCCGCTCTATTGAGGCTATCCCCCCCCACAGGTCTTCGCCGTCGTCCTCTCGCGGTATGTTTCTTTCTGGCGGCTTCCCCTCCTCTTCAAGAAGCCGCTTTCAGCGCGTAAGTCTCTTTTCGAGATTTACCCTCGCGTTTCATCTTCCCGACGAGAGCTCTTTCGCTGGCTCCCTTTTTCTGTGTACAGTCGACTTTCATATGGTGGAGTGCTCCTGATTTCTCTTTTCCTTCCCCCTTCGTATAGATACCGCTTCGCCCCCGTTGCTCCTCCACCCAGAGGAAGATCAGATCTTGGTTTTTATTTTAAACGAGCTAGTTTCTTTTTTTATTTTTGTTATATATGATGCTCTTGACGAACGTCCCTTCCTTCGGTTGTTTCCCCTCTACTCGGACGCGCTCTTTCTTCTTTTTTTTCCATCCGTCCCAAAACCCTTTCCTACGACGGCGAAGCTCCCGTTAGCGTGCCGCCCAGTCCCACGCGCAGGCGACTCCTCCCCCCCCTCTCTCGGAAGGGGGGGTCTCTTTCCAGCCCGAAAAAATTGTCCTTTGGGGATATAGAGAAGTCGGCACGACCTGCTCGACTCCCCCCTCTTTGTTTTTGCGGGCCCTCCTTTCACACCGAACGACTCTCTCTCCCCCTCTTTTTCCCTCTTCCCTGTCCCTTGCGGAGACGGTAGGTTTCTTTTTTCTTTGAGTTGGCCGACCCCCTCCTGAAAAAACCCCGTGAGGAAGGAATACTCCCTATTCTCGCGGAAACGTCCGTTTCTTCCTCCTTTTTAGACAGAAAGCCTGCAAATCTCCTTCCTCTTGCCGTTTGTCGTCGCGCTTTTTTGTGGTGTCTTTTTCCCCCCCCGCTCCCTTCTCTCGGTGAGTCAAGGTTCTTCTTTTTTCTCTCGCTTAGAAGGGTTTTCCGTTACTTGACACGGCCTCTCCTTCCCTTCACAGACTTTGCGAAGCAATCGAGTCCGTACATCCTTCCTTAGCGACTTCTCCCTTTTCCTTCGCAACGTAGGTCCATATGCTCTTTGATCCCGCGCTCGAGCTCCTCCACCCCTTTTTCCGGGAGGCGGACGTCCTCTAATTCCTCTTTTTTTTTTCTTTTCTCGGAGCTTCGCTGACGCACCTTAACACCCCACCGTTTGATTCTTTCCTTTTTCCCTTTGCAGAGAAGCGATTTTTTCCCCCCCTCTTCGCGGAAGACCGCTGTCGGACTACAGCAAAAGAAATGGCGTTCCCCATATCTCCGCGCGCAGATCGCGGCCTTTTCTTCCCCCTTCTGCTTTAGAGGATTTCGCGGCGCGTTTATCCTCCCTCCTGCCCAAGGGTAAGACCCCCCTCTTTTTTTTTTTTCTTCGTCTTGCACTAATAGTTATGACGGCTAAGTATCATTGCTTCTTTCTTTCAGGCGCTGATCCTCTTGGTCCCGTCCCCGTTTTTCTTTTCCCTTGTCCGTGACAGGGGGACTTTTTTTTCCCTCCTTTTCCCTGCGACCTCCTTAGCGGCAATTTTTTTCTCTTTCTCTTTTTTTCACGAGGTTTTGTCGTTCCTCCTCCTCTGAAGGCTTAGGCGCGCTCCGCCTTTTTTTTCCCCTCCGGCCCTCTGCCCTTTTTTTCTTTTCTTTTCAGCCGAATTGCCGACTTTTTCACTCTCCAAGAGGCTCGAGCAGGCCCCGTGCACCTGTTTCGGATGCCGCCATTTCTTTCCCGACCTGAAGAACGCGACCGTCGGCCTTCTCCATTAGGCGCCGCTTTTTCTCCTTCTATCTATAAGAGCATCACAGCTTTCCTTCTCTCCGAGGACGCCGGCGACTCCGCCCCTTTCTTTTTTTCCCGCTCCGAAAGGGTCGCTCACCACTCTTTCTTCCTCTTCCCCCGGCCCGAGATGGGAAGAAAAGCCCGCGTTTCTCCCTGAGATCGTGCACGTGCCGACTCTGCCCGGAGGCCCACCAGAAGGGTCTCTGACCTGTTTTCTTACTGGAGTCGGGTAGCCGCCCTCCTTTTTCTTTCCTCCCCCCCGGTCCCGAGCGAAAACACATGTCCATCCCTCTTTCTTAACTGAATCCTCTCAGACTTTCCCTTTCTTCTCTCTCGCTGTACGTTGTTGTCGTGGTTTTCCATTCCCCCTATGCGAGAGGTTAAGAGGCTCCTTCTCTCTTCCTTTCCTGCGCAAGGAATGGTCCCCTTTCAAAGCTCGAGCGACGATGCGACTTCTTTTTTTCCCCCGTCGGGACTGGCGGGCGGTCCTCCCTTCCCTTTTTTCGAAGAGGGGCAAAGGGAACTCTTTTTCTCCTCTTTCTACACCATAAGGCGCTCATGTCATTCCTGGCGCTTTGTCCGTCCAGCATCGCGGTTCCCTTTTTCTTTCTCTCATAGTTATTACCGGATCCAGGTCCTATCCCCCCTCCCCTCCTCCGTAGGGGGAAGAGAAGGGTGAATACTTTTTCTTTTCACTTCTTCTCTCGATCGCGTTGAGCCAGTTTGCGTCTTTAGGTCCGTCTCTTTTTCCCTCTTTTCTTTTTCCGATGATCTATCTTTCCTCCTTTTTTTTTCCTCTTATGACTAAACGAGTTGCCTTCTTCCTCCCTATAGATCGCGCCAAAGGGCTCAAGCTTCAGGAGTACTAGACGATATTCCTCTAGGCCCACTTTTTTTCTTTTTTCGTACGAGACTGGAGCCCTTTCCCCCCCCTGAGTTGAAAAGAGAAAGCGATGCTGCTTCTAGCCCAGCGCTACTTTTTCTGCCAGCGTTTCTTCGGTCTCTTGTTTTGTTTTTTTGTTTTTCCCTGGGCTAGTGCATTTCCCCCCTTTTCTTCTTTTTTCCATAGGCGACCCATCCTGTCCCCACCCCCGATGCCGTCGCACTTTCCTACGGGCGGTGGAACGCGCCTCCCCCCCCTTTGCGAAAGACACGCCTTTTTCTTTTTCTCTGAACGCGAGACTCCTTCCTCAGGACCCCCCTTCCACAACGGACAGCTGAGCTCTCTTCTCCCCCTTGCTGAGAGGAGTGCGTCTTCCCCTCTTAACTTACCTCTGGCATTTAACTCTGTACCGTTCTTAAGACGAGCTCCTTTCTTTTCGGTCTTCAAGACCTTGTTCTGCGAAGAAGGTGTCACGATGACTCGACGTTAGGCGCTTTTTCGTTAGGAACGGCAGTTCCTAGGTCCGAGAGCCTGCCCTCTTTTCTTTTTTAGGAAAAGCTCTTGTTTTTCGACTCTGAGTCTTTTTCTCGAGAAGTTCGGAGGCGATCCCTTTTCCTTTTCTTTCGCTTTTCCTAGATATCGCCGTCCTTTTTTTTTCTTTTTGAGATAGAAGAGAGCTCACGGCTCTGACTGACCTTCGCCCGCCGATTTTTTTTTCTTTCAGGCGGTGCGGCTCTCGCGTTGGCTTTCCCCCCTTCCTTCCAAAGGGAACTTTTCTTCCTCTCCGCTTGGGAGACTTGGGCGCTGTTAGAGGATTCTTTCAGAGGATCGACTCCTCCCCCTTTTCAGGCTTCCCCCTTTCCTTTCAGAAGCGTCCGAGTTTAAACGACGTCCGCTTTTTTCTCCCTTTCGTGAAGGAAAAACACTCTCCCTTTCCCCTCTTCTCCTCAAGAGACTTATTGTCGACTTGCCCTCTTCACCACAACAAATCCCTTAAAATTTTTTGGGTAAGCGTCCCTTTTTCCCCCCCCGTAGCCGCGGCCTTTTCTCTTGGACCGCTCACCGAACTTTTCCCTTTCCCCTTTTCTTTAACTATTAGTTCAAATAATTCAGTGCCCTCTTTTGTAAGACCAGTGCCCCTTTTTTTCTTCCCCGATATCTACACTTTCCCTTCCATCCCGATGAGTGATTGCCTCCTCCTCCGGAGACTTTTCCGCAGGGGAGCAGGCGCCTTCTTTCTTTTGGTCCTCAGCGTGCTTCCTCCTCATGATGAGTCGACTTTTCCTCTCCGGGCAGTGAGATGACTACTCCGATAGTATTTTTATCGCTGTGGGTGCGGAGCGCCCTCCTTTCCGGAGATTCGTTCTTTCTTTCTTCTCGACGTCCCACGCCTCTCGACTTTTTTGCCGACTCAGCGCTTTCCTTCCCCTTTCCTTCCCTTCCTTTTCCTACGTGAGCGCGCCGGCTTCGATTTCTCCTCCGCCGGATGGTCGGCTTTATGCTTGCAAAGTCTTTGCTTTTCCCCTTTTTCCTTGAAAGAAATTTCCCCCCTTTCCTACCGCGATCTCCCCTCTCGAATGGACGAAAAGATCTTTTCCCCCGATCGGCCCCTCTTCCCCCCAAAATCATCGCCTGACCTCCTTTCTTCCCCCCCAGAGCACTGAAAGGCGCCCCCTTTTTTTCGTGCTGTTGAGCCTTTCCGCCGACGCGTCTTTTTCTCATCAGAAATGGTGGGCATCTTCCCCCCCCCTTTTTTTTCTCTAAGGTCTTCCCCTCCTTGAGAAATGCTCTCGACCTCCCCGCACCCTTCCCCTCTCTCTTTTAAGCCGATTTCCTTTTTTTTTTTTTGGTTCCCCCCGTGTAGCACCCCTACTCCCCCTTTTGTCGTCGAGAAGTTCGCGATTTTCTTTTCCTCACAAAGGTGGAACAGTTTTTTTTCTTCGACCCTAGATCGACGGTTCCCCCCTTTTTCCCTCTACTTGAGGCGACGCTGACCCATTTTCTTTAGCAGTAGGCTGCCCTGGTCTTGATTCTTTCCTTTAGATCTTTTCACTTTGCTCGACGAAGAGAGTCAGTCCCCCTGTGGTCTCTCTCCCACACCCACTCTCAGTTCTTCCTCCTTTACTAGAAGAGACTCTTTTCTCTTCGAGGCGGCTGTCATCGATCCTCTTAATCGGTGTGCTCATACTCGCTCCCTTTCCTTCTTCCTTTTTTAAGAATCCTCGTTTTCTGTTTTCCCTCTCTCCCCGTATAGAGAGGGATATCCCCTATGAAGACTATAGATGGACCCGTTCCTCCCCTTTTCCCCCGAGGTACGTCTAAGGGCCTCTCCGAATGTCTCTCCTTTCGCGATAGGACAAGCGACTCTGCACGTAGCGAGCGGTGCTTCTTCCCCCCTTCGAAAGCGTACGCCCCTCGATGGAAAGACGACGGACGACTCCCCCCTGTTTGAAGGTCGCCCTACTAAATGATCGCGTTTCCCCCCCTTCTTTCTCCTCCTTCGATGAAGAGGCCTTCTCTCTCCTCCCGAAACACCTTTTCAGAGACGTTCACAGGGAGAAATGCTAGACTCCTTTTTTTCTTCTAGGGTTGGCGACACTAGGCCTTTTCACGGACGAGAGCCGACGACCTTTCCTTTTTGCTCTCTTCTCATTTCTTTCTTTCAGGTCGAGAGCCTTTTCCCCTTTTTCGAAGCAATGGAGACCCCCGTCTTTTGAAGATGCACAGCCCTTTCTTTCCTTCCACTTAAGAGTACGTACTCCTCTTTTTTTTGCAGAAAGAAGGACCCAAGCTCCCCTTGCTATGCACGGTTTCTCATTCTTTTGGCGTGGGATGAGTCCACGATCTTTTTTTTTTAGTGGTCTAGGATCCCTCCCTTTTGCCCTGGGTGATGTGACCTTTACTTGACCTTTCTCTCCTTGCTCCGCAGGAAAAGACTTTTGCTCTTTCTTCCTATTTCCTCCCAAGGACGGAGGTCAGATTCGAGTTTGAGCACTTCTTCTTTTTTCCCTTCTATTTGCTCACGCTCTTTATCTTTCCTGAGGAGTGAAGTCTATAAGAGTCGATCGCCGTCCTTGTTTTTTCCCCCCTCCGAGCTCCACCATTCGCGCTTCCTCTTTGGACTAGTCGGACGGCCTCCCTTTTTTTTCCCCCTCCGACGCGATTTTCATGCGCGGCCGAAGCTGAGGACGCCCCTCCCCTCTTTTGTCCGGCCATCTCGGCCTGTCTTCTTCTTTTCCCCTTTCCCCGTGAGAATAAAAAGCGGGATTTTTTTTGTCTCGCCGAGCAGGGACAAAGTGTCATGCCCCCCTTTTTCTTAGGTGAAAATGTATGAGGTACGTCTCTGTTCTTTCTTCTGAGGCCGCGGCGTCCCTCTCCTCGAGGAAGACGAAGGTTTTTCTTGACCCTTTGTTTTTTTTTTTTTTTTTTTCCCATGCGGTTACATGACGAAATAAGGAGCTTTCCTTTCCCCTGATGTTGTCGAAGGGTGTCGGGCAGTCTCCCCTTTTCGTTAGAGCTCGCGCTCGTCCTCTTTCTTTCTTGCAACTGGTGAGCTTTTTCTCTTTAAGCGAATTGCGATCTCTCCTCCAAGGATCAGCGGCTCTATCCTTTTTCCGTTTTTTATGAAGGAGGCCGCCATCTTTCCCTCTTCTAGAAGCGACAGTGCGTTTTCTCGTGAGATCTAAGGATATCTCTCCTCTTTTCGCTATTTCTTCCTTTTTTCCCGCGAAGAGCTCGACTTCCCTTTCCCCTTTTTTCCCCACCCATCGCGGAACTAGAGTTAGACCGACCATCTTTTCCTTTCTACCGGCTCTCTAACACCTTATATCCGAACGCCCGGATTCTCTGCTCGGCGACCCTTTCTCTTTAGACGCCTCGTTATGTTAGGGTAGAAGCCTCCCTCCCTTTTTTTTCTCCCCCCCCCCCCCCGGTAAAGAGGAAAACCACGGTCCCCGCTTCTCATGGGGAATAGCTCTTCTCCCTTTTTTTTTTATATCGCTGTCAGTTGTTGCCTTTTTTTTTCCTTTCTTTCGTGCTGATCCCTTTGGAAGTCATCGGGGAGTGCGCAGGAATGGGCTGCGCGTTACCTTTTCTCCCTTACCTGGCAGGGAATGATGGTGGAACAGGAGGTCCCTTTTTTTATTTCCACCGCATGGAGAGCGAATCGTCCCAATTTTTCTCTCTATTTCGCACAGCATCAGGCTCTTTCCCTCCGTCAGAGTATCGCCGATCGCCGGTCTCTTTTTTTTTAAAAGGAAGACCAGGGTCAGAGACCTCATCCCTCCCTTTTCGAGAAGGGGAAAGAGAGTGGCCCTCCTTCTTTTCTCTTCGAGTGTGGCAGTTGGCGCGACTCTCCGGTCCCTCGCGGTCGAACTCGTGATCTATCTCTCTTTTTCTTAGAGATCGATCACGGGTTGCGCTCCTCTCTTTCCTTCTCGTCTTTTTTTTCCCCTCCGATCGCGCGCCGGCGTAATCCCTGTCGTCAGGGGGAGGGCAGTAGTCGTTTGCTTGACTTTTTTTCCCTACCTAAGGACCAGAGCGGAACCGCGGTACCCTCTTTTTTCTTTCCCAGAGAGACTCGTTTTTCCTTTTTTTCTCTCGATACGGGATAGTGACTTTGCCCTTTTCCTTCGGGAGAAGCCCGCAAAGACCGCCGGGTTCCACCGATTTTTTTTTCTTCCTTTTTTCACGAGAAGCCATTGGCCTTGCTCCCCTTTTTCCCTCTTCTTCCCTAGAGAATAGGATGGGGCTTTTCCTTCAACAAAGGACAGCGAGAGACCTTTCCCAGCTTGCTAAGGCGATGCGAATTGCCCTTATTTCCTATGTACAGTTGGTATGACGCCCCTTTCCTTTCTCTTCCCCTGACCACAAGTAAGGAGGAGGTCGACGCTTTTTTCTTCTTCCTCCGTCCCTGCTATGAGTTACGTTCTGCCTCCTTCCTCTTCTAGAGACTACCTCTTTCTTTTCTTCCCGCTCCCCTGAGGGCCGAGGGTGGTCGAGTCTCATTTCCTTCTTTAGTAGAAGAGATGTCTTATCCTCTCTTCTTTTAGAGATGAAGTAGAGATAAAGATTAGCGCTTCCTTTCGAGGAGTATTCCTTTTTTTCTTTTTTTTTTTTTGTAGGAATAGACTCATTTTTTTCCTTCCCTTTCCCACGGATCGAGCATGCTCGTTTTCTCTTCCCCTATCCTTCTACCGAAGTCGGACCCTCCCTCCTTGCTATGAAGGACGAGCGTCTTGATAGAAACGACTCCCTTCGAGGTGATTACCTCCCTCCCCTTCTCCTGGGACGAACCTACCTTTTTCTTAACAATGCATGTAAACACCCCCCCATTTCCCCCGGCGGCGTACGTGCTGGCGGCGCGGGGCCGGCTTTTCTGAACGAAGGATTTTGACCGCTTCACCTTCCTTCCCCCCTCTTTCTCAATATTAGTTCAAAACTATTCCTTCCTCCTTTTTCAAGGGCGCGCGATACCCTCTCCTTCGACTCATCCGCTGGTGATTCTCCCGTCTCTCCTTTTTCTTTTTTTCGATGACGGCGCCCGACCACTTTTTTCTTCTCAGCGTGAGGCAAGCCCTTTTTCCCTCCCTCGGCGTAGCGAAGAGGGAGCCTTCCTGTCCAACGCTCCCTTCTATTTTCGCGAGGCGGGGTTGCGTCTCTCGCCGGACGGCGATCCTTTTTCTTTATGATCGACGTTTCTCCCGGAAGAAGATGCGCTTTTTTGAGCAAACGGCGGACTCCTTTTCTCCTTTCGCTAGAGAAGATAGATTCCTTCCGGGCTGCGTCGGCTTTTTTCCGTGCTGTAGTCCAAGTCTTTGCCTTTCCTCCCGTCGTCCGTGTCAAGTAAGTTTTTTTTACCCCCCTTCCAGCGATAGTCGTAGCTCTTCCAAGAGGAGGACGATCGGACTCCCTTCCCCCACCCATCATCGCGACTATCTTTCAAAGAGCCTGCCCTCTTTTTTCTTTTCTTTTCGAGCCGAGCGTCTTCTTTTTTTCTTTCCTCAGAAATGGCTGAGGCATTCCTGTGTTTTTTGCTCTCTGAGTCGGGCCACCTTTTTTTCCTTTCCTTCAGGCGCAATGAAGTCATCTATCCCTTTCTTTTTCTTTTTCCTTCGTTAGGCCGCCGATTTCCCCGAGATTTTTAGCGTGAGAGTTCTCGGCCTTTTCCCCTTTTAAAAGTGTTAGGGATGCCACCTTTTCCCCTCCGGCGTCGGCCTTCGCTTTCCCCCCGTCTCATGGAGGCTCCCGCCACATGTCTTCGCGTTGGTCTTTTTTTTTTTCTTTAGGAGCTGTCTCCTAGTAACGACGCCTCTTTCGGAAGAGATGTCGAGTCCCTCCTTTTCCCCTCTCAAGTCTCCAGTTATAACGAGAGCTCGTTCGCTTCGCTTTTTTTTCCTTTGGTGG
>Ga0179591_1354203_pt1 | contig 22785 bp, 16 predicted proteins | sample CZOMad2_1_08_16f_FD_182891 | JGI IMG/M metagenome (GOLD analysis project Ga0179591, IMG submission 182891) | Vadose zone soil fungal communities from Angelo Coast Range Reserve, California, USA - CZOMad2_1_08_16fungal (PacBio error correction) | ecosystem: Environmental > Terrestrial > Soil >... | reverse complement strand
CTGTCCAAGGAGGCTTTCACGTGTTGGTCAGACGACAGTCTTTTGCAGAGTTCTTGCGGTATATCCCGGTTCTTGCGAGAAGTCTCTCCCTCGTGCTAGACCCCCCCGCTTACGGTTTTCTGGTGTGGTACCTCTTTTTTATTAAATCCGTCCCCTTCCGTGCGGAGTCACGTGATTCGCTGCTCCTGATAGTCCTTTTTTTTACTAGACCCCGGTGCGCGGCCTCTTCACCGAGTTTTCATCTAGCTCCCCCCTCTGCCGGTGACTCTTTTGATCTTTGGACCCCTTGATGGAGCCTCCTGGTCTAGCTCTCTCTACGTCATCCGATTTTTTCCCTCGTCATATGCTCCTGCGACGTTTGCGAGCGTCCCACACTCTTCCATGCCTGCTGCAGTGCTTCCCTGCTAATCCTCCTGCACGTGTGCTGCCCCGTAGTAAGAGGTTAGACTGCCTTTCGCCCTAGCTGCTGATTTCTTTCCCGCCTCCCAATTTTCATCTTTCCCAAGTGTACTGGGCCTTTCCTTCTCAAGCCCCAGTTTATCGTTCCCCCTTTTCTCGAATACCAAGAGAAGACTTAGAAACGGCCTGTCTTTTTCCCCCTAGTTATCATTCCCCTCCTCCCGTGCCGGTAAGCCTCTTGCAGGTTGCGATTTGTCCCCTGTTTCCAGCGTTATCCACATTTTTTCTCTGCCTTGCAACCCTAGGGGTCCTCCCCCCGTGCGGTCATCGCTATACGCGGCCTTCTCCCGAAATTTCGCGCATTGAGCTCGGGGTTCCCTCTTCTTCGTAAGTATCTCCCCTTCACGCGATCCTGTATGAGCCGTAAGGGTATCCCTCCTCAAGTAGTACCCGCAAAGCATGCATCCACCCCCCCCCCCCACCAGGGCCCTGCGGTCTCAGATTTTTTGCTCCGATCCCTGCTGCGAAGATCGTCTTTCACTCGTTTGGTCTTTCCCGTAATCGGCCAATTCGTTTCTCTCCTTAGTGTTCTCTTAATAGGGCCTTAGCGGCATCCTATCCCGTACTTTCACGTCTAGATTTCGGTAGGACGTCGATTATCTGTAAGTACCGACCTCCAATTCATCATTTTGTGTTCGCAACCCGTGCTTAGAGAGATGTTGCATTCTCCGGGGCGCGGTTGAAGTGATGCCGGAGAGAATCTCTCCATCCGAATCCACGAGTTGGCGACCTGAACATAAAAGTAATATTATTCTCCTCGAACTGTCCTTGGCAGAGTGAGGAACCTATTTTTTCTGAAGGCATCCCGGTACTCGCCGCGGTCCTCACCTCACGTCTGCCGTGATTCGTTTTTCAGGTTTAGAAGTAGCCTTTCAGTATGATCTTTTCCTGAGGGATATCGTTCGCTTGCCCTGCTTTTTGCCTCACCCTCTCCTGATTTTCCCGAGAGTGAATCGGCGGTGATGCCCCCCCCTACTTATTGACGCCTTCCATTCCTTATCAGAATCTGATGCCCTTCGATGTCCCTCTATTTAAACACTTGTCGTGTCTCCCCTCATATGAAGCGAAGCCATTCGCTGCTTTTGCCTTTAGCGGCTTTGGTTGTCTGCATCGTCGGAGATTACGTCTGCGTTTCTCGCTAGGTTTGATCTCTCTGGTTAGAGTTTCACAGAATGATCCCTGAGCTTGGTTCGCCGTTTGCGTCCTGACTTTTTGAGTGACTGTCGAGCCCTTCCTTTCCCTTTTGCGAATCGTCTTTTGTTGTTCCCGCAGAGCTCCGCTAAAACTCCATAGGCCTCTTCCTGCTGGGAGGCCTGAAGCGATCGTCTTTTGTCGGACCTGCGTCCATCGTTCGCGGTGCTCCTCAGTTTGGAGTATTTCCATCCCGTTGTGGAACTTTTTTCATATCCGCCGATTTAACTTCGTGCCTATCGTTCCCCGGAGTTGCGTGATCCTTTTGTCTCTTTGACGCCGGAAGTTCTCCCTCCTTTTCAGTAGGCGTTTGCGACAATTGCTTCCTGCTTTACTGCTTTTTTGTGAACGCTTGTCATATTAGTCGGTTTTAACCACCCCCTGCAGCCTTGTCCTCCGATTCTTTGCTCGCGGCCCGTCGGACGGACTCCCCTACCAGACTTCCTCTCTCCAAAGACACAGGGATTCGACATTTCCCCACGTTTGCCCTATCGAGTTTACCTTCCGTGCCTGGCCTTACCGCTGAGGTCTTCCGCTCCAGCTCTGGCTCCCAAAACTTGCCATCTCTGTCCCTGCCCCACGCAGACCCGTCAAGATCTCGGTCGATTTTTTTTGTATCGCACCTCCCTAGCATTGCCTTCCGAATTCTCCCCTATCTCCTCGGCGACAGCGAGAAGATAAAGCGTGTGTCTGTGTAATCCTGTTTTCCTGAAACAAGTTTCGGCTACAGATGAGACGGGCGGCATTTTCTTAACGTGTCGTGCGTATTCCTAAGGATTTGGCTATCGACAGACCCCCCCTAGATCGTGAATGCTCTCGGCCCGGTCCTTCCTGGTGAGGCAGGGACAAGGAACCCTTATTCCCCCTCCGAATCGCTCCCCCCCATATACTCTTGCCTCTTTCGGACTCGGACCTAAGCAGGACGTGCCGTTCGGGACGATTTCGGCCCTTCTTTTTCGTCGAGATTTCTTTCCTCCGACAGCTGCCTGCCGTCCGACTTTGCCACCCTACGCCGATGTAAATTGTATCCCCGTTTGGAGTTTCGTTTGGGTTTCTGTGAGTTCGCGACCTTTTTGTCTTTATTCGTTTTTGAAAAATCCTGATTCCCCTCTCCCTTCACTCCTGCACTCGTCAGGACAAGGTAGAAGCACAGTCCGCTCACCTCTAGCCTGATAGTTCGCACGTTAAGCCCTGCGCGGTTGTTCTTTAGACCCCCACCGACCTATCCTCTCTTTGGATATCTCTTTCGAACGAGATATTCTCCTTTCCGAGAGATTCGTGATGTCCTTTCTTTTCATACTAACCTTTGTCTGCGATAGATACGGACATGACCATAGTCACGGCTTTCTTAAAGATGGGGCGTTACCTGCCAGAAGAATTCATATGCTCTCCTACTAGTTGTAGTTAAATTTGAAGAAGCCCCAAGTCTCCTCCCTTCCCTTCTGCTTGTATGTCGTCTCGACGGTGGGACCTATGCCTGTCTTCGTACAGTGTTGCATCTCGGGAAGTTTAGTTTTATATGTCGGTTGTCCTAGAGGGTTCTGATGCGACTTCCTTCTAAAGTTTCCCCCCCGTTTGCGAAAAACTACACGCCCCCCCTGCTTCCCGAGAGGATCATCACTTCGACTTTTCGACGTACCTTGCCGTCAGGTTCCCGTGTACGCACCGCCCCAGCTCTACATAAATCGTTTTGGGAACGGCTTTTTTCCCCGCTCGGCGTTCGCGCTTTCAGATAGTCTTAAGGCGAGATTTTTTTCGATCAGTGAGTTATTTCCCTTTAACTTCCCGGATGCGCCCCTTAAGAGCTCGTTGCATCGGAGATCTCCCCCCCTCTATTTAAGAGCTTTCCGCCCGTCGTCATGACGAGCAGGTTCAGCCTCTTCCGGCACTCGCAAGCTGGCACGAGGAGTTCAGCCGGAGCTTCTATAATAGGATACCCCCGTTCTCTTTTTCAGGATAACTTCCTCTTTTGTCGTTCCGTTTACACAAGCGCCGCTTCTTGTCGGAGTATTATGTGCCGCCTCTGGCCTCCCGTTTGCGAGTCTCTTGGTGAGCTCGACGCATCACCCTCCTCGGTGAGCTCTGATAGTAGAAGTTTCCTCTTCTCCAAGTCCAATGGTCGGTGCCCGACGGTCGGAAGTCCCTTTCTTTCCCCTCCTTTCTCGGTATCGCTATGTCGTTTGTGGGTCTCCCGGTCCAAGAACTATGAGCCTTTTCCCCCAAAGATAGACTCCGATCTCGATTAAGGTCAGTCCCTTCCGCACAAAGATCGAACTCTTCATCTCGGTTATTTCCCTAGGTGTTCATCCCATGAAGATAACCGCCTCTCCTCTCCTCAGTTCCTTACGATCAGTGGATCTCAGATGGAATAATCACGGCTGATCCCTAAGATTCTTTTCCTCCCTCGCGTCTTCTCTGTATACCTTGAGTAGTCCAAGGCACGATCATCTTAGGTTAGATTACTTCCACTTCCTCTGGGGAGTGTCTCGCATACAATACCTTTCCCCCCCCCCTATTCAGGCCTTCCTGCCACTTTTTCCCTCGCAACGATCTTTCCCCCACCTCTGAGAAGTAGAAGGGCCACTCCTCCTATCTTCTCCATTTCTACCTCCTCCTAAATAGCATCCGATGCACTCCCCAACGTTTTTCCTAAAACGCGCCTCGTCATCTTTCTCCGCGGCGCACTTCCAATTTTTGGTACCTTCTGAAGCCCGGCATAGAGTTCTTCCCCTCTGGGACAAATTAATCGGCAGAAAAGGTACTTTGAATGAGGCACTCGGCTACTATTACTTCTCTACCCAGACTTTTTTTTGAAAGACTCCAGTCCGAATTCCGATCCTCTTCCTCATTTTCCTGTGAACGAGAACTCAAGCCCTTCCCCTTGACTCCCCCCGGGGTTATTTTTCCTTTCCTTCTCTAATGTGAGAAGCTTCTGAAGATGTCCCTCCCATGCTTACAGTTGACATTCCCCCTCTCCAGAGGCCTTGATCTATGCCTGCCATTAGTTTGCATATTCCCTTATTGAAGGAAGTCGCCCCCCCCCTCTCTAAAGCCTTCCCCCCTCCCTTATCTTTTCCTTGACCCTCCTCTCCTCCGAGCCTCTAGAAGAGAACTTTTACGACAGACACCCTTAGCGGCTCCGGAGAGCGTGTCTCATCTCATCGACGCTCGTCCTTTTGCTCCTCTTAAGTCCTTCTTGCGCTAGAAGGAGGCTCATATCCCATTCTCTGATCGACCCGGCGAGGACCAGTGAGGTCTTTCCTCCCGTTGAGGCAGCTCGCATCGTGATTTTTCCCAGCTCATATTTTGTGTTGGGTTGGAGGATTCCCTCTCTTTCTCCGAGAAGGATTGACTACTCCCTCGCTCTTCTTTAGTCTTCACTACCCTCAGACTGCAGTCATTTCATCTTTTAACTTTTTCGTCGCCTCCTATTAACGCCCTCCTTTTCTCTCTTAGTTTCCGGCATTCCGTCGGGTGTATACTGATTTTTTCTGGCAACTTCCTCGGCTGCACGTCTATCCCGGTAATTTTCCCTGCCTTCTCTGGCCAAGACGCTCCCCTGTATGGCGAGGGAGTAGAGCGGATGATTTCTCCCTTATGTCCCCTCCCGTTTTCCATGAAAACATATTTTTTCGTTTAACCGAAATACGTTTCCAGATGAGAGTAAAGCAGTACCTCCTGCCGTACCTCATAAATGTGTTATTAGTATTCCTCCCAATCATCAAAGCCGTGGTACCATACGTTGGCCTTAGCCCTAACCCCCGCTAGTCGAAATCGACCCTCTTCAAGGTCGAGATTACTTCTCTCAAGGCTTCCTCTGCCTACCCCGGTTGTTTTTCGCATTTTTTTTTTCCCCTCTCGGCGGAGTACGGCAGCGTTTCCTAGTTCAATCGGAGCTTCGCTGCTAGTTCGACCTACCCTCTCGGGAGAAGCGATCCGTCCTCTCCTAAATAATGAATTTGCTTTCGCGACTTCACCGCTGATTCAACCAGTTTCCTCGCACTCGTTTTTTCCCGATTAACCCAGACTGAACTGTACTCCTTTGCGCGGGAAAGAGAATTTTTCCAGGGCAAGTAGTGGGTGCTCTCTCTCGTATATTTTTTTTTCAGCGAACAGGATGCTGCCATAAAGTCGTTTTTCAGCAGGAAGTCCCCTGTTTTCCTTTCAGTGTCGGTATTCTCGAAAGTATTTCAGTCCCTCGAAAAGATTTCCCCCCTCCTTTTCTTGGCTTGCAATTCCCCCTTTTTTAACCCTACCTGTGCAGTGCGATCTCTCACTGTGTCTTTAGTTGTATGTCTGAGACCTCCTAGAGACTGCCGCTTTGTAGGGACGCTCATCCGAGCTCGATAGCTGACTTCCGCCGATACGCCTAGGCCCCAGGCATTGAGCAAGTGAGGGAAGCTCTTTCTTGCTTTTGAGCTCAGTTTTTTGACTCCCCTCTTTCATTAGATTGCTGACTGAAGATCCCTGACGTCTTGAGAGGTCCGTCTTTTCCCCTGTGGATGATGTGGTCCTTCATCAAGACTTTCCCGTGATGGCCGGGTCCTGATCTTGACGGTCCCGTGTACATCCCTTCCTTTCCTTTCTTTTGTTCGTCCCTCAAAGCGCGTCCCGCGGTTGCCCCAGGCAGGTTTCCCGGAATGAATTAACTATTCTCGAGACGATCTAATCAATGCTCCCCTCGTATCCACGTCCGTATTGTGGCAATCTTCTTTCTTGTATGACCTGGCCTTTGATTAGAATTAAATGCGACGCTTACCCTTCGCTGAAGTCCATAATAGTAGACACCTCTGGATTGCCAGGACCTTCCCCCATGATTTAATGTCCCCCTTGGTGACTCTCCCCCCCTAGGAGTCCTTCCCGTACCATATAGCTGTGTTTTTTTCTCGGCGGCATACTACTTCTCTCCTTCAGTTTTTCGGAGACATCCTCCTTCATGAGATCTTCCTGGCGTCAGAAGATTCCTTTATTCTCTGTATAAAAACCCCCCAAATCTTTCCATGATCGGCTCGTTAAACTATCTCCTGTACGATGGTAGCTCTCCCCATTAGAGTTACAATTTCGTCCTTTGTCGATTTGATTTTTCTCCCCCCCTTCGCAAGTGGTCCCCTGATATGTAAGGTCAAGTAGATCGTCGGCTCCCCCTTCGCTACAGATCCCGGAACGATAAGGTAGGTATCGACCCGTGTTACGAGGAGCTTCTTTTCTTGATTTCCTTACCAGCTCTTTCAGGGCTTTCCTTAGCCTCTCCCCGTAATGGAATAATTTCTCTGTAACTGCTCGAACAAAAGCACTCCCCTGACTCAGTGGGCGTCCACTGTGAGAAGATGGACTCTTTCATGAATCTCCTTATGTGCCTTTTCAGATCCCCTCCCTCTTATGGAGTTCTCTCTCTTTTTCTCTGTTAGAGCTTGTTGCCAGTCTGAATCGTCCCAGTCGGTGAAGAGTTCGCCTGCGGCTGAGTGATCTAGTAGTGGCCTCCTTTCCTACTAGGTTCCCCCCGGTGTCGGATCTTTGGACTTAGTATTCGTAGGTCAGAGGACGTCGGTTAGTCGCCCTTCCCTCGCTTTCCCGTGTAGTGCCCTCCCAGCGATCCTCTGGAAATTCTCTTTCTTTTTTTCTCCTGAGTGAGTGCCTAGGCTTCCTATGTTTTTCGGCTGACGTCTATCTATCGCGGCTGCCAGCTCGTTAGCTTTTTATTCGGTTGTGGGATCCGAAGCTTCCCCTTCTTCCTTCTCCTACGGACCCTTAGTTTTTTTGGCTTAGCTGATGACCTTCTGCTAACTTACCGGACGTATTCAGGCCTTCCGCGCGCTCTTTGATGAATCCTCTCTCCTCTTTTTTTCTTTCTTTAGGCCTTTCCCTCCCGTTTTTTCATCAGAGTGCGCTTCTATTTTCTTTTCCCTCGACATGCCGTTTATTCCGTCGTCTCCAGCTACGTACAGAGGCGTTTCGGACTCGTTCTCCTCTACTCTTGCGGAAGTCTTCACTCTCTTCCCTGATTTTCCCTCTTCGATGTGTACCCCCCCCCCCCCATATTCCACTTCTGAGGCGTGCTCGGGTTCAAATTCTTGTCATTATAGTCTTCCGTGGTTACCTTTTAAACTTTGACGAATCCGGGTCGACCCTTTTCCCTCTACTCCGACGAGACGACTCCGCTTGCCCCTTTCCCCACCGAACCCCTTTGTTAGGTCCATGTTCCCTCTGGCCTTTTTTTTTTCTTCCGACCTGGCATGCGAAGGTGATTTTTTTTTGAGCTCCAAGCGAGAACACCGCGGATGCCTAGCCCCCCTAACCCTCACGCGGCTTGAGCGGTTGGACACATTCCGCCACACGTCGCGCCGAGTATAAAAGTTACAGATTATCAGTCGACCGTTCTTGTCAAGCTTAGGCCTCTTCTTTCCCTCCTCGGGCACAGTGTTTTCTTGAGCCCTCTCCGCCCTTGCTCGGTAAGCGAGCCTTCGACGGTTTTTTCGAGATCATCTTTTTTGACTAGTCTTTTTCCCCTCTCCATTCCCCTCTCTTTCTTCAGTTCTTCCCTCCCCCAGTTCCTATTTAACTTCCAGCCCGATCCGACGCCGATCGATCCCCACATAGACTTCCCGACGACGTTCCTCGACGCCAAGAGTCCTCCTTTTTCCCTCTATTCGTTTCATTCTTTTGGGTTTACACGGTAGACAGTCTCCACTTTTCCAGTATGCACGGACGCCGATGATGTTCCAAGTTCTGTGGGTGGTTCGGGCGGGAGGCTTTATTTCCCAAGTTCCTTTTCGTAGTCTCTAATCAAAAGTCACCGTGATCGGAACCCCTCTCCTGCCTAGTCGGTCCCCGGTCTGAATAACAGGCTCGGGCCCGCTTCCCCTCTCTGCGTCGACGTCGGCCGTCCGTCGGTTTTTTCTTTCTGGAAGGTCTTTTAACTTTTCCGATCTTTTCTCTGAATTGGCTGATAGCGTCCCCTCTCTCCGGTTGCCTTCCGATCGCCTGTTAGGTACTTTTTATATGTTTTTTTCTCTCTCCTTCAGAACCAGATGTATGTTACTCTGCTCGTGGAGTACGCGATCTCAAAATTTCTTCCGATACGCTTTTCGCTCTTTTTGGATACTTGAGACCTCCCAAGCCGCTCTTTTCGAGATTCTGGGACTTTTTTCAGAGGTCTAACTTCTCGGCCGACGAGTTTAAGGTTCTTGTCGGGTTGCCCTGAAGGGTTCGAACTCTTCACGGCTTTTCTTTGGTCCCCAGAACCCAGAGGTCTCCCCAAAACGGAACCACTAAAATCTCGATACGGTTTTTTCAAATAGGAGCTTCGTCTGTAAGTACGTTCCCTTCCTCCTTTTTCTGAGCCCTCCAGACCCGACCCGCCTCGAGCATGCCGTCCTCTTTACGGTTTCAACCGTTTTTTCAGCTCGCTTGTAGAGAGTAACCTGATCAGTTCGAAGCTCTCGTGGGGATCGATCGGGGATCGTTCATTCCCAATTTCCTCCCATAACGGAGTTTTCTCCTAGCGACTCCATTCTTCGTTTCCCTTTGACTCGAAGCTATTCACTCGGTCTTATAGAACGTCCTGATGACGATGCAGAAGCGCTGATTATCCTCGACGTGTATTTTCATCGATTAATTTTTCTTCTTCCTGGGAAGAGGCTTTCTTGTCCGAAGGTAGGTCATTCTCTTCCTCTGCGCGGCCTTTTTCTGACAAAGAGAGAGATCTTTCTTCTTTTTCATGGATTCATGGCACCCGGTGGGTACGGTGCTTTTTTCTCCGACCCCTAAGGCATTCTTCCTTTTCGTTTCTTTTAGATTGGAACAGGTGGAATATTCCGCCCTCAAGGGGTAGTGACGTATCCCTTCCTTCTCTTTCCTTTCCTTCCCGATTTTTTGCGAAGGGCGTTTGTTGTGGTTGTTTAATCGGGAACAGACCTAATATGAGCCTTCCCCCCTCTTCTAAGCAATCTCTGAATTTTTTCAGCGACTTTGTGACCATTATTTTTCCTCTTGAAAGATACCCCTGAAGAGGCTTTCTTCACGCAGAGGATCGTCCTCCCGATCTCCGCGTTTCACTCCCGCCAGTATATGCGTTCTCGGACGACGGACCAGCCCCCCCGGTGATCGCGCTCCTTTCCGGGCTTTCGCGATGCTCGGAGACCTGACCTTGGCCTATCGCTTTTAATCTCTTTAGCTGGACCGGCCTGAAGGCAGTCGAGGAGTTGGCGTTTTTCTCTCTTGAAAGTCAAATACGATCCTCAGAGGTTGGTTCGGACCTTCAAAGACTGCCCGTATACTCCCCCCTTTCCCTTTACTGACTTTTCTTAACCTAGAGAGCGGATACAGTGCTTAAGGCTCCTACCCCATATCCGAAGGGCTCCCCCCCCTTGCTTAACACTCTGACTTAATTTCTCTTTTTTCTGATCGTTGAAAGACCCCTCGTTTTCCTCTACGAGCACGCGTTCCCTCGCAGGCCTGCATCTCCTTACATTATCCCCTCCCCCTGATGAGGAAAATCGTCAGATATTCCTTCGCCCTAAGCCTACGCCTTCCTCCTGTGCTCCACGTATCAGGCGTACGCCTCTACTTTCTCAAAGAGAACCTCTATCCTTGCCAAGAACCTACGTCCCCGTAGAGTAAGTTGACCGTTGAACGCTTTCCTCAATGCTTCTTCTCCAGTGCCCTCGGGCCCGACCAATCGTTCCTTTCCTTATGCGGTTTTCCCTCTCCCTGAACGATCCTTAGGGGCCAGTCAGTCGCGCTCTCGGTCAGTAAGAACTCTAGTTTTGGCGCGGACAACTCGGCCCGCACTCTTCCTCGGACCCCTCTTTTCCCGATTTTTTCCTGCCCCCCCCATGACGAGGACGTTCTATCTTTTTCAGTAAGCTCATCGCCCGAAGACGCCACTTTTTGTACTCAGGCGTGTTCCTGTTTGCGAAGAGAGATCATCTGCGACATCGCTTGAGAGGACATACGAGTTGATGAGACGGCGGCAGCTTCTCCTCTGGTTTTCTCTCCGACTCTTTGGCAGAGTTGTGGGTTGGCTGTGGGATCTCTACGATAGACATCGTCTTTTCCGAGCCTTTAGAGGCCGTCGGCTCTTCCCTCCTCCTTTACCGCATTGTCTTCGGTTCCGATAAGACCTTTACGGAGTTAAGGGAAGTTGCTCCCACGACCCCCTCTGTTCTCCGATTTCGGAATACCGCGGTGTATCCGAGTCAGAGGTTCGCCCCAAAAGACTCCGCTTCCTTCGTGTGAACTAAAGTCTCCTTTTGCGTAAAAAGACGGAGTTCTACTATGCGGTGATTAGTGCGGCGGCCTCCTTTGTTGACCGTTTTTTTCATACTCCTGATTTTAATGCCGCCCCTCTATGCCTTGACTATAATCCCCCGCCGTCCTCAATGTAGTCGCCGTCCCCTCATAACACGTTGGCCCTCTCGCCCGTTTCAGTGCCTTGTCGACAATATCCTCCCTGCAATGCCTCCTTCTCGTCCTTACCGATCGTCCGAGATTCACAAATGCCTTTTTCCTCCTTCTTCTTGGAGGACGGCCTTGATACGCGGAACTACTCGACGCAGAGGTCCCGTTGTAGTCTTTCCAAGACCGACCCCCTCCGAGGTTCTTAGACGTGCGTCCTAACACGGCCGGCCCTTAGTGTTAGCGATTCCATGTCCCTCCTCGACGAGTTAACAGTTTCGTCCCTTCGGCGTCGGTTTCCGACCGATGCCTAATAGGCCCCTCTTTCGTCCCAAGGACTTTAAGTCTTCTATCCGGGTGAAACTAATCCCCCCCCTAAGTTTGTTAGATCACCCTTAGTCATGGAAAGTCGTTTCTCCCGGAACAGCTCAATTCTTCGTGCCTCGTTTTTATGCTCCGACTCCACGTTCCGACACTGCTGTTCCAGTTGATTGGTTGTGCCTCTCTCTAACAAATTGCCGTCGTTGGGGATAGTTACAGTACGCCCGCTGAGTTTTTTTCGAGACCCTCCGTCTGCAGCCCGCTTTCGACAGTCGTCCTCTCTTAATGACGATCGCCCTATATCTTACCACAAGGGTCCGCCGCTGGGGAGCGCGCTTTTTGCGCTCAGTCGCATTCTTTCTTTGCTTCCCAGACCTTTTTCCTCCCGACCCGTCGTTTTTTCTAGAGGGACAACATTTTCCCCTTCTTTCTTCTGATGTGCTTTCCTCCAACCTCTTCGTCAGCTTGATGAGCTGCCGCGCCTCGAATCCCTTGAGTTTTCGCCCGACCCTTGGTCGAGGTTTTAAACGGGGCGCGGGGAGCGTTGCATCAAGCAGATCGCCCCGCAGAGACCTCAGTTTCCAGTCCTGAGAACGGACCTTTCCTCTTCTTCCCCTTTCTTCCTTACTTTGGCATCTTCTCCGGTATGCGCGAGGCAGGTGAGATTACCTCGGACTCTTCAGAAAACGCGTGGTCCTGCCGAGGTTTCATTTTTTTCTTTGCTTTGAAGTTTTTCCTCCCGTCTTTTCTCCCTTTGCTGCTGTCGATTTTTTGGTTAAGAAGTAGGTGGATCTCTTACTCCTCATGATTGGATTCGAGATACGGAAGGAGTAGGCCCCCTCCTCTAGTGAGATCCGCCCCCTCCCCCCCACCCAACCGATTTCCTCTCTTGGAGGATCGAATATCCGCCTACAGCTGACCGCAGCATTCCTCAGATCATCGTCCTGTCCTTTTCCCCAGATTCTAGCTCTCGGTCTGCTTATGCAGTTTAGCCTGCCAGCGGAGGATCTTCTGCAGTCGCGCTAGAAGTCTCTGAGTCTTCGGCAGATATGCCGGTCTCCCGATTTTTTACCTGTCGTCGCAGGGTCTATTAGCGGTGCGTTCCGTGCTTTGCAGGCAAATGACTACGCTGGGAGGCGCCAGCTGGCGACGCCCTGTGCCCCTCTTCGGTCTGATTTCCAACGGACCTGAGTACTCTTGGATCGCGAGGGGGTCACTGCTAGATAACGGAACTTCAGTTTCAGATTTCCCCCTCTCCCCTTCCCGTTTCCCCCGAAAGTTCTTTTTTTTTCTAGATTTTATTCGTCGCTTCTTATTGAATGATCGGCAGTCGGCTTCTGAGCTTTGCACGTCTTTTTTGATAGCTCTCGCTTTTAGTGCCTCGGATCCTTGCGTTCTTGCCGTTTAGCATTCTTGCATAGGAAGGAAGACAGCCGCCGATCCTTTCCTAGACCTCGATTGTCAATCCCCCCGTTGTAGTGAGAAGCTCATCTGGACCGCCTTTTGTTGAGTGTTTTGCGACCTTTGATGCCCTTAGGCGATTTGTAGGCGTGGAGTTCTTAGAGACGTGGAGCTTTTAGTCTTGAGTTTTCAAGTCGAATTCCCCCTTTGTATGTTTGCTCTCCCGGTGCCCGGGAGTGTCTTGTCCCTGAGCCCGGCAGTTGAGGACTTTTTTTTCTTATAGCAGACCGTCCCTCCTCTGGAATTTTTTACAGTAATTTTCGTTTTTCCGGATTTTCTCTCCGTTCGCACCTGGTTTCCCCGCGTCATCGCTCGTGCGCTTCATCGGGAGAGAAGAGTTGTTGGATTCCTTTTATATAAAGTCCAGATTAGAAGTTACATATCCGTTTCCGGCGGCGACTATCACTTTTCTTGAGGACTCGTCAGCTAGGACGATCTTTTAGCCAGCTGGTTTCTTGAAACTTCCTCCTCCATTCTATCTTTCCTTCTTATGAATCTTTGGTTTTTTCCCAACTTACTGCTTCCGGACCTGGTCACCCGCCAAATTAGACTGCTCGTCCGTCCTCAAGAAGTTTAGCTACTTCTATACCCCTGGCAGACAATCCCCGTTCCCTGTACACCCTTCCTCCCCTTGTCACGAAGACCCCTTTCCTTAATCCTGGCCTTTGACTACTTTATTTCTTCGCGAAAAGAAGACCTAAACTTGGTCTGAAATACAGCGCAAGGACCCCCGCCCCTCCCGCGGCGTCTCTTTAGTGGGCTCCCTTAGCTTTTCCACATCTAACTCCTGCTAAGCCCATTCGGACCAGATTCTAATAAGACCTCTTTCGGAAGCTCTCCCGGATGAATCTCGTTTAGACCACCCGAGAGACATGCTCTGCCTTTTGTTCCGTGGGTCGAGAGACTCTGCGTTTACGGGTGGCTGCCCGATTTGCCAAGAGGTCTCGTCCTTCCTCATTCGGGAATGGCGGAAGGGAACGCCCCCCTGATAGATTCCTGTGCTTTCGCTCACCCACAGTCCTCTCCTTCTATGACGATTGGTAAATTCTTTCGTCAAAGACCTCTAGGCGTCCGGTTTTCCCAGAATCTGCGGGTCTGATCTGCTTCAGGTCGGTCCGAACTTTCCTTCTTCATTAGAGAAAGGTCTTTCTGAACTCTTATCCTCTTTTTTTTTCGTGGCGTGAGGGGGCGGTACAATCTTTTGGATTCCCCGCTTTAGTACGACGTTCAGTTCAGACCCTTATCCGACCTTAAGGAGGCCCCCTCGCCATGGCCCCTCGTCGGCCCCCTTTACGGAATCCCCTTCGGGCCCTTTCCAGATCAACTGTCGCCCACGCTCAGACAAGATGTTGTCTTCAGGACGCAACGTTCATTCTCTCTTGAATTGGCGTATAGCCGGTAGACCCTCTCCTGTGAGTCCTCTCTCCCTGTTTGTTGACTTCCCTTTCTCTCCTCGTTGTGGTTTTTGAGAGACCGGAAGCCCCCGCTTCCCTTCTTATATCCTTCACTCGTTGTCCTCGCTTCGCCAAGTCCAGAGACGATAGAAGCTTTTGGCGGCCCTTTTTGAACCCCCCCCCCTTTTTTTTTTTACCGAGATGCTCTTTGTCCTGACGTCTTTTCTCGCTTTTTTGACTTAGGGCCCCCCCTCTCCTTATCTTTTGGCCAATCTTTTTGCGCGTTCCGCGGTTATGTCCGGTGATGAGGTTCTCATACTCCTTCCCGGATAGACGATTGGAATTCCGCGTTTTTCTCCCGGAAACGCCACCCGATCGGATCTTTTCATTTTTTTTTTGCTTCCCCGTTCCTCGGACGTTTTCCCTTTGTTCGTTACCGACGACCCGTTTCCCCTATTTCGGCATTGAAAAAATCGTCCGGGGAGCCACCGTGTGAGTTCCTCTCGGCGTTTTTTATCGGTCGTTTAAGGCGAGTCTTGGTTTTTCCGATCTTGGTTCTTCTTTTCGCTAGTTCTTCCCTTCCGCCAGTGGAACGGAAAGCTCCTCCTTTCCTCTCTTTTTCAAGGAGATAGCACCAGTCTTCCGAGAGTATAGCGTTTTTTTCCGTTTCTTTTTCGCCTGCTTCAGTTTATCGTCGTCTCCTCTTAGTTTAGAGGCAGATTCTCCAGCGTTCTTCGAGGATATCGTTCTCCTTTTCTTCTCCTTCGCTGAAGATGGGCGGTCTTTTTCTCCCAAGAGACATCTCTCTTTTGGCGTATTGGCCTTTTCCGCCTATTGTGTTCTTTGTTTAGCCTCGCTGTGCGTCTCCTTACCCCCGGCGTCCGACCTGGACCCCTTGTCGCGCTGCGATTTAAAGTTTGACTAACTTTCCGGGGTCCTGTTTTTGGCCTCAGATTGAAGGTCCGTTCTTTGTCTCGCGGTCGCTTTGAGCCCGATCTCCGTCGAAGGGAGGCTTTTTTGCGCGGTCCCTCATAGAAGTCCCTCAGAGTTGACTGACTTAGTCGCCATTCTAATCTAATCGTCGCACCCCCCCCCCCCCACCGATCGGGGCCCGCCCCTTACAACTCGTCCTAAGCTTGCGGAAAGAGAGTTGCCCTTCTAAGAGACGAGGCCCCCACTTAGTCTCCCTCTGGTCATCTGACCCGAAGGAATAAGCAAATTGCTCGCTCCGCCGACTCTTCCTCGCCCGCGCCGTATACGAGCTTCTTTTTGAACATTATTTCCGACTCGCCCTTCTCTTCGCGGCCTTCTTCAGGAAGCTTTAGGATTGAGAGATGTTCTTCTTTTGGCCTCCACACTTCATTACCTCCCCCGAGTCGTAGGCTTACAGGCAAAGTTCACTCGCATGTTTACACCCTCCCTCTCTGGAGAAGTGAATTCTTCGATAGGCCAGGCCTCGAGACTGGCCTTACTCATCGCCTCCGTCTTGACCCCACGTCGCTACAAACCGCACGCTAAGGTCGTAAGCTGATTCGAGGAGCCCTCCCACGTGGAAATTGGTCCCCCTTTCTTAATAGTTTTGTCCTCCCCCGCCCTCCCTTTGTTCGGACCTACTCTTCCCCCCTAAGAGTTTTCCCTCGTTCCCACTTTGCACGATCTTATCTCTCGCCCGTCCATGAGAGAGGCGACTCTTTAAGCAATTGCGTCAGGCTTAAGAATCTTCCTTTTTACCCCTCCCCTCTCCAGGCAGTAAACGCGTGCGGGATTTTCCGGCCGTCCGGGGAGCATCTTTCTGTCCAGAGTTAATCTGCCCTTCCCATTGCAATCACGGAGCAGAGCTTGTCTTAGGGCCGGTTTTCTGATTTGGTTCCCCCCTGACCGTTTCTTCGGTCCGTTTTTGTTCTCTCGCTAAGATCATGATCTGGGGAGGAACTCCCCCTTAGGCTCCCTCCCTTTTCTTGGGTCAGCTTACCGCCCCCCCCTGACTTGAAGGTCGAGAGGTCCGTCAGATATCTGAAGTCTCGAGAGAGACTCAGACCATCCACTAATTACGTGACTTTGCCTCTACCATCTCTAGACCGCCGTGCGCGGGCAGTCGATTATAATGAGTGATTGTAGAGGATCGTTTTTTCGCATTCAGTTCCCCTTTTGTGTGTGTTGGAGACTTCGGATATCGCTCTCGCACGATAAGGACTCCTCGTACTCTCGATAAGGGATTCTGAGTAGACTTCTAATTCTTTTCACGTCGTACCCCACTCTGCTAGTCTTCATCCCCCTCTCTTCCTTCCGAGGTGCTTTAGACCCGCGGTTGCGACTAATGGTTCTTCATACCGGCGGTGTATCGCTTTCGGGGCAAAAGCTGGTTTTCTGGTATCGCGTTCCAATCCTGGTCCCCAATTAAGTTTTCCCCCTTATTTCGGAAGATTCGATTCGTCGAATTCTGCATTCCTTGATAAAGGTTATCCCCGCTCGGTTTTTTAATATCTTTCTTTATGCGGCCCGGGCATATAATACGATCCGACGCATAACTTTCTTCGTGCGCCACCCTTTCTCCTCCGGCAGTGTTAACCTGATTTTTTTGTCCGATTTCGTCATCGCTCTCCCTCCTTCCCTTAGTTTGATTCGATTCTCGAACGGTCGCCGTCTCTTCCCACTTCTTTCCGCCGGTTGCTTCACATTAATATTATATCAAGTCGACCTCTCGTGTCCCCTCGTCCTACCGCCAAGCGGAGCGGTTCCCCCGGGGGGGCTTTTCTTAATCCCCTCTCGGGCCGATCCGTGATCCACCTACCCGACGTGCATGCTTTGTGCGACTAGTCACGCCCCCGCCGACGCTGACCCTTTCCCTTTTGGTCCAGCTCTGCGGCTATGTGCGCTCACGACCTTCAAGTACGAATTCGCGTTGGTTTTCGCTTTCCATTACGTGAAGTCGTCGTCCATTTTTGTCTCTCTTTCTTTTTATCATCGTTTTTTGAGTCTTTTTTTTTGATGCACCAGGAGTAACAATTTCCTTTAGTGGGCGACCCGAGCAACGCGACGGTCCGTCTTTTCCCCAAGTTGATGGCATTTTTGACTGTGCTACCCTCTTTTCCTTTTCTCGGGTGGTTGTCGCTAACCCTACGGCCGTCTTTGTGAGGCGGAGGAGGTACCCGATTGGTCGTTTTGTTTGAGACTCCCAGCCCCGCGCTCCGTTTCGGGATTCCGTAGCGAGTTTTTTTGGTTCCCTCCGCTCTCTTGATGGAACCAACCCGGCGGCCCCTCCAGTTGGGTTTCTCCTTCGGCTTCTCTGCGCTACGTGTACGGCTTTTTCGTTTTCCTGAGTTCAGCGAACGATTTCACTTTTATGCTGGCCCCCGTATTGTCCACTTTTGCTGAATGTTTTTAGAATCCTTTTAGTTCTTCCCCCGTCCGGTTCAGCTAGGGATTTCTTTGCGAGAAGGGACGGTACCTCCTTGCCAAGATTGTTCCCACATGTCTCCGGGGCGGCTGTCCATAAAAGGATGCGCCATAGAATATCCCTCCTCGACGGTCTAAGGAAGGAGGCCCTCCCCCCGGTTGCCCCGATAAGGTCGTACTTGAACGCCTTTTAAGGAAACCACAGGAGTCCCACCGCTGTATTCCCCCGAACCCTCGCGCGCACCTAGGGTAGTGAGGCCTCACGAACGTTCGTGTATCGATATTTTTTGAGACCTAGGAGCGGTACGACTCTGTTTCAGTCGGCGACGCCCGCTTCTTCCGAGGCTCGTAGTGACTTGTAGAATGCCTTCCCTTTCCGATCTATCACTTTCCTTACACCCCCCCCCATTTTCTCATCGCTTAGTCCTCAGGAACTCTCCTCGAAGATTAGCAGATCCCTCCCCGTCCGTCCGTAAGAACTAGGTCCCAGAATGCGATTGTATGGCTCCGGCTCTAGGTATACATGGAAATCGCGGCTTCTTACGGCGATGAGCGAAGGACCCTCTGCGGATCCCCGAGTGTCGTGTCGGATGTCCACGTCTCCTTCGAGGCTTGTGCGGGCGCGGCGGGGTATACGCGTCACCTGATCGATTCTGACGGTCGCTCATCTCCCCGTTTCCCCATCATGGACGGCAGTATAAAACCGTCTGTTCCTTAATTTTCTCCGATGTCCGTTGAGTCAGTAGGACCATCACCTATTGCAGCTCCGGACTGATCAACTCCCGTTTAAGTGAACCTCGGCTTAGACAGTCTGCCTCTACCTTCTCTTCAGTTTGAAGTCTGAGTGTCTGCGTGTTTGATCGCGATTCGATCAGTAATCCCCTCTCTGGTCGGTTCGGTTCTGGGATCCTTTCTTTTTGCATCGAGACGACAGATGACGCGTCTCTTCCCGCGAGTACTAAGGGACCTTGTTTTGGCATCTCTTCTTTTCCTACCTTTCTACGTGAGAGTGTTTTTTATCTGGTTTTTTGGTCAGATCGATTTTTGCGTAGGTCCCCCCCTTCCCCTCTCTCATAGGAGAAGGCCCCTTAGAGTTTTTAAAGTAAATTACCCTCTTCCGTTTTCCTAAGGATATTGTCCCGGAGTAAGTTTCGCTACCATCCAACAGCTGATTATGGCGCGAAGCTCGTTGCCTCCTCAATCCCTCGGAAGTTTCAGGCCTAGAGTCTCTTGAGGCCGAATCTTAGTTGGACTGTCTCAGAGTCTTCTCGTCGCTTCCGTCTTTTGGAGCGATCAGCCGTTGGGATTCCGTCTGTCAGCTCTATCCGGAGTTTTTCTTCGGCGACGGACCTCTGTCTTTTCCTCGTGCCAGCTCGGCCTCCGTGCTTTTCCCGGCCGGTGCGACCCCCAATTCTCATTATGTTTATTCCCCGTTTTGCACATTCTTTTTTCATCTTTTTGATCGCGGTGACTTTGCCCTTTCACATCCGCCCCCGACGATCTCTTCGCGACCTCCGATCCAGACGCGTCTAGTTCGAGATTTCTTCTAGCGCGGCATCCCCCCCTGCCAGTCCACACTTTTCTCGAGCTCAGATTTTCGTCCTGCGACCTGGAGCCGCCGGTGTTTCGTTGGTCGAAGCCATCGACAACGTAGCATGCCATGCCCCTCCGACGCCCGAGCTGGATTTTCTGGCGAAACTTTAGAGACGAGACTCACCAGTCCGACCTATCTCCTGGCGACCGCTGCTTAGACCTCTTTTCTCGTTTTCTGAACTTGTCCTTACCCAGCGTCGCGCGCCGACACCTCGAGCAGGCGTCAGCTATCCGGAGATCTGCTAGCGTGACTCTTGTTTTGAGATACGAATGCGGCCTGTTTTTAGAGCGCATGGGTAGGCTGTAACTGATCCGCTTCCTCCCTCCCCTCCGCTCCAACATCTCGCTCAGACGACTCGGGAATCCGAAAGAGAGCGTGACTCCAGGTTTTAGTCCTTGGCGTTCGTCTTTTGTCTTGTAGTACCCGCTCCTCCAGTCCCAGTAATGTTTTATAAGGTTTTTTTTGCCAATCTATCGATAGGTTTCTGTTTCCGGGAGTCCTCTTTCTTTTATTTCCCAAGTCAGAACCTTCCATCACAGACATACGTATCTTACTCTCCTGAACAATAGTAGGAAACGGTCCTCCACGGCTATTCGACGCGACGAGCGTCCTTCTCTTGTAGTCCAATCGTTCCTCAACCCTTTAAGGAGTCTATGCATTGGACCCGCATTTCGGATCTCCTTTTGAACTCGGAGCGGTCTATTCCCACTAAGTTCTCTGAGATCCCCTGTTGACAATCTTAACCCTATCCTCTTTCCTCCCTCGATCGTTCGACGTCTCTAAGATTTGTTTCTGCCCGAGAACAAGCCCTCGGCTTCCTTCTCGGAGTTCTTTCCTTCTCTCTTGGGCCGAGCCGTCCCGTACGTGTTCCGTCTTTTTTCCTTCGCTTTATGTCGGTGATCCTTGCGCTCTGATCCCCACCCAATCCCCACATCTCTCCCCCCCCCCCCCTCCCTCCCAATCTTCGCCCTTATCCTACCTGCCCCCCCTCCCTCCCCCCCCTTTTCTTCTTTCTCTTTCTCCTCTCCTCCTCCCCCCCCGGTGGGTGTGTTTTTTTTTTTTTTTTGTGGGTTTTTTGGTTGCTCTGCCGGAACATGGAATCACACTCTTTCCCCTTTCCCACCTCACCGATCCCCTTTTTTGAGCGTTAGCAGTAAGTCCGTGCGTTGCGCGGTTTCGAGACCGACGTCACTTTTGCCCGTCCGCCTCCTCTTCTGGAAACCGGCTCCCTCTGCGGTCGAGAGGATCGTCTTTCAGTCTCGCTTGGAAATGGGCCCCTGTGTTTCTTCCGCGTTTTTTAAATCGAAGGAAAAGTGAGCGCCCTCTACGACTAACCTCTATTTTTCCCTTTTGCTTCCCCGCCCCGAGGAAAATCTGCTCCCCGGCTCACTGACTATTCCCCGCTTTTTGCACGTCGCACGTTGTTCGCCGCGTTTTCCGCCATGATTTTTCTTGTCGCCGCTGATACTTTTTTGACGTTGGTTCTCCCCCCCCGTAGGACCTCGGGTTTTCTAGCCCCCGTTCTCTTTCGTGTGGCGTGGTGCCGTCCGATCCTTTTTTGGCTCTGGAGCTCGACTACCTCCGTTTCCCCTTTTTCTTCGGGAAGGGGCTTCCAGGTCCTTAATCCCTTTTTCGGGGGCTCCGATCGGAACTTGTCCCTTCGTTTTTTAGGACTTTTTTCCCCTCCTTTTCGCGGGCGGGGGTCGCTTTCACGAGTTATGTCCAAGCCGTTTCCCCCCCCGAGGACTAAAACTCCTCGCTAACGCGTTTTTTTTTCCCTCTGGGAACGCGATTTCCGTTCAGAGTTACGTCCGTGCTCTTTCGCTCCGCTTCTATTTGCACGCCGTTCTTTCATCCGAGCGGTGATCTGCCCCCCGTCACTCAAGCCCCCCGGCTATTTTTCTTCGTCATTCGCGATGCGGATTCCGACGACAGTAGCTATTCTGCCCCTTCCTCTCTCTCTTTCAACTGTCATTCCGTTAGGCTGCGCGAGTCTCCGTTTGCTAAATGAACTGGGGTCTCGGATATTGTTCACTAGACTTTTTTCGTCTTCAACCCCTTTTTCCGTTGAAGTAGAGTTTGACAAATTCGGAAAGAGAGCTCCCGCATTTTTTCCTTTCCGCATTACCCCCCTTCACGCAGACTCCCCACCGTAGTAAAAAGGCTTTTTTTCCCACGGCGCGTGATTAGCGTCTGCCCGCCACCCTTTTGATCATCGGTTCAGAATAGGTCTTCTTCCCCTGCGGCCTTCTCCTTGCCTCCTGCATCACTGACCGACGAGGCACTTCATTCCCCGAAGATAGTCTCCCTTCCCGATTGGACGCTCTCCGTCAGCTTCTTTGTACTTACTCTCTATTAACCGTCCCCCCCTATCCCGGAGACCCTCCGCCCCGGTTGCTCGTCGAGAGTGCGAGCTACAGACCACCCTGATTTCGTAATTCCCGAGCCCCCCCTTTAGGACGTGCAGCATTTGTTCTAGCTCATACATTTTAGGTCCCTTTTTCCTTCTCTCCTTCGCGCCGTAGACATTAGCGAGGTCGTCTGGATCTGAACGAGCTCCTCGACTATTTTTTCTCTCCCGACCCACTGATGCTCCGTTGAGAGTTCTCCTCTCACGCCCTTAACGAAGTGGGAAAGCCCCGATGCCTGTTGGCTGATCCCCCTCAATCGACTGCTCGACCCCGATGTGTCCGCGGCCAGGTCCTCTTCTCGGCTAGGAGGACATCTCTCGTCGCGATTCGCTCCGCATCGAGGCCTCGGTTTGGTTTGGCAGTTCTCTTTCTCCCCCCCCGATTGCAATTTTCTTTTTTTTTCACGTACTCTCTTATTCAGGCCTTGGCGAGACTGAAAGCGACGTATTACCCCGCCTCCTGAGCATTCCTGAGTCTCTCCCCCTGTACGGCTGAATCGTTCGGCGATTTTACTTTTGGAGCGCCTTTCTTGGTGACGGTATAATAGGTGTTTCTCTGTGGGGAATTCGCCACCGGCCTCGTTCGTCCTGGTCCCCGGAATAGTCTTGCACCCCGAATTTGGACCAAAAAGACTCTTTTCGGTTAGATGGAGTTCTGAGTTCTTTTCTTTAGGATCCTATTCTGAAAGCAACCGGCTGTCACCGTTTCCGTGAAAGCCCGATCGTGTGGGTCCCCCCGACCTCCTCCGTTCCTTTTTAAAAGCTCCCCTCTGAAGCCGCCGCCCTTTCTTCTGGATCTGACAACTCCCTGAAGAGTTGTGGACAAAGGCCCCTTTGGACCTTACCCTCTCCACTTTTTTCTCGTTCTACCTTGGCACCTCTTCCCCCTTGAATCAGTCGGAGAAGTCGAAACGGATTAGCGCGATCCCAACGGCGTTCCGCATGTTCTTCATCTCGGCTGAGTTCTGAGTTTCACTTTCTTCGACTCCCAAGAGGACATCCTGCGTTCTCTCACCTGACCTTGCGCGACCTTCTCATCAATACCTGACTGTTGTTTATCAAAGTCTCCCATCCCCTCGCCGCTTGAATCTTAGTCTCTTTCTTGCTCGTCCTTGGTCCCCTCCGACGTCTAGGGCATACGTCTCCCCCGACGTGAAGGAGGA
>Ga0179591_1251282_pt1 | contig 22793 bp, 20 predicted proteins | sample CZOMad2_1_08_16f_FD_182891 | JGI IMG/M metagenome (GOLD analysis project Ga0179591, IMG submission 182891) | Vadose zone soil fungal communities from Angelo Coast Range Reserve, California, USA - CZOMad2_1_08_16fungal (PacBio error correction) | ecosystem: Environmental > Terrestrial > Soil >... | reverse complement strand
CCTGAGCTCCCTCCCCCCTATTCGAGTAATCGCCGGCAGTAAGTTCTATTACCCCCCTCGGAACTCTATACATCGAAGATAGGAAATTAATTCCTGAAGTGTGCCGATTCCTCCGGACTATCAAGAATGGACTGTGCGGGAAATCCTTCCCCCTTCCTTCTTTTTTTTTCCCCACACTTTCCCTCTGTTTCGTGAAATATACCTTTTTTTTTGCTATGTCCGGACCTGGCCCCCTTTGTAAGGTTGCCCTTCTGACTGTTACGACTTGTATTGACCCAACTGTACCTTTCTTTGTTTTCTTCCCTTCACACGGGAGGGAGGACCAAGGTAGAAGACGTCTTCTTTCGCGTTTTGTTTCTCTCTTTCTTATCGCTTGATTTTCCCCCCCCATCAAACTTCCTGCTTTACCTCCCCCGTTCTCTTCAATCTTGTTTCCGTTTGAAAACAAAAGGCTGTCAGTAGAGACCGTCTATCCAACTCTCTCTTTCAGTGGTCAAAGGTCGACGGCGAGTGATTTCGTTTTTGACCCCTTATTTCTGTCCCCCCCCCCATTCCGTAACTGACCGAAACGTGTAGCGATTGGCATTCTCTCTCCGACCCCCCTCATGCAACCCCTCCTCCTGACAAGTAGACGAACGGCTTCCCTCTTTGCTTTTTTTCTGCGTTCTCCAGATCAACTAACAGGCACATTGTCCCCCAAACTCAGCGTGGTTTCTTCCGTTCTCGAACCGACCACACCCTCCCACCACAGGTGTCCTAAGGATGTCAATTTTCCTCACTTTTTACTTCCGTTTTCTTTCTCAGATTTAAAGAAAGAATGCACGACGCTTATGAAGCTGTTTGGCCCTTTTTTTTCCCCTCCTTTAAAAAACGCCGTTTTTTTTGCGGTGACCAAGATGCTCGCTTTCCTTCCCCCCCATCTTGAAGATAGTGAGGGGCCGCGAATACACCTCGCATCGCTTCGCCCTATATACACTATGTTAAGTCATTGACGACGACCTTCCGGACCAACCCTCTTCGATTTTTTTTTGGTTAAGAGACAGACCCCCTTGCTCATTGTGTCGTTTCGATTTTCATTTTACAGAGATTTTCATCGGGACCGCTTTATCCCGCTCCGGTGCAACTTCACGGGCTTTTTCCCCCGCGGTCTCCCAGATTTCTCTCAGTTGAGGGTAGGCGGCGGAGTGGAAAAATTTTCTCAGTCGGACCTATTTCCTCGTGATGAACTTCCAAAATTTAAAGCCCCCCGGAGTTAGTACGAATGTTGCCGAGGGAATTTGCCCCGACCCCCCCCCCTCTCTCCCAATCCCAATTTTCTCCCGTTTTTTGTGAGAGTAGTCTCCCTTTTCGTCTTTTGGCGCGTCCTTTTTTGGCAGTGGTCCTCTGACGAACTTTTCGATTTTGGAAAAGGGGTCCGATGAAGATCGCCTTTTTCTCTTTCCTTTTCCCCTTCAGCAGAATCGGCAAAAACGAATAAGGATAGTTTCGTCCCTTTTGTTTGTTTCTTCCCCCTTCAGTGCAGTTTACAACTAGGCTATCATCGCTACAGGTATTTGCTCGCGGCCGTAATTCCACCTTCACCTGTTCCCCTCCCCTTGTTACTTCACCTTAGAGAACCTCGAGAAAGACGATGTAGCAGTTTCTTGTATTTCTACTTTTCTATGCCCGTAATTCGTCTGTTCCCCTTCAACGGACACGATTCAAGCCCTTTCCCCGAGGAAATGAATTAGCGGGCATCTTTTTTTACAGATTCCTTTCCCTTCTTGTTTTTTCCTCCCGCTTCCTCCCCGACCCAAAGAGTAATTCGTCTGCATGAGTTAGGGAACTTTTTTGCCTTTCCCTTCTTTTTTTGAGGTCCCTTTTGACATATTGCTCGTACGGATATTTGTTGTGCGTTTCCAAGTTCAAGTTCACTAACCAACCCTTTCTTTTTTACCTTTTTCCTTTTTTGATTTTCCGTGAGAGCAAGCCCGTCGAAGACTCTTACGTCTTCTCCTTTGGTTCCTTTTGCACTTTCTGATTTTATTTAAAATGCTTTGATTTATTCACATAGCGACGGAGGTCCTTTCCATGTATTCTCAGATCCGGGTAGACCTCCTCGACTGTCGTCCGTCCCCCCCTCCCATCTCCTTTCCCTCTCTTCTCCCCCCTCTTCAAGCATTTTTTTTTCACGTGAAACCTCTTGCCATCCTCAGGGACCACCGCTGGTTTTAACCCCCCCACCTTCCCCCCTATGAGAAAACACTGAAAGAAGCCTTTCTTCGACTTTTTTTTCTTCCTTTCCCACGGACTAACGAACCTTCGGAGCGCGACGCGCCTTTCCTCACCAGTCTCCTCCCCTACCTGAACAACCTGACCATCTTTCCTTAGCTTGTCCACGCCCCTTCCCTTCACTTGATGATTACTTCAAAGACGCGCTCCGTGTTATACGTTTTGGTTACTTTTGGCGGTTTCTTTTTCTATTAAAGGACAACTCGCAACACTTAGGCATTCTGGCTAGCGGGTCCCTGTACTTTTCCCCTTTGAATGACGAGGACGTTGACAAGGTGACTGCCTTTTTTTCTACAGTTACCCCCCCCAATTCCTTCCTCTCGTTTTACTGTCCAACTTTTGCCCCAGGATCCAGCCGGGCCAGTCGGGGATTGTTCTTTCCCCTTGTGTGACGGCTATATAGCTTGTGTCCAAATGACGGAAGAGGTCTTCATTTTTTTTAGAAGCGTTTTTTTTGATTGCTCTATCCCGGAGGACTCGAATTTGGATGCAGTACTTTTTGTTTTTCCCTCCCCTCCCCCCCAGCCCTTTCGGAACATACTAAATGGGGCCCCCACTTGCAGAGCCATGCTTCCCCCCTTTCTTCAGCCTTCCCGGGGGCTTTTTATTCTACTAAATGTGGGGGAGCTACCACGTCTCTCTTCCTCTTGGATATATCCCCCCCAAGAACCTTCCGCAATGGAGTTTGTTTCCCCTTTCTCTTTGCCTTTAAAACCCGATTGATACTGCGCACGCGAAAGGATAAACCTCTCCGTAATCCCCCCCCCCCCCTTGATATTGCTAGTTTCCGCCCGAGTTGATTTATGCTTTAAATACCCTCTTGCACATTGCCATCTTTTCTCTGTATAGTGCAGAAGGCGAGTATTTCCGTGAACCCCCCTCCCGTTTTGCCCGAGTGGCAGTCTGAATATATATTTCCATCCTCGTGGTGTTGTCAAGGCTTTTATGTTATATACTAGTAAGAGCAATTTTCTCGTTTCGCTAGTTTGATGTTTCTTCCGGCTATAAGAGAGATTCCAGAGTTTTTTTAGGGCCCGCTTGGTCTATCCGACATCGGGTCTTAAAGCTCCGATCCCCTATTCCGTATGCTTTTGTTTAGTTGATACAGTTAAACGCGAAGGTCACCCTTTCTGTCCTTTTCTCTCCCAGAACTTCACCCCTCCCCCTGATATGAATCAGTCGTATTTCCGGTGTGAGGGAGGGTTTGCATAGATTTTCCTCCGCTTCGAGTTTTTTCCCTGGCCATTTCCGCACCCCCTTAAGATACAAGCAATCACCCTTCTGCTGCTCTTTCGAATTCTCGCCTTCCTCCGGGAGCCACCCTGTGCGGCAGGGTCCGATTTTCCCCTAGGGGATTTTTTTCGTCGTCGAACAACCGTAGACTACCTTCTAGCCTCTCTTCTCCGCCTTCCCAGCCCAGCTTTCATGTCCCCTTTTTGTATACTTCGTTTCCCTCCGATAGTATCCGGTAAAGCCTTGGCTCCCACATCACCCTTCTGTCCCTTTTGTGCTCCCTGGTCCAAAGTATTCTGGGTTGACAACTCGATATCCTTCTTTTGTCCCTGGGGACGGCACAGAAGTCGAAGTATAGGGCCGGAGAACTTTTTTTAATGATCACTTCCCTCTCTCCAATTCCATTTCGAGGGTGTCTTTCTGTTCTATACCTTTTTCAGTAGGACAGAATTACCCTTACCTTGGACCTTTTTGTCTCTTGATATCTTTTCCCTTTTTACGAGACTTTGTTTTCACTACAATTGACTGGTGTTCCCTTTTGTTTTTCATGATTGGAGGGCTTTCCTCATTTTCTTCTGACCAACTTTCCCGTCTGCGTACTAAGACTGTTTCTTGACCCAGTTTATTGGAGCGGCCGTGAACCCTTCCCCCCGAGACGGTTTTTCACTTTGTGCTCCTTACCTTTATCTTTTCCCCTGTTACAATGACACTTACAGATGGCAAGATGTTCTTTTCTTCCCCCCCCACCTTCTGCGGATCTCTATCCTGATCTACAACGTCATCGGCTCCCCTTTTCCGGGTGTCCCCCCCCCCCTTTCTTCGATGTGCTGTTGCGCTTGCTGCGCCGACCATGTCCCCGATCACGCCCGTCAAAGCCACCGTCTCTTCGGGCAGCGCGTGCATTTCCGAACCTCCCCTAATGCAAATGCTCGACCCCCTGACGAAGGACACGTTCTGTTTTATGCCCGTCGCGGCCCCGATCAACTTCCCCGGCAACTTTCCAAACAACTTTTTTCTTTGTTTGATTTCGTCTTCGAATTTTCCCCCACTATAAGGGTAATAGCAAGGAGGTCAAACTTTTCCTCACTTCCTCCCCCCCTTTTTTAAAGGTCCGTCGAGAGTCCCAAGACAGTTTTATGCATTCTCGTATTGAGGCTTTTTGGTCGTTCCTTCCATCCCGCGTACAACACCGAGAGTTGTCTTTTTACCAATCTTCTCCTTATTTTGCCTGAAAGTGGCTTCGTCTAGTTAAGTGACGGCATAACTCTTTCTTTTGACTTAGCACGGCATCGCATTTCCCTTTTTTCTCCCTCTAATACGCCCCCCTCGTCTTGCATAGAGGTGAGCAGAGGTTTACGCAGTTTCCAAAAAGGTCTGTTTTTCACTTCTATTTTCTTCCGGCGTTATCCTCGACCTCCACTTTTTATCTATGATCAGCCAGGTGCTTTATGGACGTTGGAAGCGCAACCATCTACATCAGGGAAGGCCTATTCTCCTAGTCTTGCTCTGTTGCGTGTCCCCCCCTTCGGTGCCATGATTCTTCCTCCCTCTCCCACCAGGACTGGTAGTAAAACTTTTTTTCCATGCCCCAGTCAGTTTCCTCTGTTCTGCCTTTCCTATGAAAGTCCCCAAGAGAGGAATGATATCCTCATTTAATCCTCAGCTTGTTTCTCTCGTCCGACGGTTGTCAGGTCAAGCTGAAGTCCTTGCCCCCGCTGCACTCCGCGAAGTGGATGGAATCTTTTTTTTGTCCGTTAAGAATCTTCTTCTTTTTCCCTTTTTCCTTGGTCAACAAGTACGCCGCAGACCCTTCAGGCCCATTACGCCTTCGGTTTTTGACCCCCCCTCCCAGTTAGGGAAATGTGTCGGCCCCCCTTCTTCTACGGGCACCAGTCTTAGTATTTCACCGCTTCCCCCGTTTTTCCTAGGCCGAATAAAATTAGACCCCTGACCTCACCCCCTTCGCTTTCGGTCGTCCCCCCTTACTCTAACATCTCGAACGCGATTTTATAAGTCTTCTTCTCTCCCAATTTCTTGCCAGGGATATGTACCTAGAGCGTTTCCATTCTTTCCCCGGTCACCACTATAGAACCCTGAATCACTTTATGGCGGACGAAGTCGTTGAGCTACGTACCCTTCCCGGACAAATTTTTTTTCTTTTTGTAGAGATGATAGGAGACACCACACCCCCCCGCTTTCCCTCTCTTTCTTCTCGTTGTGTGCAACTAGAGAGCAAAGTCGTCGGATTGAGTTCCACATTTTTCCCCCCCCTTGCGATCATTTCTCTAGTGGTGAGTTTCTGAAAAGTCCTTCCCACCCCCCCGGCTTCACGGTTTTCCCATGCTGAATTTCTTCCGATCCGCCACCTTCTAACCGAAAGTCCAAGACTCTTCACCTCACCTTCTTTTTTGGGGCGAGATCTGATGCTGCGGTTAACTGAATTCCCTTCGTTCCAGTTAGTTAAGTTATGACATGTAGTCGAGGAATAAGGGAGAAATCCTTCGACCTTGCCTCCCGCTCTTCTTTGAGGCGCTTCCTTCTCTGTCGTCCTGAGCTCCTCCCTGTGGTTTCACGTTTAAAACCAGACTTTGAAGACTTTTCCCTTTGAAATCTCTTTTTCTGGTGAAACATCATCAGGAAACTTTAGGATGCACCCATGAATGCGTTGCTTCTTTTTTTTTCCGTACCGACTTTTTTACCCCGGAATTAGAAACCGTCGGCGAGCTCCTGCGGTTTTCCATAAACTTCTCACTTCCTTACTTTCCCCCCCCCAACTGAACCGCGGCATGATTAGTCCCCCGTCGCCTTCTGAGATTAAGGATACCAGCGGTGAGAAGGTGTTCTCTTTTGACGGATGGCCTCCCTGTCTTAGGGTATATAAAACGGTCCCCTCCTAGTAAAAGAGGCAGGATGGACGAGAGTTGGTGCTCCTCCCAGAGGTTCCCTTTAAACTGCTTTCTTCAGTCGAATAGGGGACGGATCCCAGTTGCCCCATCCAGTCCTCCCGGCAGGATGTCCTGATGAAGACCGTGTCCAGGCTCCCCGCCTTTAGTCGTTGATTGTGTAGGGGCCCGTTCCGTTGCAACGGATCCTTTCGGAGGTGCCCCCTCGCGAAGTATTTCTGTTTTTAACGCGTTTTTTTTAGGCCGCCCTCACCGAGAGGTATTGCTCAGAAGGTGGGCGACAATGAAGCAATCGCACCCCACTACTTGGTTCCCTCGTCCGATCCCATCATGTAAGATCCCAATACGGTACTACTCGGTTCTTTCCTTCCTTCTGGAGGAGTTCCAGTAGATAGAGGCGATGTAATCTAGTCACCCCCCCTCCCCACTTCCCCCGCGACGCTTCTCCTACTATAGTTAGAATTGCGGTATGACGACTGAACCCATGCCTCCTTTCCCCCGCCCGCTTGGTTGTAAATGTATACTCCCTGTAATTTTTCATCTTCCTTCTCTCCCCCAGTCGGTGATGATGAGTGCACGCCACTGAATGGCAATGCCGTTCTCTCTCCCTTCTTATCGCCTTTCCTCTTATTCTTCCCAACCAGAGAAAATGCCACGATGGCTCTTTAGGCCTCGACTTTCCCTCCTTCCCCTTTGTTTTTGTTTTCTCTCGATGACATCGGACCAACAGGTCCCTCCCTTTTTTTTTCGCTTTTCTTGTTCAGAGAGAAGATCAGAATAGGATATCATCTCGCCTATCCTGTCCTCTGTCTCGTTGTTCCCTCATCAGAACCTTCGTGAGGCACGCTCGATCCCGTTCCCTTCCGATTTCCAGTACCTATCAGGAGAAAGGCTGGGGGAATTGTTCCTTTTATGTCCGACAGGCCAGATCCCCAAGAAATTCAATGAACCGCTCGCTCTTCCTGTGCGGAGTTATGTTTAGTCTGCATTCAGAGCTGAAGAGTTCTTGAGGCTCCCGTCCCCCCCAGTTTTTCCCTCTTCCCCCACATCTAAAGCGTTCGTCGTCTTGCTCGTCCTGTGTTTCCCTCCAGTTTTTCGTCGTTTAACCTTTGGACGAGATCTTCTTCGTTCGTTTCTAATTGTAGAGCAACTATAGGTTTTTTCTTCTTTTGCCCCGCTTCTCGCCGAGAATTCGATGCTTTTCCCCCCTTCGACGATCCGTTGTCACGAATTGTGGTCCCGCAATCCCCCCCCCCTACCTTCCTTTTTTTTGATCCTTTGGAACAGATTCGAGTTTGAAAAAAGTCGAATCCTTCTTTTTTCCCCGCTGAGGAATTCACCTCTCTACGTAATCGGTTTTTTAGACGACTTCTCCTGATCCCGCTCCCTTCCGCCCCCACCATTAATTAACGAAGGGTTTAGAGTGAGAATTATTACTTTTCCTTTTTTCTCCCAGCCCTCCCCCATCACTCAGACAAGGCAGACCCGCTGGTAGCTTTTTTTAATCTAATTTCATCCCTAGTTTCCCGAATTCATTTCCTCGAGGTCAGGTTGGTAATTGGAGTTTCTGCCTTTGTCTTACCCCCTTGAGACTTCTCTGATCCGAATTTTCCAGGCTAATCATCCTTTTCCCCCTTGAGTTTATTGCCAACCCAGGACTCCGCTCCGGAAGCTTTCAGTTTTTCCAACTTTTAATGAGAGATGGTATTCAAAAGAAAACCCATTTTTCACTCACCCTTCCGATGGAAGATGTTGTGTCCGTGAACAAACACTGCTTCTTCCTTGCTCATCTTCTCCTACTGGACGATGTCTTTACCAGTTTACGGATATTAGTGAGACCAGGTCCGCGCCTACCCCGTCTTCTCAAATGGAAAGTGAAACGTATAGTAGGATTCGACTTTGCCGTACCCCTCAGAATGCCCCTGATAGACCCAGTATTTGTCCTCAGTCTTACTCCGTCTTTCATGTGCATGAGAGGCATTTCCCCCAACTTCACATTGCCCCACACCGTTTCTCCTCTTTTTTTCGGAAGTGATTGTCTCCCTCCCACCACTATAAGTGGTTATCTCAGTCTTCCCCTTGCGCTAACTGGACAGAAGTAACTGTTTCTTTCCTAATGAGTCAAAAGACTCCCGCGTATGCCTAGGGGGGTTCTTTCTCCCCTAGACCGCCTCCCAACAAAAAGCCGAGTTTTCTTTCTGCCCCAATTTCCCCCCGATCTTGCTCCCCCCTTAAATAGGAGTGGGATAGTGCATGGACTGTACCATCTTCTCTTCTCGCCTTTTTCCGGACTTGTGTAAGACCTCCTGCCCTTTTCCCCCCCTTACATCCTTGCGCGTGGCGTTTTTTAACGCGAAAGACACCTGGGCGCCAGTGCCGGTACATCGGTTTCCTTTCTTCCCGGTCCCCCATTTTCAGAGTTGGATACGAAGCGTTGGCAATGAACGCTTAGTGCCACATTTTTGCCTCTCTCACTCTCCTTTCCTTTTCCGTCGGTATTCTTGACAGGCGTGGACAAAGCTGTCTTTCTCTCGGCCTCCTGCCCCCCTTCCACCGTTAAAGAAAAGCGAAGTTGTACTCTTTTTCTGCGGCTTTCGCCCCCCCCCCTTTCGAATTCTCCCGTGAGGATTTTCCTCAGACTTTTTTGTGTTTAGACGAGCCCATCTGGGTTTCTGTAAGCTGCCCGGTTTTTTTTTCCACACGCTCATTTACTTTTCAGTTCAGCCCGAGGAATCCTTTGCCGACCTTTTTCCCGTTTTTGTTCCCCACTCCCCCTCCTCCCTCCCTCTTTTCAAACTTTTTTTTTCCCGGATCGGTCAGCTTCATGCCAGGAGGGAAAGTTATGCCGGACAAACCCAGGAAAGTGCCCAGGCAATTCGTTTTTTTAATTAGATCCCCTTTCTTCCCCGATCTTACGCCTTCACACCCCCCTAAACTGAAATAAAGTACTGACCGGTGTCCTTTGGTTGAACCCCCTTCCCTCCCTCGACAGTACAGATATCAGTAGTCTTTAAGCCCTGAATGCAAATAGGGGCTATTTTTCTGTCCGAAGCTTCGAGTTATTTTTACCCTGGCCCCCCTTCATCTTAAGAAACCGGCGACGTTTGTTCCCCCAGCCTTTCTTTCGCATTTTCCAGAAAGGACAACTCGGCGTTGTGTAGCTCATATGAAGTCAAACCTAAACACCGAGTCATCTCGTGGTTCTTCTTTTTTTTCCCCCCTTGACTCCCCTTTCTTCTTCAGGAGGCCACCCCCCCACTTTCCTCCCCCCCTCCCCGATACAAAGGTCTCGTTTTAGTTCTGACCGGTACGCGCCCCCCCCCCCAACGTGACTTTTTTTTGGAACTGTGATTGAGTTATGAGTCTCAGAGCAGCCAGTCAGAAGACGTCCTGTCCGTTCCCGATTTACCTTCCTGAGCCAGTTTTTTCTTATGAGGGTCTGCCACTACCTGAATGCCCTCGATCATCATCGGCAGTGGAGTAATCGTATTCCCTGTTTCCTTACTTCCTTCTTCTTCCCTCCTTGGTCAAGAAAGCGAGATGAGTTGAGTTTATACTAGTGACTCTCTTCCCTTTTTTCCCGTGCCCCCCTATTGAAATATCCGGGAAGTGAATTGACCCCCTATTTTGTTAACCCCCTCCCTCTTTTCACCTTCTTATCAAAAATTACCAAGAAAGACTTCTTTGACTTTCCCTCCCTTCCCGTTGCCCCCGTCATTCTCCCAGAACTTCCCTTCGAGCGAACGGAGCCTTTTTCATTTTTCACTTTCTCCGTTCCCTTGCCGCACAATGGACAACGCGGCTTATAGTGTGTTGAACCCCCTTTCTGCCCCTTTCCATGACAACGGTTTTCTCAGCTACCAGCTGTAGCCCCTTTGTTTTCGACGGGTGTTGAAGGATGGCCGACGGCCGGTGGGTTATCCTCTCACCTTTTTACTGATTTCCTTCTCGGTCGCTGATAATTTCGGCTTTTTCCAAGGAGAAATGACCTCCCGATGGCCCCTTTTCACTCTTTTTTGCTTGCCAAATAACGGGAATATAGGACTTGTGTCCTCCCTGTTCCCCTTTTCCTTCCCAGAAGTTGAACACGGTTCTGGGAGGGGCGAATTCGGTTGAACTTGATCTCTTTGCCAATGAAGTTTTCTTCCCCCAGTGAAGAAACGCGTTGTAGTGGCAGGCCTCCCCTCAGAGTTCTTCGTCGTTATGCAGGCTCCCCTTTTTCCCTCCCTGACGACTCCGAGCCATTTTTTTTCACCTTTACAGTCTGGGCCCCTCTTCCCTGGATTCCTCTCCTGAGTTAGTGCGGTGATCGCTAAGGACCTCGCCCGAACTTCGCGTTCTTTTTTCATATAGTAACCCATCCGAAAAAGACAGCGCCTCTTTTCATGACAATCGTTTTCTTCCCCTTTTTTCTTTCCCCCCTATGAACCGCGACGGGAATCCTGCTAGGGTAAGGTATCCCACCACCCCCCTGCTCCTCGGGATATTGAAGATGAAGCCCGCGGTGATGATGCGTGCAATCCCACGTATTTCCCCGTTTCCATTTTCAGATTATAGAAGAAGGAGAGCTCTCCAGCCTTCCCCAGCACTACAAGGTTCGTTTCTCTGCCTTCTATTTTTATATTTCCTCCTCCTTTTGGGTGGTATTTTTCTCTGATTCATAGTAAAACTTACCTCCCGTTCTCGTTTTGATATCCCTAGTCGATAGCATGACTTCCAGATCAATAGGACTCATATCCGGGTTTCCCCTTGCCTTTCCCACTATCAGCAAAGCATGTGGAACGTTTCCCCAAAGCTCCAGTTCTTGTTCGTCCCGCGCAGGATCACGGAGTGCCTTTCCCGTTTCAGGCCTTCCCCCGAACCCTTCTCCTTCAAAAGCGTCCAGAGGTGAAATTGTGATGCTTTGATTTTCGGGGTGAATATCTTCCGCGTTTGAGTCGTCATTCGTTTTCTTCTTGCTACCCCACAAGGTATCTCTTTTCACAGTGCATCTTTGTCCCCCCCCCCCAGGCATGACATGGCCGGACTTTTACTCAGGTTCGTTTTTTCCTGCTTTCCTGATGGACTGTAGTCTTGCGCCCACAGTTTCGCCGTCTTTTCCTCTCTTTCGTTCTCCCCCATGACAACGAGTTCTGCACCGAAGAACGTTTACCTCCTTCAGTTTCCCCCACCTCCTATAAGCCCGGTCCCACTCCTTTGGCGCCCCCATGAAAATACCGACTTTCCTTCTTTGGCACCCCGCTTTCCCCCAAGTTCCTAGATTTACGGGATTGCGGCACTCTTCCTTTCCCACCGATTGTGCCGTCTCTGGAAGTTCTCTGACCCAATGCTGCCTTTGTCTTCCTCCCTCCCTCCTCGGCCATAATTTTCCTTTCTTTTCTGTTCCTCCGTTTATATAAAGAAGGAAGTCGTCAGAAGGCACTCCTCTCCCCTTCACCTCTTTTCCTATTCATCCCCCCCCGTGCATGGAATATCAATTTTTCCGACACGTTCGTGGGTCAGGTTGTCAAGGCGTTCTTCTGCCTTTTTATGCCAAAAGAGCAGTACGTTTTGAGCAGACGGTTCTTTTTTGAAGTCCTTGTCAATTTTTGGTCCCATGTTCTCCTCCTGGATGCTTCAGGGGTGTCCTAAAGTTTTTCTTCCCGTTCCCAAAACCTCCTTGCATCCCTAGTCTTGGACCTGACTTTTTTCGTTTTGAAAAACCATTCCCTTGCTTTCGCCTCTGCAACCGCCCTCATCTCATCGCCTTTATTCCCGCCCGAGTTTAGGGCGTACCCCGGAGCTCTTCCCTTGACGAGTCCACGCGAACCCGTTTCTGGCAGAGCTCTTGAAAGAAAATAATACAGGAAACTGCTCTGCCCACTACCCTCCCCTTCCAGCGTAATCGTTCGTCGGAAGGTTGTTCCTCTTTCCGTTTTCCCCCCCCCCACTGACCCCTGTGTCACCAAAACAGTTAAGCGTTTGTTTTGGCTTATGTCGGACCGACCCCCCTTTCAGTGTTCATCGCACCTAGTTTCATTTCTAATTCAGAAGGAAAGTCGTAGCAAGAGTCACGTCCCAGCCCCTGCACTTCTTTAACGGCGGGTCTTTCCTAATATCTACTAACCCCCCCCGCAGATTTCCGTTTCACCTCGGAATCCTAGACTTATTGTAACGCCTTCCCTTCCGGCGTTTTTCTCTGGTTTGTTGTCCCCCCTAATAGCAGCCGCTTCCGACTGGTCTATCCCCCTTGCCCCCATAATTCTCCTCCCTCTTTCCCGACACTCCTTTGAGAGAGGTGCGTCTTCAGCGACCCTACACTGTCTTGACTTTCTTCCTTGTAGAAGTTTGGAAGGAGTCCCGCCCTCAACCCCGGTGAGCGATGATTTACGGCGCTTTTTTGCACTTCCCTGGAATTTGTAAGTCCCCTCTCTGGCCGCCGAAAATAGCCGGAGTCGTTGCAGAGTTTCTTTTCGTTTCCCCCTTCGGTGACTGTAGTTCCTCCTTTTACTCGGTTGCTTCACGCCCTTTCCTCCCACGCTTTCGCGTTAATGAGGGCAGAGGACACTATAAAACCTGCTATCTTGATCTCTCTCTCCCACCGTGGTTGTTGTTTTCTCGATCTCCGTCGAGCGCGTTTGTGTAAGTCGGAATTTCTTTAACACCCCTTCTCCTTTTTTCAATGTATATTTGGCTGGAACCGTTTGTACGTGATCTCCCTTACTCTTCTCCCCCTCCGCCTAATGTTTGTCCCAAGATTCGAAGACCTCCCGGGCCTCCTTTTAGTTCCCCGAATGACTCTTCGGGTAGGTTGAAAGGAACAACTTCCGTTCATTTCCCCGGAGTCTCATTTCCTCACAGGAGTTGGGATGAATATTAGCCCTACCTCTCAATTTCAATCACTTAGCGGGTGTCGGTATATGCACCTCGCGCACGATCCTTCGAGTGTCCTACGTAGGAGTACGTGACCTTCTTTCCCATATGGTTTCTACAGCGCAGCTCTTTTTTTTAGGGAAGGACCCCTGAATTCCCTGCAACGCGAATGTTGGAACTCAGTGCGGAGAATTTTGTCAGCATTCCCCCTTTCTTTTGTTGTAGCATTTCGGAAGTCCACGACCCACCGATTAAATTTGTTGCTTTTTTCCCCGTGGACCATGATTAAGACCTTTCCCGTCGGTCCCGTGAGTCCCTGTTCCCCCCGCGATCCCCCAGGTATCGGGGTTGTGTCGTTTTCCCCGTCTCCTCCCCCCCCGCCTCCCTGTTCTTACAATTGGAATTTGTCTTGAGAGGACTCGCATCCAGTCCCCTACGTTCTTTCCCTCTCTTTTGAGTATTGTGAATTGATGAGGGTCGGAAACTGCCTCTCCTGTACCTACTCCCCGTTCGTTTTCACGCCTCTTCCCCCTTGTAGTAGACCGTCAGTGGTTTTCAGTATCCGAATTTTTCTCCCCTGCCCGTCCTAGCATTTCCGTTGTATATCGTAGTCCAGAGTCGACTTTTTTTTCACGGACCATTTTTCCATCGGACGTTTCATTAACCTATAGTTCTGTTGTGAAAACCCTATCCCAGGAAATTAGGATAAAACCCTCTTACCTCCTCTCTAAGCATTGGGAAGCCCTCCTTCCCGTCCCCTTCTCCCTCACCCGGTATTTTGATCCCCCTAAGGCTGCCTTGTTTCCTACCTTCTCAATAAGCACTGACCCACCTACGTTTGATCGTTTCCAAAGTCATCTGAGCGCAAGGAGATAATGCATTACCTTGGTCGCCTTTTCTCCTTTCTTTGGACGGCTGCTAAGCAGTAGGGTACTCAGGCTCCGACCCCTCTCGTTATTTCGTGCCCCGCTTGGAGCTTCTAAGTCCGACTGGGTTACAGCGACCCCAAGGCCGAGGACGTAGACTCACCCGGTTCCCCCTCATTTCCACCCCAGGAATAGCTCGTGAATGAGAGGTAAACTCTCGGTTGCCCTTCTCCCTGGCGGGACCTTCTTTGTTTTTTTTTGCGCCCCCCCCCCTTCCTTTCTTATGAGCGACGGTGAAAATCGCTCAGTCCTTGTCTTCTTTTTTTTACCCTCGTGGTTCGTGGACATTACCTCTCCCCGAGAATCTTTTTTCCTTACGGTTTTTCTCTTTCGCCGCCACTAGCCATCGGACAACAAGATACGTTCCCCTGCTCAAAAGGTATTACTTAAAGCCTGTTTGTTCTGTGCCTCTTACCTTTTTCGTGAGCCCTCAACTGATATCGCGGAGCTGGTATATAGTACCCCCTCCCACTCCTCGCCCCTCTTTTAATTCAGATCTTTCGAGGAATTGGCTGAACTCTAAATTTGACCCCGCATGGATCCTTCCCTTAATTTATCCATCCGGTCCCCTGAATCCTTAAAGCGTTTGCACTGCAAGATTTTTTTTCTGTGCTTTCCGACACGTAGGAAAAGGAAAAGACTTCGCGATGAGTCCTGTATTCCTTAGCCTCCTCTTCAGCTGAAAATGAAGAGTGGGATGTTTTCCCTCTTTTTCTCCTTTTCTTTTCTTTTGCGAGTCTTTTCCCCTGAACCTATCATCCTCTATACGGACTACGGAAGAGACCTACTTTTTTGTTGTTGTAGAGATATACCTTGCTCCAACTTCTTTGCCCTTTTTCTTGTCATCCGCTCTCCGTACTTCTTCGATCACTAGTCTCACTCTCGTCCAGTTTCTCGGGTTCTTGCATCCCCTTTTTTTCCCACCCTTACGGAAAGATTCTGATTAGCGATCTTTCATTCCCTTCCACTCCCCCTTATCCCCGTCCTGGCGAGGTTTCCATACGGCATCGACCCGCTCTTCTGGACCGATTCCTCTTGAAAGTGTTTTATTGTTTGTGTCTATCGGACTTTTCTAGAGAGAATTTTCCTTCACCTTCAAGAACACAGAGCTATTGCGAGAACAGTCACCTTTACCCTCTTCAGGAATTTCTTCCTTCCGCCTGTCACTAAAACCATGTAGTAGTTTCGATGGACGATGGAGTCGGTGCTTTTTTACCCCCTGTCTTATACCAGTTCACTAGGCCTTCCCCGTATTGAGTTCACTTTCCCTCCCTCTTACTTTAATCACTAATTCTGCGAGTTGAACCTCTCATCTTCCCGCCGGGTTTCCTCCCCCAAGCCCCATGTGCCACCTTACTGGAAAGGATTGATTAATGCGTCCTATCTTCGTTCATCACAGAATCGTCTTCCGGTATGTAGGACCGGCTCGTGCGTACACGTCTTATCCCCCAGTAATAGGGCAGTGTTCTTACACGGTGACGCATGAACGTCCCCCCTGCCTACAGAGAAATCATAGAAGGGTTTGACTGGCGAATTGTCCCCGTTTTCCCCGGCAGCCCCGTCCACACCGAACTTCCCACGTAACACGCTCGACCCCGGAGTGTCCCCGCTGGTCAGGCAACTATAATTGCAGGCATACTTTTTTCTCAATACCCCTTCCTAGTTGTAGGTGTTCTGAGGAGGCTTCCTATTGTTTTTTACCTGGCGCAAGTTTCTTCTGCCCCGTCCTGAGTTTCCGTCTAGTCCGTTTTTGTTCCTCCCCCGAAGACGGGCTTATTTTTGTTTCTTTTCCCCTCAAGTTTTCCTGCCTGATTTTTCCACCAGTGACCCCCCTGTCATGAACCCCGTAGATTCCACTTCTGGTTAAAACCCAATGAGGATATAGTCGCCACGGCTCCCCTCCAACTAGAGCGGTAGGTTTCCACTCTCATGGCGAGGAGGGAGGCTCTTCCCCCTTCCCTCAGGAGTACCCCCTTCCTTATCAATGTAAAAGAAAAGTGATTCCCTTTTTCTGTCTGCCAGTTTGGCTCCAAACATTTCCCTGCCCATGCGAGCCCTTTTCTCAGCAGGGCCATGAGGCGCTTAGTCCCTGACGCGCGCGATCACCTCAAAGGCCCCTGTACAACCCCCCCACTTTAGTTTTTTTTCTTTCTTTTTTCTGTTAAAAGCAACGTACCTGGTTCAATAGAAAGGATTTCACAGGCATAACGGCCCGATGTGTCCTTCTTTCTTTTTCATTAAAAGAAAGCAATGCCCCCCCTTCTCCTTTCAGTTTTGTCGTGCCCTGAATATCTACACCCCCATCGTTGTACTGGCATGAACAAGATCTACAGCTTACCTCTTTTCCCCCGCATCCATTTAGGAGTGCGGATCGTGCTTGGAAGGACTCCCTATTTGTCTCTATTTTGTTTACATAGCACATATGGTAAATTGCTTGCCTATACCCTCCTTGACGCTCGGATAGGTGTCGGAGGTTCAGCTTCCCCCGAACGTTTGTGCTCTTTTAGCGTAATTGTCATCCTGTTTCTAAGTCGTCGCGTGACCTCCGTTTTTGACTCCTTATGAAAGAGGGCACTGCAAAGCCCCTTTTTTGCAAACTTTTAAATACCTTTAAGGGAGCCCATGGATGTCTGTGCCTTCTGTTTTCTTTTGCACATTAGGGGTCTACTCGGGTACTCTAAGGAAAACCGTTTTACCCTCCCCATTCTTCGTGTCGTGTGACTGCAGGGAGCTGAACGAAAACCTTCCCGCGAATTCATATATTCGCTTTTCATCTATCACTGGTGTTTTTTGAGCTCCCCAATTACTAAGAGGTTTGGAGGCTTAGGCCGTAGAACCTGCGCCTTTTGACCTCTTGTCTTTCAAAAACGTTTTCAATGGTTCCTGCTTTACCACGTCTTTCTAAGACTTCTGTTTTTCCACCCTTCCAGCCCTCGAACAAGACTACGATAGGTCTCTTCTGTCCTTTTTTCCCGGTTTCCCGTAACCCCGCCGTGCCCGTGCAGAGGCGTGATCATTGATTCCCTGTTTCCCCTTTTTCCTTTTTTCCGTTTTATTCCCACAGAAAAGGACCTAAACTATTCCCTGGTTTTTTGTTGTCGTTTGTGACTCAGCAAGAAAGTAGATGTAGACCGTTCTTATTAATTCACCTATGACTTTACACATCGTGGATATCTTAATATCTTTTTCCGCGTTATTCCAGGAACACAATGACTCCAGCCACGCTCTTTCTTTCGGACAAGTACCTTGTGAATTTGTAAGCCCTCCAATTCCGTTTTTGTAGCCTTGACAAGGAATAGGAAGTTTCCACCATCCCCACCATGATTCATTCGTCTGCCCTTTTTTTTTTAACTCCTGCAGACGACCTCCTCGTTAGGCCATGGTTCACCCCTTTTGCCCACCAGGTTCTTCGGGTTGTTGATCGACAATCCGGGAATAAAAAAACGCTGACCGTTTGTTGACCCAATGTTCCCCCTTTTGATTTGACTTGTCGAGCATTTCCCGTTCTAAGCGGAATTAGGATACGTGTTGAGATCTCGGGCATCGAGGTTTTCCCTTGAAACTCGCGAATGCTTTCGTAGACGTTTTGCCTTTCGAGGCATGTAGTAGCGCTCACGGGTAGACTCCCTCCCTCTCCCCTCCCCAGAAGCTCAAGATTCGGGACGTTCCCTTAGACCTGCTTAGACCCTTCCACCATCCGCCCATCCAGGGAAGTGAAACCTTATCTTTTCTGGTGCCCCCCCCCCCCCCTCGTTGTACCCTTTTTTTTTATTAGCAAACCGTGGAAAGAGTCTTAGTCTTTGAAGTAAGAAAGTGTAAACGGACTCGCCGTCCACCCTTTTTGTTCCCTCAGAGTCACGTTCGCCTTGGCTCAAAGTAGAATCCGACAATGACCACCACTGGACCTCTTGATCTGTTTTCCCTTTTTCTTCCTTCCTTTCTTTTCTCTTTCCTATGGTTCCCACCATCTCGCCTTCAAGGTATATTCACCCAAGCTTTTCTCAGGTGTGTTTTATAGGCCCTCTGTTGGTTACGTATCGAATAACTCCTCTTCATACCGGCGCACTCGCCCCCTCCCCCCTTCCCCTGATTTGTGCAGAGCGTGAGCTTTCCTCATGTCCTTCCTCCCATGCCCGAGGAAGTCGAATTTTGCTGCTTCCTCAGTCCCCCAATAAAGGAATCTCGGCCCTCTGATGAAATCAGGACACCTCAGCTTACATGGTCTTTTGCTGTTTTCCACCGCGTGAAAACTCATGCTTTGACAACTAGCCGTCTTGAGTAGCGACCTTTCGTGGTGATGGCAGTGCAGAAATCCCTTCTAGTCCTCCTTTTCGGTTTTCGCCGGTTGTTGCTCCGCACCATCGCCTTACAATCGACGAAAGGGAGGGTTTTTTTGCCCAGATGTCAGAGGCAAGCATGCGGGTCCCAAATAGATCTTTCTTTAAAAATGTGGGACGGGAGCTGCCGACCCTCTCCTCTCCCCTTTTATCTTGCATCTATAACCCTAATAAAACCTCCTCCGCTCGGCCGTACGGTAGATGGCCCCCCCGGATATGACTTACTCAATACCGTTACTTCCCTGCGCTTGTTAACGGGAAAAACCCCTCTCCGGCTTGTTATCGGCTTGCCCCTCTTTTGAGATTGAAAGCACACGATCCCCTTTTTCCCTCCGTGATATTTACTGAGATGATTCTCAGTGAGAGCTCTCTCCTTTACCACACCGCCCTGTCTTTGAGAGGTGTTCTACCCCTTCCTCCATTTTTTAATCGTTGTGTTGTTCTAGTCATGTAATCTTCCCAACTTCCGCGTCCTTTTCGATGTGTTCAGGAGAGCTCGCCTCTTTTCCTCTAATGTAATTACGGGCGTGCCTAGGTTTTGCCCGTCCTCCTCAAGTCTTGAAACGCATGAAGTCTACCGATTCAGGATTTTTGCATAAGTACCCGATCCTTATCAAGTCGTGCTTGAATAGTTACCCTGCTCTCTTCTCCCCCCTCTTAATTAACCGAATTCGAGTGCACTTTTTCCTTTTTCCCTAGATTGCCCTTAGAATAGAGAGCCGTTAGGTCCTGGCTCGACCCCCCCCCTCTATTTCCCTTTTTATCAAAGACTCTTAAGTCTCCCTTCCCTTCTGTTTTTTTTTTGGTATGTTAGAAAAGATCTCCGTTCTTTTCCCGATGGTTATTTTGGCCGTGATTAGGGCCACTATTACTCCCTGTCTAGAAGATATTTGCGGAAGAAACTAACCAGCCCCTTTCAAATCCAGAATTCGACTAGTTGACTCTCGAAAGTGTCCGGCGGAGACAATGCACAACTCCCATCTTCCAAGGTATGGATCTTCAACGAGTCTGAGTAAATCCATGCTGATATTAAGGGATTGGCATAGCTGCGTTCCCCCCTCACCCGAGGACTTAAGAGGGAAGGGATTGACTACCAAATTAGGCTGCTTTTCTGCCCATCACGGATGAATATTTCTAATTTTGCATTCATTTCTCTTCTTATAAAATCCCCCTATTCCATAGTCCAGAATTTCCCTCGTCCCCTTTCGATCTCACTTTAAGGCCATATTTTTTTTTACAGTCCATAAGTGCAGGGGTGTGTTTTTGTCCGCTGAGTCTCTTTCCTTTACTCCAAGTTTCGTAGAGCGCGAAGTTTCTTTTCGAAGTCCCTTTTTCCAGTTCGGGAGTAACAATGATTTCTACGGCTCTTTTTTCGTCATCCCCTTGCTCTGGTTCACAGAAAACTATCCGCCTCCCTCCCCGATGGAACTCTTTAAGTGAAAACCCTTTGCTCTCGGTCCCTGAGTTTTTTCCCAGCCTCATAGGCGACGGTCGGTGGACAAGTCGGCCCTTCCGGGAGGCGTGGAGCAACTTGATGCGCCCCCCCTCCTTACCCCGCCGAAAAAGTATCGAGTGCATTGCTCCTTTTAACCCCCTCAGTACGCACCTGCTTCGTCTCCTGCCTTGAAGGTCATGCGTTGTCGGATTTTAGCTCGCTCCACTAAACGTGCACCCCCCCAAACCCAAAGGTTGGTTTCTGGGCTTCCACGCCAAACCGACAGTGTTTTAATAGAAAGGATTTGAACCTGTTTTTCCCGGCCTTCCCTTCACTTTTAGTTTTGAAGAGGTTCCAAATACATGAGAGGCGATTCCTTTGTTTTCTTGCCTTTATCTCCTCTACCCCCCCTCCCGAGTTGTCCTGCTTGACCAAGCCTTTTCCCCCTATTAATGCAAGACAGTAGTGTGCGGCTCGTGCCGTAGGAACCCGTCAGCGCCTCGCTTTAATCGATTTTCTCCCTTCAGCGCCCCACCCCTAACGGCGAAATCGAATTTTTCGCTCCCTCCCTCGGTAAGCGTACAGAAAGTTGTTTGAGTGGTTAATTGTCCTCATTTCCTTCCCCCAGGTATACAATAAGTGTTTGAACTGCCCGCTGATCCCTCTCGGTGAAATAGTCCGTTTGCAGTGCCACATTCAAGGGCTTTCAGCGACATCCTTTTCGTTTCTTCCTGTAGTTGCGGAGTGGAAACCCTTCGCGTCCTGGACACGAAGGTAATCGACAATTCCCCACCCGCCCTTCTCCTCAGTTATTAGCGTTAATGCCGGGCAGCTTCCTCCCCAAAATCGAGAAGTGATCTCCTATTTAACAGCATCCTTCTTTTTGTCGATCCATCTATTCCTTTTTTTTCGTGTTTTGTCCCGGTTTAAGCTTCCCTTGCCGGTAACAGCAAACCCTTTCTTCTCTGGTCTTTCAAAGTTTTTAAGTTGAACTCCGAGTACCCTAGACCGAGCACGTGCACCCGTCGCCTCCATCCCAGATTTTTCCCCTCCCTCACTTCCCTGTAGATGACCTGCAACTGAGTTTTTCACGTTTTGTCCCTTCCTTGAAGTTGAACCTGGCTTGATCATCCCCCGCTTAATGGATTGATCCCCGCGTTCATTCAACCTCGACTTTCCCCTTTCCCTTTTTCCCAGGTCTCTGAAACACTTCAGAGCAACCTCCCTGTCTAACCGTCGATGTTCTTTAGGAGTTTCTGCCAATGATTCCACTAGGGGCTATGCCAATCGAAGCTTAGTTTTCCCCTGCACCCCTCTATTGTCCTTCTCCTTCCCTAAGTAGTAGGGATCCTATTGTTCAGCCTTTCACCATCTTCTTGGTGTTTCTCTCTGAGGAATCCCAAGACCCCCGCTTATTCGTTTTTCTGATTCGGGACTCGTCCATGAAATTTCCGTCGGTCCCGTATGTCCCTGGTGACATAATTGAGCTTCCCCGTCTAGGTTTGAGCTAGACCCAACTTCAAAAAAATCCCTTGTTTAAACCTCAATTTGATTTTACCTCGTCAGACCGAAGCCGTACAGGACGCTTCCGCCTTATACTTGGTCCTCCTTAGGAATTGATGAGGGTATTTTCCAGCAGCTACCCATGCCTTTCCTTTGTTTTTTTGCAGTGCTGGCCATGTAGTCGTTCTCGGTCGCCCTTAGGCACCGTCGAAAGGGAAACTTCCGTCTTTTACGGTCCCTTTGATTCTGGTCCCTACGTTTCTAATTGGTTTTCACTGGCCCCCACCCCCTTTCTTTGCCCCATAGACGGGGCCGTGAAACATCTGTTTTCTTTGACTCCCCATCCTATAAGAAACTTTAGGTAGCCCCCCCCTGAAGTTTTAGCTCCCCTTCTGTGAAGACTTGTGGCCCCCTCCCTCCCGTTCACGGAACTTGAGCCGACCCGCCGTCGCCTCCGCTTTCTCTTTTCAACCTGATAGATCAGAACTGGACCCCAAATATTCCTTATTTCTGTGTTTTCTCCCCCACTATATGCCGGCCAGGAGATTCCGTTCCCCGTTTCTGACCGGTGTGCTGATGTCGAAGATGGCCCGGACGTCGTTTCATCACCTTTTCTTCCACCGGCCTTCATTTTTTGGAGAGCGTTGGTATTTATCATTCCGTTAAGTAGAAATGCCCTCGGATGTCTTGCCTCTTGACGAAGTCCCCAGCTTCTTTCCCCCATCACTAATCTCTGCCTGGATTTCCCCTCTCTAAGGTTGACATGATCAACGCCGGGTCCCTTACGGTTTGAGTCTGTTTCCCCCGGAGCTTTGAAATTATCCTAAGTCGTTTAACCCTAGACGGAAGTCGTTATTCTGCCCCCCCCCGCTTTTTAGTTTCACTTTGCAGTAATCCTAGAGTCGACTTGGATTGAAGTTCAGGTGGGAGCCGGAAGCCCCCTACGCCTAGTCCCTCCATTTAGAAGCGTCCTGAGCAAGGCATGACGAGAACTCCTCTATGAGGTGATACGCATAACTTGTTGGTTTAGCTGCCTCCACTGATCCGCGGTTTCTCTCTTCCCCCCTCGCCCAAAATCCCACGCGGTTTGACCGCGTTTCATTCAGACCGGTGACGATGGTTCCACCTTTCCTTTGACCGCTGAAACTTCCCCAGTCTAATGCTAGGGAACGGTTTGATCCCAAACCATGTCATCCGGCTTCCCTTCAGCCCTTTTAATGTTTGCTACCACGCACGATCTTCCCCCTTCCCCTCTCCCTCGATGAGAGCCGAGGCATAGTCCTACGAGGTGCCCACAGCCATAACGTTCCTGTTTCCCCCTTCGGTGGACGCT
>Ga0179591_1370700_pt1 | contig 22798 bp, 14 predicted proteins | sample CZOMad2_1_08_16f_FD_182891 | JGI IMG/M metagenome (GOLD analysis project Ga0179591, IMG submission 182891) | Vadose zone soil fungal communities from Angelo Coast Range Reserve, California, USA - CZOMad2_1_08_16fungal (PacBio error correction) | ecosystem: Environmental > Terrestrial > Soil >... | reverse complement strand
TCGTCGCTCGACGCCATTTCCTCTTTTTCACTACGTCTATCTTTGCATCTACAGCATAACGTGATTCCAATGAAGACACCAACCCGTTCTCCCGAGTCGTGCTCTCCTCGACCTTTCGAGTCAAATGGCGATGAAGTTCGTTTCGCCCAGGGGCTCCCCGCTTCCGAGTTTTCTTTTTTTGTATCCTTTCCCTAAAACCTGAGCACGGATAGGCGCTTTTTCCGACGTGTCGTTCGGCTGCCTTCCGATGACTTTAGTCGCATCTTGACTCCCTTCCGATTCCCGGCACCAAAGGCCAGTCAGAGACTCGCCCGTTCTCCAGTTTACTCCGGTGAGAGACCTTCGCCTCAGTCTCTCTTTTGTACGATTCCTTTCCGATATGCTTTCCCTTGCAGTAATCCAACCCGCCTTGCGGTCGCTACCTCCGCGCCCTTTTGAACCTGCCAATCCGAAACCTTTGACCCACGTTCCAGCGGACTCTTGGGAATGCCCTCAAGCCTTATTAGGCGTTTTCTTTTCTGTTCGGTGTGCTGGGATTTTGCAATGAACGAGCTGCTGGTCCATGACAGATGAGTACGCCATCTTTTTTAGTCCAGAGTGTAGAGATAAAGTTTCCTCCTTACCCTCTCCTCCCTAGCTCGAGGGGGACCCCCGAGCTATTTTGGCGGTTCCTGGTTCACACCGTTACCCCTGGGACGCTGACTTCTTTCCGCAGTGCTCCCTGGCTTGACGACCACTGCGCGATCGGGTCTACCTGTAAAGACGATTCGCCGATTGCCTAAGTGCTATCCTGAGCGTGCTCTTCCCTTCGACCTGGATCTGTTGCTAGTCGTTCCATTTCTTACTCGTGCCCGGCTACTGATGACGCTGGAGCAGCTCCTTCGCTGGCAGTCCTCGCTCCTTATGTCCCATCTCCGGGAGATCCCAGTTTCGGCACCGACTTATTCCCCTTCCGATCCCCCCTAGCGCTACACTGATTTTACCTCTCCACTTTCCCCGTAGTCGGCTTTGTCGGGCGTGAGAGTGCCGTCGATGGCTTACTATAGTCCAAAGATATCGTCCTTTCTACTCCCAAATGACGCTTTTTTTTTTCACACCCGCATTCAGCCCGAGGAGATAACTGATTTCAAAGATTCAAGCCGGGTTCAACCCCTCTGATCAAGTAGAGAAGTCTCCCCACCTATTACCAGCCCCCGTCCGATTCCGACGATGTTATCGATTTTTCCAATACGGCGCGCAAACAGTACGTCCAGCCCTGTAATAGGATTAGGAGGTCAAGACCTCCCCACTAAACTCGTCTTTCTAGCCTTTTTTTCCCGCGCGTCTGGCGAGCTAGTCTCCCAGGCCACTAAGTACGGCAATTCTCTTCGCTACCGACATGTCACCCGGTTTTTTTCTCTCCCCCGCCGCACTGCCGCGGGACCCCAAGACCGCATCTCTGACAAGGGAATGGCCCAGGACTTTCCTCGTTTTCACAGTGATTTTCACGGTAATTCGAATTTTAGCTTCCCAGTAGAACCATCTCAGGTAGGAAGGGATCGATTTAAAAGGATCTTTCCCCTGAAACGTCCCCTGGGTGCCTGTATGCCTGAAAAAAATGAGTGAGCGAGCACTCTCCTCCCCGGCCCCTACGGCTCTCACTCATCTCCCCCAAAACATGAAAAACCTGGTCCACCCCCACCCAACCCCCCAATTTCTTATCTACCTTTTTCTGGTCTCTCCCGAAAGAAGATCGTGCATAGATTCCAGTAGATCTACACTCATTGAAAAGCATTCAAGTTGCTTACGCTCCAATTGCTTTACTGCGCGACAGGTGACTTTTTAGTGTCGGCGTGACAAAATCCTAATCCTTTTTTTCTTATTAATTTGGAAGGAGAGGCTGTTAGTCTCCGCAAGACGTGATACCCGTGAGAGCTGGCGCAGAGAGTTGTTTTTCTCTTACTTTGTAGAATCCCCCCCCGAGACCCCCAGACTCTTTATGAGTAATCATAATAATTTCTGTGTTTTCCTTTTCGAGAGGCTCTCTCTGTTAGAAGACCACACCCCTAGACCTGATTTAGACCTCCCGCGCTCGCGACAATCCCGAGAGGAGAGTCCTTACCGTCGGCGTGCTTTGGAGACAGCCAAAGCACCCCCTAGTCCTTCGCCGTTCCGACCTCCCATTTCAGTTCTAGTTTTAGCCACTGACGAAGCCGCAATATTTTTTACTTTTCTCGAGACAGTGCGAATCCCATTTGTTGCCTCGTACGATTTATGTGTTATGCGTGAGACCCTTCGATTTTTATGGGCATTTCTCCGCCCCAGCCGAATCTCGGGCGCATGCATGCGTGGTTTTTTTCCCCGTTCTCTTCGCCCGAAATAAGAGCGGGCTCCCGAGAAGTATTTAAAGGAAGATTTTCTGCGAACGCCTCTTTTCTTTTTGACGCCTTTTCTCCCAGGATTCCGGTGGGACTTCGCCAAGAGAGTTAGGGGACGACCAGTTTGTAAGACCTTTCTCTGGTTATAAGTATTTCTCTATCTGCCCGGCCGCGATTTGGAAAACTGGCCGCTCCTCAGCCCTCTCGGACTTGGCGTTATTTTTGTTCGGGTTATTTGAATGGGCAGTTTCATTTTTCCCCGACTAGCTTCAGCTAGCCCTTACCATGTTTTTCGAGTGTTAATCTTCTATTTTGTTGTTCCTAAGTTCCAAGCCTTAAACCAGTTCCGTAGATAGACTCTGAACTCGCGAAAGAGAACGGCGGGGCGGATTTCTTCCAACCCCTGCAGGATTGGCCTTCTTTTCTTGGTCTTTTTCTCGACCGTCGCGGAATCGGGACGCAGAGGAGGCTGATCGCCGCGGACTTCCCATAAAGTGTGAAAGTGTCCAAGGACTTTTTTTCGTTTTCTCCTCGCCTCGAGTGTGGTTCCGACGCAACTCGTTGCCTCCGTGCATTTTGCACAAGTGAGCCGATTTACCGACTCTTTTCCTCGTTTTTTGTGATTGGCGGTTCACATCGTCGTCTTAGATTGACTGACGAATGCCAGGTTCATCACAGAGCCCTCTCCCCTTGACTTTCAATCGCCCCGTGAAGGATCAGTTTATTTCCCTAAGATGTAGTTTCCCGGTTGTCGTTGCCGGTGCGTACTCGGCACTTTCCTTTTCCCCTTCCGAATCCGTACGTCGCTTTTTTCTGTCCTTGTCCGTGATGGAAAGGAGTTTTCTGCCCCTTTTAGGAAGTTCCTGATGATGATACCACGCGTCTCTCTTCTTCAGATGCCGTACCAATTGAGTTAGTCTCAGATAGCAGCTTTCGCATGTAAGTTTTCCCGGCCTCTGAGGGATTGCCAGAAAGCTCTCCTCCCTTTAATTTCTTCCCGATCCCCCATCTTTCGCGGATGTGGTCTAGGTCTGCACCATGTTTTGTTCTAAAGAGTATGGGTGACGCTGCTTTCCTCTCTTACGTCACCCGTTCAGGCATTTTGTGCGGAAGCAATAATCTAGGAACCCTTTCACGGAGTACTTCTCGGTCCTGGCGGACGCTGGGCTCGAACCTCCTCCCCCTTTCTAGATGTCCTTATCGGCTACCCAATTGTCCGATATGGGTCGACGAGACTGACCCTGCCTTTCCTTTTTTTAATATTCTCTTCATCTTAAGAAGCCACACAGCTACGAAATACGGCTACACATCCTCTCCCTCATTGATTGCTCAGGAGAAAAGGCCGTCGACTACTCAGGAGATCTTCTCGCGTAGATGTCCCCCCTTCCGCCGGAAGTTTTGACTTTTCCCTCTATTTGGTTTGCCCAGTTTCTATCTACGCAGAACGGTGTAGACAGACGGTCCCGAGTTATACAAGTCTAGTCGAGAGAAAAGCTTATTTTCGAGGTAGCAATTCCCTTTTTTTCCTCTCCCGCCTCCGCGCTTTTTTGAAGATGTTATAGTCCCGCTTGCTCGCCGTTCTCCAGGACACGGGGTGTAGTCCTAGAAATCGGTTGATCTGATCCAGCTTCTTTGGATTCGCTCTATTCTCCGATACCCCCGCCAATGGACCCCCCCCCCCAACATCTTTTTTTTTTTCCTTTTTCAAGGTGATGAATAGCTTGAAGTAGCGTACGCCCGGCCCTCATGGTCCCCGATGCGAACCCTGACGACGAATAGGGTTCCTATTAGCGTTGTTGCTCTGCGAGAGTCTTTTTTTATCTCTCGATTTTTTCCCCTTCCTTTTTCTTTGTGGGTGTCTTCGGAAGAACGGGGAATTTCTTCCCCTCGTAGTTCCTATCGCATCGACAACTATCGGCACCTTTCCCCGGTGATGAATGTCTCTACTTCTCTCCCACCCCAACCTTTTCCTTATGAGTCCTGCTTCCTTATCTCAACAGCGGGATGACTGGCGTATTCGGCTGAGTCGCATTTCCGCTTCGCCCAATATCCCCCTTCAGTACTGACCACAAATGCTTCCTCTCCCCTCTCTATGGATTCTTCCCTGCGCCTGATCTATTCCTAAGAGGAAGAGGAGATAGAACAAGTCTGATTCTACCGTCCCTCACCTCTTTTCTTGAACTTCCTCGCTCACCGCGCTTTTTCTGGCTGTCGTCCCTAGACTTGCATAGTTTAAAACCTGGTCAATGCTTATCCAGACGCTCCAATGCATCCCCCTCCCCTACGGAGGTTGTCTTTTCAATCCTCTCCCTCCTCCATATATCTAGTCCCAACGTATTATCCCGTTGCCCGGGACCCTTCTTCGATCTTCGTTCATGTCGCTTTCGGCCGATGGTTTCAGTAGATTCTCGCTTGTGCCTTCTTATGTTCACGAGTGATGGATCGTTCGATGAGACGCTAAGCACCCTGTTAGCCCGAGACTCATCTATCAATGGCAGTTTCCCTCGACCCTCTACCCCCATTCTACCTTTAACAGAAATTTGAAGGTCTTGGTTTTTTTGGCAAAAAAACGATGCAACCGTGTCCCGAAGTGACTGGTACTCTCTTCCCCAGTGTGGTCAACACAGCTTATCTCTCCCATGTGCAGATTCGGGTTTTCAGATAGCTGCTTAGAGATGTGACCCTTTTTTCTCAGCGATTAGTGATCCGAATAACCGATGTTTCTTAGATTGGGTATTCGGGACACGCTTCTTTTTCACGTCGCATCCCCCCTCCTTGCTACTAGGACCTCTTCTCCTTTCGCTTTCACATGAACGAAAGAGACATAAACAAAGGTCGTACGAAGTCTTAGATCTAAGTCTAGTCCTGGCATCGGACCCGAAAGGCCTTGTCGTATCCCTTTCTTTTTCACCTGGACGGCGCTCTACCCTGGCCGATTACCATGAATTATACAGGAGCACCCCCGTGGGAGGCATTGAGAGGCAGCGTAGATGCTTTCCACTCGGGTCCGTCAATCCCCCTCTACGTCCTCCAAGTAACTGGTCTTTCAATAGCACCAGATCCGGGATTTTATCCAGGTTTGCCAACTTTTCTTCACGTCCAAGATAGTAAGTATTGGAAGTAGCGAAAGAGTCCCTGCTTAGCCTTCCCCGTCACCAGTAAACCCCGGTCTGGAACGGATCCTACACGAATTCTCCCTAGATCGGGCTCTAGAGTTCCCTCCCCTCAGGTTAGGAAAGGAAAACGCCCAAGGAAAGAGTCGAGCCCCCCCCCACAGACTCGCTCTTGAGCGCTCCCCGGATAGTTCTTCTTGAAATGAATGGGTGGACTCCGTCATACTCCCTTTCAAACGTGGACTAAAGATAAGATGACTTCTCCCCGAGTTTCCCTCCTCCGCACAGGCAATTTGAAACAATTGCTCCAGGATGTCTCCTGGTAGCGGCACAGTACTGTTACGGTTCGGGATTCCAAAAAAAAACATCCCGAAACCATACATGTAAACCACCCACAACCCTACAACCTCAACCCTCCCCATACCCAAACTCTCACCCCCCCCATAGACCCCTCCCCCCACCACTTAGAAAACACAACCCACCCCCAAAACCACCCCAAACCCCCAGAACCCCCCCCCCCCCCCCCCCCCAAAAATCTCCCCCGCCAAAAAACCCCACAAAAACAAGAACACACTGCGAAAGCCAACAACGTTACCAATGTGACCCGTGTGCGGGGACCCACCAGAAGAAAACCCAAACACAAATTCTCAGAACAAGAACTAAGAACACGTCCCAGACAACTCCCTCCCGCTCCGGGACCTACCCGAACTTTCCAACAAAAAAGACAAAAACTTCAAAAAACTAAAAACCCCCAAAACGACTCACACCCCCCCCCCCCCCCAACACCAAACCCTCCCCCAGACCAACCCGACCCAACCAAACAGAACGATACCCAACACCATCTCCACAAAAAACAACTCCCCCCCCAACAAAACCCGCCCCCCCCCCACCAGACAAAAAATACACAAATATAAACGCCATAAAAAAGCACCAGAACAAAAGAAACCCCTCCCACCCCCCCCCCCCCCCCCACTCTCGCCGGGGGGTAACCCCCCAAAACAAATCGTTGACACCAAACGAAAAACAACCCTCTTCCTTCACAAAACACCACCCACCCACATCCCAAAAAAACATACACACTAAAAGCCCCCACAGACCAAAAAACCCCTCCCCCCCCCCCCCACACCACCCACAGTTTTTAAACAAAACCCAAACCAAAAAAAACCCCCCCCAACCCCAAACCCCCCCCCCTTTAACCCCCCCCCCCCCAACCACCCCCCACCTTCACCCACCCAAAACACACACCCAAAACCCCCCCCCAAAAACACCCCCCCCCCCCCCCCCCATCTGGATTTGCACTGTAGAAGCACTGGTCCAGGAGGACCCCTGACTGAGACGGCCGCCTACCGGAGTAGACGTACCCTCACCTTTTTCCCCCGGCCTGATCCCTTCGTCGCACGAGAAAATTACAAGCGCTTAGCACGGCGGCTTCAATTTCGAACTTTATTTCTTCTCCGTTCCCCTGCGCCGCTTTTTCGGATCCGTCCATGGCTTCAGATCCATGAATGAATAGCGGTGTGCCTAGCTGGGGAGACGCTACGCCAGTTTCATTTCGATCGTTTTCTTCCCCCTGTCTAGCCAACTGATGGTTGGTGTTTTGCCGTACCGACCCAGACGTCCAGAGGTGCGGTGCTCAGTCCTACGGCCCCCCTCAGATTTGATGCCGCAGGTTTCCTTGAGTCGCCTCCCATTCGGACCGTCTCATCCCCCCCCCCCTCTCTCTATCTTGTTGGGCTTTAGAGGGGCTTAGGCTTAAGACGTAGCTCTTAGCACCGTCCTCTCTCCTTCGATTCGCCATGCGGCAGATGATTCCTGTAGAAACTTGAACAGGTATGAATCCCGTGGATTCGAGGCCAAAAGGGCTTGAGAAAGAACGGTATAGTTGCGTCTCAAGAATGAACGATCCAGGTTAGAGGCCCAGAACCTATGCGAGAGCTCCCCCCTTATCTTGCAGTATTCCAATCGAGAAGCCAGCTGCTTCATCTTGGTATACCCCCCCGATCACTCTCTCTTGGGATTTCCACTCGCTTGCGCATTAATGGTCCTTACCAGACTTTTCGCCCGAATTGAAAGCCTGACTTCTTCTAAGAGAGCCGTATGGCCCCCCCCGACATTTTCCTTTCCGCTCAAGATGGCTAAGTAGAAAAAGAGACTTGATAGACAGAACTGCGCGGCCCCGTCCAGATCTCCTGCCTTTCTTTTTCTCGTGCCTCCGTTACGAGCCTGATAACAGAAGACATCTCCTGCTAAAGTTTTCGAACTTACCATCAAAGGAATATTTACTCCGTTTTTGCCCCCTAAAGTCGTTTTCGGTTCACCACTGATAACTTCTTTTCCCCTCCCTCCTTAAGTCCCCCCTTACAGTCGTGTCTCCTTAGCACATAGTTTGGATCTCTATGGATCTTTCGTTAAACTAAAAAAGATTTCCCATCGATTTTAGCATAAATAGCGAGACTCTGGATCTTTTTTTCTAAAAAGTCCGGATATTGGGGCATCCGTTGCTCATTTTTTCTTTTCCCTTCCTTACGCCCTGTCTTTACCTTTCCGTGCGAAGGAAGTCAGTTTTTCCTCGGTTAAATTTAGGAAAAACCGTTTTCCTTGCGGTGAGGAGGACGATTGGTTACGACCTAAGCGAACAATAGTAAGTATTAGCATTTTCTTTCCCTGCGGCCGCTTCCATGTGGGGTTTGGCTGAACAATGCGTCACGCTTTCAGAGGCCTTAGTGCCGCGGACCGCTCTTTGGCCAGCCAGAGACTCTCCCTCGTACCCTTTCTTCGTTTCGACCCAAGTGTTATCATGGTCGAAGATTCGTTGGCCCGGGCTTTTGTTATGAGACGAAATGTGATCCTGCAGCTACATTTCCTCCTTTGCGACAAATATATTCCTGAAGAATTAGTTCAGATGGATATCGGGTGTAAAGTGTACAGGTTGTGCCTGTCTTCCTCTTTTAAGTTTGCCCCTCGTCATCTCAGTCTATCTTCATATTCTCTTTTTGAGTTGTGAACTACGCGCGAAGGACTCGCCTTCGGGATGGGCGAAGAAAGAACGACAAGGAGTAGGACATAGTCCTGACAGATATCATCTGAAGGAAGGTCTCTAAGTCAGCTCGGTTCCCCCTTTTCCGCTCTTCCTTCTTGTGTAAATTGTTCCGCTCAAAGCGTTACACGGTTGTTCAACCCTGACAGAACAGGTACGATAGGACCTTTAGAACGTTCCTTCCCGTAATATCTTTCTCGCGGTTATTGGGCCCCCTTTCTAGATGGCCTCCTAGCTACCTCTCTTCTCCGACATGGCGCGTTCTTCCACTGTCTTCCCCCCCCTTTTCTTCTCTCCGCTCTAGAAAAAGACCTAAAAACAGACCATTCTCCCAGACCGAGAAGACCGACTCCCATTTCTCCAGCCTTAACCTGACAAACGGAACCTCCAGGCGAAGGGTTAAGCGGTTAGGGCGCCTTCTTTTGAGCCAGAGCCTTCGATGGTCGTTGAGGGGCCACCACTGACTTCACGTCGTTTAAATCGGGTATGGAAGGATTGAAGTTTTTCTAGAAAGCTGAGTCTCGACCACGCCGTCTAGTACCCGTCCCTTACTGTTCCACGATTCCGGTCGATCCGAGGTCAATTGATTAGTCAGCCTTGCTGCCTCGACCTTACGCCTGCCTAAAGGAGGACCTCCTTCCATCTGCCTTCTCGACTCGTCTCAGGTCCTGTAGAAACGACCGCTCACTGGCGCCGAACTCTAGTATTGGTGATATAGAACACCCTGTCTCATTTCTCCCTCTAGCCTTTTTCCTCTCCCTGTGTTTTTCCCTCGAGCCGCAAGTGTAATTGACCCTGAGAATCTATCAATCCTCGTGGATTTCTAGAGTAGGAAGAGGCTCCTTATTCTTTTCCTCCCTACGTTGTGTTTGAGTCCTTATCCTTTCTCTCCCCCCTCCGTCCCCTTCTCCTAGGTCTGATCGTCTAACCCTTAGGCCACGTTTCCAAATTAAACACAACAGCCCGTTCAATCGACGGACAGGGTGTCAAGACCAAATGGACGGAAAGCCAACTGGAGGTAGAATAGACTCAGGCCGCCCTCCCCCAGAGACGTGGCACAAACAATTGATGCAAACATCCCCGATATGGCTTCCGTTTCTTCTCCGAAGTCCTATCCCGAGAGATATTTGAACTTCAGAGATTTTCCAATCCCCGTCTCCCTTCAAGTTCCTTTTTGTTTGCTTTCAGCTCCCTCTTTTTGGCGATAGAAGTAGCAACCAGAAGCCGGTCTCTGGCTGGGAAGTACGTGGCCGATTCATCTACCTCTTTCCCCCCCCGTGACCAATAAACCGAAGTTTCTTCCCCCTTTGAAGAATCACTAAGAAAACCTAACCAGAGTTACAAGTTTAAGCGTTCGTCCTTGGTTCCTGCTTTCTAGCCTTTCCCTTTTTCCCCCAGTTCGCTGAGAGGAGTTTTGGCTCCGAGTTTGAGGGTGTGATGAGGGAGATGTACTTTTTTTAATTCCGAAGAATGAGACGGAGGTGTCCAGCAGATTGTTAGATTTGCTCCTTCCCCTCTCAGTTCTCATCTTCACCATCAACCCAGGAGAATAGCGATTTACCGCGGCACTATGCCCGGAATTGGAAGACCCCTTTGGAGGGCGGTTTCGGCCCCCCATCCTTATACCCGTTGTCCGACGTGGCTTACAGATAGCAATCTAAACCATCCTCATAGAAGGAACTGGGCTCCCCCTCGACCTCTTTCATTTGAATCCTAAGCGGCCAAAACTTTTCTGGAGTTGCGGCGCGCGATTTTTCCTCCTCCGCTTCGTGTTTGTCGTGGACACGGAGTCCCCCCGCTCTCGGCGATTCATGCATCTGACCGGTCCCGCGGAGAACGAGTTTTTTTTCTTTTTTTTTTTTTTCTTTCCTTTTTTTTTTTTTTTTTTTTTTTTTTTTAGTTCTAAGTCCAGTCATTAACCCGGGGACTAAATAGCCCATATGCGTACCTACTCTTTCCGACCTTTTCCTTCATCGGCAACGCTTTTAATGGTCGGATCTCAGTGATTTCTCCACGCGTTCTTCAACCGAACCTTTTCACCCAGCTTCATTCCCTAAGTGATAGACGGCGATTGATAGGAGTTTCCCCCCCCCCCCCCCATCGCTTTTGAGTTCTGTCCCCTCCTTAGTCCCTAGAGGAGTGACGTGTCGGTCCCCACCTCTATAACCCCAGAAGACGTGTCGGCTATCCCTCGTTCTGGCAAGTCCCAAGTTTACCTCACTCTTAAGTTCCCCTAGCGCCATTCGAGACGCGTAAGGAGACCGAAGAAGTCAGGATAGTAAGCCGTGATGGAACGGTCCGCGCTAATCTGGTCGTGGAGTTCTAACTCCCTCCAGAACTCGTCGAGGATTGTAATCGAAAAATAGCCCTGGCCCGAGCCGTCTCATCGCAGCCCCCTTTTCTTTCTTCCACGGCGCTCGGCCCTTCTTTTCACTGGTAAAAGAGTAAACAGGAGCACAGAGCGGAGGATTATATCTCACTAGAAGCTGTAAGTTTTGCCTTAGGCCGACCCTCCTCTGCCTCCAATTTTAGCCTACCGGTCTGTTTTCCAAGAGGCTCTCCTGTGCAGGAGCTGGGGACACGGAGTAGGTGGTCGGGTATCCGACCCCTCTATTTCCGGAGACTACTGAAAACAGTTCAGCTCACTCTCGACTTCATTCCTTCGCGGCTTATATGGCGGCCCCCCCCCCCCCTTCTGGTCGAGCGATTCTCACCTGTTCGGCTCCCCATCCCGTTCGGCTCGACCCCATTTTTCCGCCCCTTATGCCTTCTTCGCATCCCCCACGCTATATCAAAGCAATCGCCGTAGGCTTGAATTTCCGCCCGTGGAGAAGTCTCCCCTTTTTTCCGGTCTGCTCATGGTTTGATTTTTGTAAGAGCAGCAAAGACTTTTTTAATCGTTGGAGTCTAACAAAAGAGGCAGGTGGGTAGCGAACCATTGCGACGCTCTTACTTTTTCTTTTCCGCGGCTTCTGAGTAGTCCGAGTATTTATGAGTATCGATCCCCCCCGCCCTCTCTTTCTCGCTTATACCGGTGTTGGTGATTTTTTTTTCTTTTTTCCTCTTTTTTTTAGGGATATGTCCGAACGAAGCGGGAGGGAGACCTTCAGCTGCGAGCCCTTTGAGATCAGAAGGAGACCCGCGAGGTCGATTTTTCCGTCAATGCTTCACGAAAAGCGTAGGCCCAGTCTGTGCTAGAAGGCCACCTCTTTTAAGGCTGGTCTTTTCTTCGTCTCACGGTCGACGCATAATAAGAAAGATCTCAGATCAAATTGAGTCTTATTCTTAGCCGAGAATCGTCAGCGTGCCCTTGATAGATTTTTCTCATGGTCTCAACCTGAAAGGTCGGCCCCTGTTCGAGCAAGGCCACACAATGTTTCCCTCTTCTTTTTCGAAGCCCTAGCCAGTTTTATGGAGATCCCCCTCTGTGACGGCCCCCGAAGGATGTTGACCCGCCCGTTTGCCCCCCTCCGCCTCCCTTTCCTGGTTGCCGTCTTCTTCCACAGTTTCATTGCCCCCCAGAGCGGTTCTAGAATAGCCCCGTATTCCCGCCTCGACGTATAGGTCTCTCGCCGAGAACGCCCTCCCCTTCCAACTCTGCCAGCCCTACTCTTTCGCCCCCAGGCCTTTCCAGTGAGCTTTGGACCTTGGAGTCTTTTCTAGATCTTGTCAAAGCAGGAGGAAGCGCCCCCCTTCCTGTCTCTTTACTCTCCGCCCAAGATCGGGGTTCGTTTCTCAGCTGTCCAACATTCATCAAGCGTTTTTTCAGAGATACAGAGCGCGTGCTAAGAGATACGGAATCCTTTCCTTCTTAGCCACTGGGGCACTCAATAGGTTTTTTTTTTTTTTCTAAATAATTCTCGTCTTGAGGGTACAGCGACCAGATATCTACTGGGCTGAAGCCTAGTGCCCCCCCTTTTCCTTTACCTTCTTTTATTCCTTATGCCTCGCGCTTCTCTGGTTGGAGCGTCAGCTCAGGATCATTGCCGTTAGTCTATCCTTCACTTTAAGATTTGAGATCATACTCTCCACCTTCTAGGTTTTCCTCTTGAGAGATCCTACTAGCCAAGTTATCGAGATTATGAGAGAAAGCAGGTTTCCCCCAGAAAGAAGAATAGGCCTCCCCCCTTCCACTAAATCACCGACTCCCCCCGTTAATGGGTTACTTTCAAGGAGGTGAGGGACTCCCCTGATCCATAGACGAACCGCCTGCCGAGCGTGCCCCTCCTTCCCAGCGGCTCACTTCTTTCTGAGGCTCTCGGGTGCTTTGGCTGACATTGGCGGGAAATTAGATGAAGTTTTCGTCATCTCCTCTTCGAGTTACGATGTAGCTCCCCCTTCATAGCTCCTCTTTCCTGCAAACAGCAAGAGAGATTTCCCTCTCCTGACCGGTGTATTTCTTTTTTTCCACTAAATCGTCTTCCCCTCTTCATTAGATTCCAAGGGATGTCAAGGAGCGCAGACTTATGAACATGTACGGCCCCCAGAAAGTCAAGCGATGGTGTTGATAATTCTTTCTTTCCTTTTTCCTCATCACCCCCTTCTCCTACTTGGATTCACCGTTGTGCCCGCCCCCAAGTCTGCCTCGGAAGGCCCCCGGTGAACGGCTAGTAGCTGGGGTTCCTTTCTTTGACTGAAGACTTCAATGAGTCATACGCGACATAGTAGACTTTAATTTCAGTCCTCCTCATCCCTTAGTCTTATTCACAGAATGCCCCCCTCTCTCCCTCTAGGAAGTCGCATCTAAGTCCGAGGCCACCCATAGAAAGGAGCCGCCCACGGGCCGCCGTCTTAGGAAACGGAAGTACCCCGTTAGCCCCTTTTGTTACTCCCTGAGATGGAACCCCGGAATGGAGGTACTAATTCTCTTGAGTTGGGCCATCCTTCCTCCTCAATTAAGAACGGCACTCGTCAATGCGCCATTTTCTCCTCACTATGCAGAAGGTTAGATGAAGTTTCGTCCTCTAAAAGGGCTATCCCTTAGTCCGTTTCCCCTGGCCGCTCTTCTTGGACCTCATTCTGAGAGAGCCCCCGTTATGCCCCATATACCCGTATTCTCCTCCGTTAGTACTCCATGCCAGTCTCGTCGGCCGCATCAGTGGTTTATCGGGATAGCTCCTTTCTTCCTTTCGTCACGCCGCTTCCGCAGACCTCTCTTGTGACCCCCTTTATTCGTTGTTGACCCTACGCCTCTTTTCTCTATCCTCTCCTTCGTGTTGGAAGCCTTTTCAGCCCTTATATCCCAGGTAGATGATTCCAAGATCTGACTCTGGACCTTTAGTCGAGGAAGTTTGAGCGCGCGACGTCTATCTCTTTCCCATTTTTTCCTTTTTTTTCTGTTTGAGGACCTCGTCGCTCCCATTTACAGAAGTTTTTCCCCCTCTGATCTTAGCATCGCCCCACTATCTCGTCGCGAAGGTGCTTCAAAGACTCACAAACCGCTGAGTCTTCCCCCTAGGAAACCAGCTAAATTTTCCCTCTCTTACCATTTTCCCCGTCCCGTTTTTTTTTCGGCCTTTACTCAAGTGAGAGCCGCGATAGAAAAACACCAAATGAAGATAACAGCGAAATGGTTGCTTTCTCCGCCCTGTCTCGCCCGACTTCTTCCTTTCCAGTCTGAATTTGAAGCTCGCAGACCTTCGTCCCTAGCACTTGAGAGGCCCCGTTTTCTCCCGCGGTCTCCCCTCGAACTCGGCCTTTTTTTTTTTTGCCCATAGATTGGGACCCCTAGACCCTAGTTCGTCAGCCATATTTTTCAAACGTGAAGTTCTTTAATTTGAGAACGGCAGTAACCCCCAACTCCTCGAGTTCTCTTTTAGCCCTGCCTCCCGTTCCATATACCCAAATTCGCTTTAGTCCAGCTCGGTCCCCTTTTGGTGACCTATATTTGCATACCCTTTTTTTTCCTTAGAGGTTTTACTGCACGCGCGGTCTAGATGGTGGCCTCGGACTTCTAGATGGAGAGATTTGGCCTCATAGCTACTTTCGCCCTCAATCGACTCCTTTTTTTTCTTTTTCGAGAGCATCTGAAAGGTGCGCATACCCTCTTCTACATACTCGCCGGCGCCGCCTGCTATTCCCTCAGGCCTTTTCCTTCCCCTCAGTTTGGCCGATGATTGCTTTTTTCTGGAACACTAAAATGAGGCGCCGTTTACTTTAGGAATTCTGAAGATGTGCACCCCCCATAAGATCAGAATCAAATGGACTCCCTCCTCCTTGTCCCATGCACGCGACGCTTTCTGATGGTTCCCGAACCTCCCCACGGTTTTGGTTGTAATAAAGAGATAGGTGATTAATCAGTAGAATCTCCCCTTATTCCTTTTCCACCGCGTCCAGCCTTTCCCGAGCTTCTCTTGATAACGAAGTTGAGAGAGGAAAACCTTCTTTCCTCCCCTTTGAACAGGGCCGTTTTCTCAAGAGATCCAAGTCTTTCTCGTAGACTGCTCTTTAAGGTGTCATTCCCCGCCCTTGTGCTCCTTTTGTAGCCCGGCGGAAACCCACGCAAGACCTTCATTAAAGTCTGTATCTTTCTCCCTCATAGGCTGGCTTCTGCCGATTCAAAACCCACACCTTCGTGTTGCACTCGTCCTGTATTTTTCCGCTTATTTTACAAAGTACGTGAAAAAACGAAAACCCCTCCTCCTTTTTTCCCTTTCTCCCTGATACGCGCCTACGGCTGGCACTTGAACTGTATCCCCTTTCAACTGTTAGATGAAGAGAACCTAGAGACGGAGAGTTTTTCCTAGAAGTACATTGAAACGTTTTCCCTCCTGTCTACCCTTGGCATCTAGCGCCTTTTCCCACCTCAGCTGGTTGTTTTCCATTAGTTTTGAGTCCCTCTCCAATGGCCCAACCCCAATCAGTTCGTTCCCCCAACTCCCCCCTCCCACGCGGCGAGCAGCTTCCCGCCCTTCCTCTCCTCTCGCAGACTCTGGGGGACCGGCGCGCTACCCCCCCCACCCCCACAACAAACCCCCCACCAACCAGAACCCCCCCCCCCCCAAAACCCCCAGCTTGGAGGAGGAGTAGAGACGATGTTCTAGTCTTCCCTGTCAGGCTTTTAAATCATCTCCCTGCACTCCCCCCTCCGCACTATAGAAAAAGGGAGTCCCTTGCTTCTTCTCTTTCCCCCCGTTCCGGCGGCGGTGTTTTTTTTGGTAGCTTCGCGTCTGCCGTCGCGTTCACTGGTCTCATCGGTCCCTTCGAATGTCCTTATCTCCTGCACGGAGGCTGACCACCCTAGGCGGATTCGGGTTTTCTTGGGCTCACCCCCCAATCTTGGTTCGCTCGCAATCTGTCGGCCATCAGGGGTTCGCTTCTTCCCCTTTTCCCCGACCTTCTACTTTATTATCTTTACAGTAACATGAGCGGATGCGGAACGCCCCTTTTCTACCCTACTAGGGTAAGCCTCCCACGGACTACTCAGGAAGACTAAGCAAGCCCTCTGCTGTGACGCTTAAGCAAGTGAGCTACGCCTCAGACCCCCCAAACCTTTCTTTTCCCCCGGACCTACAGCGAAGCGCGTTCTCCACATGTGTCCCCTCTAGACCCCAGTCCTTTCCCTTGTCCTGCTGTTCGCCCTCAAGTGAAGATAACTTTTTTTCGGGGGTCTCTTCTTTGCGTCCCCCCCCCGAGGTACGATGCTATCGAGGCCCGTCGGCTAACCCGATTTTTTCCCTTTCTAGATTTTCCTCAGTTGGTTTTTTCTCGAGATAGGTGCGCTCGTTTTTTCTCCTCCCCCATTGCGTGTCAGCTTAGAAGTACCGACCCAGACCCGCGCTCCGGCCTTCAACCTAAGGCGCCGCCCCCCCTCCTCTGATCTATTTTGTCCCCTTACTTCCGAAAAACGTCCGGTTAAGAAGGAACTGCCCGGCTTACTCTCTGTTATTTTGTTTCGACGGAGTTTTAAAGATAACCCCGATGCTGCCCCCTCTGTGCTTTTCACCTGACCGTGCTTCCGTCTCGCCGACGCAGATCTCTTGCGTTTTTCGATCGATTCTCCTGGGGAGACCTCCTTTTTTTTTTTATCACTGTCCGAAACCAGAAAGACCCGGTTCTCTCCCCTTTCCACGTTCTGAGCCCCTTCTACGTCAGTTGAGTCGATCGGTGGCCCGCACGGAACTAACCGCTTGATGTTGCACCAGATAGTTACCACCGACGACCGCAGGAGTAGAATGTTCCCGGGGAACTGATCCATGGACAGCATCCCAGCAGGAATGGAAGCGTGGAAAGACGTCATCGGAGATCCTCCTCGCAACCTAAATTTTTTCCCCCTTATTGGAACCCCTCACCGCCCTCGGCCGATTCTGGCGTTTCCCTTTCTCCATTTGAAGTAGGGGTTTAAGGGACAGCTTCTGTCCCCTTCAATTTTTTCGGCCTCTTCCTACACTTAGTGCTTTCTTAATAAGAAAGGGGCTGGCTCCTTTTCGTTCTTCCTCAGAACAAAAAAGGAGGTTAAACCCACGTAAACCTGCACCTCGCCTCTCGATCCCCGTCATTGTTCCCCGCCCGGCCCCCAAGTCCCTCAAGTGGATTGTTCTCATTCTGGCATATTTGAAGAAGAGTAGATTGGTATTGACCTTTCCCTATACCAGTAGCTTTTACCGTGCGCGCCCCCCCCGTCGCCCTTCCTGAGGCGGCCGTATTGCCACCAGACTTTCTAAAGGCGGCTGCGCCCTCTCCCTAGTCAAGGTCTAGATGGGCGTCCGCCTTGATGTTGAAGCTATTACCTTTTGAATTAGCCTGTAGGCGCCTCTTAGCCCCCCTCTCCCCCTCCCAAGTCGTAGGTGGTCTGCTCTTTTGGTGTAGAAGGTAAACGCGTTCTTCGTAGGACGATGTCGCTTTCCGTCTCTACTTTTCCCGTACTACGACTTCTTGAATGAACCCAATTGACCATGACAGCCTTTCTCATCCTTTGTAACTCTTTTCCATCCTTCTTTCCATTGTTGGTTTTCTTGTTTTGACCCGCGAATAAATTTTTCTACCTTCCTTAACGAGTAGACCCCGGTTCTTTTTTCCCGATGCCCTGTCTCCCAATGAGATTCCCCCCGTCTCCCTGCTTATTTGCTATTCCCTATAGGATTGAAACGTAGTAGGCTGTGCCATTGCGAAGCTCTGCTCTTCCAGTTTCACATACGATTAGTAAGGCATATGGCCTGCATTCTCCACGTGAAGGTCATTTTAAGAACTAGCGGTCGCTATCGATCACCTTCCCCGGTATATGGAGGTCTTTTCTCCCTCAATCAGTCTGTCGCCAGCAGTAAAGAGAAGTAGTCCTTCCATTCGGAGCTGAGTTATGCCCGTGACCCCCACTTCTATAACTCTTAGTTTGTTGACCCTTACTGCTCGGTCCCATTCCAGGCGTTGATCAAAAGTTTGATATACCGGACAGAAATCCCTATCTTCTTTCCGAGCCCCCGGTGACGGAGTACGAGCTCGTCTGCGACGAAGGGATTATAGACGATGAGTGCTGATAGAGGCTCCCTCGCGCTCTGCCCAATTTTGCGTCCCTCTCCTTGGTTCTTTCGTCAGTCGCTGTCCCCTCGGAGCCCCCTTCCAATTCCATCCCCTAAAGAAATTTTATCCGGCCCGCCCCCATTCCTTTCGCCCCTCACCCCGCTTTTGATTTTGCACATCTCCATCTCCCTGTACACGTGCTTGACGCTTTGAGGGAGGACATACCATCAAGACTGGCTACGTCGTTCTAGGTTTAGACTTCTTTTAGAGAGGAGTCATTTGTGCAACAGCGCACTTCCCTTGGTCTTTTCTGGTTCGGACTTTCCTTCTGACCTCAATGCCTCAATGCGTCCCTTGAACACCCAGTAAAGGGTCCAGAAGAGCGACCCCCTTCGCGAATGTCGTAACCTTCTATTTCCTCTCTCCCCCCTCCTTTCTTAGTGTCTGTCTCAAGAGGAAAAGTCCTGCTAATTTGTCTGTAGAAGAGCCTCATTCCCCCCCCCCCAGTGTGTCACTCCGATATTGCCTTTCCTCCCCCCCTTCGACTCACTTAGGGCTCCTTAGATTTTTTCTCGCGGTGAGAGAAGAATGGTTTTGAAGGACAGCCCTGATCGCGTTTTCTCCTCGTAGAAGCTAACTTCCCTTACTCCGCCATTTTTCAGTCCCCTGGTGATATCGTCCGTCGAAGTTTTTTCGAGATTGAGCTCTCAGCCCAGTGTTAACCGGAAGTGAGAAGGTAGGATACGACGGCTCGTCGCTTCCTCCCTGATTACTAGGTTTACTCTTCTTGTCCTGCTTTTCCGTTAGTCCCGCGCGCCTCGACTTTTTCTTTAATCATCCCCTTGTTGTTTTGATTCTCCTCAGTCAGAGCGGGGCTGTTGGTTGTTATGTCTTTTTCCACCTGTCAACCCGATCCTGCCCGTTCGTCGATCTTTTCTCCCCCTCAACACCCTTCGGAGTGCTGCCCTGCATACTTCCTCATTAAAAACCGCTGAGTCGATTACAACCTAGAGACCCGTCGACAGGGTCGAGCATCACATGGCGATACGTTTTCTTGTACAGTTGTTTTTATTTTACGGATCCTTCCCTCCCCGATCATTCGGTCCGCAAAACCAGTTGTCCTTAACCGAAGACCTGGCGCTCTGGACGCCTTCTGGATCCCTAGTTCCATCCCAGAGTTGACGAGCTCCATCTTGAAGGAAGCGAACGCCCTACGCTACTGAACCATTCTATTCGCTGAAGTTCCGCGGCTTCCGAGTAAGCTTGACCCCCCCCAGGCATCCACCCCCCCCCCCCCCCCCCCACAAACCCCACACCACCCCCCCCCCCCCCCCCCGTTTCCCCCAGTCCCCCCCCCCCCCGGCCCCCCCCCCCACCCCCCCCCCCCCCCCCCCCTTTGAGAGATATAAGGTGATAAAGTCGAGAAGTAGAGTGCGCGTCGACCAGTGCTTTTCCCTCGTTGCCGTCCAATTCCGCCGTTCCAAGTGCCACCCCCTCCCCCTCCATATTCCGTGAGATAAACTGTAAGCCGAGAGAACTCACGAGAGACCCACATCCGTAGCCTTTTTTTTACCAGTTTAAGATCTTCCCCGGTGTTGGACTTTCTATTTCGTTTTCTGCGCGTAAGCGTCCGACTCTCTGCCCTTTGGTAGGAATGAGAGGGCTCATGGGCTTCTGAGGACTGAGGGAGATAGACATGGCCTCCTCTACCTTCTGGAGCGCGACGCCTGCTCGTCTCTCCCCTTTTTTTTCTCCTCCTCGTTTCTGCCTCGCAGAAATGGCCGCTAGTAGATAACACCCCAGATTCTGAGAAAGCATCGCTTTGAAGGACGCGTTTTTTTTGTGGGACGGCCTCTTCCTCTCTGTATTTCATGAACACAACGAGGGTAAACCGTTCTGTGAATGATGTTTCCAAAACTTTTTCTTTCAACACCATCCGTTATCCTGCAGCTTCTAACCTTTCTGACACACGCCCTCTCTGAATGAAGATCTGACGGAGCCACTCAGTTCTTTTGAGGACGCGCTTCGTGCGGCCTTTCCCCAAAATCCTATCCTCCGGGCTTCATATTTAGTCCTCTTTCCTCTCTTGAGTGTTTTTTCCCCCCCCATCTTCCGCGCTCTTGAAGCGACCCCTTAACTACAGATACGCGTCCGGCTTTTTATCAGCTCCCAAAAAAGGGGGTTCTGGTGTTTCCCCCCCCCCCCCCGACCGTCCACTTTTCCCGCCTTGTCACCCGTGAGAACTGAACAAAGGGATCCTCTTCGAAGGGCCGCTCGTCAGGGCCTTCGGCACGCCTCTGCAATGGCGATCTTCGATGCGCCCTTGCGGCGCGCCCTCCCAGGTTACCGAAATCTTAGAACCTACACGACGTGACCACTTTTCCTCCGTGCGAATTCAGCATTCCTTGTCTTGCTTGCAGTTGCCGAGTTTAGGAAAGAGATGGATGGAAAACGGTCTCTCTGGCACTCCTTCCGTTCCTCTACGACCGCCCACTGCGTTCCTCTCTGCTCACCCCTCGCTCCCCATTCAACGAATTGGCTGCTCTAGTCTTTTTACGATGGAGTGGGCAAAATTTCTCGACTGGGCAACTATTCCTCTAATTCTCTTTTTTCTTCCCCCAATCGAGACGAGCCCCTCCTATTAGAGGACGACCTTTCGGTAGAAAGGTCACGGCATGGGAATACGGTCTGACGATTTTCCTACCCCTGCTATTTGCGCTTCCCCACCCCTGGGAACCAACATACACCGGAGTCGTTCCCCGGTCCAATTAAAGACAAAAGTAGAACCCTCGGTTTGAACCAAGAGCCGGAGTCAAAGCGAACGAGTCTGCAGAGATTCACACGTAGAATCGAGCGCCTTCAGGACGCGGTGCCGTTTGCAACCTTTTTCTGAGCTGCCTACGACAATTGAGAACATATGGGGATTCCACGCGACCCTCTTTAAGGGCGAGTATGCCCTTCGGTTGTCCACCAGAATGCCGAGTCACAGCCCCGCCCCACTTTAGCACCTCCTCCCAGAGTGATGCCCTTTTTCTGCATGTCAGACTGACACACGGTTAAGCTGACTTAGTTCCCCCGGACGTACTCAGCCCTCCAGTCCCGACTTTTCTGTCACTGGAAGGAGGACGGGACTTGACCGTCCCGGCGCGTCACTTCTGATGTCCGCCCCCCCCCTTTCACACAACCTCTAGCGGAGGTTCGGCGGCTCACGGCTTTCAACATCCTAGTGCTTCGCAGCACGTCCCGTGAGAGAACCATAAAAGGGTTTCTTTATCACGTTTCCCCGGATTAATCACGTTCGTCTCTACATTTCTTTGTCTAGTCCGATTTACACTTGATCCCTCCAGATTAGTGAGGCAAACGCAGCTGCTCGCGCCTTGTATAACTAATGACCTCTCCCCGCAACCGTAGACGAGAAGGGACGGACGAAGCTCCTTTCTTCCCGCAGATTCGGTCAAGCTTGAGATCAGATTAAAGGGGAGTCTAGTCGAGGCCTTGCGCCAATTTAGCCTCTCTCCTCCCTGGCACTTAAGTACGATCCCCCGACTTAGAGTTGTACGATTGGATGATAGCGCCAAACGTGACAGTCCCCATAGATAGACGTCTGGCGCCCTTCTTCTGAAGGATCTGAGTCTCTTCTCTTCCTTGATACACTCCCCTATTCCTTCCCCACCATCTATTTAGATCTCTCTATTTTCCTCCCTTTGTTGTTTGTTTTTTTCTTTTCTATAGGATTTTTTCTCCCGGTACTCGACTTCTCTCTTTGAGCATACGGCCCGCGACGCGCAGCTCTCGCCGCTCGCCCTCGCGATCGTCGGTCCACGTTGAACATAACAGAACGTCGCTAGTGGTTCTAGGGCCCGCCCTGGCGAACTCTCTTCTTCCTTTGGTTGTAGCCACCTGGCCCCAGCAAGATCTCCAGGGCTTCGCGTTATGGCCTGTCCACCTTTTCTCGGGCCCCCGTCCTCAGGATGCGATGCTTCGTGGATAAAAAGACTCCTCACGGAACCTCCCCTCTCGGTTTTTTGCGCATCCTTTAATCGCTCAGGACCATTTCCCACTCGCGCCTCGAAGTGATGAAGCCGAGTGATAAGCGCCGTTTCTTCCTTTCCACGCTTTCTTTGTTTTGAAGTGGATTTTTTTTTCCCCGCCGTCCCCCCAGCCTTCCCCACGGTGTCGACGGCCGTGGCGCGGCGCGCCCCGGTTCCGAAGTTCGCTCTCGTGAGCAGTTGTTCCCGTATGCTGTTTAGAGAGGAACCAACAACGACGTCTTTCCCGGGCCGTCCAGCCTCACTTCAGCACCTCATATAGAATTGGTGGACACACTGCATTTCAGTTGGACTGGCCGGACTCCCCGTCAAGAGATTTTTCCAGCTCGCCCCTTCCCTGCTGATTATACTCAGTGTGCTCCTGCGTTAGGCCTTGACGCCGCCGTTCAAACCAGCCCCCCCCCGTCTTGCCGCTCTGGCAGTTTGCCGGCATCTGCGCCATAGCAGCGTTTGGGTTCGCTTTAAGAGTGAGCTTTATTCCTTCCGAAGACGATTGATCGTTTGTCGCCCCCGTCCTGCGCGCTCGTTTGCGCCGCAGTAGCTCACTGTTTACCCGTGACAACCGAGCCCCCCCGAAGAGAGAGAGTATCGTGGCGTGTATTGAACGCTTCATCCCGGCCTTCGGTCGACTTTTTGCACGTGTTCCGAAGTGCTGAGACAGTTTTTAACAGGTATGTTCGATCTGGGGTGACAAGTAAATTCCCCTAGAGTGTAGAGGAGATATCTTTTCCCGCGTTCCTGATGTGGCCTCCCCCAGCGACTCAGCTTGAGCATGACTGCCCCCCA
>Ga0179591_1256257_pt1 | contig 22800 bp, 27 predicted proteins | sample CZOMad2_1_08_16f_FD_182891 | JGI IMG/M metagenome (GOLD analysis project Ga0179591, IMG submission 182891) | Vadose zone soil fungal communities from Angelo Coast Range Reserve, California, USA - CZOMad2_1_08_16fungal (PacBio error correction) | ecosystem: Environmental > Terrestrial > Soil >... | reverse complement strand
GCCCCTCTCTCATCCGCCCCCATTTGACTGGTTTTTTATTCTTATACTGGTTCTCGAACTTTCTCTCGCCCCTTCAAGAGGCTCTGTCCTCTTCCGTTGCGTGTTGACCCCTTTTCCCCCCCCCAGTTATTTACCTGAACGTTAGGAGCTTCATCTCTAACCCCCTTCCCCCCTTCCGAACTCGTGACCTCCCCCGAACCCTCCAATGCTATGGTTTACCCCCCCCCCATCGTTTTCTCCCCCCCTGTTTAATTTTTCGGATCCCGGATTTCTTTCCCGTGGCACTCTTTCTCCCCCCTTTGAAGTGACGAACGCTCCTTGGACCCCTGCTTTACTTCATGGACTTTTTTGTTCAGATGATCTCCCCTCAAGGGACCGTGCGATTCTAGGTCCTCCCGAACTTCCCGTGGTTCCTTTTACGGCGGTTTTTACCACCCCCCCACCACGTTAAGACGTGCCAAACGCTTTTTTTTCAATTTGTGTTTTCTTCTGATACTGTTCGCCCTTGATAGTGCCCCCCCCCCCTTTTTTTCCACTGATTTCCGCATTTTGAGCTTAGTTTTTCGTCAGCTGATTCTTCCCTCTCCGTCTCCTTTGATTTTGATTGACACCCCTTTTTTTTTGCCCTCACCCTCCCCTGCCTTTTTTTCCTTCCCTTTTTTTTGCTTTCGATTTGGCTCTTGCTGAGTTTATATGCCTGGGTCTCACCGGTCTTTACCTCTGTCTTGCCGCCGTCTTACCCAAACCAAAGACTCCAGTCCTCAGCGAAAGAGTTTCCTTGTTTTTCCTTACATTGCGTCCTTTGAGACAAAAACCTCCGTGCCCTGCCCTTCCCCCCCTTTCTGCTGTGGAAGAGCCTTCCCCCAAATTGTTCCCTGCCTCTGCCGGGTTTTCAATTCCTATCGGTTTTGTTCCTGCAGCCCGCCATATTTTAGCGTGGGCATGAGCTTGATCGACCCCTGACCCCCGAGTCTTTTTTCCCATTAAATGTAATTGAGAATTTTTCTTCCTTCCTCCCAAGGTTGTTCCTCCGTCTCTTTAAAACAGACCTCCCTCCATAGAGCAATACTCTAGCTCTTTTCATTTTCCGCCTTCCTGGATCTTCTGATCAGTCCCCTCCTCGTATTTGCCATGAACTGCCCCTTTCCCAACCCCCCCCAATTCCTTCGTCCTCACCCCCACCATAAACATCCACCAGGCCCCACCTTTTGTGGAGAGACGCATAGTGACCATCGCGCCTTCGAAGTCCTTTCTTTTCAACAGGACAGCCAGCCTGGGTTTTAAGTTGTTCCTCCGTATTCCCGAATCTTACACCCACTTTTTTCAGAAGCCTTTCGCCACGCTACTGCAGAATTTCCTACTTTCTTGTTTCTGCGCGATCTCTCCTCGACATTTTGGGCCCAGCGCCTAATAATATCTCATGATCTTTTCTCCCTCGGGTTGCCTTTGTTCGATCTCCGGAAGTTTTTCCCTCCTTCTGGGTGTTTCTTAAACTTCCGATATCTTTTACTTTTTACTCTCCTCCTCGCTGCAAAGTATTTCTCCTGACCGATCCAGCCGTGTCTTTCTGACCCTTCTTCCCAGGTCTCAGCCTTTCCCCCTTGAACCCTAACATGTTTTGTTATGATTATTCCGGTTCATGATTTTATCCCCACCTCTTTCCGCTCGTATTTTCTTGTTGTCTTTTCCCTGGAATTTCTTAATGTCCTTTCCCCTTTTCTTCCCCAGCTTCTGATGCTTACTCTCCTCCTGCCCTCATGGCTTTCCCGCGACCTGACGGCTCCAGACCGCGGCCGATGGTTTTTTCTTTCTCTTTAGTTCTAGTATCCAGCCATCCTCGTCTCGGTTGCGTGGTTCTTTTCCCCATCCCTCCTTGAGCCCGGACTTTTTTCTCCCCCTTTATTCACATAGCTCGTCCCCCTGTATGCTTCACGTTGCAGCTGTTTTCATCAATGTCAGAATTTCGTATCCCCTTTTAGACTCCCATAGTCCTCTTTTTTTGCGTCCGTGTTGTTTCCTTCCCTTTCTTCCATCCTGGTAGACGCCGTTTCTGTTCGTTTTCTCTCCCCCAGTCACTTCTGAGAGTCTTTGCTTGCCCTTGACCTTTTTTTTTTCAGGAGTTTGCAATGTTTTTCCCTTTTTCTTTCCAAAACAAGAGACTTCTTCTTAACTTATATCTAGACTCGTTGTTGCGAGAGATCGACGCGGCCCTCTCCTGGCTTTGACACCCCCCCCCCCCCCCCCCCCACCCACCTTTTAGTCAACCCATTTTCCTCCCCTTCGCTGAAATTGCAGCGAGACACTTTTCTCCCATACCCGGATCAGTCTTTCGTTTGCAACGAACGGGGCCACTTTTCTCACTCTGTTAAAGTCCGTTTAAAAAACAACAAATGGTTTCACCGCTGTCGTCGTTGATTGTCCCTTCTCCCCCCGGTTATTCTCAGTTCGTCCGGTGCAAACGGTCCTCCTTCGTTTTCCTTTCTTTTTTTATCCAGTTGAGAAAGTCTAACGCTCCCTTGGGTCTATCCTTACCCTTCACTCATGATTATTACCCTCTCTCCCATTCACCATATACGATCCCTCGGTCTCATATGTTTTCGGTCTCCCTAGGTCCTGACCCTCTCTATGTCGGCTATGTCTCCAACCGTTCTACAACCTATTTTTCATCACCTTTAAAAGGACTCATGAGTGACAAATCCCTACGTGATTGCCTTTCTCGGTTCGAGGCCGGCTACGCCTCCCGAACCCCCCCTCTTTTTTGGCCCCTTCCGCTGACTCTTTTTCCCCCTTTTTTCCTCATATAGGAGAATTTTTGATCTGCTTGTACATAGTTTTCCTTTTTACTGCCAGTCTTCGTTGGGAACCCTTCCTCATCACGATAGTAGTGTAATTTCCACTGCCCGATCATCATTGTTTTTACCCTTCTACTTACCCAAGTCCCCCTGTATTGCGTTCCGCAAGATTAGTCGCAGTTTTTTTTAGACTCCCCCCCTCTTCGATATTAGTTCTTCCCCTATATTCCCGCAATGGACGTGACGTTGTTTTGTCCCCTTTTTTTTCGATTCTGGTCGCCTTGGGTTGTATCTCATGTTTTCCCTTATCTTGATGTACCGGCTCTCTTTTTTCTACCCTTCCCTTTACATACCCCCCCTTCATGTTTGGTTTTATGGAATCGGTTGTTGTACCAGCCTCCTCCCTTTTTTTTGTCAGCTTCGTTTAAGAGCATCGAGTTGTTTGATTATCCTCCTTTCCTCCTCCTTCTTCGCTGTTCCTTTTTTGGATTTTCTTTCTTTCTTGTCTATTTGTTCTCGCGTTCATATTTTTTTAGCCTTTTTTTCTCAACCCCCTTATCCCCTAGAAATTTCCTTTCTGATCCCTTTTTATGACGATACTCTGCCTCCCTTTCTTTTTCTTTTTGATGAGCAAATTTTTTCATGAACTTTTCCCCCCCCGCCCCCTCCTTCGACGTTTCCCTTACGTCTTCACCGAGATGGTGTTCTCTTCTAATGGTTTTCCGTTTTTCGCTATCAACTTGGCGCTCTTTTTTCTTCTGGCGGGTGTCGCTTGTTCTTTTTCCTCCCTTCTCCCCCCCTGACTTTCTGCTTCCAAGTTACTAGACGACAACTCCCCCTGAGGCAATGGAAAACCCGTCCGGTCTCTCCCCCCTTTCTAGGTTGCACAACCCCTTTCTTCATTCCCACTCCCTTTAGTGGCTTCATCTCCTAATTATTTTCCCCCCCATCTCAAAAAGTTTCTTCTCTTACTCAACTTTTTTTTTGATCTCCCCGACTCTTGGAAGTATGACCTAACCCACTTCTGAGACAAAAGTAATCAGCCTTTGCTGGTCGACCTTTTTTTTTTGTGTTGTTTCCGAAGTTCCTTTAAAGGTGATTCCCTTGTCCTTCCGTCTAGAATATTTTCTGTCCTTCTTTTCCCTTCTTATCTATAACTATCATCCCCCCTCACAGAGCCATTCCAAATCTTTTCGTACTTAAAACATTTATATCTTTGCCTTCTCCCTTACTGTTGATAGAGCCACCCATTTATTTTTGGAGCGTAACTTTTTCGCTACAGTAGTCATATGGGGGATTTTCCTTTCCTTCCTCCACCCTCTGTGGCAGATCTTTTTCTGCTTTTTATTTCGAGCGTTCTCCCCGTGCCCTCCTTTCATTACCTTGGGCATTTCATTTCAACACCCCTTCAGTCACTCGACTCTCTCTCCATTCCTGTCTGTGATTTGCCCTTATTACCTTCCTCCCCCTTCTTTCCCTGTCGTGACGTTATTCTTCAGGTCGCGCCTCCCGTATCCTTTAGGAAGGAACTCGTCTTTAATCGTTTTTTTTTGTCTTCACAAAACAATGCCCCCCCTCATTTTCTTCTGATACCAGTTATTTATATCTCAGCAGAATAAGGGTTTCAACTCCTTATGGACTCTGACGTTTTCTCTCTCGCCCTTTATTAGTGTGCCTTTTCCTTTAGAGTGCTCATTACATCCCCTTCCTCCTTTTTTTTTTCCCCCCCCCTCCTATTTGGTCTTTTTTTTGGTTCCGCGTCCCTGTTTTTTAAGATGGCGAAGGATGTAACACCCAGATTTTCTGACTTTATCTTTTCTTTCTCCAACTCATTAATTTTTGAATTTCCTTTTCTCTTAGTATGAAAGACTGTAGTATGTCCTCCGTCCAGTGCGTATTTTTCCTTCTTTCCCCTCATGATGACCGTAGAACCTTCCTTTTATGGTTTTTATCTTTGAAGATTACGAGATTAATTAGAAACATCTCTCGCCCCCCCCCCCCCCCCCCTCCCCCCCCCCCCCTGATTATTTTTTGAATTCACCGTGATAGGGCTTCAGGTTCAGTATCCTGTTCGCTTTTTGTTACTTTTCGTCTTGAATTCGCTATGATCCCCTTCCCGCTTCAAACTACCCTGCCATTCTCTTTTTCCTCTTTTGGGTTGTCTCTCTCTTTCTTTTTTGCGCGTTGGACATTATTTTTGTCTTTCTCTTTAGACTTTTCCCCCTCCTTTCCTCCTCTCGTGAAAATCTTCTTTCCTTTTTACCAGTCCCCTCCCTTCTCCTCACGATAACTCCTTGCTCGCCGATTGCGTAAATGATACTTCCCCTCGTCAACGTCCGCCCTAATTTCTCGCTTTTTCCTTGATGCCGGGGAAGCGAGTTGATACAGTCCTGGACTGTCCACAGCGGCCTTCGAGTTATTGTTCCGCGCTCTTCTCATTCCTTCTTTCGCACAGACCGATGATTCTCTACTCAGATGCCCCAATTTTTTGTACCTCTTTTCTCCACGATGTACCATCAGTCTCTCAGGACAGTTTCTCCCCCAATCTTTTTTCCCCCCGAGCGGCTTTGGACCCGCCCTGACTGTGTTTTTTTTAGGGCCGCCATGGACTTAACAGCTCCTTTTTCTCCTTTCTTTTCGTAAGAGCAACGATTTACTTCTGGAAACTTCTTGAAAACTTTTGGCTTTCTGCTCCTTCATGCATATTTTCTAAGACAAATTTGTTTTTTTCCATGAATCTTTCAGCTCCGCTAGCTCTCCTGCTCAGAGATAAACCTGTCGCCCTCGAAGATACCCGCCAGACTTTTTCCAGTTGTCTCCTTTTACCGCATTACCTTTTTCTCTGCCTTTTCTGACAGTTGTGCGGGACTTATTCCCAAATTTTTTCCTTCTTTGCGCACCTAGAACCTTCCCGGCTTTCTTATTTTATGTCCGATCCAACCTTCCCCCCCCCCCCTTTCCCTTCGACATATTTCTTTAAGCACCTGGCCGCATGACGAATGTCCTATTCTTTGTACCCCCTTTGACAGAACCCCTTTCTTTTTTTCGCTGAACCCCCTTTTTCTCTGGGTTTATACCTTTTTCTTCCCTCCTAATGATTTTCAGGTCTTGCTTCGACCTTAGGGAATTTGTTTCATTCCCGTACCCCCATGTTGACCTGCCCGAGCGCTTCTCTTGCGAACTTCCCTAGTTTCCCTTCCCGGTATGAGTTCGAAACCCCCACGTTCTAACCGGCAACGGCTGCTAGTTTCTTCAGCAGGCTTCCTATAGTGTGCCCCCCCTTCTGTTTGGCTTAAGCCCAGTATTCATTCCCCTTCAACTCTTTCGTGTTTTTTTTCTGATTTTCTTTTTTGATTTGTCGACCCTCCTCCCTTTTTTTTTCTTGAACTCCCTTGTGTTTGATTGATAAATTTTAATGTTTAGTTTAAGACCCTTTTTTCTTCATGCCGACTTTTTCGATTTTGAATGTTTGACAGTTCCCCATTTCCTACGGCCACTCCTTTATGTGATTGTCCTCGGATGAAAAATCTCCCCCCGGCCCCCCCAAAAGTCAGTCACCAGCACGAGCGCGTCTTGGGAAGTCCCCCCTCTGACGCAGTCCCCTCTTCCCACCCACCCGACTCCCCCTTCCCTAGCGATTGAAGCGTCCCCCCGTACGGAATCCATCGGTACCCTCTTACCCGTTTTTTCCTGAAGGTTTTGCATTTTTTCCAAGTTTTCCAACCGACCCGCTTATCTTTTTTATGATCCTTAGCATCTTTTTGTAAATCTTTCCGTCTATAACGTTGCTATTTCTTTTCGAATCCAAAGTCTCCCGGTCATTGGCATTGAAAGCCCTTCTTTTCCCCCCAGTTTAAGCCAGCACTAGATTTTGCAAATCCCCCCAACCCGTCCGAATGTTCATCGCTTGTGAATTAGTCGCCAGTCCCCATAGATCTGTCTTTTTATTTCAATTATCCCCCCCACAATACAGTCTACCCCCCCAATTTTCCCTTTTCCCAAAATGGGCAGTTTTTTCTGGATCATTCCTCCCTTGACTTCGGGAACCTCCCCCCCCTCGAACTCTCTCAAACTTGACAGCCAGTCATTGAGGTGTCCCGCACCATGGACCAGCAGCGTTCCACCCCCAAGGGAGTCATTTCCCTTTTTCTCCCCCCTCCCCCATTCGACAAATTCCCCCTCACTTACTTTTTCGTCAGGTGGTCGAGCGATATTTACCCCCTCCCTGGTAAGAATCCCCCTTTAATAACTTCCTTCGCGGTAATCCTACCCGCCTTTTCAGGAGGTTTTTAACTTTTCTCCCCCAATATTTTGGGTTTCTTTTCATCCATCCCAATAATTGCTTCTCATTTTTTCCATATCGTTAATTCTCCCTTTTTTACTAGCCCTCCCCTCCTTCTTACGATTCATTGATCTTCCACCAGGTTGAGTCCAGGGAACCCAATTAGGTCGCATTTTTTGTTTCCTTGACTCTTCCGCCTCCCCGATTTTTTTTTTATTAAATTTTTTTTTTTTCTTTCCTTTTCCGTTTTTTATTCCCGTTGGTTTCCCCCCCCCTCTCCCTTCCGAATAATGGTCCGGAACTGAACCTGAACTACGACTTTTCATATTAGAGGGATTCGCTTTATTCTTCCTATTCTCCATCACTCTGGTGCCGTGGGGTTAAATACCCCCAAACTCCTTCCTGGAGCGTATCCGTTCCTCTGTGTCAACCTCTTTTTCCCTTCTTGATGGTTCAGGTCGCTTTCTTCCTCCATGAGGACGAATGTATCCCGTTTTCAGTCTTAGATCAAAATTTTAGATCGACGAGGTTTGAGAACCTGTGTTTCAGGACTATTCTATTCCGCCTCTGTCTCTTTTTAGATTCGCGCTTCTCTGTTCTTTTTTTCCGTACAAGTGGTAGTTCGCTTGCACCCTTTAGGAGGGTCCCTTTTTTCCTGACCATTTTCCTTTGTTTTAAAAGAGACCATTCTGATCCAAGAGTCTCGCTTTTCCTCCCGGAGACCAGTTCCCTTCTATTTTCTTTCCTGATGAGTTCCCCTTCTCCATTCCAGAACCTTGCACGCTACTGGTGACCTCCCTCCCCCAGTTGCCTCCGAAAATCCCCGAGTACGTCGGTACTCCCATCCCTCTCCCCTGCCCTGCTGTCGGTAATTCCATTTCTTTCCTTTCCCCAAAACACAATTTTCTCCCCCACCTCTTCTGCTTGATCCTGTTTCTTTAATCTATCCCCAAAACTGTCTTATCCTTCTTACTTTTTTATAGTCTGGAACCTGTAAGATTCTCTTATTTTACTAGCATGGTTTGGACACAGGCCCCCTTTCCATTAATTTGGTGGATTGACTCGCACCCCCGATCGACCCTTTTTTATGTCTATAACTCAACCTTTTTGCAAACAGGCCCTTTTGGCTTTCGAGGTCTTAGCCAGTATGCTCTTTTTTTTCTCCCCCAAATTCCACTTTTTTACCACTGGGAATCACCGTACCCTGACCAGTTCCCTCTTCCTCCTTCTCAGAGCCCTTTAACTCCTGGTCCCGATTTTTTCTTCCTTCCCTTTCCTCGTTGATTTCACCTTTCCTTCTTACATAACACTTTTTAGAATGACATTTTCTCGAAGCTTCCTTAGTTTTCTCGTGAGCTTTTCATTCCTTTGCCGAGTAGGGCCCCCCTTCTACCCTCCCTGGTCGTTTTACTTTAACTTCCCCAGGCGACATCATCTCTTTTTCCATTCCGGGACCCCCCCCTCCCCCCCCGCGGGTCGGGCCATTTTGATTCCTTTTCCGTCCTCGGTCCAGCTGTCGTTTATGGATATCTTAAAGACCCCCCTTTCACTTTTTCCTTCTCTTTCCGTTGGCTCCTTTTTGTTTCGTCTGATTGGTCCTTTTGGCTTTTTTTCCTACTTTTCTGGAAACATCCTTATTCTGCTGTCCTGTTTTTTTTATTCCTTGCCGTCGCTCGTTGTCCCGACCTTCTCCTTAATCAACCAAGTAAATTTTTTTCCCTGGGTATGTCTTTTTGGTGCGATTCGACTCTTTTTTTTACGGATTTCATGAGCCATATTTTTTTTTTTGAGAAGAAGTCCCTTCCCTTACCCCTTTTTCAAGAGACACCCCCCCCCCCTGACTTTTGAGCGCTAGTTTTTTCGGTTTGTTAGTTCCCCCCTTTCTTTCCCTTTGAATCCCCTTAGTAACTTATCCCCCATTTCTCCCTTCCCATCAGAATTTATCCTCTCCCTTTTTTTTACCCGATCCTCTCAGCCCCGCGTCTTGTAGTTCCTTCTGGGCCCCACAAGAGGTAAGTCAAACCCCAACTAGAGGCTCTCGTGATTTTCCCTTTCTTCCCCCCCCATACTCTGCCGACCTCTTCGAATGGTTTGTCCGCTGGTTTTTCCTTTCCCCCCCCCACCCCCAAGGTACTATGTGCTAGTCCCGTTTCTTGGTTTGGGGGTCTTTGGCCTGGGCGCGTTTTCTTGTGAAGCGTAGCCTAAGTAGTTTTCTGTGCCGAAGACCCCGTCTACTATCTATCCCTTGCTGCAACCCCGAGCCCTTCTCAATGTCACGTTTCCCATGCGATTTGCTGAAACCATTTAGTGTTCTCCTCCCCCACAAAAATTTCGTTAACCACCACCCCAAATACCCTTCCCCACTGTAGCCTTGCCAAAAGAGTCCCCCCTATCTACTCTTCTTTTCCTCGTTTCCCATTTTGGCGGCGCCAAGAATAGATTACAGTAAGGAATCTATTGCAAATTCCTCCCTAAGTTTGTCCGGAAGTTTTTGGTTTCGTCGCCCTCTCCCCTTCCCTGTGTAGGAACTTAAGGCTTTTTTCCGAAGTCCGCTTTTCCTTTTCTTCCTTTTCTCGAATCGGTCTCCCCCTCCCTCGCCTTCAATACGCTTTTTTCACTCAACATTTATCCCGAGCGTGACAGGCTTTCAATGTTTGATAGCTTAACACGTTTATTCCCAAGTTTTTTACCCGTTCCCCTCTGTGTTCCATTGCGTCCTTTTCCGGCCCCTTTTTCAGGTCCTTCAACGAGTTCGGCGTACTTGTTCTGTCTCTTATTTTTTTTTCCTCCTTAACGTTAACACTTTTAAAGACCTTGGTCCCCTTTTTATAGTAATCCAATGTGTGAAGCTTTCCGGCTCGCAAATCGCGCCCATTTCCCTTATTCACAATTCTCTACCCCCCCCCCCGACCAGGAGGTCCCATGAGTCTTCAGCGCCTGTTAGTCGCCCTTCCCCCTCCCCGTTTTTTGAAGGTTCGCCCACCCCCACCTGCCCACTCCCTTTCTTCGACCTAAAAGGTGATTAGTCTCTTTTGAACGTACGCCAGTTTTTTCCTTTTATTTGCCCCTTGCACTACTTTTTCTCTTTCTTCTTTTTTTTATTCTTTTCTTGATGTGGTCGCCTTCCTGGATGTGATATGAGCACTGTTCGACCGGTGTATTTAATATTTCCCTTTCTTTAGTTGTGCTTCTTTTTTTTCTAGTCCATGTTCAGATGGGACCAGTTGTATCCCCCCGCTTTTCTATTGGCTCGACTCTGTTTTTCTTCACCTGAATTAATACTCGTCCCTGCAAAGCTTCCCCCTTCTTCATTTTTTTGGCGCTGACGTAGCAATGCCTAGTATTACCCCCTTCCCTTCATGATGCCGCGACTCTTTGTTGGTTTTTTTTTTTTTGGGACATGCTCCCTAGTTTCCGTCTGCAGGGACCACTCTTGCTCACGAATTTTCCTACCGGGATCGTGGATGGTCATTAGCGCATTTCTTTGTTCCTTTTTTATAAGTCTTTGCTACCCAGTATGTTGACCATTTTTCCAGAAAGAATTTCCCCCAAGAGAGTCACTTAACCAGTTTTCAAGTCCGTTTTTGTTGGGGAGGTTCCGTGGGCGTTATAGAGGGAGGGCCAAGGAGGGACGTTTAGCCAGCGGTCTTCCGGGTCCCGAAATTTTTTTTTAGTACCAGCATTCATGCGATTTAAAAGTCTACTTCCCCAAGTTGCCAAGATCACGGTCCAGTCTTTCTCTAGCTGATGTCCTTTTCCCTTTTACCAGAAATCCCAGGCTATCTCGCTCGTCCATGAGGTTCCGCTTTTTTTCCCCTCTCAGAATTTTCCCTTCCTGCTTACCGACCAGCCGTTTCGTCCTTCCCTTCTTTTTCCTGATGATTTACGTGAATTGAATCCTTCTGAACCCCTCCCCCTATGAGACCCAAAGCCAATTTTGTAACATTCTCCTTCCCCCTTTCCTTCCCTTGAGTACCCCCCTCGCACAAGATGTCCCAAGCAACTCTCGGGAGTTCCCCTCAGTGCCCCCCTCTCCGTCGAACTACATTCCTCCTCCCCCCTTTACCTAGCAATTCACCAGAATAAGAAGAGCAATCGTAGGCCAACTGTGCCCCTATGTCAAAACCTCCTTTTGATCATACACCACTTTTTTTCTAAGACATTTCGTAAGGTTTTTTGCCCCTCCTTTTCCACTCCTAAGCGTTTTTGCTCAGAGTACACCGTGAGAGGTCTTTTCCCTTCTTATAGGCGACTTTACTTTCCCAGTTTTATGAAGTTTGTTCTATCCCTGTCCTACTTTGCTTCCGGCGCTTTTAAGCGGCCCTGCCTGAATGCGTGCCTTTCTGAACCGCCCACTTTTTCTTTCTTTGACCTCTTGTTTCCTTCGCCATAACCTCCCAAGTAGCTTTCACTTCAGGTACGATGCCCCCTGCCCATGTTTGAATTTCGGAATCTTATGGTAAATTCTTCCGACCCCACCCCTTTCCCCTTTCTTTTCGGAGGGAGTCTCCTTTTTCCCCCTCTTTATAAATTTTACTGCCTTTCGATTTTCAGGGCGACGTCTTTCCTCAATTGTTCAGATTATCCCGACCTCCTTGACTCTTCTCTTTCGTCTTCTTTCCTGTCCCTTCCATCCCGCCTAATTCCCCGGGAAGTACTGTCTTCTACCCAAACAAAAAACCCGGTATAGATGCTACTTTTCCCTTCTTTATTGACTGGCTCCTCCTTTTTTTTCGCTCACCAAAGTTTTCCGTAAAACCCCCCCAGACCCTTTTTTATAAGTTTTGCGAATTTATATCTTCAGCCCCAGTTCTTCACTTAAATCGTTCCGTTGATCTCCAGCCCATACCTTTCGCAAGCGTTCAATTTTTTCTTCCCGGGGTCTTTTCCATTCAGTTTCTCCATACATGTTCTTTTCCTCCGTTCCCCACACTCCCCCCCCACTGCGCAGCCTTTTTGACCCCTCAAATATCAGAAACCGAACCTCTCATCCGTATAACCCCTCCACTCCCCTCCCGCCATCCCCTCGATCTTCCCCTTTCTTCATCCCTTCTTCTCCCCTAGAGTTCCTCCCCCACCAAGCGATTCACTCCAACCCCTCGTCCCCCCCTCGCTGACACCCCCCCTCCGATTCCCCAATCCCCCCTCGACGTATCGATCCCCTCTCCTCTTCTCCCCTAGTCTTTCCCCCCTGCCAACTACCGTACGCGGACACCTCCCCCTACTCTCAGCACCTGAACCTTACCCCCCATAACCCCCCCCCTTCGCCGGTTCCCCCCCCCCCCCCCCCCCTGTCTAGGTAAGTACGTAACCAGATGGTGATCAGACCTCCGAGGCGGGTTGCCTAGTGTCCGTCCCTCCTGGCTTGGGGGCTCAGTCCCCACCCCACGCCACGAAAAGGATCGCGCCGCCCTTGCGTTTTCCACTTCCCTGTCCCTATCCCAGCTCTACGGGCCCGACCGCGTTTCTTCTCATCTACATTCCAAGGGCACCCTTCTCGATGGCGACCCGGCGAGAAAGTGTGGCCGGACACCGCCGCCTCCCGGGCGGACCACGGACCAGCATATTCCGCTTGCTTTCGCGTCCCTTTTACCGGACCCCCGCCCACCTATGCCTGCCTGCCTCATGCCCCGGGGCTATCCCCAACCTCCCAAACACCCCCGACACTACTCAAGTGTCCTTAAGACCAAATCCCCAAAACACATTCGGCTCTTCTCGCTCTTCAGTCATTATTTCGGCCCTCTCGCATTCCGTCATCCTCCCCCCCCCAATTTCTTTCTAGCAACCAAACGAAGCCAGCCTGGCAAACCCTTTGACATTTTTTTCTTTTAGGCAGAATCTAGTTGGAACCAGTTCCAGCCCCTGCCCGATTAACATGTACAGCCACAACACAAGTTCCTCTTTTCCCCCACCCGCATTGAATCGTAATACCAACGTTCGACCCCCAACTTCCTCCTACCCCGCCTGGCAGAGGCTGGTCGAATACTCTCGCTAATCTCCTTTGTTTACGCTCTCCTTCATAGCCCATGAGTGCTGTTTCCTTTTTCTCTCTAAAGCGTTGGTACCTCAGACATCTTTTTTGGGTCATTATCCGAATGCTTAGGACATGTTCCCGACGACTTTTCTTCCCCCCTTCGATCCCTCTTCGGCTCTTGCGATTTTTGATGACCCCCTTTTTCTTGTGCCCGTGAAAGCAACTACTTGGGTATTGCTGCTTTGAAGCCGGTTCAGACCCCCCTCCTTCCTCAATGGTTTTACCTTCTCTGGAGGCTAGTTATTGGGACCCCTTTTTTTTTTTAATCTTTCCCCATTTTCCGTTGTTACAGAGCGCTCGTATGGTCGGCCCCTAGAAATCGAATCAAAGCCCAATCAGTTGAGGGACGCGTTTTGTGCTCTTTTTCCTTTCTGAAAGAAAGCGCTTTTGGTGCTTGGGGATTTGCCCAGCAGGAAGGGAGCTGTTCGATTTCCCCGTTGTTCCTCGGGTAGAAGCGGACCAATCGTTTCATCTCTACTAATGGTCCATGTTGTCTCAGTCTTATTACTCTAAAAAGACGAGCAGAGTGTTGCGCCCCATTGGGGTGTTTCCTGGAAGTACCCCGTCTATCCCCCTGTCGATTCGTTGCTTTCGATGACTCTAGAGATCCCTGTCTTCTTTTTCGGCACCGGCTTGCACGAGTTCCTTTTGGCGCCAAGTGAAACTGTTTTCCTAGAGAAATAGTCTTGGACCGCACTTCCTCTAGTGTCTCTCTTTCTCCCTTACGTCTCGTTGATCAGCTCTTACCTCATCATTTTCGGTCTACTTTCCTGATTTTCCAATCTCACCTTTTTCTAACATTGCCCCGCCGGAAGGTTTCATCAACACCCCTTTGTTCCCCCTCACTAAAGTCTCAGTTTTTTCTAAGCCCCCCTCCCCAGTGCAAGTCACCGTCGACCATTAATTTCTTCCGTCCCCCCCCACCATTGTTCGCAACTCGATCGTCGACTTTTTAATCCTTCGCCCCCATGTCTTTTCTAGTTCGCGGTTCCTTGAATTAATCTTTTATCTCTAGGGAGCACTTTTGCAGTTTCTCCTCCCCCCTTTTCTTTGGTGGTTATTCTCCCCCACGCCAAAGCTTATCCTTCTTCTTGTTAAATGCATACAGCATCAACGATGGATATTTTTTGTTTTTTTTCTTTCTTAGGTGATCTGTTTCTTTTGCCTTCACACCCGATCTTCGGAACCCCCAATTGTTTTGTTGTTTTTTTTTTTCCCCCCTTAACGGATAGCATCCAGGCCATTTTTTTCTCTTCCCGGCTGGCGATCGTGTGGCGCAGAGTCTTCCCTTCCTCTCCCCCCCATAAACTATGCTTGTTGAACAGGGCCGTTGACACAACCCCCCTCTCATTTTGCTTCTGTTCGGACCCTGCTCCTATTGATCTCTTTTTTCTTGACCTAGTTGGAGCTGGGCCCAGTTCCCTTCTGATTTATTCTGTTCCGGCAAAGCCACTCGCCTCCTTTCCCTCTGTACCATCCTCACCCCTTTCTGTCCGGTCCTTTTCTTCCCCTGATACGATGAGAGCGCTTCCAAAGATGTCCTTTCTTCTCGCTCTCTCTCTAAAAGCCTAGGCCAGTCACTGAAGGTTGCTCACGTTGGCGAAACGTTGTTTTCGCTTTATGGTTGTTTTGTACTCTACCCATTGTTTTTCTTCCCTATGTATGGATGTCGCTAGGAACGGCTCTCGTCCCGCTCCGTTCTTTCCCATCAACTGTCAATGTTGGCTGTCTGTTGATCTTTGGTGACTCGAGGGTTGTTTTTATGATTTGTCTTTTCATATCTCGAAATTTATGGAAGAGTTTCCCTTTCCGTGAGGGCCCCTCAGTTCTCGGTGTTTGGGGGATGGCTAGTTCTTTCGCTTTGTTTTTGTACCTACACATCGGAGGACTTACACATTCATTCCCTCTCCCCATCTTGATGATGATTTCTAGCTCCCTCATCCTAGATGCTGTCTGTTTCGATTCAAAAAAAATTCTCAGCCCTACCTCCGATCCCTACAACCTTTCTTTGATTACCCTCTTTGGGTCGCCGTAATCCTGTATGTGATAGCTTTCATCCCAAGTTTCTCCCTCCGTGCTGTTGCTGATGGCGGGCTTGGCTTGAGATTTTTTTTACTTTATCAATCAATTTGCCATCCAAGGACCCCTCTCATCCACTCCCCATGCCATATCTCCCTCCCCACTTCCCCCCCGTCTGCGAAACAGTAGAGGCTGTTCTCTAACCCCCCTTTCTTCAAATACCCTCACCGGTGTGCTTCAATCTAGAAAAAATCCCCATTTTTTTTCTTACGTTGCCTCGAGAGCCCCCCCCTCCCCCTCTTTAACTAGGAATACAATCCTGACAGTCCAATGTTTCTTTCAACCTGTTTGTGTTTTGCGTTCCGAGTAAGAGTTCTTGAATCCCTCTCTTCCCTGGTTCATTATGTCAGGATATAACCCCCCTTTTTTCCTGGCTCATTCCCCATGAAACTCTGCTTCGTCACTTAACAACTTCAGTAGAGTGCCCCCACCATGCTTTAGTTTATTCCCCAATGCTTACCCCTTTTTTTCTGTCACCAGAAATCCATTCATTTTTTTTCTTTTTTTTTAACTTAGTCACTTTCTGCCGTAAGTGGCAGGTTATTTAGTCTTCTTAAGATACTTCAACTACTTCACTCTTCATTTCTACCTTGCAGACCTTTTCTCTTTTTCCTCCCCTCCTTACTCCCACTTCGGACCCGTTATGTGGAATTCACCTTGCCCCCCCTCTCCCCTCCCCCTTGAGTCGTCTACGGCAGCGCGCCCGGTCTTTCTCCCCTTGGAGTCAGAGGAGAAAGTTTCTGTCTTAAAAAAACCAAATGTCACCCCCTCCCTTTTCTTTTCCTACGTTTTATAAGGGATCCCCAGAATGACCTGGTCCCGCTTTCCCCCATTTCCCTTTTACTATCGTTGTCTGGTTCTTATCTGCCTGAGTCTTTTCCATTTAGAGAGAATCAAAGTTAGTTTTCTTTTCCTTTAGCACGTGTGGTGCTCCGCTTTGTGCTCGTTTGTGTTTCTGCGAACCTTAATTTTTTTCTTTCCCCTCTTTTACACCCAGTATTGATTACTTTTTTTCCCAACTGTCCCCTTCATAGTACAAATTAAGAACCTCTTCCCTTCCCCTCTTTTTTCTGATAAGCGGAATGACGCTCGATTACGGCACCTCATGACTGACCTTCTATTCCCTTGTTATTCCAACCCTATGACATACTTTTTTAGGAGATAGACGCCTATCTATTCTGTATGACCGTTCGGAGTGTGGTTGTATAAGTACACGGCAGTATTCTCTTCTGCCTAATTCTTTTTTAATTCAGGCGTGAGAAACTATTTGCCCCCTCTCAGACAGCCCCTCTCTTTACATCCCGTCTTGGTTTGCGTAGATTTTTTTTTTGCTTTCACCTTCTTCCTTTTCTTTCATCTCTTATTGCCAACGCAGAAGATAGCATGCCCCCCCTCATTCGCTCTGCAAACGGGCCAACCTTCCTAACTATCTTACGAAATTGGACTTCTTGTCCTCTTCCCTGACGCTCGAGTGGTACCACCCTTCCTACTCTCCCCAATCGGGACTTCCTCCCTCCGCATTTCCGCTCTTTGGCGGCCCCCCAGATTGCTTCCCTTATACTCCGGCTAAAGAACCCTGAGTCTGACTCCTTCATTGGAGCCTGAGTTCACTTCCCCGGTGGTATACATCGTTCTCCTCCCCCCAACCGTACGCGGCAGCCCCCCACCTTAATTTCCCCAGCGGTAGACTAGCTTCTCTGGCTCCGAACACCGCACTGAGTGCTCAGGAGCACTATTCATGGCAGCTCAAACCCTCTCCTATGCTAAAGGACCCTTCCCCCCCGAAAGAGCCCCTCTCGTGCCAACTCCATGCGTTCACCCCTTTCTTTCTCTGCCGTATACGATGCCTGTCTCCCTCCTCCCATTTTTTATGCCCAGCAATCTCCCCTCTTTTTTGCTGATCCAGAGCCCTTGAGTTCGTACTGTATCGACCCCGACAGTGTACTCGCCTTTTTTTCCTGGTCCATCCCTTTTTTTCGCGCGCTGCAGTTCAACCCTTTCCCTCTTTGATGAACCTTTCAATGATTTTCGTTTGACAGTTCATTGATGATACATCATCGACATATGTCCACTGTTTCAATTTTCCTTCTTTAACCAGGAAACTCCCTGAATGCTGTCCCTTCTTTTACCCAATTTCCGTTTTCACCGGCTTTTCCCCCCCCTTTTTCTTGCTATGAGTCCTCCTTTTTTTGCCCCCCATCGGGAAATGAATTTACTCCTCCCTCGTTCATTCGCTTGCGGCCGATGTGTTAAGATCTTTCCGAAAAATCTAGTATCTCTCCTCCTCCGAATGAAATCCTCTGAAGTGCATCACCCTGTGTCCCCTTCCCCGGATTCTGAACACGGTGAACAGGTTCTCTTAATGGTTCCCTTCTTTTTTCTTTTATGCCTGTTACCTAATTCTTTTTTCTCCCTCCCCCCGGGTGGGTTCCGTACTCACAAGACACTTTGTTTCTCTCGGGTGTGAAGCGTGGCGCGATTCTTTGCTTCACTTTTCGGTACCTGGGTTCTTAAAGTCCTGACCTTTTGCTCCGCTCTTTGCGCATTTCTTCCACCTGGATGGGACATTTTTTCCATCTAGCTTTTCGTCTTTCATCAGGCAATAGGGCCGCGTTCTCCCCCAGAACGTTCCAGTTGCCCAAAGCCAGACAGTTTACTCCCCCCCCTCCCCAAGTGTTTTGCCCCTTGTGTCGCCCTTCGAGTTGGACAATGAGGTCCAAACCTCGGACTTCTCTCGATTGATTGTCCTCCTTGTAATATGGTCCAGGGCTGTTTACCTCTTCTTTTGGGCGATCCAAATCCATCGAGAGAGGCTCGACGTGTTTCCCCTTTTAAGCGTTTCCCCCTTAATATGGTCAGGGCTCCTTTTTTTTCTCCCTTCATTTTGCTCGGGATGAAAACGCCACGTAGGGCGAATTACCCCAGTCTTCTTCCTCCCCCACAAACCGTTTATTGAGACATCTCTTCCCCCTTTTCGTTCTTTATTTTCCTTAGTCACCTAGATGCCTATAACGCCCCCCCCCTCCCCACCACATTGTCTTCTCTTCCCAAACACACTTTTTCCATAACCCGGACCTAACTGTTTTCTTTCGGGCCGAATTCGGGGCCCTTCCCTCCACGTCGAGGTCCCCTTCAACTTTAACAGAACGTAGGTCTAAGTTTTTTCCCCCCTCCCTTCCTGTTCAAGAAGATGTACAAAACAGATCGCAGTATCTTAACCTTTCCCCCCGTTCCAGCATACCTTTACTTGTCTCTCCCTCTACGTCATAATACCTCTTTGGTCAGCCCCCTTCCCCCCTTCCTTTCCCTTAGTGCGGACGCCGCTTTAGTTTTTTTTCTTTTTTTTTTCAGTATTCAAATGATGTCCCCCTTTTTGAGCCAGTCAGCCTTTACTTACTTCGGCTTTTTATTCCATGTTGCCCAGATGACTCGCATTCCCAGCCTACTATCCCGCCCATAGTTTCCCTTTTCCCTTTCGACACAACGATGCTGCCCAAAATTCTTCCGGGTTTCCCCGACGCCTGCAGAACTAGGTTCTTTTTTTCTTACAGTCAGGCGCCCTATATTTGTGCCCTTTCCTTCCCCTTTGATATTTGACTGTTTAATGTCCGATTTTATGCCCCCTTTTTCTCCATTTGTTGACGTAAGTGCCATTTCATGACCCTAGCAGCTGCCCACGCTCGAGGAGATTCTCCCTTTTCTCTTTGCTTCTGAATATTAGACAGAAAACGCCCAGCGCTTTGTTTGGCCTCTTACCCCCTCCCACCTGGAATTGAGCACGCAACCCTCTCCCCTATGGTAAAATAGTGAGTTTTTGCCAGATGCTCGCGATCGTCTCTGAGATACCTTTCCATTTCTTACTCAAAATCGGACCGAGTTGATCGTTTTTCTCCCCACTTTGTTGGTGTGAATACATGCTTAAACTTTTTCTCCTGGTGCATTGATGTTCGAATGCGGCTTTTTTTTCCCTCACATGAACTCGAGAGGTCTTGCGGCACGTTCTTTTGATTCCCACAGTTTCGGCGGGGCAAACTGTTCCCTCTTTTCCCCCTTAACTAGTCTCCTTTCCGGGAACGATCCTCTTTATAATCTTTTTTAGATCTACGATCGTTACCGGCGCGGGGTATCTCTTCGCTTTAAATCCCCCCTTTTCCCCTTACCCTCCGGAAACTGCAATTTGCCGACGCATACTCCTTTCACTGTAGAGATCATCGAACATTCCTCACCGGCGTGTAATACATTATTTCCTCCCCCCCCCCCCCCTTTTCTCGCAAACCTCTCTGCTCGCTTTTGATCTTTCAGATGTCCCAACATCGGTCTTCTCTCTCCCAGGCGTCTGCACGGTCACTCCCGTCTTTTTTCCCCAGATGTCATAATTTTCGAAATTCGGCCAACATCCCGTCCTGATGGTGGCTGCTCTCCCCCTGTCCCCCCTGATCCGCGGCGTCCTGTAAAATATTCTCCTCCAATCTTTTCCCCTCCATAGGCCGATTCCCTCTCTTCGTGTTGGCGGTCGGAGGTCTTAGGGTCCCAGTTTCTCCCTTCTACCAACCCCACCGACCTGGCCTTAACGTCTTACCTCCCCGTTCCTTCCTTTTTTCCCTTCCGGCTGTTCCCGATCCGATTCTTAGGTCATACAAATATTCCGTGCTGGCACCTTTCGTCTTTTCCCCGATTTTTTTCCTTCTTTGTTCGCTTGAATGCTGAAGACTGGAGTTAGTCTCTTCCCTTCCGTTTTCTAGCCAATTCCTACAAGCCTAATTCTTCTGCATGAAAGCCCCACATTTCGATTAACCCCCACCAAGTTTCCTTTTTTCCCGCGGAGGGCCCTATGATTGGCTCTTCGCGCTCGCTTACCCCGTCGATTATTCTTTCTCCTTAACATCCTCTTCCCTGTAACTGAGGTCGCGGACGCCCTGTTGCTTCTATTTCTTATTTACTTATTTGGTTTTTTTTACTTTCTGTTAGGGACATGATTCCCCCTTTCTTCCTTTTTCCCTTTCCTCTCTTTCTGCCGTCGATGTTACCCGATATTCGGCCCCATACAACCCCCTTTCCTTTTTTTCCTGGTTGCATGTTCGACTCTTCTTTTTTTTGTCGACCCGTGTGCTAATCTACTCTTCTTTCCTTTTCAGGGACGAGCAAGTCCGGAGTGCAAATGATCTTTTTCCGTCCCGGCTGTGTTTTTCTTTGTGTTCTCCTACGGCGTTCACCCCTTTCTCCCCCTTTCTCACCACACTAGCCTGACACGCCATTTCCGTTTCTACTGAGTCCCTTTCTCTCCCCCCCAAGCTCCTCGGTTCCTTTTGTGGCCAAAACCAGAGCCTTGGAAATCACCCTCTCTTTCCCTTTCTGAAATTGACGTATTCTTACTTTGGACCTCACTACGCATTGTTTTTGTTGCTTCTCTCTACCCCTTGGCTCGGCGGTTTCGTCTGGTGGGTTTTTTTCTCTTTTTTCGGCAGCCGCTGCCACTGCTTTATGCCGGCTTACTCCCCCCTGGCTATCTTACCAGCATAAATACCCCTTTGTTCATGGAACGCACAACCTATTTTTTATCCACCCTGTATAGGCGTTCGCAACAACACTTTCTTTCATACCCCGACCTTCTTCTTCTTCACTCCCTCAGCTTCAACTCCCACCTTTCTCTTTTAAGTTTTAAACTGGGGCGATGCGCCCGCTTGTCCCCCTATTCCCTTTTCCCAGAAAACTCGCTGACAGTTTTCCAGACTTTCGGTGAACTTTTGTTTTCCTCCCTCTTCCCGTTCCCGTGTAGGGTCGGCTTTCCTTTTTTAATATCAGTCTAGTTCTTCCCAGTTTCTAGCGATCCCCCCATTCCTTGATTTCACTCACAGCGCCCTGTGACTTTTCCTTCTGTCACCTTCAAAATATTCCCCGATCTTCACCCGGGTAACACTTGTGTCCTCTACCCTTAGTACCCCCCTTTGTTGGCGTCTTTGTAACGCATATATTCTTCCTGGGCCGCTTTTCACGACTCCCCTCGTCTGCGTACTTGGAGGTTTATGGAGCTGAATTAACGCCCCTCCCTCAACTCCCTGCTCGCAACAGTAAGGGTGCCTTCTTACTTTCCCCCCTTTCGAGTACCCGTTATGTAGGGTTCCCCTTTTTACCCTTGCGGTGGAGAGTTGCTTCACTCTCCCCCCTTTTGCCGCTCCTGAGGGCTACCCGCGGCGCTGTTTTGAATCGTCTTTAACCAATCCCCACGAAATGGGCGCCTACAGTTGGCTTTTATCTTCTCAGTCACCCGCCAGGGGGTGAATGGCCCCTGTCCTGTGCCCCCAGTTTCTGTATCACTGGTTTTAGATGCGCTGTACCTTGGTCCCCAGTTTTTCTCCCTTTTCCTTAGCTAGGTGTTTTATTTCCTTGCGCGGTTGTATGCTGCCCGCGCGGGTTCTGACTCAAGCCCCTGTCAATGTAGAACAGCCAAATCAGTTTCTCATCTTTATGGTCGCCAAGATCAGCCGAATCTTTTTTAAAAAGATGCTTAAGACCTCTTCGGCTCGTCGACCTCCCTGTTTGACACCTCCTTACTGAACAATATGAGCTCGCCTTCAGTGTCTCTTGATGAAAAGGAGAATTTCCTTCTACTTCCCTCCCCTTCTCTTAGCCGATTATCGGTACGGAAGTTTTTTCGAGTCGTGTCCATGGTGGAGTTATCGGCTCTTCTTTTTTCCTTCGCTTTCTACTCGTTAGTTCCGGCTTTGAGCCACTTCCCTCCCCCTTTTCACTTCCCTCGAACCGACTTTTTCCTCCCCGTTTTGAGAGATGGAGTTTCGAGTTCCCTGTCGTTTCTCCTTTTCTCAAATCGTAGAAGCTCGCCCCAGGTCCTTTCTCCCCTTCTCCCCCACCATCTATCCTTGTCCCTATCATCTGGGCGCATGAGCACTTCATACTTCTTCCTCGGGTCCCTAGCCCCGACAATGGGTACATGAGGGGGGCCTTCTTTTCAGACCAGTTCCCTTCCCTGGTTTTCTTTTTTTCTTCCGCGTTCGTAATCCTCTTTGGCGAAGTTGACGATTATCAGTTTGTGGAATTATTTCAGCCCGAGATTGCATCACTGCCCAACGGGTATACGGGACCTTTTCCCATGTCCCCCCTTCGGCCACCAGGCCGATCCTAGTCATAACAGTTTTTTCTTCCCCGACCACGTTTTATTTATGCTAACTTTGCAAGCCCCATGGAAAGGCGCCCCAACTCTCCCAGAGCAGCTAAGATTTTGCCTCATCTCCCCTCCTGCCAATCGCCCCCTGGCGGGCTTTCTTTCCCCTGAAAGAACTGGCTAGTTCTTTGCTTTTTTTTTGAAGTTCCAGCGCGCGGTCCCCCTATCTTGCTATACGTGCAGTTCCTTGCCGCTTATTTTCTCCGCCGACCCCCTAGCCGCGTTTCATTTCCTTTCCCACTTTTATAGACTCGCGCAGCGGCAATTTTTTCTGTTAGAATGAGACCCTTTTATGTCTTTCGTATTTTTCATTTACTTCTGGCTGCTTTCAGAAAATCCCTTACGGCCGCAATTGAAGTAGATCCCTGAATACCCTTCATGTCTGAATATGAGACCCCCACTTTCACAGCCAAACAGTTTAAGTCCCTTTGTA
>Ga0179591_1323221_pt1 | contig 22807 bp, 30 predicted proteins | sample CZOMad2_1_08_16f_FD_182891 | JGI IMG/M metagenome (GOLD analysis project Ga0179591, IMG submission 182891) | Vadose zone soil fungal communities from Angelo Coast Range Reserve, California, USA - CZOMad2_1_08_16fungal (PacBio error correction) | ecosystem: Environmental > Terrestrial > Soil >... | reverse complement strand
TCTTTTGACCCAGGTTTGCACACCCGCGCCCTGGATTTTATGAACTTTCTCTAATTTCAAGTAAGTGACTTTCCTTTAACCCCCTATAAAACCGATTCCCCGCGGATTTTTTTTATCCCCGCGCATTTTCTCCCTTCTTTATTCTTTCCCCCCAAATTTGATTATTTCTTCCCTTTTCCAACTATGCCGGCCTCCAATTCTCTCCATGGTTTACTCCCACGAGTAGACGCACAGTCTGCACGATTTTCGTTCATTATGGTGTAAATCTCTTCGAATTTCTCTCCCAACCACTGATTCTTACAATGTTATGTGGTCCTATGACTTGTCCTTCTGTAATCAGGCCGGGAGGGATGTTCCTTGCCATTTTTTTCCCTCTTAATACCTCTTGGAGCCGTTCCTGCGAATGAGGCAGTCCCCGCTCGAATTGCGAAGCCCTTGAGTGCGGGCCCACCCTTCCCTTATTTCTGTAAAGTCATACTCTGGACCTTGGGTTTCCGGGACTTTTGGTTGGAACTTTTCATTTCGACTTCCCTGTCTGCTATCGCTGGGACCGGAGATGATCCCTCTGGTTTTTTTGTCCCTTTTTATCATAATCCCTTGCATGCTTTTCTTCTGCGCTATGCATTCTTCACATGCACGTGAATTTCGTTCTTCTCTTTGTTTTTTTTTTTTTTTTTTGGTGGCCCTCTTCCCATTCATCTCTCTCTTCTCAGTTGTTTTTGCGAGGTTTCTTAACCCAAAACAGTCGTCCCAATCCACCCCCCTTTCCCTATTTCATTGACTTGAATGTGGGCGACACCTCCAAGCTTCCTTAACGCTTTTTACCCTCCCTCCCCCCCCGATGCCTTAATCTTACTTTGGCTATCCCCCATTCCCGTGCAGCCCCTAACGGTAAAACAACACGGCCGCCCTCCCCCAGATTTTCCCGCATTTTCTTTTTTTCCCCATCCCATTTCCGCCATTTTCAGGCCAGCGCACATGGCTGCGCAGTGTGTCTTCTCGTGATGGTCCCTTTATCCTGCCCCTTCATCCCGCTCTCAACCTTTCCACTTGGATCCGATGGACCAAAATTGATCGTCTTTGACATCCTTCTTCTCTTCCACTTGGCCGCGGCCAATTTCCCTGTAGTTTGATTAGAGCATTCTCTTCGGAACCTGATCCAATCCTGTGACATTTCAATGCCTCACCCTTCAGAATATGCATTAGCCCGTCTTCTCCACACCCTAGGTCAATCATATGCAACCACCCTTCCTCCTGGTTTTTTGTAACTATGTTTTCCACTTTTTTTTTCTTAAGTAAGTTTTTTTTTGGTTCTATTGTTTTGGATCATTCCAATACGGGGGTCTTGGCTAAGTTCAACAATTAAAGTCGGACCCTGTTCCGTACTCCACCTAGTATGTCCTGCAGTCTTAGGGTGATTCCCCTCCTGGAAGTAAACACCCCATTTTTCTCTTTTTGGCTGCCCAAACGTTTCATGAGTTTGGATCACAGGGCAGATGAGCACTTTTGTCAAGATATGTTCTCTTGATTGTTTCGGGTATATTCACAATCCTTTCGTCTTCTACGGGGTCCCTTTTCGTTTTTGTTGGTTTGCAACTTGGATGTTGCCGAGCACCCCGTTGATTTTTATGGGCCCTTTTTTGGTCTGTTTCTTTCGGGCCCCGCGCGGAACCAGCCTCGAGGCCTTTCTTATCTTTAAGGTCGCACAAGGCCTTCGCCACCGTCGATCGGTCTATCGCCAGAATTTCAATCCCCCCCGCTTTTTCCCGCTCTCCGTCTCCCCCTTAGTCCAAAAGGGTTCAATGACCCTTTCGCCGCCCTTAATGGCGCTTCGATAGCGAGGGTCCTGGTCTAACCCCCCTCTTTTCTATGCTTCGTTGTCTTAAGAAATCCCCCAGTCTAGTTCGTTTGTTTTTCAGCATGACCCTTTTTTTGCGTTTTTTCTTTCTCACTTTGACCCCCGTCATTCCATTCCCAACGCACCTTTACCCCCATTCTCCTTTTATGTTTGTGCTGATCTCCTTTGCGCTCTTTATTTTTTGCACCCTTAACGCTTATGGTCCTCACCACAAGTGATTGTGTATTCTGACTTAACCCGACGTTCGACCCCTCCTGATGGTCTTAATCCCTTTTATTAGAGCGGCCCAATCATTCCTCTTCTTAACACAGAAGCCGAAGTGGTTCCACTATTGTTCTCATTCCGAGCTACCGTAAAGTCTAACTCATCTACTTATATGATTCAGACCCTACAATTTCAGACGAACGTGGCGAGACGGGGTTTAAGCGGATTCATGGCTTTGGGACAGGATAAGCAGCATTTCCCCTCTTCTTGCTCCTCCATGTCGCATAGCCATGCCTCATTGCTCGACCCCCTCGCCTGGCTTCTCATCTTTAACTTCTATACATGGCCTTGGCTTTTCGGTCTACAGCTTTCACGACACGGCGGCGACCTTCCTCTCCCCACTTTCTTTTTTTTGAGCCGCCGGGTGAATCAGCCGATTGCGCTTTTTGTAATGCCGTTCCTCCCCTGCACCTTTCTCTCGGATGACTGAGGGTTACAGGCACGTTTGTCTTATTAATAAGTTGACTCATATTGGCTTCCCCCCGGCTCTCGTCATGATTCTTCCTCTCCTTGATATGCCTACGACTCTAAAATTTCTAAGTTGAGGTATTTCTTTTTCCTTCTTTGGTGACTGGGACATTAGCCTTTTTCCATTCCGACTCTCCATAGATTAACCACTTCCGGGCCAAAGGTTAAATCATTTCTAGCTGGCTTGGTGCTCAGATTCTTCGGTCTTTTTCCCCATGCCTTATTTTAATGCCCTTACATGGCTAATGCGCGTGTCTTGATTTTCCTTTTTCTACCCCCCCTAGGGCGGATTCTTTCAGTCTTATTCAAACGTGCCCGTCCCCCTCTCTCCCAAACCCCCGATTTTTTCTTCCGGCAGGGAGTGTAATTTGGCCTTTGGAGGCGTCCGTTTTTATTCCCGACAAACGTCAACCTCAATGTCCGGCGGTAATCCCCCGCTTCGGCTTCTCTGGTCGGACCGCCCCACCACTACTCTCTCTACACCAATGGTTAGAACGGACCAGTTTCCCCCCTAGCGTACCTTCCCCCCGTTTCATGAACTCTTTACTTTTTAGAGGCGATTCTTTTGCCTAAACTCCTCGTCAGAGAGTCCTGGTTTCCTCTTATTGATATTCCCCAACCCTCGCGATAATGTTTTCTCGAACACCCCGGTGAATTTCCCGATATTTGATGCAGCCCCTTTCTCCCAGAGACGAGTAACGTTTCCGCTGCGCTCCCACGAATTTCGGCGCCCCTGTCCCCCCCTTTTTCTCCCCCTGGAAGTATGATGCTCTCGCAGTGGCAACCTCTACAAGCGGCGATGACGACAACCTACATCACTTGCACCCCCTTTCACGCTCCCGAGACCATGTACTGCCAACATGACAGTTTCTTGTCAATGCAGCAAGCTTTTTTCACCCTTTTTCGTACTACACCTGCAGCCCCTGGCATACGCCTATGCACTTATCTTCCGCGTACCCCCTTTAATTGGTACCCTTCTTTTAGTCCCCCCCATTTGCGATTTTTGTTTTTCCCCGCTCCTCTTTTCCCCCTGCCAACCACCCATTTTCTATTTAAATACTTGGTCTCCCTCGTTTTCCCCTTAACTTTGGGGATTAAAAGCTACGTTCGGTTAGGAGCAGACTGGCTTTTTCCCCCTTTCTTCTCACTTCTAGATTGCTTCAGAAATGGCTTTCCATTAAATTTTGCTACTTCCCGTCTGGCCTCTGTGCATTTGTCTGCTATCTGCTTTCGATTGTTTTAGCTGCAGCCTTTTTGCGAACTTTTTTTCTTTGGAGACCTTTCCATCTTTTTGGAATCAGTTTTTCTTCTGATGACCGCAGCCTTTTCCTTTTCCCTCCCTGTCGTCGCCCCTTGGGACTCATTTTTCCTTATCTAAAGCACCGGCTGGCTCCCCCAACGCTTGCTTTTGGCGTTGGTGTGTTGACAGGGCTTCACAGGAAATCTGCTTAGTTCTTTGATCTTGGATCGTTGCTTTGTTAATCTGCCTTTTTTTTCCCCCTCAACGATGCTTTTGGCGATTGGCGACACCATGCATATTCAAATTTGTGAATTTCGGTCCTCTCCTTAGTGTTTTTTTGACGAGTACCAGAGAATCTCTCTCTTTTCATCATCCGTTTTTTGTGATCATCTTCTGGATTCTTCCCCCCAAAACAAGTACTCCTCCCCCCCTCTTCTCCGTCAAGTCTACGTTTGAGGTCTGGTCTCAATCGCCAAGGTCCATCGCTCAAGGAGATTTTGAACCTTTCCCCCCCCCCTTCCCCCAAACCATCGCATTCCATGCCGCGCTTCCCAGCTTCTCCCCCCCCCTACGGTGAGCTCAAACTGAATTCTTGCAGCAACCCCCCCCAAAATTGAAACTCCCGCACCCCTCTTTTTTTCGCCCCGAGTTGACCCTCCACAGTAATACCCTTCCTTTCAGTCATTCCGCATTGGTCGACATGGGGAATCAGCATCCCGCCCGCTTAACACCTTGCATCGTACCAATCTTTTTGCATTTTCCTGTCCTAGGCCCCCAGGCAGCTCACGTCCCCTCGTTCCTCTGCCTTTCCCCCCTTGACTTTTAAGACGTACCCCATTCTTCTCCCTTTAATTGATTTCTGGACCAGCGCAATCGTTTGAAACACCCTATGACCCTTAAAAAAATCGTTTAGAATCGAAGCCCTTTTCCCCCACTTTTTCTAGTATGGATATGCAACATCGGTTTTAACAAAGTACTCCAGAAAACTGTGGTTTATACGTTGGTCTTTTCTAGCACCCCTCCATTGTTCTGGTTTTCAACAAATCTCCGGGTTTTGGAAATCTCCTTTCATCCATTAAATTCCCTCGCTGTTCCCTTATTTTATCATCTTCTTTGGGGGGGTTTTACCAACATTCCTCGTTGAAGAGCCGGGCAGTAATGGCCAGTTTCTTTTTTTGGTGTGAAGGACAACCTTGTCTTGGTCCCGGTCTCTCCCTGTTTTTCAATGCAATTGACTGTGTAGGTTCTCTCACTCTTGATCTTATACGTGCCTTGCTCTTTTCCTTTTTGGCTCTAAGAATTAACTTGGCTGCGATGGGTTTTATTTTTCTTCTGATTTCTAGGCGGAACCTTTTGTCGATTTGCAGAATTTCTTGCTCCCCCTCGCACTTTTCCGGGGTCTGCCATGCGATCGGTCTTATCGAGGAAGTTTTTTTTTAACTTGCCTGCGAGTCTAGTGCGCTGCCGATTCCCTGTTTAGACAGGTCATCGGAGATCAGTGTATCTGTTTGTGCTTAATTTTCGGTCGTAGCCTCGCGATGCTCCGGCTTTTTTCTGCCGAGTGTTTCCGTTGTTGGTTTCAAATCGCTCGTTCGTTTGGGGGGCGTTGCTGCGACAGGATTTTTTCTTGACCTTTCAATCCCCGGCCCGCACAACGTAGTCAACACAGAACTTTTCCCACCCCATCCTCCTGATTTGTGTGTCGCGTGGCCGCTTTCACCTCTGACAAGTAATACCGTCCCTTTGTTACACCCCCATCAAGTTTACGCTCTTTCTATCGCGGGCATTAATTGGACAGGGGGTCCTCCCGATTTCTCGGTGAGTCTAAGCGATCTTAGGCCCAATCTTAGTTCTGCTTTTTCATTTTCCACCCTAACGTTTTTCTGCCGAGTTGTGGTGTCCGCTCCTTTGCTTGAGCGTAAAGGTTTACCTAATAGGCCCGGCCACCCCCCGAACGCAGACCTTTCGACCCCCAGTTGCGCCGGTCTGTCCTTTTTTGCATCTTCACGGCTTGGGAAGACACCCACCTTTCAGAATCCCTCCTCCATGGGTGTCCGCCTCATTCGTTCCCTGGTGGCTTCTCACGGAATCGATACAGGTGCTTTTTTTTTTAGAAGGTCACCCCAAAACCCTCACTGCTTCCCCCTTACCCTTCGTGCTTAATTTCCTGTTGTTGTTGTTTCCGATCAGCAGCTCGTGCTTAGATTGAGACCTTAGATCCGTCTCACAGAACAATTTTATTCTCATCTTCTGTCTATGAGCTCTTCTCCAGGGGTAGGTCGACTCTTTCTGATCGGACCCCCCCCCATCGTAGGATATTACTTTGCTGATTTCTTTTCAACTTCGGAATACAAAACATCAGAATTCTAACCGCTTGCGCTTCAGTCCTCCTTTACGAGTCTCACTCCTGATTGGCCCTACCTAGATCTATTGTCCCTATCCGAGCGTCTCCCGTATTTTTTAAAAAACGGCTCGGTGCCCCCTTTGCCCGCTTCTTTTGTAATACTTCCGCGATTTGCTGAAGACGACACCTTTCCTTTGTACTCTACCCCCCCACCTTTCTGGCCGCGATCCAATGGTGTTCATTGCATTTTTTTTTGATTTTTTCACTACCGCTTTTTTTTCACCCTTTTTCTCTTTCCAAAATGAACGGGCGGCCCGGCGAAATACAACCCTTCTCCTTGTTGTTCCTCGTTTGGACTTGATGATTGCCTTAGGAGATTCCGGTATCCCATTCAACGGTCGCCCCCACCGCCAATGATCGGCTTTGCGGTTCGTCAACACTATTCATGCCCCTCCCCCCCCCAAAAAGGCTTTACCTTCACCCCGGTATTATCTCCGCAAAATGCGGGCAATTTAACAGATCCTCCCGTTTTGTCGTTCTCCTCTGAAATGTGGATACCAATTTAGAATATCTTTCAGCTGAAGAGATTTTGGTTCACTTTCACCCCAGAAGGGCAGTACCCGCCCCACCACACCTTGTTCAGAGCTCTTTGTTTTTTTCCTTTCCTTCGCCAAAAGCGCCGCGCCCGGTTTTTGCGCATCTCAAGCCCCCCGTCATCAACACCTTTTCAACATAGACGGTACCACTTCCCCCTCTCCTCGCTTCAACCCGCCCATACAAGGCCGTATACGCGTCCTCTTGTTTTTTCCCTCCACCCGTAAATAGACAACCGCACTTCTTGCCCAAGCTCTGACGGACCGGCACTAAATAAAGGGTCCTTCCGCAATAACTTCCCTGTAATACCCTCTTTGCCCCCACAGTCCCTTGTCCGAATTTACTCGGTCAAATTTGGCCCGTTTAATTACTTTGAAACCGAGGAACTGAGTAACAGCGGTGACTTATCTTAAGTCCACCCCCTTAGAGGACAACCACTTTACTGAAAACAGTGTGTTCCCAAACCCGGACTCCTTTTCTCTCTTCTCATATCTTCTATACTATTTGTTATTTTTATAAAGAGGTGAAGATTTCCTTGCAAGGTGATTCTGTAAGGATTTTCCCTTTCTGTCTTTCCTTGGGTGGTCGGGTGTTTTTGGGGGGGTGGTGGTTGGGTTTTGGCCTTCGTTTGGGGTTGGTGTTGTGTTTCTCCTGGTTTGTGGGGGTCCCGCCGGTCTGGTTTGGGAGGGGTTTGGTTTTTTTTGGATTGAATGCCCATGTGCCTCAAATATGGTTTTCAGGAGGATGTCAACTCGTGCTTTTTTTTTTTTTTTCTCTTTCTGGGGCTGGTGGAAGGTGGCTGATACGGCGAGTCTCTCTCGTTTTTTGTATTTTTTTGTGTTCGGTGTGCCTGGGGTTCTTTCCTTCTTTTTTTCCAAAGGTAAGAGTTTTCCTGACTCCTTCTCTCGAATTAGTCATCCGACCATCCGGCGGCGATCAATTTCTGGGCTTTAACTAAGCTGGGCCCCCCCCTTGTTGCTGTCCATTCAGACTTCCTCCCCCAAGTTTTGGTGGGAATTTGTCTTTCTTCAAGTTTTCCCGGCATTTTCTCTTGTCCGCCTCAGGAGATGGTTCTTTTTAACTTCTTTCCCCCCCTTTTCAAGCTTGGTTTTTTTGCGCACCCCTTTCTATTGCCTTCGACTTCCTTGTAGGGTTTGGTTGTGGGGGAGATAGTCACAGTCCGCATCTCTCTACTTTCCATCCTGAATCTTTGTGAGACTCGATCGATTAAGGATTACCACCCAAATTATCCCCTCCACACCGGCTCCCGGTCGATTTCTTGTGGTGCCACTTCGCAAAGCCCTCGCATTTCCCCTGGCGACTTGTACGCCCCTTTCCCCCCCACTTCTTCATTCGCGTCTTTTCTCTCCCCCCCCTTCCCCTGTGACCTCCCGACCAGTGCAAAACAACCCCGCCTCCCCCCCTTGTTCGCCCCCGCCCTGCGTATGACTTTCCCATTGGAATTCAGGGCCATCTGGACATGCTTAGTGCGAAGGCTTTTAATCGGCACTCAGCTTCCGCGCGAACGCATCCAAATCGGTCGTTTCGCCTCTCATGGTGTATCCTATCAGAAAAGCAATCTTCTCGCCCTTGCATGGTTCCGACGGCCAATTCCCATGTACATTATTCGCTTTTTTTGACCCCGTCGCACTCTCTTTTTCCAACCCCGTCAATTCCCGAAAAATCTGTGACTTTGCTCCGATTCCTTCTCTCTCCCCCCCCCTTTAGAAATATTTTATACTGCAAACTTAGAATTCCAACCCCCGTCTTCAGACCGGGTTGGTAAGATACTTGGCGATTGTACTACGCTCTGGTTCTCTCTTTCAATTCTCCCGCTGTTTCGCAGTTTTTCCAAACAATGAACGCCTCTTTCCGTATGCTGTTAAATAGTTTTTCTTCGAGGCGGGTCTCAGCCAGGAACCCATGGACTTTTTTCCTCACGGGATTGTAGTTTTTTCAACTTTCTTGGGTAAGGTAAAGATATTTGAAAGTTTGTAATTCTCTCTTCTGATGGACGGTTTCTCTCAATCTTCGATGTATAATATCTTTTTATGTGTTCCAGTTGCGATTGGCCTCATTTTTCCTCAAAGCGATGGTTTGAATGGTTATGCTCATTTAGGTCTCGTAGCTGACTACATCGAGGCTAGATATTTCTTTTGATTTCCCCCAAATCTAACCTTTTTAGGTCCTTTGTTCTGCTCGTTCCCCCAGGTGTTAACATCCTTTTCCTTTCCTTAAGCCTCCTGAGATTCGGGGTAATAGGCGCATCCAATTGGTCGACCCTCTGTTTTGTTCATTTTGTCTTCGATATAGAGGTGCCGTTTCTTGTACCTCCCTCTTTATTCGTGGGTGGAACGACTCAGATCTTTATTTTGTGTTTCCCTCTCTTAGTTGTCGCAATCGAATCGTCCGCCAACCCTCCATCTCCCCATTTCGCATAATTTCTCTTTTGTGATGATATCTGGCCTCGTTTCCACAGAAGGCTCCCTCCATTCGTAAAATCAATTTACTCTCATTTTACCCTCATCTGTGCATTCCGGAAGGTGGGAGACCCCCGCCTTTGCTCCCCTTGCAAAGCTGTCATCTTCGTCTTACGGACCGCTTTCCCTTTCACACCTGGGGTTCCCCGAACGTCCTTTGTTTAAGTCCTGTCCCGTGCGCGGATGGCGTCAGGTAATATTTTTGGTCTACGTCCCCTCCCCATGTTTCACGCCTTCCTCCGAAGTGTCTCACTGGTGATTTGCGTTGCATATCGTGCTTGTGGGAATCCTCCTCTCTTTTGATTCCCGAATCTGAGCTTCTTGTGTTAAGAACATGAGGATTCTTTTTCCCCAAGGCTACTGGATTCATTCTAATCCTGCCTCATAAAGGACTGGCGTTCCTTTTTCTTTTTTTTCTCACCCCAGAGCCACTTAGTATTACAGAAACTTAGGTGTCTCTTCTTTTCTCCGTTGTTTTTGGAGATCAAGCCAGTGGATCCCTTTTTTTTGACTCCCTTCTAACCCGACCACGCTATACACCCCCCTTCGGAGTGTTCCCCAGCCAGTCTTCAGTGTGAGTGCATTCCTCCTGATATGCGGTGCCCCCCATTTCCGCTTCTTTTTTCATTGCTTACTGCATCCCAAGTAGACTTCCACCACATCTTTCTTGAGCACGTTGCGGAGACGGTTCTTCGATCTTGCGGGCCTTTAGTACCTTTTTTTAAGCTTAGAGATCGAGCGCGCACCCTAGGCCACTTTCGTCGGTTCAAGGTTTAAACGCCGATCCCTTCTTCTCTTGACTCTCTTCGAATCCGTCTCAAGGGGTTGGCCCACCCCCCAATGTAATGTATGTGCCCTTCAATCTGTCTGCGCGTCCCTTGATGACCTCCGCGGGTGCACTTTGACCCTAACTCAACGGCGGTCAAGGAGTCATTCACAATCACCGTCTTTTGCTTTATTTTTTGTTAGGTTGGCTGGGAGCGTTCGCTTCCCCCAACCCCTTTAAAATAACTGGTAGCAGGGTAAGCCAACTCCTGATGGATTTTTCTTTTCTTCCAGTCCTCACATACCCCCCCCCCCCGGGCCCCTGACACTGCCACAGAGTATCAGACGTTTCTTACATGCATGATCAGAACAGATTGCGAATGTGTCCGCCGTCTCCTGGCGAACCCCTCTCATCTCGCCGTCGTTTGTGGTAACGTATTGATTGTCCTATTTCGCCGATAAGACATAGCACACTTTCCTTTCTTTCTTGTACTCCGTTGACTTTTCTTGCCTTCTGCACCGATTTCTCTATTCCGCTGCGCCCCCGATCCCCTCTACCCCACAGGCCCCCCCCACATAGAAGTCAGTCCTGATTTTCTTTCCCCGACCCATTTTCCCTAGCGCAGGCCCAGGCCAATCCCTCCCGTTTTCTTTGTCGAACCCGTAAACACCCCTCAATCAGGGAGTCCCCCAGTCCCTTTCCCTGCAAACCCATGATGTGGGGCCCTCCCATATTCCCTTTTGATAGTTTATTTTTCCCACCCGCCCCGGTTCTATTGCATCGCCCTTACGGCCTTGGCCCCCGTTAAACTTCTCTACAACACGGATTCCCCGCGGATTTTTTAAAAGAACGTCGTTTTTTTGCGCTCCATCTCCTTTACCAGAGTTACTCCCCTTTGTTCAAACCCCCCCTTTTTGATTACCCTTTTTTTTTTACTTGTCGGGCTTTGAGAAGACTGAGTGACCCTTCGGTCAGGGATGGGGTCAGATCTTCTGTTCAGAATTTGCCGCCCATTCCCGAGAATGGACGTCGATACAGGTATTTGATTTCGATGGGAGGGCGTCTTGTCTCGATCATAAATTGGGGAATCGGGTTAATCCAGAGTTGAAGATGCTTACCCCTCGTCCTTTTGTTCCTGAGAGGACATCTTACGCGCAGCCCATCTTGAGCGTGAAATTTCAGTTTATTCTTTGGACCCCTGACAGAACGCTTTAAACCCTGCGTTGGCGTTTCGGAATGTGTTCCTCGTTAGCTCCAGTTTTTTATTCCTTGAATCCCCCTTCGCTGAACTTCGGCCTCTGTTTTGTTGGACTTGCGTAATCACTTCTCTGAGATGTTGGCGCTTGCGAACACTGAATATTCCTGCTTCTTCTGAATTTTTTTCTTTCCCCCCAGGAGAGGTGGCTTGATTGTTGTTTTTGGTGGTCCTAGCATTCCCTCCTTTATGAGTATTCTTACTCCCCCCCCCAAACCCTTCCCCAATAATGCTCCGACGACACGTGGCATTGACCTCATTCTCCCCACTCGCACTCCCTTTCGCCAGTCTAGTACCAGCCACCTGTTTACACCACCATCGCCTACGTTCTTACTCCCGACCCATCTCCCTCCAGTTCCTAATTGTCACCACCCCCCAACACACGCCCCGCGGTTGTTCGCCAGCCGGAGTCTCTTTTTTAACCTCCAATCGAACAGTTTCCCCGTATTCTGACCGCGCCTCCCCCAGTCGCCGATGAAATATCCTTTTTAATCCCGTTAACGCCACTTCGTCCCCCCTATTCCGTTTCGCCGAGCGGCCAAAATTTCGCCCCCTTTCCCCGGAAAACCCTCGCGATCCGTTCCTTATCACTACCGAATTGGCCAATCATCTCCCACGTTGCCGCTTTTCTGCCCGCGACCCTTCAGTCAGTTACGTCCCCCTCCTTTGAAAGCCTACGTCCCCGACTTTAGTCCCTCTCTTTTTGAAATCTTGTCTTGGCCTAAGATAGTACCTTGCACCTGTGTGTAAGACTCTTTGGCGATGGTCTTCTCCCCCGCCGTTGATACCAATTAAAAACTCCGTTTGTGGACCCCCTTGATTTCATAAGTTGACCCATTTCCAAGTCGCGCTTTTCCCCAGTCTTCCTAAATAGTCTTTATGCCGGCTTCTTATTTAGAGCCAGTTCTACCTTCCACGTCGAAGTGGGGGGCCCTTTAATGGTTTTTTTAAGGTACTTTCTCGCGCAAGTTTTTTTTTTGACCTTTTGTTTACCTATCTCATCCTCCTATAATTGTTCCTGGCTTCCTGATTCGTGTCACGTTGAATCATGGCCCCTTTTTCCTGTTTCTCCCTTTGATAGGGGAGCTGCCCCTCTGACTCCCTCCGGGCTATCTTTTTGCGGGCTGCGACCCATTCTTTCTCTATCATGTACACGTTTGTGGCTCCGTTCGTATAGCCGGCACTGTTTTTTGTTTTTTCACCTTGCCAACAGTTTTCTTTCCCTAGAGGAGCTCGTCACGGACTCGGCGCTCCAAATGGTCTTCATCCCTGGGGCATTTCTTAGACTCTTTTTGGTTCCCTTTTTCCCCTCTTCTAAGAAATTGGTATGCGAATTTTTATTTGCGACGCCGTCAATCTCGTTGGGGCTTACCTCTGCGACCGTGATTTTGAAGTTTTTCCCATAGCCGGCCTCCACCCCCGTCCCCCCTTACACCTATTTAAACCACCTGCCTAATCCGTGCTTTTTCTGATCGGTGGTCCCTTGGGCCTTCTGACCCCTCTTTTTCAGCCCCCTCCCCCGGGTATGGTAATCACCCTCAAGTCAGCGAGTCTCATGTTCTCCGCTCGGCAGGGGGGGTACAACCTTGTCTCGGACAAGCGAGATTCCTTCGAATCATATTGACGCGTCATTCAATGGAAAGATACTTGCAGGGGGGCTTCGGTCATGAGAGAATTGAGTCGTACCCTCAAGCCCTGCCCCCCCTGTTCAGTCACCAAGCGTCGCTAACTCTCTCGCTTGCGCAGCAGGCGGATGTTTGATATTCATTTTTTACCTCCCCCTTTTAATGAATGCGTCCATCCGACGATTTTTTTGTGGTTGTTTCGCCTTATCATGCTGCAAGAGTTACCTGGAGCGGCTCTATAATTCCCTCTGCGAGACATCTTCTTTTCCCGGTTGACCGATTCAACCGCCGCCTCAGCTTTTCCGACAAATTCGGCTGCTCTCTCTCTTAAAAATCCTTTGTCTCTCTCTCATCCCTCCTAGTGGTGAATTTATGGCCCTATTGCGGGTTGATTCCTCGCGCGCAACTCCGTTTTCTCGCCGTTTCCGTCTTTGTTGAGCATTTTCTTGGTTCGCTCTCTCATTTTCATGACTTTAACAACCATTAGTTTCTCGAGGGAATGCGCTGAAGTCTTCACAACTCGTCTATTCACCCGCTCCAGTTGTTGAAACAGCTGCGTAATTGGCGACGGTCGTGGAAGCTGGAGGTTGGCGGGTGTGTTCCTCGATTGAGGTCTTCTCTAGTGCGCGTACGTGACCTTTACCGATCGAGCAACTATTCAAAGCGAGGAAAAATTAGGATTACCGGCCCCTTTATATTCACTTCTTACGGATCTGACCCTCTCTTGCTTTTCAGATAGTCGGTTGTCCTCCATGCTGGATGACTGCGTATCCCAGCTTTTCCTTTGTCCCTTGATTTTGTTCTTGCCAACTAATGGGCTTTAGGAAACTTCAGAACTCTGCACCTTCTCTTCCCCTGTTCTATCGCCCAAACACCCCTTTCTTATGTCCGTCGTATGTATGACGCGGTGATTCGAGGAGCTCACAAATTCCCCCACCTTGTAGCCCCTCTCCCGCAAAAATGACCCTAGGATTCCTTTCGCCCATCTAATCGAATCCCCCCTTCGGATACTTAAGGAAACAGAGAGCATGCAACTGCCCTTTACTCAACCAGCTGGACCTTTGACCCGTGTAGTAGCGATTACCTTTGGTAACTCTCAGCTCCTGCGTAGGATTTTTCATAAAAACCCGGTCCCACCGCTCAAATGACATTCTTTGAGGTCCCGTTTAGCCTCGAATTCGCAAAGTTCCCCTTAGAGATTCCACGGTTTCTGCAGGCCCGTCCCTTTACACCCGTTCCCCCCCATTTTTGCTCTCACGACCCAATATCTACCGCCGCACGGGCCCATCCGCGTTTAACCGGACCCCCACGTCCCCAATGCTGATTCCCACCCCTTCGAATCACCCCTTATCCCAACCCAGACGGCCTAGCCATCTTCCTTTGCAACTGGTTCTTTCCCACTATCATACCTTTCTCGACTCCTTTCTGACAGCGCTCCAATTTCCCCCCCCTCCACCTTCTCCGCGGATTTTATCCCGCGCCGATTGCTCTCCTCTTTCCCCACTTATCTTACCCCCCCCCCCCAGAAAATACTGTTCCCCCTTTCTTCGTTTTGCTATACAACTTTTTTTTTTTACTCATACTTTTACCGAGGATCTTCTTGCACCCGCTTTCTAGGCGAGGACAGTTCGATTGCGTAGAAAAAACTTTTCCCCCCCTTAAAGGTGGCGCTGTTTATGGTACCCCCTGGAAGCCCCTGATCGCGTCGGCGAGGGAGTTGTTTCCTGCTCCCCCAGTTTTTGTCCCTCGTATCTCTGGTTTTCCCGATGTTGTTTTTCTCCTACTCTTTTGATCGATGCCTCTTCATCTCTCCCCCCAAACTTGCCCCATCCCGGGCCTACTTTTTTCTTTCTATGTGCGGTCCCCGCAGACTCTGGCGAACATGTTTCTGGCATTGGTTGTTTGTTGCTGCCTGTTTTTCATTGAACGGTAGATCGATTGGTTTATTTTGGCGATAATGCCCCGGTGTGCTTTTATGCGCAAGTCGTGACATTTTTTTTCGCCCGCTTTTTTTGTAACCCCATCTACACGTCGAGTAGCCAGGGGTGGGTTGGCGTATTACCGCTAACTCTCTTTTCCTCTCCTACGTTTTTTCCTCTGAGTCTTCTTTCCTTAAACCCCCCCCCAAGTTTTATCCCACCCCCCTCCGCGTAAAGCTGCATTTGAAGATAGCCCAACCTCCCTCGCATTTCACTTCTCCCGTGCTTTCCCCCTCAAAGGCCCCCCACCATATCGACCGTTTTGCTTCTCTTCCTCGATCTACCGGTTGCCTCTTCCTAAGGCACAACCCCTCTCCAATACGCGGTGTTCGCCTGCTTCCTAATTAGAACCTAATACTCCCGTGCCTCTCCATTGTCGAGACTGTTTGGCTTTCTAACTACTCTCGCGGCTCCCAAAAACATTAATCTCAATTCTACAGTCTACTATGGCCCCCCCACGGCTCAGGATTCACACTCCTTTCCCCCAAATGCTGGATCCCTCCTCTCCCCTTATGTGACTGCCCCCGCATACCAGAGCCCCCGTTGCAACCCTCGGAATGACCAAAAAATTCCCCTTTTCCTTTCCGTCCCGGTTATGTGACTTCATATTCTCCCTCATTCTATTTAAACGGCCTGTTTACCCCCTCTGTTTCCCATTGTTGGAAAGTTTTTTTCCATCCCTTCCCCTTTAGTGTAAATTCACAAACCCCTCCTTGGGCACCAGTTCCTTATCAGAGTTTTCACTCGCTGTTCCTTTCAACGATAATGAACCCTCTTTTCAAGGTCGGGCCAGTGTCATCTCAATCAGTACGGCACCCCAGCTCCTCCCTTTTTGATTCGTTTGACCCCTTCTCCTTTGTTGTGTCCATAAGGGTCTTGCAATGTTGGCCTCTCTGGTGGTATTTTTCTCTTTTTCTCCAATACTTCCTCTAGTATTACGTGGCTTTCTTTTTTTTTTATACTGGTTTGGAGTCCTTCAACCTCGGACTTTTTCTTGCGATCGGACCTTATTTCTTCTTTTTGCAGAGGACGTTAAATAGAAGATCTTTGCACCTCCTATCACTCCCCTCTTCGCATGACAGTTTTCCGTTCCTATCTTCAGGTTGTTGAATTGCCTAACTTCATTCTTACTATGGGATCTCTTATCCCTTTCCAATTTTCTCGGCGATCCACTCCTCGTGTCTTTTCTTCCATTGCCTGTCTTCTCTCGATCTACTTTTCCCCTTTTTTGCCTTGCCTTAATCCCGCCCACGCTTCTTTTTTTGACTTCCCCTCCAACCTCCCGATACGTCGTTTTTTTGGGCTCAGCTCGACCGTGCGGCTACCCTCCTTCCAGCGCCGCACCGTCCAACTCCTTCCCTCCCCACTTCTAATCCTTGAGTTTGTTTGATCGCCTTTGGCCTGACATACTCATGACGGTCCTCCCCGGTCTCCCTCCCCCAACCATCATTACGCGCCCTTTTTCATCCTTCTAGACAGGTTTACACATCTTCATGCGCACCTGATAGAGCCTATCCTGCCCCCCTTCCAGTAGCGTCATTTTTCACGGTCACATGAATCCGACTTTTTTTTGCCCTCTTTGGAGAAGCTTCCTGATACCCACGCTAAGTCGGTACGGCCCCAAGCGTCCCTACACGTCGCTTTTTGTCCCCTTTTTCGCGGTTCTCATCAGGATGGTTTCTCTTCATTTAAGACCTTCCCCGCCCATGAACCTCTCCTACCTGCATGTTTGTTACGAATATCATGCCATGCCTGATGAGACTGAGTTTCTTTCAAGGTCCCGATATATCGCTTTGTTTCCCGACTTTGTACCATCTCAGCGGCCCCTCCACACCCCCACCAAAACAAAAACACTTTGGTTCTTTCCCCCCCCCCCTTGAGCGATCAGCCTCACTGTGCTCGCCGATTGTTGCTCTTCCACGCACGCGCCAATGTTATGCTCCCCTTAGGGTCGATGCTGTACCCCTGCGTACACCCCTCTCTTCGAGTAGGTTAGGACCTCCTGTCCACAGACGAATAGGCCACCACCATCCAGACCGTTCGTCCACTCTTCCGTCCTTGAGTGATTGAGGGGGAAGTATTTTCTTAATTACCCTCATCTAGCGAGATCATCTCTGATCTTTTGAAAATTCTTCTTTATTCCCAGGTTTTAAATACATTATTTATTCTCGGAATCTGCGGTTTTCTAATCTTTTCCCACAAACCGTGCTGTTCTGCCCTCGATCCGAGGTTTTACTGTTTTTGATCCTCTCCTTTTCCAGAGTCCCTCAACAAGGCTTTCCGGATCCTCCCCCCCCCAAGATTATTGCTTGTGATGTCCCGGGCGTTTGATTGCTACTCTGGAGGCGCGTCCCGTTTCTTACAAACGTCACTTCCGCCTTCCCTACCCCCCCAAGTAACGGCTGTGAGTCGTCCCCCCCCCCTTCCCTGCCTATTTCGGGATACAGTCAGGGACACCTTCCTCTTCTGAAGACGCAATGCCCAGGGCAATTTCTTGACTCCCTTTTTCCCTGAGTCACCTTTTTATAAAAATTTTTTCTCCTCCCCGAAGCCCTTATTTTTGCAACTAAACCCCTTCCCTTTTTTACTTCACAATTCCACCCTGTTCCCCTTGAATAATGACCTTGTTGTTCGAATCTTCTCCCCCTTAGCTATGTAAACTTTTCCGCTGCTACCGCGAACCGCCATCACCCTGCCCTCAGCCCCCCCCTTTCCCTTTCTGTAGCTACAGTCCTGCCAAAAGTCCTCCTTCCGTATCCGTTTTAAGTATTGATCTCACGTCCCCCAGTCCCTCTCAAGAGCGTACCCCTTGCAAGCCCTTTACCCTCCTTTGGGTTCCCTTTTTCCGCCATCGAGACAGAAACTTTTTCCTCTTCTTTTCCGCCCTGCCACCTACTCGGCACTCGCCGACTTTCAAAGTACTTTATGTTGCTCCCAACTTGAGCCCCTTTAGTCTCTTATTTTTTGTTGCATTTATCCCTTTTTTTTATTAGAGTGCTCTCCTCCTCCCCCCCCCCCTCTTTACTTTACAGAGTTCCCTTTTCATACTGTTCCCATTATGCTTTTTTCATTTGCATATTTCTACTATTGGAGAGAACGATTTCTTTTTCTTCGTTCTTGCCTTCCCCCCCCCGCAGTGCTCCCTCCTGTTTCCATCGATTTTGTTCACAAAATTACTTTGTATCATGGCTATTTGCCGTTGGACTCTTTCAGACTTTCTTCTTTGTTTTTCTCCTTAGCAATTTTTTGGTTCTTTCGGACTCCCCTCTCGTGTGTTCCCCTGTTCGTCGCCATTCGTTCCGCATGCTTTTCCATGTCAGCCAATGGACGTTTTGTCTACGGGTATGGCTGCCAAGTAAGGACTCCTCTTTCTCCCAACCGAGTTTTCTGTGTGGTTGTTCCAGTGGAGCTCACGGGATAGCTCTGTTTTTGATTGCAGACTTTTTTTTTTTTCCTTTTGCCTCTGGTTTCCTCCCCCCCCTTTCCCCTCGCAGGCTTTTGGCTACCAATGCTTTCCCCAAACTTCCCGTCCTCTTCGGAGCCCTGTGGATGCCCGAATGTTTTGGTGTTCCTGAAGCTCTCCCTTGTTCTCAGTCTATTCTCTGTCGTCCAACATCCTCCCCCCCAAATCCCCCCTTTTTTTGAAATCTGAAGATGCCTTTACAATCGCCAATAATCGCTTTACCTGCGGAATTTATCCCAGCAACCACAACAATCTCTTTGAAGTATCATGTCGACTCTTCTTTCCCCTCCGGTTAAAGCTATGAAGGCACCCCCCCAACCCCTTCCACGCCCGCAGCTTTGTTTTTTTTGTGACTTTTAAGAACCCTACCGTACCCCTCTCCCCCCTTGTGAGAAGTCCTCTCTGATGGGTGCATTCCCTCTCTTGCGCCCTGTGCCTTCGTTAAACTTGACGTTTTTCGTCCCTGGCCAATTGGCGAGTCACGAACAATCTCGTTTCCTTAGCTCTCTCTCTTCCATCGCCGACGGCAGTTTTTTTTCTTCTTAAGGAGGAACCAGTCATCTCTGCTCCCAAGGGAAGATTGCTCTTTTTTTTTCCCTCCGCTAGTCTGTAGAAATCTTATATGCAAAACCTTAGGTCCCACCAAGTATTTTCATCTTGGGACCCCCTTTGTTCCTCCTTTTCCTGGCGTAAATAAATGTCCAATCCTTCCTCCGCGGTTTCTCACCGTTTTTAACAATTACCTTTTTGCTCACCAATGCTGTGCATAATCTTTTCCTGTGGTCCCAATCGTCCCTTTTCCCCTGGTCAAAGTCTTTCCGTAAGGGATTGCTTTCTTTCCCAACCTTCCTTTTTAAGGCTTGCGACATTTGTCATCTCTTGGTTGCTTGACTGGGTACGGTTGTCTCAATCCCCCTATATTGGACTGGTTTTTATGCAAACTGGGCGTTGTCTGATACTTTGCTGGCTTTCTATGGGGGCCTTGTTTATGACCTTCTTATTCTTTCGCGACAAACTTTTATCGCGCTCTCTTTCGAGCTGCTCAAAGCACTGTCGTCACCGTGACCCGATAGGTTTTCTCGACGGTTGGGGACCACCCGTTTTTTTCCAGTGCGTTAGATATTTTTTCCTCCAATTTTTATCCCTCGAAAATTTGGTCTACTCCATCTGTTTTATTTGCTTTGTCTTCTCCCTTTTTCCTCCCAATTGTATTCCTCGATGTGTGGTGGGCGTACACGCTCGTTCGTCTGGGGCTACCTATGTGACAGTTCCTTTTCTTTGGTAACTCAATCGCCGCCGCCCCTTTCTCCCCCCCCCCCTCCAAACATTCCCTCTCTCTGTGTTTGCTTAGCCGTGGCCGCCTCGTGCCCTCTTTTTTCCTTCCCTCCCCTTAGGGTCTTCCCAAAAAATCCCGCTTCTATTATCGCGGGCATTCCCGGCTTCTTTTTGGTTTTTTTTTTGATCGGGCCAGCAAAAGGCAGATTCGCTCTGTCCAAGATGCGTTCATTTCAATGGTTCACCATCCGATTTTCGGCAGCGGATTGCTTCCGACCCTCCGCGCTTTCTAACGGAAATATTAGCGGCAACATAATCTTCACGGCCGGACTTTTCGCAACGTGGGTTTCGTCCTGGATTTTCCCCTTTTCCCTGCTTTGTCAACACAGCATCATGCGTCGACTCGCCGAGATGTGTGTCCGCATACCTTCCATGCAGGCTCGCCCCCTTTCATGGATCATAACCCGCATCCCTAACCTCTCTATACAGGTCCCGGTTTGCGTCTTTCTTCTCCTTTTGGGTCTGATCCTTTTCTTTTTTCCTCCTCCTTTGTTGTGAGGCCTTGCAGGTTCTTATGCGCGGGTGCTATGCCTACCTTCCCCCCCGCAATTTATTGGTTCCGGATGCTGATGAGTTTTTTTAACTTCGTTCCTTCATTCTCAATAAGTCGTCTCCCCTTCTCGTGCGTCTGATCAAGGCCCACATCCGCGGCGAAACCGCTTTCCACCCCTTTTCGGCGAAGGTTCCCTTTCCTCTGGTTTCCACAGGTTGATTAGCGTTAACCCTCGATCTCGCGCGTCATCCCCCTCTGCCACCACTTCGGCTCTCCCTGTGTGGAAGGTTACTTCTCTGACTGTCCTCCTTTCTAAAGGAGCCCCCCCCTAAACATTCGGCGGTTGTCCCCTGCCTGATGAATGCCACCATTTATGCGCCTTTATTTTTGAGCCCGCGGTTTCTTCGGTCTAGAAAGAGCCACGGCCATTCAGCACCAACCCATCACGATTGCTCTTTTTTTTTGTTTTTTGCGTTGGATTGTCTCCGTTTCTCTTTTTCGTGAAGTCAAAATCACTTTTCCAGCGGTCTCCCCAACTTCTGCTTTGCTTTTGTCCCGCCAACACGATAGCCTACACAATGGCGGGATTAACGGACCCCTTGGCATCTCTCTTTTTCGGAAAAATTCCAGTGGACATGACACAGCCCTCCCCCCAATGGCCTTCGCTCTTCACCTTTGTCCCAAATTGGAATCTCGCCCCCTCTCTTTCCCTCCTTCCGGAGTTGGTCAAACCCCAACCCTTTACCATTCTCAAAACGGTGCCCATGCTCAGAAGTGAGTCGCCGCACGAGATATAGCCGAGTCCCCCCGTTTGCCCTGCAGCGTGGGGTTGGGGGGACACTATCTAAGGCCCAACCTTTTAATCCAGTCCCCTTTATGCTCGCCTGCCGACGCAAAATCAAGCGCTGCACACTATCGACCTTCCAAAGTACAGTAAATTGCAACCCTTCGCCAAGTGAGCCCTATACCCCCCAATCCCCCCCCCCGTTGGTGCCAGACCGTCGAAACTTGGCCATGTTCTGACATGGCTCCAAACTTCCTCCGATTAGGCATCGCCTATAACACCTGCGCTCCTTTAATTGTCCAACCACTTCTGCTCCCCCTCCCGTGATGTTTGAATTTCTCCCCGGCCTCTCGATTGCGACCATTATCTTCCCTTTTCACAGTTTACTGGAAATACTTGGTTTCACACCTTGCTTTTCCCCAATATTTCCTATTTGTTCTAGGCCCCTCTTTTGCGGACCTTCCCACCGATTTTTCTCAGCGATGACTGTTGATTTCTTCCAATGATGCTACTACATTTTTTTATGAATTTCTGACGCCCTGAGGCGATCGGTGAGGGTGTGCGGAGCTCCGTTTTCTTCCTTGACTTCCCCCCCCTCTTTCGATGCCGCCCATTTTTCGTCGACGCTGACTGCTCTCGCCATCAGGCGCAACTCTCATATGAAACCGGGGTATTTCGATGGCTGTAAAGTCAGCGCCTTCATCTTTTCCTGGTCGGGACTGGGTGGGTTGTGCCCTTCCCGTTCTTCCACCGGAATTTAGCTCGCTGGGACGATCGGTTATGCTCACTTTTCTCTTGGTCGTCCCCCTGCTGGTAAGCGATGATTGGCGGATGGCGGACCCATGCATCCTAAGGAAGTTTTGCCCAACCAAACACCACCCCCCACCCCAAACCCCCCCCCAACCCCCCCCCCCACCCCCCCCACCCCCCCAACCACCCACCCCCACCCCCCCCCACCCACCCCCCCCCCCCCCCCCCACCCCCCCCCCCCCCCCACCCCCCCCCCCCAACCCCCCCAAACCCCCCCCCCCCCCCCCCCCCCCCCACCCCCCCCCCCCCCCCCCCCCCCCCCCCCCCCCCCCTCCCCCCCCATGTGTGATTTTTTTTTTTTTGTGTTCACGAGAATCTCGCTCTTTTTTCCTCCTCAGTTCTATTCTGTACTCGCCCCCCCCCCCCCATAGCCAACTTCCCCGCTTCCCTCCGAAATTTCGACGTGAATTTGACGATTCCTTTTTCTCCAATCCCCTCAGCCCCCGCATTTCCCGGCGACTTAGTACCAGCAAATTCCCACTCTCTCCGCCTCCTTCACAGGACCCATTTCTTTAGGACCCACACACCCCCGCCCCGCCAGCTTGTTCGCCAGCTGTCGTCTTAACAGCACATACCTATCCTCAGGCCGCGACATGGCTTCCCGTTTCTGGTTTCTTCCATGCCGACGAACGAATTCGTCATTGGACCGTTCTCTGATTGTTCACAACCCTTGTTTGCGCAGCTCCACAATCCCTCGCCGATCGCTCACCTTTTGCTTCCAAATATCTCATGAAGGGACAGTCCTTTTTTACAGCAATCGTTTGGACAGTCATCTATGACCTCCCCTCGGTTCCGAATTCTGTTTCTCCCCTTTTCCCCCCTCTCTCCGCAATATTATGCAAAACGTATAAGTTTTTTCCCGTTTTCCTTCCCTCCTGGTCACAATGGGTTTGTAAGGTTGCTATGGCGCTCTCCTCTAACATGCCCTTGGGATAAAATTCCCAAATTTTTTGGAAATCCATTTGGTTCTCATAAGCTTTTTATTCCAGCGCTGCTCTCGTACTTTCTTTAGTAATAGTATTTAGCATGTTCTTTGTTGTGTAGCCAGG
>Ga0179591_1344411_pt1 | contig 22809 bp, 29 predicted proteins | sample CZOMad2_1_08_16f_FD_182891 | JGI IMG/M metagenome (GOLD analysis project Ga0179591, IMG submission 182891) | Vadose zone soil fungal communities from Angelo Coast Range Reserve, California, USA - CZOMad2_1_08_16fungal (PacBio error correction) | ecosystem: Environmental > Terrestrial > Soil >... | reverse complement strand
TCAAGCGGCCCGCGACTTCGGCTCTGTTCTCACCCCGTAACGGAAGTCGAGTTTTTCCGGGATCTCTTTCTTTCCCTCCGAGGTTCCATAGGCCGCCGTGATTTCCTGTTGCCGCGTGCTGCGCTTCACCTCTCAGTTGATGGTATTCTCGCCTTCTCGCCCAGGACGACGGCCGTATTTTCTGCCGCTCTTTAAGCAGCTTTTGAACCTCCAGGGGACGCGGTAGTTTTCTTAGTGTGTACTAGGTTCGATCGGGGCAGTGAGTCATTGTATTTTTGCGATTCCATTCGTGACTTGTTTGCTCGGCGAAGAAACGGGCGGACCATAACCCTGTGCCGTTCTCCGTACCTGAATTCTTGAATCCCAGCCCCTCCTGTCCGAATTCTCTAACTTATGAGGTTTAGGGTTGCGAGTTTGGTTCTCTCAGTGGAAGATCCGGTCAGGGGGACTTGAGGGTCCCCCCCCCACCCTTTTTATCCACATCACAACTGCACAGTCTTCCCCAACCGAACTTTCCCAGCACTGATTTCATAACGGTAAAACACTTTCAACCCCCCATCCTCACTCAAGAGACCAGAAGCTGCAAGAAGGGCGCTCCCACAACAAACTGGTACGATACAATATCAACCCCCCCTTTTTGTCCTTTGTCCCCCGCAGAAGATAAACCCTACAAAACACAGACGGGTATCCATTGATCATCCCAGCCACTTTATAAGAAATCGCGCGAAATCTACTCCGCGTCCCCGTCTTTCGGCCCCCCCCCCCCGAGATAGAATCCTGCATCCTCACTGCAACATTGACAATCTTATTGTCCCACCGCCCGCGAGAGGAAACCGCGAGTCCCCCCTGCATCACCCCCCTCCCTTGCCCGCTCCCTCCGGAGGCGCACAGCATCTTGTCGCCTCTGATTTCCGGCCCCATCGTCGCTATGTAACCCAAACCCGATCGTGATCTTCTCCGCATTCCCCCACCGCCCCCCCCCTCTTTCAAACACCCAACGCAACTCCTGTCGAAGCCAACGACTTCCGTCAGAGACGGCTCCCCCTACGTGAACTCTAAAATGCTGAATTGCTGGGATCCTCCCCCCTTGAGTACGTGGATAGCGCTTTCGCTAGTGCCGGCGATTGGCGTCCCCCAACCTGACAGGATAGCGTCGACCTCCTCTACGTACATCCCCCCCCCAGTAGCGCTTTCCCAAACTCGCCCGACCTACCTCACTACACCAGAAGCATCTGTGCATTCCATAAAACGGTTTCCTTCTCTTTTCTCCTTGTTGTTTTACGAGACCTTTTTTATATTGACTCTGCATCTGGCTCCCGGTGATCGTCGCGTCTAGTGATTAAATCGTCCCTTGGTTTCTCTTCTTTTTTAACTTGGCACGAGTCTGTTACCGCGAGGTGTGGCCGTTGACCCCCCCTTTCCGCACTCTCGATCGCGATACTGAAACGCACTCTTGTAAATCCCCCTTTCCCCACAGAATGGGATTAACATCGAACCTTTTTATGGTCCTTCGTTTTTCTTCGTACTTCTTTGTAAGAGGACCTTTTCCTTTTTTAGTTTTGTATGTCTCGGATCGCGAGCAGTTGGTGGGTGGACAGCTGAGGAATCGGTTCTCCCGGCCACGTTGGGGAAGAAGGAGGGCATTGGTCTTTAGTCAGAGGTGGTATCCGGTGGCGTCCTTTTTTTGTTTTTTCCCTCCCTCCTCAGTCCCTATTTTTTGATTCTGGAGTTTCAGCGGGATATGCTTTCTGGAGAGCGGTCGTGGTGATTTAGAATGCGACATATCAGGATGGGCTTTTCCGTAGAGCTTAGTTCCCCCTTGGCTTGAGGGGATGCGGCTCCCTTTGGTTGAGGGGACCTCGTGATAGGCGGGTGACACCGGCAGTCCCCCTTCTCTTGCTGTTCCTATTTTTCGGACGGGGGTTGGGTTCATGGGACCGGACTGTGTGCCTCGGATTCGGATGAGCTTTTTGTTATGGACTTTTGGTTTTTCGGCCCTAGCGATGATGTTGAAGTCTGTGTTTGTTCCTCCCCTGTTGGGAGTTTTTCTTGTGTTTGTGCACCCCCCCCCGGGGCGGACCCCCCCCCTCCGCTCTGTTTCTGATTTCTAAATTGATGCCAAGCCATTCGGGTCCCAAACCGGCTCCATCGTCACCTGCGATTACGACTTCTACCGCTGTTCTTTTTCTTTTTGAGTGCTCCTTATCCCGGATCACGCTTCAATCTCAACTTTGTCGTCGCTCGCATTCCCCTATGTTCCCTTTCCCCCAATCATCCTCGCCTGAGCGGGATCCCCGTATATACTCCCGGCGAGCCTTTTTCCCTTCTGTCACTTTTCTACCCGCAAGCTGAAGCTGGCCTCTGCGTCGTCTCCCCTGGCCATTTGAAAAAGTGGGTCCCCCTTAAGATTTTTTTGAGCGAAGCCGCGGGCCCCTCATCCCCCTTTCTGGGATCCCGACACCGTCTGTCAAGTGACTGCATGCGCCTCCTCACCCTTCCGGCCGCACTAGCCTTCCTACCGTGCTTTGACATTTAGATCTTTCCGCCTTTTACACATACGACCCGGTGCAGTGGCGCATAAACCGTCGCCCCCCCTCATTTTCCCCTCCCCCCCCCCAAGAGCTAAGTCAGGCGCCCTTGATGTGGACTCAAACTTCCCCTCCCGCTCCAGAGCCGCCCCCTCCACCTCCCCTTTCTAAAACTGCGACCACGGGTAGGGTAATTTGACAGGGGTTCATGTCAGCGATTCCAAGCCAGTAGGGACTTCCGATTCGTGCTCTCAATACGGTCGCTTTTGGATCATAAATTATAGTTGGGATCCGGCGATCCGATGAGGTTGGAATGCGGAAAGTTCATAGCGTACCCTTTTGTCTTCCTTTAGGCTCTCCAACAACACTCCTAAGCCCCCCGTTCGCATCCCGAAGGTGCAGAGCGACACTGGACACTCCTGCTCTTTTCGTTCTCCCAGCTTTGAATATCCGAAAGACTTCTTATCCTTGCCACCCGATAGATCGCGTCCATGACATAGGAGTCGGTGGAGTCTTTTTCAGGGAGGTTTGATCCTTGGTAATTCTCTGGAAATGTCGAGCGCCCATCTATATCTTTCCTCCTAATCTTTTTGTTTTCTCCTCGTCCTTTATTTTTTTTTCTTTCCCCCGAGGCGATGAACCCTTCGTCCTCATCGCAAGTTTTCTCCGTTTCCGCTTTCTGAAGGAGATGTATCTCGGGTTGGTACTTTCCCGCCGAGGTCCTTTTTCAGATGTCGAAACGGGTACACTGGCCCTTCGGCAGTTTGCACTAGAAGCTCCTCCTTCGCAGCCGCTCTCGAGGATATCTGCTCTCTTGTTTTCTTCTGACTCTTGTTTAGATATACGCTTTCACCAGCTCTTGAGCCGTCCCCTCCCGCATCGCTTAATGACAATCCCCCCTTAGACTTTTCCTTAGCCTTCTCTTTTATCGTTTCCACCCCCCCTTTGAGCTGACCAAGGTATTCAGGCACACTTTGCCCCAAGGACGGAATCCCGGACTGGTCGTAAGCGCCCGGGAGTGCATTTGCTGTTAAACTTTTTCTATAAGTGTGAGGCTCTTTTTTGGTGCACGTTGTCTTCCCCCCCTTCGGACCCCCCAGGAAAAGGTGTTTTTTTAACGCTTCTACATTTCTTTTTCTGTTTTCTGAACTGCTCCCGGTTATCGCACTTTTTTCCCCTCGGTCACCCGGTCGATTTGCACGGAGGCATTCCCAGGTCCCCTTTCTTTGCTTCCGGCATCACCTTATTCAGCCGAGTTTCGGGACTGAGCCCCCGGCCTTTCATATTCAAGGAAGGTCCCGGGACCCTGTCTTGGCCTCCGGATGCAGCTTAACCGTTTCTGTCTTACATTGTTAGAGCAAGGACTGGAAGGACGCCTGTTTAACGGCGCGCAGTGAACCTGACAGGGACGCTTTTTTCAGCCGCCGTGTACTCGTTTTTCTTATTTCCGCTCCAGAGGTGAAGGCGATATTCTTGAGCGAGCCATCGAGGATCATCGTCCTTACGGGTCTTAATCTTCTTATAGGTGCGCCAGTTTCTTCCATCTTGAAGCTCCAAGGACCATTAGGTAATGCCGTCGAATCCAGTTGTCCTGTCATCTTTTGGCTTCCTGCGACGGATTGGACCCCTTGCGAAGCGCGTTTCCTTGGGCCCCCCTTTCCCGGGTCCCCCCCAACTGGAAAGAAACTCGCCCCTGCCACCGTTGCACGCTTCCCAACGCCCTCACCCAAGCACGGTACCTTCCGGAAACCCCTTTTTCCCTCCACCGCTTCCCTCCCCCCGTAGCAACGTCCGGCATCCCCGACCTAGAAGGCGCCTTCCCAACCCAACCCTTGACTCTAAGCAAAGCGGCAGCGTCCCTCCGGTTGAACCATGCCCGGCCGATCCCCGAGGGTCCACAACCTCCATGCTCCAAATTCGCAGGATTCTCCGCTTCCAGAATCCTCCGCTCCACTTACGGATACCATTGCAGCGCCTCTCACGAGATACAGCAGGCAGGATCACGGTTTTCCCCCTACATTCATATGTACATTTCCCCCTCCAAGCTTAAACATTGATTCACTCGCAAACGCACACAGGCCTGCCCGAAGAATGCGACTGGGCCAACACCTCTTTTGTTCTCAGTCCCCCAATCTCCTGACACATCGCAGGCAGTCCACACCCACGTTTTCTCTCTCAAGCAGCAGGTCACGCCCCCTCCGTTTTCTCTTCTTCAACTTTCCAGTGGACCAAACAAGACACCCTTCAGCTCTTTTGATGCCTCCCATGCTCCCTTTGCTTGGATGTTCGATTCTTACCCTTCGTGTCTTTCTCGGCGCTTCCTGTCTCGTTGTTGTGCTCGTACCACCCTTCAGGGATATCCTGCCGACCGATGAAGCTCCGGAATTCCCGTTCTTCGTGAAACCAATTAGAAGGATGACTACCGCCACGCCCCCCTCTTCGTGCATCTTTACAGATAAACAGATTCCTCTCTTTCCCCCTTCTTTCCTTTTTTTGATTCGAAGCACTCTTGCGGGCTTTCAGATTTATTCGTTTCGTTCGTGGACAGGAAGTTGACTCATATGTCGTCGGATGTCCCGACCCTTCAGCTTTATTGTTATTTCCTGCCTCGGTGGGTGACCCCCCCCTCTCCCCGCTCCTCTTGAATGCGCGCTTTCCGGCACGCTTCTGTTGTGCTTCAAATCACCGCAAGTTTCTTTTTTCACTTCGACTGCCTCTTGAGTGGGAGCGCCGCGTTGACAGGTTTTGTACTCGAATTTTTCCTTTTGTGTTTTCCATGAGGATTTAGACTAAGGTTGGTGTGTCAGAATTCTTTTAGGGATCTTTTTGATGATTCATCCCCCGATGCTGGGCCGTCGGGAATTCTTGACGGGAGACGGTGAGGTTCTTTCGAATCTGGTTCCCGTCGGTTGCTTAATTTTTGAATTGAGGAGGACATGCGCCGATGCTTTTTAGATGGTTCTGAGAATCCTATCTTGTCTGCTGGAGATTTACATGCAGCCTTTCAGTCTAAGTGGATGATAAATGCTCTTTCTTCGGCCTCACTGTGGTATTTTACTTTCTCGGGAAGGAGCATCTTCTTCCGAGGTTCGATATTGAGTCTGCCAGTTTGTGGGTGGGTGTTTTTCGTGAGTTTGGATCCGGCCGTGTTGTCATAAGCGGTTTAATTTCTTCTAGGAATCTTTTGGTCCTGAAGTCTCTTTTGGTTATTTTCCCTGGCGGCTCGGTGAGGATGATGTTTGCTGCCAATGGGGCGGACTCGCGACCAAAATGCCAGGCAATTCTCCAGGCAAGCCTACCCACCATCCCTCTAACTGAGCTTCGGTCTTCCCCCAAGATCCCGCAATTCCTCGTCCCACACGTTAAAAGACTTAAATTTCCGTTCGTTTCTGCCCAGCCTTTGGAGAGAATCCGTAAGAGATCATCGCATTCACATCTTTTCGTACAGAGCCACCCAAAGCATGCTCCCGAAAGAGTTTTTCCCTCCCATATGCTTTGCGCTCTTTCACATCTATTTTCCGTTCACTGATTCGACCAATCACCTTATGAAGACGGCAATAACCAATGACCTTTTCCTCCCGCGGAAATAGGCGGTGGAAGATTATTGGGCCTTTTTCCAGAGACCCTCAGGTTCCTTGATCCCCAGCACGGCCTCGATTTTGTAAAGTCATTGAAGTTATTAGATATTGACACCCCTCCTTGAATACGACCTTCTTTTCCCTTGGTTCAAAATGAGCGGGCAGGATTACCCGGGGGGCGGACCTTAGAAAGTCAGAGGAGACAGTTACCTCCGCACGTAAAGACAGATCAAGCACAACCTCCACTTGCTACAAGGTGTCGCCGTGTAATCGACCCCCCCCTTCCTTACCAGCTCTGAGACACCTAGGAACGAGAATAGCGTTTCCAGGAATCACCTTGTCGGCGGCGCAGTGTGCCCGGCTCCTTCTCGTTTATTCCTGGGGGGCTCAGTCGAAGACGCTGCGGTTGTCGGCTCAGCTCTAATGCGGCCGATATCTCCGGGACCCTCCGGGCGATCCAAAAACAACCTCTTGCTCCCCCTTTCTTTTATCGGAAGGCTCAGCTGCTCCCTCCAGACGGTTTTCCAATCCCTTGGAGTTGACTGGAAGTCCCCTTGAATTCATGTTCCGTATAGCTTGTCTTCAAACACCCCCTGCCTGGAGGGGAGGTCTCTTTCCGTGAGTGCATGTCGGCGATGGTCTTTGCCTCGCTGTCCTGCTCTTCCCCCCCTTTTTCCTCCTCTTTCTCGCGAGTGTGATAGAAATTTCCCAGCGAGTCTGGACCGAGCAGCAACCTCCTCCGCGTCATCACACGCTCCTTGAGGCGCCTTGGTTTGGCACCCCTCCTCCTAGGTACTATATTTAAGGACGGGCGTCAAAGTTCTCCCGGCTGCGCTCCTGTCTGTTTCTAGACTGCGCCTTCAGAGAAGGCTCCCTATGTCTCCCCGCCACCAAGATGATCGCACCGCGTCTCATGTGATACGCTTTCTGCTCCGGGCAGTCCAGCCTCGCTTTCTCTGAAAATTCCCAACTAACCGATTTTCCTCTTTTTTCATGATTTCCCACCCTGAGACCGAGACCGGGGGATTTGCATCTTTCGGCTTCGGCTGACCTTCCCTTCCCGCTTGCTGGATCAGAGTATGGACGGAAAAATTTCCCTGCTCTTTTTCGAACGTTTTATCTCAAGTGGGGTCCGGTGGAGCTTTTTCACCGGGGAGGCCTCGACAACAAGGCCACTTGACGGTTCCTCCTTTTTCTGAGTGTATGAACGGGAGAGCGTTTAGTAGCATCCGCCTTTCCCCCTATTTTTTTTAAAGGAGGCAGATCCGTCCCTGCCATTTTAAGGTTCCGGAACCCTAGTGCTGCCTGCGGCGGGGCTCATTCAAGAGGCCGCCTCGCTGGAATCGGGACGGGATTCCTCCTTTCGGTTGAATCGTACCCTTCGTTACGGTTCTTAGCCTCGTGTCATAGGGGCCTCTACTCAGTGTACGCCGTCTTGCACTCTAGCTCTTCTCCTTATGTTTTCTTTCCTATGGCGTGACAGCTTCGGACTTGGGATAGTTGCGAGGGACCCCTCCATCGGTTCATTTCGAGGATTGATATCTTGTGATTGATCCCTCTCAGACTTCTAGAAGCGCTGTGCGGATATGAAGGATTGACTAGAATTTCTTTTTTTTTTATTGAATCTCCCTGCAAATCTGTACGACTTCTAAGGACCTTCTCGGAGCGGGTTAGGCTGCATGGGATTGCATCCGTGCGAAGCTTGAATTTTTCTAGCTTTTGGTACCCCCCCCCTTGTGGCCGGTAAAAATCTTGTTCGACCGCCCTCAAAAAAAAGGCCCTTTCCAGCCCTTGAATCCGACAATCCTAACAGTCCTCTCCCAATACGAGCACCACGCGTGCCCCCTTTCCCGCGCCTTTTCCCCCCCCCCCCACCATGGGTAAGACTCGCGACCGTTCGGCAGCCGACCCCCCTTTTTTGTCCCTACGCAGATCAACCCCCCACGAGGCCTCACCTTCCCTTTCCTTGCAGGACGCAAAGTTCTCTCCTATCCCCCGGCCCATCCTTTTCTTTCATGAGCAGCTCGTCATTCCCGCCCTCTTTTTCCCCCCTAGCCCTTCCGAACCAAACGTTTGTACCCTCGCCGAAAACATCGGATTACGCCGCCAACAGGATACAACCCCTCAGTTTTTGCCAGTCCCCTCTTCCCCGCATTCCCCTGAAAATCAGATTGTCGTCCAAGCAACGAATAGCCATTCTGTAACAACCCGTTTAGCTTTTTCCCTGTGCACATGTCCCGCAAGGCCCCGCCGCTGAAAGAGTTACTACACCCCCCCTACCCTACTGTAGACAGAGAACAAAGCGCAAGTATTAGCGAATAAGAGAAGTGACCCCTACCGACCGAGCTTGAGTCCTCAGAACCCTAAGAGTGCTTACTGTGCGAGAAGAAGTCGTAGCTGTTCGTGCCAGTTTTCACCAAACGCAGCTGTTAAAGGCCGAATTTTGATCAGAACACCCTCCCGTCCCCATACAAATTCGCGCGACGCACCCGTAGAAAGAATCCCCCCATCGCCTCGACCAAAGGATCTCTCTTTTCCTTGTTGTTTTCTCGCGATCCGTTATCTGGCTTGAACGATGGATTCCGTTTCCGAGGTTCTTTTTTCAGCGGCGATGTTGTTGGAATCTCCGGGTTTCTCTCCGGACCAATAGGCCCCCAACCATCGTTCGATCGCATGCGAAGTGGGTACGACACTTCTCCACATTTACTTGATCTTTTCTCAGCCCGACCACGCCCCAAGTTTTGGCTGTTCTCGTACCCAAGAAATTTTCATGTGAACTTCCCTTCGTTTTCCTTCATCTTTAGGGTGTCCGTCCTACTGCAGTTGTTTCTGACCTTCAGCTTGGTTTGCGTGTGTCCTCCGTGCCGGTCCATCGAAGACGTCCTTTTTGTCGGGTTACAATCCCCTCTGTTGATCTGGTTTCGTCAGCGGAGACCCGTGGATGGGTTCGCCTTTCCATCCTCAGGCTTGGTGAAGCAGGTGCGGCTATTGCGTAGCTGTTGTGGGACAAGCTCTTTGCGTTCTGGGAGGATGTCTTAGATTTTTCTGCTTGTGCCGTCGAATTCGCTATCTTTTTTTGGTGATTCAGGCGCGTGCTGAGAAAGTGGACGGCGCTCAAGGGTTCTCCTGTTTTGGGTGAAATAGGTTTCGGACGAGTTTCTCGAAACCCTCCTTTGCTGAAGAGGGGCTGATTACCATGAGTCGTCTATTTCCGGGTTGCTGTCCTGATGGGGCAGGTGGGGGTAAGCCCGTGCGTCTCTATGTTGATTTGGTCTGTTATTTTTGGATTTGAGTTCAAGGCCCGCTTTGACTTGGTTCGTTGGCTGTCCTTTTTCTATGCTTACACTTGGGGGGCGTCCCGGTGTTCGGGTCCCACCTTTCCCCCCTTTTCTGCCCCCTCCCCCCTTCCCTCCCCCCCCGCATCCCTCCAGATTAGTTTCTTTCCTTAGTTACGCTGGGCTAACACTGGAGTTAGGCACCCAACGTATCACTTTCCCTCCGCCCGTTCGTTTCCCCGTGAGCAGGTAATCCTCGGATCGCTCGGCAACTTAAATCCTCCTCCATGAACTTCCCCTGCATCTTGCCCCCCCCCTCAATCCCGGCGAGATGCGCCAGAGACTTAATTTTGCCCGAATCGAAATCAAGCAATCAGGCGGAATATCTGTTAGAGAACCGGCCCCTTGAACTCTCTCCGGGCCCCCCCACCTGCATCTTGGAAGATCAAGCCACGCGGAAAAACCGCTATAACTCCCGCCGAGTATTTGTATTGTACCCGCGAGGTTTAATGACTTCGGCCCCCCCCTCTTACCTTACAGGTGCATGTTTTGCCTGGCCATCTATTGCCGCCTTTAAGACGAGTACGTCACCCCTTTCTTGATTTTAAACATTGCGCAGCTTCCTGACCCCATCGTAAGCCCTTTTTCACTGAGTGTCGCCGGAATCCCGCCCTCCCCTTCTCTTCCCCTGTTTCCACGCATTCTCTCAAGTTCCGTCAAATGCTCCGCGCAGCCATCTTTCATTTACGTCTTGCTCAGTCCTAGAGTGCGAGCCCTTCCTTTTTTTCCTGGGCATCAGGCTCCTCAGGTGCTAAGGTTGGGGATTTCAAGCCTTGATTTTTTTAGATCTAGCGAATCTCGGCTATCCCAGACACACGCTCGCACACTGTCCACACTGCTTCTCTTTTCGTTCTCTGCGAAGGGCCTTTCCCCCCCTCAGACCAGACCCGGCCCTTACCCTCCGGCACTTACTTCCTCCCCCCCCAACACCTTCCTTTCCTGACCGCTCCCTCCCAACCCCACCTCCCTCACCTCCTTCCTCCCCCCATCCTTGCTCCAAAGGATACTCCCCCCCCCTCCTCCCTCTACCGTCCCTCTTTTACTCATTGCCCTTCCCCCACGGCTCCCACCCTCTCCTTCCCCTTCCCTCCTCAGCCTAGACCTCCTCTTTCTCCCCGCTGTTTCCTTACACTCCACCCCTGCCCCTCTCCTCCTCACCCTAACTCCCTCCACCCTAACACCCCCCCACTCCCCTCCCGCCCCCTTCCACTCCCCACCCCACCTTCGCCCCCACCCGCCACCTTCTCCCACCAATCCCCAACCCACATACTCTCCCCCACCCCCCCCCATTCACCATCACCTCATCTTCACCCCCACCCACCCCCTCCTCTGCCCCCTACTACCACCACTCACCGCCCCCCACCCCTCAGGCTCCTCCCACCTCCCACCCCAATCACCACCCCCTCCACCACCCCTTCTCCCCCCCCCCCTTCTCTCACCGTCCTTCCCCCCTCTTCCAGCCACACACTACGCCTCCCCTCTCACACTGACTCCCTCTCCCTTCACAACACCCCACCTCTTCCCCCCCCCCCCACCCTTCCCCAACACCTTAACCCCTCGTACTCCCACCTCCCCTTCCACTCTCCCCTCCCGTACCCCCTACCCTCCTTCCCCAACCGCCTTCTCACCTTTCTTTCCCGCTCTCCCCCCCCACCTCCTCTCCACCCCCCCTCCCCCCCCATCCTCTCCCATACGCCCCCTTCTCTCCCTTCCACTACTCATTCATCCCCTCCTCCCCGTCCCTTACTCTAACCCCGTCACCCACTCTCCCGCTATCTCCCCTTCTATTCACACCACACTCTACTTTTCCTACCCACACTCAGGTGTCCCTCCCTCTCCATCACCCCGCCCCTCTCCCCCCCCATCCCTTCCAACACTTCCCACCCCTCCTACCCTCCCCCTCCCGCTTCCCCTTCGCCCTCACCCTCCGTCCACCCCAGCTCATTTCCTTATCTCCCCCTTCTACTCACCTTCCCTTGACCCTCCCCCCCCCCCGTCGAATTCACCACCCCAGCCCCTCCCCTCCTTCCCCTTCTCTACCCCCACCCACCGCTCCTCCCCCTATCCCCCCACCTTTCCAACCTTCTATTTTTCATCCCTCTCCCCCCTTTCTCCTCCCAATCTCCCCCACCCACCCTTACCGAACTTCCTCCCCACCCCATCCTCTCCTCTCCCATCTTAATTCTCGCCCTTCATAAGGTAGAATTGTCCATTACATGTCCCTATTCATGAATATCCTGACCGCGCTGTAGGCTCCTTTCATCCCAAACCCTCGCTCAGTAGAGGTTTCCCCCCCAGGAAGTGCTTGTTCTGCGCTCCATTTGGAAATGTACGCCCCCTCTCTTCTATTTTCCCTCTCAGTTGTTTTTGTTTTCCATTGCCAGTTTAAACAGCGAGGCTCTCCCCCCTGCCGACTTTTAGCGCTTCCTCCCCTGATACGTTTCCTTTTTCTATCTTTGTGGGAAGGCTTTTTACTTTCAGATTTTTCCTCATTTTTTCGAGCCAGGTTCAAAACTGGCCAACTTTAGACTCGATTTCCTTTGATGAGCTTTCTTCGTTTTAGGATCTTTTTCCCTTCTAAGCTTTGGGTTTCCCTTGAAGACGCCTGGGTTTTCCCTTTTATCCGGCGAGCTCTTTATCCGGGCTCATTCCGCCCGCCACGCTTTCGCTAACTAATCCCCATCTCGCTTGCTTATGTTCCCCATCTGACGCCTTCTCCCAGGGACTGGCGCTCGGAAGACGCGATTTTTTATTGCTTTGCTTCTTCGCTTCATGGACGGAACTTGTGACCTTGGAGAGTTTTTGGGTGGGTTCCTTCTTTTAAACCTTTTTTTCTCTCATTGCGGTCTCTCGTGCGCTGGGTCCTTTTCGACTGACACAAGGGCCCCCCCTTGGAAAACGCGCGCTTACGGTCTGAGTGCGGGGGCTTCCGGCCGGCGCTTCCTCGAGCCTCCCGCCCTTTCATTTCAAATTTTCACCTCGATTGCGTTCCTTTTCCCGGTCCGTCAGCGAGGAAGGGATGACTTGGAGGGCTCCCGTCAAGACGCTGATGGAGTGTTTTTTTTGGCTGCTCCGCCTTTTGGCAGCCCTGCTGAGCTTCACCTTGCTCTTGGTCGGATTTTTTAGGCCTTTGCGCAAGTATCCGTCCTGTTGCCTTCCTTTTTCGAGCGTTCCAAAGCTCTAAAATGACAGGTTCCTGGCTAGGTTTTGTTTGGGCCTGGGTGTCTCCTCTCAGGCGATCTTATTCTTGCCGAGCCGACATCGCCCATTTCTTCAGCGCCTTAACTGAAGCTTTTTTTATCGTTTCCGTCATCTTTTTTTGCCGCCTCACAGGAGAGGTCCCTGCAATCGCAGTAGGTTTCTCTTTCTCTCAGGTTTCAAGTTTTTCGAAAGCGGTTTCCCCTGGACTCTCTTGACGGGGGTGTCCGCCCAAATGTGGGCCCGCTTCCCCCCCGCGCCCCTCAAACAACGCATTTCCCCTCTCCCTTTCCACACGGTCCGTCCCATCCCAACCTGTCCAATTCGTATCCCAGCTGATACCTCCTCCAGGCCTTCTCAAACAAAACCTTGGTACGACTCACGCCGCTTTTCCTCGATCCTTGTTGTCGACCCGCTGACGATCCCCAGAGTCCCCTTCCGACAGCCCCTCCCTTCCCTTCCCTTTCTACCGCCCTCGCGCGAATCTAATCCGCCCAGACTGGCCCTTCCCCCAGCTACGCGCTAGCAGGATCGAAGAGTACCCTCAGAACTGCCCATCGTCTTTCCACGAAGCTTCCTCACCCTCTTTCAGCCGTTCCGGCTCACAACAGACCCCCCAGAACGACCATCATTCCGTCTTCCCGCCCAGGCCTGTGTCCCTTCCCTTTTGGCCCCTTTTTCTGTACCCCACCCTTTTCTCTTTTCCTCTACAAGTCAACTCCCCCTCGCCATTCCTCGTACAAAGCAACTTTCGCCGCGCAAATCCAGTCCTTCGCACGCTCTTAATTCCCTTTGCTTCTGTAAGTTTTTGCATCAGCGCATCGCCCCTCTTCGCGTGCGTGCGATTGGTCGTCCACTGCGCAGGATAGCGCCTGCCTGCCCTGCTTTGGATTTTTTCTCAACTCTCCGCGCTAGATATCACATCGAACGCTCGTCATCGCAGACTTCTTCCTCCTCCGTTGTGGATGTTGAGAGACTTCCGTTTATATGGCCGTCAGATGGCGTGTTTGAGGTCTTTTTTTGATTTCCCTCTTCGGATGGTTCGGATTTCCCTCATGCTGCGGTCTTTCCTCTCTAGGTTTGTCTTCAGCTCTCCGACGATATCTGAAGCTTCCCTTTTTTGAGAACTTCTAAATTTTTAGCAGGATCACTCGCGGTGAGTAGGATTGCTGGGGGGTTTTGTTTTGGTTTTTTTTTTTTTTACCTTGTTTTGCCTTTTTTGCGAGTGAACCTGACTTTTTTTTCTGAGGACTTTTTTCTTTGGGGCTGGGGACCTTCGGGCTTTCGTTACTCCCTCCTTGCTGTTTTATTTTTTTTTTTCAGGATTTTTTTATGCTTCATTTAGACAAGATGTCGGGCCCGCAGGCCCTTCTTAGTTGGCCGGGGTGGTAGAAGGTTTGTGAGGAACCTCCCTCTGTTTCTCTTCCCCCCAGATTTGCACGGGTTGGAATAATGAGTTCTTTTTTTTGTGGTTTGAGAGTATCTTCCCCTCCTTTATAAGGTCTTGTTCTCTTCGGAGGTCTTTCGAGCTGTTCTTTGGACTCCCCTTTCTGATTCTTTGGTGGAGGCGGTTGAGCGGCTTTCCTTCTCTTTGACAGTAGTTATTATCAGATATTGACGAACAGGGTGGTTGAGGTTGGAGCGCTATGAGGGGAGGGGTCTAGTGGTCTATTCTGTCTCTCTTTTTTTTTTGGGTTGTTTAAAGGGGTTCCCCTTATGGTTTGAGGTTCTTCCGGACGCGGTGATTATGATTTTTGTCCAAAAATTTTCTCCCCAACCTTTTTCGGTACCTTCCCCCCGCTCGCACCTTCATGCCCTCTTAGGCCTAACCCCTTACCTCCTTTTCGTTCCCTCTCTACATCCCTTGGGCCTGTTCAAGATGGAGCGACCCTCGTTTTCAGATACCATATTTACGCCCCGTCGTAGTAGATTATCCCTTCTGGGGAGAGTGCCCTCCCCTCGCCTCTGAAACGGGATCCAAGAATAGTCCCCCCCAAATAATAAACGGTTTTTTTTGAGTTCACGTCTTTTTCCTTTTGATTTTACCGTAGATTGAAAGATTTTCCCGAAGTAGCCCTTCTTATTCTTAACTTCCGGGACACCTACACCTGCCCGTTTAGCGAAGCCGCGCGGAAATATCCCCGGCGATCCCCCCCGACTGCATATTTCATTTGCGAGCGGTTTGACTTTGGTCCCTCCCTCCTCTCCAAGCCCCCTTTTCTGTCCTGTTTCAGATCCTCTTGCTCCTTTTTTTAATAGTCTCGAGGTTTTGATGTCCCTAGTCCTGGCCGTTTAAGATACCCGAAATTCCCCCCTCTCTGCCGTTTTCCTTGGTTTTCGTGACGCCCCCTCCGCTTAATTCTAAAGAATCTCTCTTCACACGGTGTCGCACCCGGGTCTATAGCCCTTTACCTTCCCTTTTGAGTCTGTGCCTCTTTTCCTTTGTCGAAGCTTGCTGCGAACCCTTCCTTGGGCATCAGAAGCCGCTTCCTGATAGGTTGATTATTCCGGTTTGTCAGGCTCTTCGATTTTTTTTTTGAAACTCTTTCCATCTCTAATCGCGTTGATATCGACAGTCAAGATGTCCCAAAAGCTCTTTTCCTCAGCCTAGTCTCTTGAAGAAGGTCAGCCCTTCCTAAGCCATGACCTTTTTTAGCTCCTTTTCCTGGCCCTCAGCCCTTTTCGAATCTCGGGGACTTTAGGTAGTTCCCCGCCTGCTCCCCATTAGCTCCCGCCTCTCTTGATCGGGAGCGCGCAGGCGTCTGTGAGGGATTGGCTCCAGATGAGTCTTACTCTCCTTGCTTTAAGACCTTTGTTTTGTTGAGCCTCTTTGCCTTACCTTCACGATCATCGCGCCATCACGCCCTCAAGCAGAGCTTCCTCACGCTGCTTCTCTCTCGTTTTTTTACCTCGATTTCCTGGACCCTCCCTGATGGCTCTTTCCGGTTCCCCCCCTCGGAGTCTCTTTCCCCTTTTTTCTGGCTTCCGCTGCGCCCTTCGCTGGGAGCGACTTCTCCTTCTCGATGTTGCCCCTCTTTGTGGACCCTTTCCCTTTGGTCCTGTAGATAAGCGTTTTCCGGGAGAACCTGACCCGCTTTCTGCTGTCATAACAACCTTTCTTATCAACCGATTGATGGTCGGTCAGGGATTCCTGGGCTCACGATATTTCGGAAAGACGGACTACTTTCTCTTCCTTCCTTGCCCAATTGGAGAGCTTCCCAAACTGGTTCCCCACCGTTTCCCCTTTGTTTTTTTGAGTCTCTTTCCCCCCTTCGGCCGGTCCGCCAAGGTGGAACCCCCCCTAACTGTCACGGCGGTGATTTGGATCCGTCCGCCCGTTTTTTGTTCCCTTCTCCTCGGTATTTTAAAAGGCTACTGCTTCCCCCTTGCGCGCTCCCTTCTAACCCCGTATGGAAGCGAGTTGCGGACTTCGGTAGGAGGGCCGCCCCTCCGCGCTCTTTTTTGGACCCCCCCTTTTTTTTCCAAGTCTTTGTCATCGATGACCCCCGCTCACCGATTAAGTTTTTTTCATTTTTCTCGACTGGACTAAGGCAGATGCTGTCTTCCTTTGAAGCGGCTTTGCCCTACCCCTTCCCGGATTTCGTCCGATCCTTGTAGTTGGACTTACGATCCAATGTTCAGGCTATGAGATTTTGACGAGACTTTTCCCCTATCTCCTCGGACGACCTTTGCGGTTTGCCCTCTTTGAGTGACGTAATATCTTGAATCTAAAGTCCCGCTTGCCCTCTGTAGATCTTCTCTGAAGATGTTTGTTCTCCTTGATGCCTCCTTCTTCATCGGTTGCGAAGAGAGGGAAGGGGACCCTCGCGCTGGGTTCCCTTTCCACCATACCCCCTTCGCCGAATAACCACGTCAGCCCTTTCGAATCCCCTCCCGTTCTTCCTCAAACAAGGTCGAAAATCCAATTCCCCCCCTCCTCAATCGAGACCCCCTTTTTCCCGTTCATTAGCTCCCCCCCCCAAACATGGTCCCACCCTAAGCGTTTTTTTGAAGGGGTAGTCCCCTCCCGATCACCGATGTCCCTCGCGGTACGCCCCCTTTAGAACCCCCTCAACGTGCCTGAATCTCCTCCTCTCCCATAAGCAGAAGGCATTTTCCCCCCCTGACCCCTCCAGAGGCGTCCTCTTTCCCCTCCAAGCTGTCCACTCGTTTTCTACCGCAGCGCGCTCCCTTAACGCCGGCTCCAACCTAATTCCTGACCTCTCCCCTGCCCCTTTCCCTCCAGTCCTCCCTTTTTGCGCCTGAGATCAACACCAGCTTCCCCAGCGCTCCCTTCACCCCCCTTTTGCCTCGATCCAAACCTCCCCCCCCCCTCTTCCGGTAATAGTACACCGGCAACGATTGATCCTCCCCTCAGTCCTTCATCCCTCCCCCCGAGAGTGAATCCCGAAATGCCCAATTGAGGGCTGTACCGCTTCATCTTTTTTTACTCTTTGAAGTCTTCCCCTCTGTTATGCGATTGGTAGCCCTTCCTATAGAGCTTCAGCATGATTTCCCAGTTAATCCTCCAAAACGGTCGAAGTCTTTCCAATTCCCCAAACTTCTTTTTTCCGCCTTCCCATCTCCTTGCAGCGCCAGAAACGGAGACTTTCACTCCCTATTTTTGCCCTTCCTCTTATCTTTCCCGATTGCAGGCGCGGCTCTCCTGCCGGTGATTTTCGTTTTTCCTCTCGCCCTTGTTGGGGGATTGACACCCTCGGTTCGAAATCAGCAGGTCGCCGGCTCCCGGTTTTTCAGACCCCTTCCACGCACTTTCCGAATATGCCCTTTATAATTACTCCTTGTTTTTCCAATCCCTCATTTTTAGCAATTTCGTTATCAGATGTTTCCCTTACTCTGTTGGCGCGGAGACATTTTCAGGTGTAAGAGGACCTTGTCCTTTTGGGTTGAGTGCCGGGCCTTTAGGGTCTCCTCTCGTTTCCCTCCTTGCTTTTTTCCTTGATCTGGTGATCATCGTGAGAAAAGCTGATGTGAAAAGGAGGGCATTCTTTGCAGGCCGGCCTTTTCTGCCGGACTCCTTCGTTTTTTTTCGCAGAGAGGCGGCTCCCTTTGATTCTGGTTTCTTTTCTTCGGAGCCTTGGCTGGAGCGCTTTTCGATGGTGCTTTTTTCCTCTGTGCGCTTTTTTTTGATTAGCCGCGAGTCTAGAACGTGTCCCCCTTCTCTACCGGGGCGTTACCTCTTTGGGATTTACACTGCTTCGGCGGCTTTTTTAAAACGACTCTTTCCCTTTCAATGGCTCTCACGCTATTTCTACCTAGACATTTTTTTTTGGATTTTGCTTCGGGCTCCTTTTGTGGTTCTTATTTCGGTTGAGCCTCATTGTTCCTTTCAGCGGGCTGTTCATTCCTCCGGCCCCCCCTTTGCTGGGCTCTGCTGTTTCTTGCACCCTTGTGGGGTGGGACCCCCCTTTTCCGACGGTGTTTTTTGACCTCTAACGGATGCCCCTCCTCTCCCAGGAAGAATACAACACGCTCCCCCTTCGCACTTCCTGAGCTTCCTCTTTCAGGATGAGTCCCAGTCTTGTAACCCTCCACTTTGAGTCTTCGATTTTAGATGGTTCCCCCCCCATCCTCGAAGGTTACCCAAAAGAGGGACGTTTTTGCATAGCCCAATTTTACAAGTCTTTATTGTTAACCCTCCTCCGAATCGCCTAATCAGGCGGACGGCCTGTTTTAGTAGGTCGACTATTTCCCCCCCCCCTTCCTACCACATTCAAATAGCTCGGTGAAGCGACTCCTTCTCCCCAACTACCTCCCCCAGGTACTCTAATTCTTCCGTTTACTCGGTCTTGAGGACTTGACAGAACTCCCAGATTTCTCGCAAGATTTCGTTGAGAACTGCAAGCTTCCTTCGGCATTAGATTCTTTTTTTGGACCCACCCTTTTACCGAGTACTCTTTATTTTCATGGACTCTCCTCCCCAGGGCTCCTGCATTTTCCGATCCCCCGCACTAGCCCTCCTCTTGATCCAATTTTCTGAATGCCGCCAAGCCTTTTCCCTTCGTACAGCCTTTTCCTGAAACGGTGTAGACCCGTTCCTCTTCGCCAATTTCACGTTCCGTCACTTTAGCCCCAGGAGGAGGGACTGTCTTGCAGTGCCATGTTCAACTTTCTCCTGTTCAGGTTTTTCTTCAGCAGCTAAAGCTATTTTGGTCTTCCCGTGGGCTTTCATCATCCCCGTTTTGAGCTCCCCGGCTCCCTCAGCATAACGCCCTTACAGTTTTTACCCACCCTCTTTCTGCTATAGGCCCCAAAAAGATTAGCTGCCATTAAGAGACGTCTCCCGAATTTCCTCCTCAAGATCCCTCTCCACCGACTTTTTGAAACTTTGGCCGCTAGCCTCTTTGCTCCTCTTGCCTTCCCCCCCCCCCCACCTGAAGATCAGTTCTGAAGACAGCTGGATCTTGGAGGCGCGCAGGCTTTTCGGCGATTCCCGTTGGAAAGTAGATCAAATATATATATTTCTACCCTTTTGTTGTTGTGGTGAGAGATATTCTACTTTAAAGAGCTTCCTCTCCCCCATCCCCCTCCTGAAATTCCCCTCCCGGTGATACCTTTGAGGAGATGAGCTCGGGTTTCCGGTCGCCCCTCCTAGGTAAGCCCCCCCCCCCCCCCCAACTCCCCGATGGCAGGAAGGCTGGGTTTCTCAGGTTCTGGCCAGGCGTAAGATCTCTTTTCACTCCTTGCTTCTTATACCCTTTTTCTCATTTGCAGTTTCTCCGATTTGCGTTCAGATTTTGGTGGCCAACTTGATAGAAAGAGGTTTTACCCTCTAACGATACCTTTTCGCATCTGCCAGTCATCGATAACCCACCCCTTTCCTCACCGAGCTGAGCCGCTGCTGAGACCACCCTGACGAGAAACTTTTGATTTTTTCGCACTTAGGCTCCTTCCGGAATTCCCTTTTCTGCTCTTTTTCTTTCCTTGTCTTTGTTCCCCCTTTCCCGTGAGGCGACCTTCCCAATTCTGTTTCCTCTTCATTCGCGGCGTGCACGTTTCCCTCGAACCCATTCCCTCAATTACAGCGAGTGATTTGGATCTTATTTTTTTTCTCGCCCTCCCCCGGTCCTCTCCAACCATACGGCAAGATCGATTCGCGCCGAGCTTCCTTCCCCTCTCTCGTCTGGGACCCTCCCCTTTTCTTTTCGTCCCTTTCCCATCCGGCGTCGTTATGCAACGCATGCGGGCCGCCCTCTTCCCTCCCCCCTTTCTATGGTTTTTTTGACCAGGAATTTCCCCCTTTGTGGGGGGGTCCCCCGGGCTCTTCCCTTTACGACTGAATGCTGTTCATCAAGAGGATCCCCCGACCGACATCCTGCTGATCGTTCGTTCTCCTTTTGCCCTTTTTTTCAGTTTTCTTCTTTGATATCTTGAAGAGCGCAATAGAAGGACTTCCCCCCCCGCCTCTCCGGGCTTACCTATGTGATCGTGTTGTTCCACTCCCTCTTGGACTCCTTCGGTCAATTCTTCTCCTCCCTCCAGTTGACGATTTTTATGCGGGTTGGCTGGCGGCGAAGGGGATTTCCTGTTTCCTCGCTTGTCATTTTTTTTTTTTACACCACCCCCAAAAACCTCCCCCCACCAAAACAAAAACGAACCTCGTCCCCACCCCACACAAGAGATCTCCCCCAAAACAACCAAACATAAAACACAAGTTGACCATAGCCACACACCACCCCCCCCCACCCCTACAAAGACCCCCACAAACCCCAACCCCCCCCCCCCCCCCCCCCACCCCAGGGGGGTCCCCAAAATTTTTTACATCCTCCTCCCTTTTGAAGCCCTCAAGTACAAAGACCCGGATTCCTCCCCCTTTACCCGTTAACACCTTTCTCACTCCTATAAACCTTTGCCAGGATCCCCGCACGCAGATTTTTTGGGTGACCTCTCCCCCTTTTTCCAGCAATATCAGTCTGTACCCGCTTCTTCTGAATCCCTCTCCCACCAAGAGGTCCTAGACCCTTGAGCTAAAGAAGACACTTTTTGGTCTCTCGAATTCATCCTGGTGGGTCCATTCATGCGCGAGAAGAACAACTTTCTTTTTTTTTCCTGCAGTGTACACTCTCCTTTCCCCATCGTCTGTCAACCCAGAGAGAGAACCACAATTCCCCTATGACAAACGCTTTCTTCAGGAGCTTTTCCTTTCGATGCAGCCACCAGATCCGGGCCCATCGCGCTCGTTTCCCACAACCCACCTTATCCTACCCGCCAGGCCCACCACCCCTTCCAAAAGTTTGTTACACTTCCCCCGCTTCGCCGCGCCACCTGCCGCAGCTCCTCAGCGACGGCTCCCTTTTTCTTTCGAACCTCTGGATGTAATGCCCCCTTTCGGGCGATTCTCTACTTTCTGTTGACGATTTCGTCCCCACATCGCGCAGGACTGAGAAAGACCTTGTCTTTCCGGACTTTCCCCAGCCTCTTAAATAAACTATCGAGACTCTCCCCCGCCGCAGTTTTTAGTATGTGCTCCTCCGTTGTTGTTGTGATTCTTAGCCGTTATCTGGCCCTTTGCCACGAGATGGCGGTTCCCCCCTCGGTTCTTTCGAGTTGACCATCGGCTGACTGGGTTTTCCAAGCATTTTCTAACCTGACTCTTTTTACACGCCCCGCACGCCCGATTTCCTAACTTTAAAGAAGCGATGTCTCCCGAATTCACTTGTTAGATGAGTTTTCTTTGGTTCGGAGGGCCTGTTGGTCTCCCTTTTCTTTGGTGGAACTAGGGATCTTTCCTCCTGTCCTGGTTGCCTGCGATGGGCCGGATCGTGAGATTCACGGAGGAAAGCTGTTCGGGGGCGGCTTTGGCGGGTCATTTTAGGGTTTTAGGGGTTGAGCCGGTTGCGGATTCAAGTCTTTTTTTCTCCACGCTGCGGACAGAGATTTCCTGTGGGGCGCTGCGGCTGCCTATTTCTTTTGTATTTCCTTATCCGGATGGGCGCGAGGAGATTTTCGAGAGAGGAGATTTCTGGCTGATTTTTTCCTCGGTGTGGAGGTTACTCTTTCTCTTTCTGTCCGATTCTGAAGATGCTATTGAGTAGGACCTTTGTTGGTTGGACGCGCCGGTCTGGGAGGGGATCCGTTGCAGTGGTGGCTCGGATTTGAGGTTTTCGTTTTTTTTCCGGAGGACTAGACGTTTCTGATGCTTGCCGGTGAGGATCGTTGCTGCAACAGTGGGGGCGGACCCCCCTGGAGGGTCCCATTTCCTGTCTCTTTCGCCATCCAAGTTAGCAAGGCAAGATACCCAGCATCCTCGTAACCATTCAGACCTTTTCTTGAGCTGTAAGTCTCGCCACGATCAGATTCATATTCCGCTTTTCCGGTCGATGAGCCTCCCTCTCGCTCTCTCAATTCCTCCTGATTTTAGTTCCTCATAGTCCCCAACTAAAATTCTTAGATGCGACTATTCCTTCTTCTAGCTGATAAAGGAGGCGGACGTTCGTCTTGCCTCCAAGGCCTAAATTTTTTCCCCTCCCCCCACCTGAAGTGCTCTGAAGCGAAGAAGATCCCTTCAAGGAGTTTCTCCATTTGCGAAAAGACGGCGGCGTGACTTTCTCCCTTTCAAATCAGTCCCGGTACCGTGAGCTGAAGCGAGACGTCCCTCTGAAGCCTTAATCCAGAGTCTTTTTTTCTCTCTCCCCGGTATGCGCGTTCCTCAACCTAACCCCCCCCCTCCTCCTTCTTGTTTGCATTGGGTTTTTAATTACTAAACAACGCGACTACCCCAAAGACCCTCCCCCCCCAAAGTTTGGTGCTTTTCTCAATACTGTGGCTCCCTTACGAGTCTCGACCCCTTTCCGTTCCGTATGAAGCAGCTGAGCCTAGTCTGTGTCGACCTTGTTGCGTCCCTTCCCATGGGCTTCCGGTGTACAGTTTCAAGCTTTTTTTTTTCTTTCTCAGGTTGGGCTGTCAGGCGATCTTGATGCGGGCGTTCGAATTTTTTTCCTTCCTCCCAGAAGAGATCCTTTATCGAAAGGCACCACCTTTTCCCTTCTCTTCCAAAGCCCTTGAGACCCCAATTAGATGCGAAGTCTCCGCTGCCAGCCAGGAAAGGGCCGATCTAAGCCTGAAATTGGAACATCCCCTTAAATCCGGCTCGGATAGCAAGATTTAACTTCCCCTGATACTTCCATTCCTTCCTCCCTGGGGGGATGG
>Ga0179591_1345651_pt1 | contig 22818 bp, 22 predicted proteins | sample CZOMad2_1_08_16f_FD_182891 | JGI IMG/M metagenome (GOLD analysis project Ga0179591, IMG submission 182891) | Vadose zone soil fungal communities from Angelo Coast Range Reserve, California, USA - CZOMad2_1_08_16fungal (PacBio error correction) | ecosystem: Environmental > Terrestrial > Soil >... | reverse complement strand
GGTGCGCGTCCGTCTGATAGAAAACTTCCCCCGTTCCCAGGATTTTCCTTGAAAGTCCATTAGTGCGCATATGGTTTTTAGTTACAATCTTCCCTCCCCTGAGGTCCCTTTTTAGTTTTCTTGCCGAAGGAATAGGTCCATGTTTACTCTCCCCATTTGGGTTTGAGCGTGCCCTTTGCCAAACCTGTGAGATTTTCATCTGGTGGATTTCCCTCCCTTTCCCCTTTGCCTGATGCTATTGGTACTATTAGTTGCAAAGTTTACCTCTCTCTGTGACCGACGGTAATCGTGCGACCCCCCAACCCGCCAGTCTTTTTTCAACGTGGCAGCAAAAAGCGTAATTGACTCCCCCCCACCGATCTATTGCACCCATAGAACTTCTCCCTCCAGACTCCAAATTCTCTGACCCGGCTTTCCTCCCCGTAGCACGCACTCCCACTCCTCCATGAATGTTTGTTCCTACCCCGCGTCTGCATCGCGACGGTCCTGGACTCCTCCCCCCGTTAACATACCTATACCCTTACACGCAACCCCTTTATTTCCCCAATGCTCTGATCTTGACTGTTTCGATCTTCACCAACTTGACGGCGGTTTGATACCATCTCGTACTGAAGCCCCCCCTTTTCTTTACGATGTACGTTCCCCTCGATAACGGTCTCTTTGGGTATTGTATGGTTCCCTGACCATTAGAGACACCTTTTGCCTTCTCCGAAGCGACTGGGGATCCACGTTTTCAGTTTTCCTTCCTTGACAATAGTCGCGCTGGTTTTTTTCTTCTTCAATCCGTCCCCCCTGTCCCCCCCAACCTTCTATCTTGCCAACCTCTCCGCACGTAAATTTCTTTTCCAGTCCTTTTTCAGAGTTTCCTACGCGTACCCTCTCCTGACCCCCTACTGTATACGAAATCTTTTTTTTTACTAGATGAAATCAGCTCCCTGCATTGGTTTTTGAGTGGCCCCAAGCTGGGATCTTTCTCGACCCCCACTCTTTGAGCGTGTATGATTTCTGCTTTTTTTCAAGGAGGACGCCGGCCCTGCTTGAGACGGAAGAGTTTTTTTTCTGAATGCCTGTCCTCCCTACCCTTTTTTTAAACTGCCGTTGTCAATCTGAACGAGCTTGTCTAGAAGGTAAGGCTGTTTTCTTTTTCCCTTTCTCCTATCCGGTGGAGTCTTTCCGAATCCTCGTTGAGAAAAGCCTCCGTTTTCCCATTATTGCCTGTACTATGAAAGCGTAACTCACCACTACCACCCAGAGAGCCTCTCTTACTCTTTTTGGCACCCCGCCCTAGGAAAGAACATATTTCCCCTTACTCTCTTTTCTTTCGGTCCCCTTACCAGATGTGTGGCTCACCCGGACGGTTTTGTGCCTGTGGCCACTCTGCTAATGTACGTGCAAGCTCTCGACGCTTACCCACCCCCCCACCAGGATGCTCTGCCTCCGTTCCTGTCTTCGATTTTTCTTGTGTTCCCTGTGACAATGCGGGGGAGACTTTTTTTGGGCACGTCTTTTCCCTGCACTCTAGTCCGCATCCGCCTGACTAGTTTTTCCCTTCTTTCGTTCTCGCCGTTTCCTTCGACCTTTCCCCCCCACCCCCCAACATTTCTTCTTCCTGCTTTCTTCCAATCCTTGACCTGCTCTCGCACAGTTGTCATTCCACCTAGCTTTTCCATCTTGCAAATGAAAACCCCTGGACCTTCCCAAACAATAAGCTAGGAGAGACTAGGCATTGAGTCCCGGTCGCTTGCAGATGACCCCCCTCCCTCCCTAGTCCCACGTTTTTTCCCCTCCTTATTCACCTCCCACAGAACCGACATTCTTCACAGGCCATTTTTAGCCCATGTAGTATCCTTGGGACCTCCTTCCTTTTCCCCCTCTAATTTCTTTAGCATCGACCTTGTGTCAATCTGGCGAGGCCCATCTAGACTCTAGCCGTGTTTTTCTGTTTCCCCCTCCCCTTTTCAATCTTAACTCATAGACATAATGAGCTCTTAATTTTCTTCCCCCAGCGCAAAAGAACTTATCTATGCAGCCACTTGCTGTACTACTCCACCGTGTCTTTAGAGGAAGTAGTTCCTGATTAGCAAGCTGAAGTTCTGGAGTTTTTGAGAACCCTTTTATGACAATGTCCCCCCCAGCTTCTTTCTACTTTGCACATACTGCTTCTCGCTTTGTTACCCATGACCCCCGCCCCGTAGACATCCTGAATAAACTTCCCCCAGAAGCCACTAGGATTTTCGCCCGGCCGCCTCCTTCCGATTTTCAAGCTATACGTCGTCTTTGGGGCAATTTCAGTTTCTGCATCGGCTAGAAGTCCTGGGTCGCTTCCCGGTCGTGTGCTGTTTCCCGAATTCACCAGGTCCAGCGCCCCTTAAGACCGCAAGGCTTTCATATCCACGCGACTTGCGCAACAAACTTTACGGTCGGTCATTGGGTGAGTCTTAGATCAGCTGCTCTGGTTTCTATTCCTTTGCGAGGCAATTGCGTTTTGGCTCTTAACCTTATTGTAATCAACTTTGAAAGAACCATTTCGTACCGGATTCTAGCACAATACCTTATTGATCCCTGTATTCCCCCCCCTATTTTTTTTTTCTCCTGATTCATTGCCAGCTTGACCTTTCCACAGGTTTTTGCCTTTTTTCCCCCTCCAGCTTTTTTTTTTCTTCCCGTTTTACATTTATATCAATTTAGTAGGTTAGCCACACCTTTTTCGCGCTACGTTAAAGATTGCCGTTTGCCCCACCACCCTGACAACGCGCGTTGCCCCACCCTGTACAGCTTCTAGATCCAATTCTACCAACGCGATCTTTCTCTATTCTCATGGTCCCAAATAGATCCCACCTCAGGTTCCTTTCTTACCTTTACGGTGCTAGGCACAAAGCGGATTTCCCGACTGTCCTTTTCCCCAAAGTTACTTTTCCTAGTCTAATTCATATACTTTTCCTAGTCTTAATTATGGCGGTTCATGCAAAGAGTTTGCTTGGAACAATCATATAGAAAGGGTCCTGTTTAACTTCCACGTTCGCCCCTGACACGCCTTCATCCTCGTCTCTAACACGGACGAACTGATTCATGACGTAACCCCTCTCACCCCACATCTCCCCCCTCTTGTAGCTTTTGTGATTCATTTTTCGAGCTGAAACAGTTCATATCTTTTCCTCTGATATATCCCTCCTTTTGTTTTTGTTCAAATGCCCCGTAATATGACCATCCGGTTGCAGAGCCTGAACTTCCCCCCCCAGTAGCATCTATTTAGGGGTGTTTGTCTGTTACGGTTAGTGATGATTTTTGGCCTTATCCCCCTGTTTTATCTCCGCATGTGTTTTTTCTTTTCGTTACCTTTTTTCCTGGAGAATGTCCCGCTAGTCGTCCCCGGCACTACAACATCTTTGGAATGACCTCCTACATTTCATCCCCTTTAACCCTTCTCCGATGACCTTCGATCCCCTTTACCGTTTTATGTCCTTGTCCTCTACAGCTGGTCCGAATTCGTCCCTTTGTTTCCGAGCCTTCTGGAAAAGGATTTCCCCAGTACCTTTTCTCTCTGGTGTCCACCCCACATCGACTCCTATCGAATCGATCGAGTTTTAGTACATGTTTCTCATCTTCTTTTCTTTTTTTCAAGGTGCGTGTGTTGGACTTCCAAGGTAAGCATTCTCCCTATCCTTGGTCCGCCGTGCCCAATATTCCTTTTTGTTTGATTTGCGACTGTCCTTTTCCTCCTGCTCAGGCTACTTGCCAACCAAAACGTGTTCCCAAACCTTGTTCCGGACGAGATGGGCCTTTCCTCCCTTCCAACTAGGAGTTAGCGTATCTTTTCTCGCTATCTGTTTCGCATATGAGTTCATTGCGTAACAATTAGTTGAGGCATTTTCGATTTTTTCCCCTTTCCTTTGGGCAAATCAACTTCAGAGCCCTATCAGTTTCAATGAAGTCCCCTGTTGTTCTCCCCTCCAATACTTCGTTGTACTTAGTGTTAGTCCTGAAGGTTCCGTCTTCAGCGAACCAGCTGCGAGTGCATCCACCTAAAGATTATCCAGCGTTCTTGGGAACGGTAACTGAAGGTAAGAAGAATTTTTCCTATCTGGATTTTCTCTTCTTTAGTTAGGCGACGCGGCTAATTGGGTCCTCGATTATCTTATGGGCCTAAGCGTTTTCTTTCTAACCTGCCATATCATCTCCTTTTTTTTTCACTCTCTTTAATGTCTCCTTTTTTCCCAACAAGGAACTCTCTCATGCTGCCTGCCGATCGTCCAAATAAGGTGTTCCTCCCGACAGGAACCTTGTCGGCCCGAGTCTAGTTCATTTGTGAAGGACTCTTATATCATCTCTTGCCTTTCCATTATATGGTTTATGTTGACTCTTGGCTCGATCTATTTTCACAGAAGATTGAGCCCGTGATTGAGATGCCCCCCTCTTATTCCTATGTTATAGATTCTCTTCAATTCGTCCTTTCCCCAGTGGATGAAGACCTTGACGGCTTTTTGTCCAGACCTTCGTATTTTTCTAGAGGGTGCTCTCGTTCCAATGGTAGACAACTCTTTTACTTACTATTCTCAGGCGACAGCAATGAGAGTCGTACTTCGGTCTGGTTTACTTTTCTCTTAGCTTTTCCTTGATTGTAATTCTCGTTTTAATGAAAATCGGCTTAACTCTTTCCTCCGCTGCCCTCCCTGGAGAGATGCGACGGTTTGTGAACTTAGCAGATCCCTGCTCTACCGCATTTATCCTTTATGACTATCATATTTCCTTCCCCGGTTTTCATGTCATTTCTAGTCATGTACTCGGCCATAAGACCTCAAATTTCCCCCCTACTTTCAACTGTCCTGGACCGCCCGGCGGGAGCATATTTGTTTGTCCGTGTCAGAGTCCTCGTCACTTTATATTTCCCTCCCCAAAACCTTGCCTGTTTGGTCCCAACAGCTTTCCCCCCCTCTTTTTCCCCTCTCGATCTGACAGAGGCCTTTTTTCTGTTTTTTTAGTACTTACCCAGTTTTTCTTCCTATATAGTCTCCAGATCATTGTGTCATGGGTTTGTACTATAGATGCCAATCCCCCCCCTTCCCCTGGGTACCTCCCGTTTTTTTGTTATTTTTTTTGCTTGGGATCGTCCTACCTTAGCAGCCGGCTCGGGCTTAGGGCCCCACCCAGACAACCCCTGAAATGACTCCAGCTCGTCCTTTTGCCTCTGACATTTTTTTCCCCCTCTAGTTTGATTCTTGAATCAGACATCTCTCACTCTGGACGTCAGGGAGGATCTTTCTGCACCCCCTTTGGTTCCGTTCCCTACTACCCGCTCAGCTTGTATGTTCCTAAAGCTACCTCCAGCTGATTAGGGGTCCCCTCCCCCCCAACGGGTCGCGTATCTACTCTTTTCCTAAAGAATGTACTTCCCCCTCTTCCATTTTCGCTCTCCCCCAGTTCGTCGTCCACTTCAGTTCTGAGAGGTCCTTACGTTCTGAAGAGTGTGGTGCCTGCCGTAAGCTTTCTTTTTTGCCCCCTTGTAGTGACCTTCGACCACGCGCGACGCTTTTCTCTTAAACGGTTTCTCCCCCCAAAGGGATCGCTTCGTCCGTCTTTTGGCTGGTCTTTCGAAGACACACCCCTCCCCCGTGGGTATAGAGGTGCCCGCCATCCTTCTCAATCCGTGATGTTCTTCACGTCGCGAGTTTCCTCGACTACTTTGGCGTTTGTTCTCCTCCGATCGCGGTTTCCCTCCATGTTCCGTTTCCAGGAAGTCGTGTTGATTCCTTTTTTTCATTATGAGAGCGTGAGCTGCAAAATAGGTCCTTCCCCCCCTTAAGGTGATATTGTCTGTCGGCGATACGGACCGCTTGAAGGATCCGCCTTATGGGTAGCGAGCCCCCATCAATCTTTCTTTTCCCGGGCATCGCAAGTATTTGGCGAGTTTGAGGAAACTTGTCTTAATGTAATGTGTTTTTTTCCGTCGCCCTTTACCGGCCCGGCACATTTTACGGCCGATAACCTTCCAAGGAGACCTCCCATGCCCTAAGATTTAGCCCCTGCTCTTCCACCGATGGACCGTAAAATATGATTTGACCCTGAAGAAAGCACCCAACACCCCCCTTTTTTTTTTTCTCCCCTATTCATGGTCCTTTTTAGCCATGATGATCAAGACTTTGCGGAACTTTTCAACCCACCACAATGGTGAATTAAACAGTGGGACCCGTTCCCCCTCGCCAATGCCCCCCCAGGGTCGGGCTTGTTTCTCACTGCGTAGATGACCTTGAGCCCCTCAGTTAATTTTAAAACCCCAAATACTTGTCTTTCCACTCTCTACTCTTTTTCTTTCCCGAAGACCCCTTTGATTAGTCATGGGGATGGTGATCCTTACTTTTCCCCCCGTCCCCCACGTAAGACAAAAAAGGGTGGTTAGACTGCTCTGTTCTGTTAAATCTATCTTATTTCCCCAAGTTTTGTTTGTTTATTTCTCTACGACTTAAACCCTCTACCCATTTGCACCTTGTGCCCTGGTTTGACTTTTTCCTCCCTTTATAACAGCCGGCTGTAGTCAAATTTCTTCTTCTACCTAGCGCCTATGTGGGGAACAATCGCTTTTTTCATGCGACCCACTCTGTCTCCTTTTATAGGTTGGTAAGCGTGCCTTAGTCTGCCGGAGGCATTTCCTCCCCCCTCTGATCGTACAAGTTAACTCCCAGGTGGAACTTTCCTTTTTCTTGAGCTGTACTTTACCCAACCTTTTTTTTGTCTAAGGTCAATCAACGTTTTTTGTCCCCATTTCTTATTTCACTCCGTGTATATTCCACTTCTTCTCTAATGTGGTTTGTAATGAGGTTCTTGCCCGTCCCCCCCCAGAGTCCTTTGGTTGAGATGAGGCCCATACTTTGTTGAACTTATCCTTTCCCCATTTCTTTGGCGTGCCAGATTAGTCTTGTAACATCATATGATGGCCTTCCCCTGCTAGCCCAACAGATCGCACAGGATCACGTGGCGCTGTCGAAATGATACAACTCACTTTCTCGTTCAACGCGTGCTGCAAATTTCTGCCATTCCGTCAACCCATCTTCCTTGATCATCTTTCGGATTGTTACTGCCGCCTCAGCCCTCTCCTGCCTTTTTGTAGACACTTAGTTTTATTAGCCCTCCCCCCCTTCTCAAATGGCGCCGCTTTGCAACCACCCCTTTCCCAGTTACCCCCCCCTTCGTTCCGTCCCTCGCGTCGGACGCGGTCCAGCCTCGCCACTCCTTCAGGTTTTGCTGACCCTCTCTGTCTGTGCCGAAGCACGATTTCGGCTCTTTCCGATTGCACTCGACCCAGGGTTCCTCGGCTGTGTCGGAGTGTCCGACCCTCCCATAGTTCCTTTTGTAAGAACTGTTGTCTTCGTCCCCCGTTCCGCTTTACCTCTCGCAGCTTCGTACGATTCTTAGTCTGTACCTCTCCCGTTAACAACATACAACGATGTCTATCGCGCCCCCCCTTTCCAAGACGTAAGTCCCCGTCTAAGGAAATACGTATTTCTCTGAAGTAGTAGTTTCCCTCTCGAACACCCTGTTTCCTGATAACTAATCTTTCGACAGTTTGAATTTTCCAAAAGCCCAGTTCTCTCGTCCCTGTTTCTTGCCCCAAGCGTGCGTTATTGTATCCTTATGAGCCCTCCACTATTCTTTTTTGCTTCCCCCGGATCTTTGACGATTGACGACCTTTCCTTTTTTCATTAACTCGTGGATTCGTCTTTCGTTTAACGCCTCAGTGAAAATGTCCTTGCACCGTAAAGAGCTGGGGTTCTCCGGTCTTCTTGCTTTGAAAGTGAGGTAAGAGAGGCCCGGGGAGGCAAAATAGTTTCTCCCCCATCGATCTGTGAGTCTTTTTGGTTTTCTTTTTTTTTGTGCATGGATCAAACTATGATAATCGTCTGCAACGACCAGCCAACCCTCTTCTCTCCTCTCTATTTCCCCCCCTGGGTGCCCACGCCGAGTTAAGTTTCACAATGCTTCGACTTACTCGATCGTGATCAAAATGGTTTGCGTGCCGCTGCGTTGGTTGGGTCCTGCCTGCTTTTTTCCTCCCCTCTTTTCGGAGACAACACAATAGCCTTTGGAGGGCGCATTATCTGCCCCCGTATGGTCACCACAGGTTTTACCTAGGCCTGCTCTCAGATTTGCATTTTCTAAGACGTGCGTAAGTAGATTTTCTCGACCTTCCCCGACTGATTTCTCGCAGGTCTTTGCTTTTTTCCCTTCCCAATAGGTACCCCTTACCCGTCATTCCCCAAGATTGTCCGCATCCCGATTGGGCATCCCCCTCTATAGGATGCCATCCCCTAATCCACAACGGGTCCCCCCCCTCTATGCGCCTGGACGACTAGCTGCTTCGGTTGCCCAAGATATACATCCCTGGTTTCCCTGTAGAGTTTCCCCCGCTCTACCGAAAAACACGTTCTTTCTTCACAATCTTTGCTGTCTGTGCCCTTCTCTTCTGGATAGGAACGGGACCTGCTAAGTTCCCGCTCATCCCCTATATCCTTAGACAGGTTGTCATCACCATGCGGCAATATTCTTCCCTCTCCACATGAGAGGAAGAGTTCAACTCAACCTTCTAATTTTCCCCCCCCTCAAGAGGCAATCTTGGCCACTTCCCCCTCCAGCTCTAAGGCTGGCCTGTGACTTCCCTGAATACCCCCCTTTTAATTTTCATTTCCTGTATTACGTGCGATTATTTTCCGTTACTGGGTTAGACCCCGTTTGAAAGCGTTCCTCATCTCTTCGATCCGGAAAAAGTTCCCATGATGTCTGGTCTTTATTGCTCGACCAACCCTCGGGATAGCATCACTATAAAGATGCCACTGCAGAAATGCAATAGTGCAAGCTTTAATTTTTTTCTTTCTTTTAGCCTCCTCGACTCAAGCTGGATCCGTCATTCTTTGACTTCCCCCCAGATTAACTTTTTCAGCATCTCCTCTTAATGGAGAATGCGAGGTAGCTGTGTGCCTCAGCATTTCCCCTTTTGAATCATACTTCCGTTTTTCCCTATCAAACGCCTTTGATGAGAACACCCCTGATTCCTTTTTTTCCCCCCTTCTCCTTCGAGTTGATATTGCGTCCATCCTTCTGACCCCGGCCCCTGCTATGGCTTCTTCCCTCTTCCTTTTAAGCACGGTTTCACTTCATTATCCCCAGGTTCCGCCCCAATCCGCGAGCTACTTCGTGACGTACTTTTCATTTCCCAGCTTTTCTGGCCCCTGACACAGGTCCTTTTTCTTTTTTTTTAACTTTCCTTTTCCTATGGCTCTTTCTAACGCGCCTTCAGTAGGGTCGACCCGCCGCGTCTTCTCGTCACCTATTCGCCACGAACTTTTTCAAACCCTGCAATCCCTTCTCGCTCCAACTCCTATAAACTCTATCTGTCTGATCTGCATCGATTTCCCCCACTTTTTCCCGAAGCCCCACCTACTTTTTTCTCTTTCTTTTCCATTCGTTCCCCAAAGCGGTCACTGACAAGAATTTTTCTCTCTTCCCTCGTCGTCTTCAGGCCATTATTTTTACCCTCGTCTTTTTTAATTATGAGGTCATGCCAAAATTTGTGTTGCCTTGGGACAAGAACATGGGCTGGCCCAACTTACCCTCTCCAACCGCTCGCCGGCTGGATACTTGTTCATAGCGCACCACCGAGAAAACCATTCCTCCGATGATTTTCATTTAGTTCTCATGCGCGTGAAACAGTATGGTATTCCCCATGATCTCTCATAGTTGTACTTTTTCCCCTAATCTTTTATTTTATCTCATTCGATTTCCCATCGTTACCAGCCGCTGTAAACTCTCCCACTTCTCTTCTTGCTGGTTTTGCTGCTTGTTCTGGAAGTGATGACAAGAAGTATAAGGGGTAGCTTCTTTCTTGTTGTTGTTTTTTTTTTGAACTTTCCTGAACTGCCCGAGATTCTTTTACCCCCCACGGCCCCCACATCTGGTCCTTCCCTCTAATTAGATCGCCGCGCTTTGTAAATCAGATGAATGCCCCCATCAGTTTTTGGCATCTAAACAGGCTGGTTAATTACCTGCATCTTTTACTAGCAAATGGCCCACCTACCTCCCCTTTTTCGTGGCGGCTTTGGCACTCGCATCCTTTCCTCCCCTAATGTTCGTAAGCACTTTGAGTCCCCTCTTCGTTCTTTTTTAATCGTGCCGTTGGTTTCCCAGGCGGTGACGCTCGCTCATGTTGCACACAATGAAATATCTTGCTCCTTTTGCCCCTGCTTTAATAGCGTAAGATCCTCCTTTTTCCCACCACGGACACTTTTCCCGCCAGCGTCTTGCAATGAAAGATTTTCTGCCCTTCGAGAACGCGACCCCTGATATGTTGCTTATCCTTTCTCCCTCTTTCTTACCCTTATGACCCGTATTTAGTCAGAATTAATTGTGCAGCTTTTCTCCCGTAACTTTCAATATCCTTTAGTCCAGGCGATATCTTGTCCACATTACGGACCCTGTTGTTAGATACCGCTCACCTTTTCTCTTTCCCTCCGTTTTCCTAACTTCTTTTTTGACACAGAAAAGAACTCGGTCTTCGCCCCTATCGCCCTATGAGGACTTCACCTTTTCCAGATTACAGTCTCCTGTGACTATGTCTGGCTTAATTAGATTTAGAGGAGGGCGACTTTGGAGATATTGGTAGGAGGATGATTGATAGGATTGCCCCTAAGTTTGTCAGCACGCCATCCCTCTTAGAGACATTTGCCTTCTCCTTTTTTTCAAGTTCTCTGCCTCTATGGGCATTTCTCACGGTTTCGGTTTCCCCAAGACATTCGTTTCTTATGCTGATCAGTCCGCAGTACATTTCGCTTTATCCTAACCTCCCCTTCTCTCGAAGTCGTGTACCTGTCCGGAAGATGATTCTCGCTTGTTGGGTCCGGATTCTCTGGTTGTCCCAGATAATTTGTTCCTCCTCTTGACTCCGATTTTTTTTTAGCATTGGGATCTATGTCTAATCTCTTCTATTTCCATTCTGTCATGGAAGACCCTGTTGATAATTGTATTTTCAAGCCGATGGCTTTCTTCTTTCGTGGAGAGCCAACAGATTCACCCACTATGTCGCCACCCGTCGCATTCAGTAGAGAGCTCCACCTCCGCCCTGTAGCTATTCGTCCCCTACTAGATATATGTCTATTAGGTTTTTTTTTCAGATGTCATCTCGTATGTCATGCAATCTGCCTGTAAATTTCTTGGTTGTTGGGGTCGTCCGCGTGAAGCGATTTCATTTGACAGTCTCCCTCCAACTGCAGTATTTTTCTCTTCGTGAATTTCTGATCTATTCTCCTGCGGTTTCTTCATTCTCGCTGCTTGCACTTATGCAGACCCGTCCTTCCTCGCTTTCAGCCACTTGTGAAGAGCTGACCCTTTTTCTTAGTCATTTTTTTCTCCCTTTGTGCTCGAGAAAGATGCCTCTGTCAATTCGCACCCTCCCCGAAACCCTGACTGTTCCCTCCCCCTCACAAGCTTTGAACGCTGCCGATCTTTTTTTTTAAGTGCCTCCCTTTGGTGAGCATTTTTTGCTCCTTAACCGTATTTCTCATATGCCTCTGAGCTTGGTTGTGAATGGTGTTGTTCTTACTTTCTTCATTTTAGCTTTCCAGACACGCTCTTCCCCCTCTTGTTCTCCTTTTTTTCCCCCCCCCTCCTTTTTTTATCTGCAGACGGATCGTGCGCCATGCACAAAGCACATCCGGACATTTCCCCCCCACCCAGCTCGTCTTTCCTGCTGTGACCTTTTTTTTGCGTGTCAAGCCTAAATCTCGACACTCCTTCCCTCCTCCCGCTTTTCCTTCATCTTTTCAAGAAGCTCAGCACTTTTCCCGTTCCAGCTTTTCTGGGCCCCCCTAACCATCTCTTCCAGCGCTTGTGTCCAGTCGACCCTTTCCCCAACCCCCCTTTTCCCTCTCTGATTCTTCATCACTTCTGTCGAAGATTAATTCTAACTTTCGGTAGCTACTACGTAGGCCCCGGATGTACCTCATGATCTGCTTTCCGTGCGGAGCTGGGCGTATAGTAGCGGTTTTTACTTTGTTGTCACGTTCGGATACTGAAAACCACTCCTCGCGCCGACGTCTTCATATTACCCCCCTTGGGCCTCCCCAAACTTTTTTCTGTCTTTCCGGAACTGAGCTTTTCTTCGCCACCCTCCCACCATCACTAACCGTGGGGTCGATGATGTCTGCCCCATACTCATTCGGACAAGTCGTCGGCACGCTTCCTATTAGACACCAACCCTCCTGAAGGTGGATGGGCCTCCCCCAAATTGAGCTCCGATCTCGGCGCCCTCAAGCATTGTTCCGCTGACCTTCAGCTTCTTTGTCCCTTTCTCCTTCATTAGAATAGTGCCTCCCACCTCCTTCACCTCTGTTCTCGTGCCCACCGCAGTCGGCTTCGGGCGTGAGAAGAAGACCCCTTTACTTCTAAGGATATATTCGTAGATCTGGAAATTCGTTCTTCCCTTTGCACCGCCCGGCTTTGCGCCGGGATCGTTTCTGTAAACAGTGCATCCCTGACGATGTTTTTTGTTTCCTGAAGTGGCTTCCCCCGCCAAGATATTACTGCCTACTACTCGTCCGGTCCCGTCAGGAAGATTTGAGTCAAGGTGGAGGCCTCTCCTTCCTTGCATTTACCTCAGAACCTCAATGTCTTTTTCACTGGGCCCCCGATCAAAACCCAGGCTAGAATGTTTTCATTTCTTTCAATTTCTCACCGGTTTCTCTAAGCCCGGCCTGGAGTCCTGTTGACGCAAATACCCCTTTGCAGGCGAAATCCGGTGACGTTCCAGTTTTGATGGGGACGGGTTTTCCTTTTCCGAGTCCCCTAGAATTGTCTTGTTCCTACTAAGTCTACCACGATCCAAACCGGTTTTCTCCGTCTCCCCCGTTCCCTTCTTTGCTCGTCTTCCCCTCCCCTCACCCGACTGTGATAGGGAGGGTTGGATGAAGTTCTTCCCTGTCCCCAACCTCTTTCATCATTGTGATCGCTGGCAGTCACATGTACCTCTTTCCTTTGTTGTTTTTTCGATGATGCCATTGACCGCCCGTTTATCCAACTCTGGGTACCGATGGTTGACCCCTTTTTGGCTCCTACCTTCAGCGGCAGAGTCAAATTTCTGTATTTCTCCCCCCACCCTCAGGTAGTTTAAATCGGGTGATCTCCTTTTGGGAAGTGTTTTTCCTTTAATTTCCCGTCTCCAACTTTCCCGGTAGATGCTCGCCAACCCTTCCCCCGTCTTTGTAACATTTGGAACAGGAGCACTTCTTCTCCTTTCCCATGGTTTTTTTCTCAAGAGGCTAAGAGGCATTCCCCCTTTGAACGTACTTTACGTTTCAGATATTATGTCCAGATGTCTATGTGAGTTTTCTATTGTCTCCTTTTTGTTAACAGCCGGGTTATAGGGTGCAAGCCCTCCCCTTAACCCTCCATTTTTTTCTTGTCTGTTTGCATCGGACATTTCTTCGGGTCCGAATTCCAAAGGCCGTATTGCTTGCAGAGTCCGCTTTATTTTCCCAAACACCGATAGCACCTTTCCGTTTCTCCCAGCACTAAGTGCACTCTTTCTTGTCCCCCACCGGTTTGTGATGAGTACGACTTTTTACTAACCCCCCCCCTTAATCTTTTTCCCTTTGATCCTCTTTGTTATCGACGCTCGCGCTCCCTCCTGGTTTCCTAGAAATAGTTTCCACTTTCCCTGTCTTTTCACTCTTAGCCTTTCCTCCGCCCAGAAAATTAGTTCTGTCTTCAACTGCCCACAGTTTTCCTTTTCCTTCCTCGCTCGTTCGGTTCTCCTCGGCCCCCGTCGGTCGGTTTGTCTCCCCTCCTCTCGTGTTTCCGACCTAAGTGTAATTCTGTCCCTCTTTTTAACTGATTATCCCAGAGAGTTATGGTCGTTCTTGTGCTTCTTAAATCCAAATCTTTAGACTGACACCCCTCCTCGACTTCCCGGTTAGGGAGAAACGTTTTAAGTCACCCTTTTCAGTACTCAGGTGTACTGTTCTTCTTATACGCGCTGTGGAACCCCCCCCTCGACCAGATTATATCTGTCTCCACCACTTTTTTTCCCGTAATTCACGCCCCCCCTCCGTGGAGTCCTACGCGTATGTCAGAGTCCCACTAATGTCTACGCCTCTTTGCGACATTGAGTCTATAGATGCGACTTCCTATTCCTCCTTTTTTTTTTGCATGGCCCCCCGAGCTGTAGTTCTTTCAAGCCTTACAGTGTAGTGTTGTAGTCAGTTTGCTTTCCTTACTATGATCCCTTTTTTTCCGTTCCCCCGTGTCTCTTCCTGTTCTCACATAGATTGTGTAAAATGTCCTCTTCAAGCGGACCAAGAAGTCGTTGTCCGTCTCAGGTCTTCTGTTTGATTTTTTTAAGGGAACTCTCTCCCGGACTTTATCGCAAAGTAGTTGCATCTAGGTAGAACCTCTCTTTTTCGCGTCTTTTAGGCGCTTCCCCCGTATTAAATTTTCTCCCCAAACCCCTTCCCCCTTACCTCTATCCTAGAGATTACGCCTGTTGCCAGTACCTAATGACCCCTCGAAACACGTGTTTTCCCCCAGTCCTTTTTCGCATTCGTCCCCTCATTTTTCGCGTTCCACTGCCGTTTGGGGGACTTCATTCCGATTAATTGAGAGGCCCGCCTTTAGCCACAACCATCTCCCTGCCTTCCCGGCGACTTGTTCAGCTGCAATGTTTTTTCCCCTCGATTCTTTTTTAGGCCTACTTGCCCTTCCTTTTCTGTGACGCCGCCGTAGATTCTTGCAGAATCTTAATTCTTGATAGAATTTTCTTCCCTCGCTTCACCCAGTCAACATCTCGTCCCTAGTTTTTCCACTGGATTTCCCCCTGCAGCGCTTTTTGACCTTCCCAATACTCCGGCTGCCATCTTCCTTCCTCCTCCCCCTGAATAAACCATAGCTGTTATCCGCGACTACCTCGGCGTCTGTCCCTTATAAGATGCCTCACCATCGGTTGTCCCAGGTCGGATTCAGCCCCACGAATCAAAATAAGTCCCTCTCTCTTTAAGCAAGCCGTCGGCGAAGTCATCGGATGACGTACTACGCCCATGACGTAGCAGTTCTTGAGCATAGATATCGGAATATACCCCATTGCTTTATCGGCTTTTGAATCGAGTCAGCCCTAGAACCCTTGTTCCACGGAACCAGCTTTTTCCATTCATGTACACTTTCCTAGAGATCAATTAAGGACACCTAAACAACACGAACTAGATTTCTCTTTATCCCATGAAGGTCGTTCCAAAAGGCCCAGTTGCCGGGGCACTTGATTTTCCGGCGCCCCTCCTTGATGTTCGGTTAGAAACCAAGGTTTTTCCCTTCCCCTTCTCCGGGACACTAGATTATCTCTTATTTTCCTTTCAGGGATCGTCCCCCATAGTTCAGCCATAAGTAATCTCCCGCGCCCATTAGCGCATTTCTCTCCTGAAGCCTTCCCTCTTATAATTCTCCCTCCTTCCAGTTTCCACTCTCGCGAGCTGGGTCCTCCTTCTCTCCTTAATGAACCCCCATTCGGACGTCACACTACTCATGTACATATCCCCTCCTTATTTTGTCCGCTGACCACAAGGGTCAGGCATATCGCCTCTCGATAATGACTGCCCCCCCCGGCAACTTCGATGGTGCTCCCCCTCGCCTTTTCAGACTTTGAAACCCTAAATATACAAGTTTTTTTCCCCTCCATCCGCGAGTGGCTAATTCTCGCCTGTTTTCGAGGTTTCATTGCCCAGATCTTTCATAAACCCGGCACTAGTTTTGTGTAGTTTTTTTAACTTCGCTTTTTGATCTCGTCTCTTGGATTATATTGCCCTTTCTTTAGACCCACTCCGGGAGCGATGCTTGACCTTGCCTTTCAAAAAAAACTGCGACGCTGTAAAGACTCCCCTCCTCTTCTGCGATCAAATGCTTACTAAACTCCTCCTGCGTCATCTCTTCTGCGATTTTCCCGTAACTTTTCCTCCCGCACCCAAGGGGAAGTCTGTCAGTAAGGCGACTCGGAACACTGATTGTAAAATACCCTTTCTATTTTCTTGTTAGCACCATGTGGTAGAGGTTTCTCCTCTCTGTTCCTACCCTTGATGAACTGCCTTTTTTTTGCACTCTTTGGAAGTGGAAGAGCCTCGGGGCACGAGTCCAAGTTTCCCCACTCCCCCAGACCCACCGCAGCTCGACCTTGGGATGGGATACTGCTTTTTCCTCCTCCCAGGATAAACACACCCCCCCCAGGTCTGCTCTTTTTGTTAGTTTTGAGACTGCTGATGAACGATGGTCATCTCGGTGCTTCTTCCCTCCATCTTTTCTTCCAATAACCAATTGTTGTTTTTTTTTTCTATTCATAGGCACCGAGATTACCATCGTTTGAGAGTTCCCCCTCAAAAGAAATCCGTCGGTTTTTCCCGAGTTAGTCGTTTTTATGTACCTCCTTATCAGAGATTTCGGGTTTAATATCCTAGCTTGGTTGCCTTTCATTTCGTTTAACGGTTTGGCTCAATGTTCCCGCTTTTCTTCCCAGAAAACCACCTTTGCCTAAAGAACTTTCCCCGATTGAGGCGGTAAACCGTAGAGATCCCGGGATTTTCTTCCCCTTCCCGGCCTGGGCCCAACGCTTTGTCGAGACAATGGAACAGCTTCCGTCTTTTCTTCGATTGGCCTAGCAGCAGAGCACTCAGTCCCTTCTCTTTTCCGTAAGCTTCGCGCTCCTCTATTTTACTAGTGATTTTTTTGGCAACCCGGACAAGGTGTTACGCTCTGCTCCGTTTTTTGGTTTGAACCTCCTGCAATTTTCGGAGCGTGCTCCCTTTCCTAGATAAGAAGCACTTTTGAAAAAATTTTTCCCCACCCACACTTCCCTTTTTTCAGGGACCAAGCTGCTGAAGCCCGGCCACCGAGAATATCTCCTCTTCTTTTCTTTGAGATTCATTTTAGTCATTCCCTTTCCCTGCGCAAAGGCTATTGATTTCTACTTGACTTTTCCTTGGTACCCGACGTCATTCCCTACTCAACTATCATAGCTTTTCTTCCGTTTGAAAATGCCGAAATGTTGTCTTCTCACTACTCTTGCTATACCGACGTTTGTTTTTTTTCCAGTCTTCCCCCTCCCTCCCTAGGTTTTCTTCCCCCCTTCCCGATCTCCTCTGGGCCCTGTCAAATAGGATATTAGCAGCCCTTTCATATTCCTTTCTTCCAAGGAGTAACCGGCGGACGCGCCGGCGATTTTTTATGCGATTGCTTCCTGCTTTGAGAATTGTCCCGTAGTCCGCCCTACCTTCCGCGACTTCCGAGTTGTTCCCTCCCTTTCGAACTCGAGGGCCGCGCGAACTAATTTTTAACAGCCCTCCCATTCCTATCCTTCATGCCTCTCGGCACTTCCGGTCCCGACCTCCACTGCTCTGATATAGCTGTTTGTTTATTGGTCCTTCCGGGTGAGCGCTTTGGATTTTTCAGGGCTTATTTTTCTTTTGTCACTGCGATATCTAGAGGTCCTTATGTCCCCTGATGGTCTTTCGATTCCCGATTCTCCAGCCTTCCGCCTGGTCGTCCACAGGCTGCGCCCTGATTCCCGCAGGCTTTTTTCTACTACTTTTGATTTGAGCGACCCGTCGACCTTTCTGACCCCTCTGGGCATTCAGAGAGGTCGCCCTAAATTAGTCTATTCGTACTCTTTTTATGTTGATTTTTTTTTATTCGGAATCTTTTCATCTTCTTTGCCAATGCTGCCGCCCCCCATCTGCCCCTTTGTCCTAGCCGAGATGTCGCTGATTTTCACTTAGAGAGACCTTGCTTTTTCACTACTTCTCCTTGTATGAGGCTCTAGGCGATGACATTACGCGCCTGTTCATTTTTCCCCTCTTCCTCACGCTTTAACTTGGCCAAAAGTGCAAATCGTTTTCCTGTCATAGGCCTCCTATTTTTTTGCGAGTTTCAATAGTCTTTTTCGTAAAGTCTCTCTTCCTCCCAACTCAATTACCTGGTAAGAGAGAAATTGGACGATGACCTTTTGATTCCTTTCCTCCCTTGTTTTTCTTATTTGATATTTTCCCCAAGTGTTTACCTTTTTCTTTCTCAGATTAGGTTGCTGTGTTTTTTGATACTTCATGCATGTACGAGTATGCACTACCTTCTTTGTCAATCGTGGAGCTTGGAACTTCGCCCCGAACGGTCTGAGCACTTGAAAAGCTAATAATTCTTTTTTTCCCCCGATCTTTACGGCCGCGAGACCATTTTAAACGACGATTCTTTTCGCCGACATGCTGCGATCCACTTTACATTAAAACTCCCTTTCCCTGGATCCTTAAGCTCCACCGCCTCCATGATCCGCTTTTATTCGAAGACCAGCCCCCTAAAGCGCTTGGGTCCATACATCCAACCCCCACACATGACTATCGCGGGCCCGTCCTCTCTAAGAAATGCCGCGTTCCTTTTTTTCCTATTATTAGCCCTTCTTTTCATTTTCCCCCTGTTTTCAATATGTAAAGTTAATGATCTGGTCATAATTGCGGAAGTCTGTTTGGACTCCCCATCGGTTCGGTGGTCAACGTTGAGTCGGACTCCTCAGATCTGACGTCTTACTCTTTACGGTCTTAATACGGTTTCTTACTGGCGTTGCTTCATCCTCCCCCGAGTCCAATTTAGTACCCCCCTTCACCCCAGTTGTTTTTATTATAACATTACATACTACGTATTGCGTCTTGGTACTGTTCTCTTTTCTCCCACACCCCCAGAATGTCTAGTTCTCACCCCCCTCTTTATGTCTAGGTGTTTCGCCCCCTTCCATGTGCCGTTTCTCGCGAATCTTATGTGAATCCAGGAGGTAACCCTTCCCCTCGTGCGTAATTGCCCTGGCAGTAAAATGCCTTAAGTGTTCTGGCGGGCTGTTAAGTATCCCTCCTACAGGATCAAGGCCCCTCCCTTCATGGTTTCGCTGTGAAGAAAGTTTTTCTCATATCGGTGGCAGCTTAAGGCTTTCCGTCATTTCTCTTCCATACGCGACTTTGCCCCCTATTTTTTTTATAGTTTTTAACTCCAATCAAGATTGGTACTGTCCCCCCCCTCTCCCCTCTGTCTATTCGGCACGATTTCGTCCAAATTTTACGCTTTCCCCTCAATTACCCCCTGATTTGCATCATCCGCTCGAAAACAAGAGCAGTCATTGACCCTATCTTAGAAAGATCTTTTCCTCTACCTCCCTCTGGTAGGCCTTAGACCCACCCAATTGGCTTCTCCCACATGTTGTCCTTTCCAAGTCCACTCTTTGCACTGGTGGTGACTTTGATCGAAAGTGCCTCTCGTTTCTGGGTATCCCTTGCGCTGCTTAACTTTACCCACCCTTGATACACAAAGACTTGGGGGTCTCACCAGATTTACATTCTAGAGACCTTGTCCTCCCAGGAAGGGTTGGAGCTCGGGCTTAGGGCGCCTTTAGGCCCCACAACCCGCCTCGAAGGGACCCACACCCTTCCATCCAATTTGGTATCAGATGGGCAGCGCACGATATATCTTCCCTTCCTCCTGTTTTGTTTAGTTAGATCAAGTTCCCAGAACCTCGGAACCCCTTGTTGATGGGGAACTTTTGAATTTTCCCATAATTCCCCAAAGAACGATAAGCACCCATCTTGTTCTTAAACAGAGCTCAACGTTGCCAATCGGAGACCCGCCAACGTCTTTTCCCCGTTTGTTCCCTTTGACATTCGTTTTCGGCGGAGCCGTAGTCTTCCGCCCAATTAACTTCATTCTTGCGACTGGCGCCGGATTGCGTCTACCACCATTGTTGTTTGGTCGTAATCCACGTCTTTTGTCCTTTTTGAACCTCATATGTCTTCCTTTCCACGACTTTATACAGTCTCTCTCCAATGTGGTTTGAAGCTTGGGCTGCCTTTCCCCGCAGTTTGAGATTGCGAGGACCATGTGTAGCCCTTCCTATGCAGTTTTGTGATTTCCTTCCTGCTCGGGGACGATGTCGTCTTTTGACCCCGTCCATTCATTGCTGCCCCCCCTGTCCCTCTTTCGACCAACACATCGCCAGGATCAAGTGGACTCCTTTTTTCTCAATAGCACCTCCTGGACCCGGTGGATCTCCTACCTGCTCGTACCAATCCTAATCTACTTGATCCGCGGTCGGTTATGCCGCCCGTCCAGCCAGTACCCTTCTCACTTTTTTTCATAGGACGGTTTCGCGTGCACTCTTCAGTGTTAAAGCCTTCAGTCCCCAAATACCCCCTCGGTGAACGGAACCCCTTGGAGTTCAACCTTGCCGCGATGGCCTTGTTAGACCTCGAAACTCCCCCCCCCCCGCGTTTCGAACTCGAGAGAGTGCCTACTCCCACCCAGTTTGCTGTTTACGGAACTTTTCAACTGCTTCAACAAAGTGTTTTTTTACTTTCTGTCGATGCTTTCCCCCCCTGCTTTTTTACAAGCCACGTAGTTTCCGGAAGAGTAATCGACAAGGGGCGTGTTCCAACGTTTTAAGACTCTGGTTAGATCGTCGCGCGGTGTATCTGTGCAGTTCTTTTTAACAGAATTACCACCACCCCCGCTACAGCTCACTGTCGCAAAACTTGGCTTTCGTAATGCCTCTCATGAATCTTCGCTTCCCGCAGCTTAGTCTAGCTGCTGCACAGACTGTAGCCCAACTTTCGCTCCCTCTTGCTAAGCTGAGGCGGATCGACGAGTTTTTGGATTGGTTCCCCAAGAGCTTTTACTTCTCTTTTGATTCTAAAACAACTTTATGGAGAGTGTTCGCGGTGTTCGCTTCTTTTTCTCGTTTTTAGTCACCGGCTTTTGGCGGTTCAAGCGTTATCGCGATGTCGGGTCCGCCTCGATAGTGACCATTCCCTCCCTGTCAAATGAACTAGCTTTGAGTCCGGTCAGGTCGTTGCCTTGGGAATGGACCCTTCCGTGGCTGACGCCTCTTTAACAGGTTTTCGAACGGGTTGCCCCCAAGATGTGTGCCCCTGCAACTATTCAATAGTTGACAAACCCCTCCCCCCCTACCGCGAAGAGACAGAGATTACGATTTTAGTATCTTTCCCCCCCAGCAAGTATTTTTTAACCCACGTGTCTACCTCCCCATCGTCATTTACACAGCGTTGCCCGCTTCCACAGGAGGTTGGGGGCGGCATAGCGACTTGACGAGGCCGCTCCATTCTCCCCCCAAAGTCTCCGCTGTAGGACTTCGATTTGGTGTTTTTTCCCCTGTTTTCCCCCGCCCTCTTCCTCTTCGCAGATTTGACCGCCTCAACCCTTTTTACTGACGCCGCGTTATATAGCTCAGCCTTATAATGTTCCCCCCATTTTTTTTTTCTTCTATATGTCCCTACTCCCCCACCGTCAACATCTGTCGGACCCGTCGGCCCAAGAATCCCGCAGCGTGAATTCCAATCCGCGCTTAGAGTCCCATGTGCACAGTCAACTCGTTTTCACCGTCACACCCCATAATCGGAGGGCCGACGATAGAATGGCCGCAGTCTTTCTCAATCTGCTCACAGATCTGTTTCGCAAGGTCGTTTTTCCCCCCGTCTCTCACCGAATACACGACATTTAACACGCCCGTTTCAATGTCGCAGACTGGTCCGAATAGGAAGCTCCTTATTGAGAACTATCGATCGGCATCGCACTGGTTTGCGCATCTGATCTCTCTATCTACGGAGCGTTCAACAGAACCTCATACTGCACCGCTCGTCGCATCTATTTCCCCGTGAAAATCATACCCCCCGAACTATTTCTCTCCTCGGTCGTTCCTGTTTGTATTAAACTTTAATGCGGGGCTGATGCATACCCCCCCTATCCGTCCTTTTTTCGACCAAGGCACCTTCCCAATCGGTATTGTCCACACCTCGCCTAGTCGTTCTAGGGGCCTTGCTCGACCCAAAACGCGTCCAATCCGGTCAATCTCGCGGCCACCTAGCTCCTTCTCCTTTCTCCCTCCCCTCTCCGTTATGGAAATCCTTGCAAGCCACGGCTGCTTCCTCCTTCCCCAGTTGTACGTCATGACGCCCCGGTCATGCGTGGTTCGTTTGTGCAGCCCGCGCCCCGGGTCCGGTACGCACTCAACATCATTAGTGGTGAGTGCGGTTGGGCTCTTTTGTATCACATAAGTTGGAGCCCCTACCAAAATTTGCGTCCTGTGGTTTCCATGATATCGCCTTGATTTGAGCATGGCTCCGAGACTTGACCATTATTGTGTGCTCAAGCTTTCAGGTGAACGCAACCCTAGACAAAGGATCCCTCAATCCCACTTCCGCGCGGATACCCCCATCCGATTTGGCGAATTCTCCTGGCCCAGCTTTGGCCTTCAAAAAGGCGTTTTTGCAGTTTCACGTTCGAATTCTGACTGGACCAGCGCGCCTGCTATATTGCCAGCCCCGTTTTCTTTTCGTACACACGCGCTGATCCCCCGAGTCCCTGCTTCTCAACCCCCAACCCGCCCCCACTCAACACGAAGAAGAGGAGCAGTGTCTCAAGTACCTCCCCCCTCGTATTGTCTTCTCCCTCTGCCGATGGCCCCATCGCCAGTCCCCACGCTTTTCACCGTTTCCTTTTCCAAAGCGGAATTGGCAAGTCTGTTTTAGATTGTCAACGGAATCTGTCTTATGCTTCCTCGGTTACCTCTCGTGATGAACCTTCCGGAGTTTTCCTTGAAGAAACTCTGTTCCCGTTCCCCACACATAATTCACCGTCCCCCCCCGAACCTTTATTCCACCAAGTCCGAGTCGTCTACCCTGATGATAAGGCGAATCCTCACAGAACATCGAAAACTCGGATGCTTTTAGATTTTAGTGAAACTCTGTACTTCCCCTTTTT
>Ga0179591_1309335_pt1 | contig 22825 bp, 32 predicted proteins | sample CZOMad2_1_08_16f_FD_182891 | JGI IMG/M metagenome (GOLD analysis project Ga0179591, IMG submission 182891) | Vadose zone soil fungal communities from Angelo Coast Range Reserve, California, USA - CZOMad2_1_08_16fungal (PacBio error correction) | ecosystem: Environmental > Terrestrial > Soil >... | reverse complement strand
TTTTCTGTCCTGTTCCCTCTAAAATCCAATTAAAAGGTGACCGCTCCTTCTTCTTTCGGGATTGGTTACGGGTGGAAGATAGGTACACTAGGCCCTTTTGATGCGTGCTTACATGGGCATTTCTACGCTCCCCACATTATCATTTTTTTTTTCCCCCCCTAAGCCTATTGACTGTCGCCCTCTGTGTTGGACCGACCGGGTCCTCATCGAGGACTAGCTGTTTTGAAATCTGGGTTGTCTTTTGGCGGAGTTTGGCCTTTCCTTTTAATCGGTGATATCAACAATTTACGTAGGTTTGAATGGAGGTTGCCTCTTTCTTTTCTAGGGTTTACCGTGTCAAGATGGAGCCAACAACTCTTCCTTTTTCTTTCCCTCAGACTGTTCCATGTGATACCAGTATAGGAATGTAGATTCCGGTTCTTCCGATGCCGTGTGGAAAGGTCTATGTTTTTGACCCTTTTTCCTTTTGACCGGAGTTTTATCTGCACCCCTTCTTTCTTTTTTTGGTGCGGGAGTAAGAAGGTGAGAGAGGTTGACTCCCTCTCCTGGTTGGTCCTGTAATCACCTTGAGGCTGAACAGCGAGCCCATCTTTCTCCCTTTCACGGATCGAGAGTAATCCCCGGATACGGTTGGAGATGAGGTGGGAATGGCCGCACCCGTTCCGCTTGGTCTTTAGGAAACGGAAAGTTCTTTTTTTCTGACGACCTGGCCGTCACTCTTTTCTGAGTTGAAAGCCTCCCGAGGGAAGATAAGGGCTTCCCCCCGTCACTCACACAGAAGGATGACGTAAGCCTTTTTGCCTTCGTTTCAAATCTGAAAGAGTCCCTGACTCCTGTTAAATTCCCCATAGCATCGCTATTCAGTCGCTGGAAGAGTATACAGACTCCCTTTTTTCCCTGAGGAAAGACTCCTTCAAGGAGCGAAAAGAAGGAGTGGGCGTCAGCCGTTTTTATGAGTGTACTTTCCCTCGGCCAGTTCTTCCTGAGGCAGTTGTGGGCTCCCGCATTAGTCTACTTCCTCCCCTCTTTCGCTTGCCTCGAGGTTAAGGTTTGTAATATTCCAATTGTGTAGGTCCCGTTTCAAGGTACTATTCTTCCCCCCTGAAATTTCTAGTCCACCACTGCCACCGTCGTTTCCCCGACGGGCACGGCCAATCATTCCCCCCCCCTTTTTCATTTCAAGATCCCGATTGGTAGATGTGAGCGCTCCGGGCTTTTTTATGGCGTGCGAGACTGCTTTCCCCCCACCCTCCCCCCCCCTGCAACCATTTCTCTTCTTGATTTTTGACGAAAATAAAAGATTGTCGAGTCGCCCAAGCCGCGCCCCTCCCTGAAGACTATGCTCTTTTCCAGGAAGTGACCAGTTACTTTTTTCGAGTTCCCTTTTACGGCCAGAAGGCGCCGGCCTCTTTTATTCACTCGCATTTGGAGTTCCGAGAGTCACCTTTTCTTCGCCGTGGCGGTCTTTGCTTTCCTCTCCGCTCCTGTCATCAGGAAGATGTTGTTTTCTAGCCCAGGTCCCTGACAGTACCCCTCCCCATTGACAACAGCGGGACACGGTGTCGGCTGTCCTCCAGCCTTTTAACACTTAGTTGAGATAAACGAGGGTAGACTCTAAACTCACTCCCCCAAGGTAGCCATGACATGATCTTGTTTTCTCTTTTTTCCAGAATCAGCAGTTCCCCCGAGAAAGACGAAAAACTACTACAATTACGATTCTTCGTGTTTTTTTAAAGTTTTTTCGTGATCTTCCAGGCCCGATGGACCCCAGGTTTAAGGCACGGTTTTGTCCTTTCCTTCAAGCGCTTAGGAGCCCGGGAACGGTTGCACTTATTCACTTCCGGTCCAGTTACTCTATGTATGGAGGAGAGGTCATGTCCCCCCAATACGTATATTATGCCTACCTCAATATCTTCTCCCCCCCCCCATCATACTCTTTTTTTTTTTTTCTAGTTGAGTCCCCCCCCCCCCCCTAGGGCCACTCTTGAACCTCTCTCCCTCCATTCCTAGAAGTCAAGGGTACTTGAGAGTGAAAAGAAGTGCGGGAACGACGCGCTGGTCGGATCCCAACCGTTCCAGTAAAACATGTTCTCCCTGTTACTACGAGCCAGTCTTTTTCTCTCTCCATAAACGATACTTTTCGGTCTTTTTATGGGGTTTTTGTTCTTTCCCTTCGAAATGATTTTCTGCGATCGTCTCACCCCCGCTGCCTTCGAATTGCTCTCTTCGCGGCTGACCCTCTTGGTTTTATCTCCCTTCTGAACAAAGTGGTAAAATTTGCAGGAGACGACACTCCTTTCCCGCTGTTCGTTTTTAAATTTCAATGGTAGCCCTGTACCCTCGAATACCTTTCATGTATTTTCTGGGTAAGAGTTGGTCGCCTTTTCCTCCCCCAGGCGCACAGACATTGGCGCGTGCAGTCCTCCCTCCCCATTTGTGAGAAAAGACTGTGTGTGTTTGAAGAGGAAATGGATGGCAAAATTCTGTCACTACTTTGATTTTCGATAGGCTTAGAGTTCTAGTTTTTCTTTTTTCTTTAATCTCCCCATTGGTAAGTTATTTTTGGTAACCGCTGAAAATCAGAAGTTTCTGGTCTGTGTGCCAAGAATTTATCAAAGCGATTTTCCGAGGCTCCCCATCTCCTTCAGGAAGTCCCGGTCCCCATGTACACGAGGGGACGTCCTCTTTTCGTACAGGCAGGCAAACGTGGGTGTTTGATAAGATGTTTCTCCGGTATTTTTACCTTTTTCCCCACGTAACAATATTTACTCTTTCCGCACAGTCAAAACGCGATTGCCGCCGACGCCTATCCTTCTCTTGTCTAGTCAGGAAGAAAAAGGACTGGTGGACAGAGAATTGAAGAACTTCAGCATCATCTACCTTCTGACGATCGGGTGGGATGGACGAGTATTTTCTGGTACTCCGATCCTTGCTGATTTATGTAGGAGGTTCTCTCTGCCCCCCCTCCTTGCTTCCCCCCCCCCCCTCTGTAGGAGCGCATTTTCCGACCCCGTTTTGACTAGCTGAGTCCCCCTTTTTTACACAACGTCCGTCCTTGAGCTACTTTCCTCGAATTTCGTTGTAGTTCAAAGCGGAAGCATGTTCCCCCAGCTGAGATGCCCTGCTCTCTTTCTTCCCTTTCATTCCTAGGTTAATGTAGACAGTCGAAAGTTTTTGCCATTCCCCCCCCAATTCATCCTCCCCGAGGCCGAGTCCCCTGGATTACGCTTCTTATACCGAAGTCTCAACCTCCGGGTGCTCGTTGGTAAGTTACCGCCGTTTTGCTTGCCCCTTTCACCTGTCTAGACGACCCTAGCGAAAGATGATCAAACCCGCCAACGCACCAAAGAATTTCCTTGTGCACGATCGCAGTCTTCCAGGTGAAGACTCCCCCCCCCTAGTAAACCGACCTGCGAAAAAGAAAGCGCCTACATCCCCTCGCCAGCAGGGAACACCCCACCACCCCCCAGGTCTTCTTAAGCCCCCCCGTCCGCGTTTTTGTCCTCATTCGTGAGGTAACAGAACATACCCGAGTCCCGAACAATTCCCGGCCATCCCCTCTCTTTCTTCCGGCGCTTTCCAACGAAGGCGACCCAGCCCTCTTCTTCCCTAGTATTAGCGGATGTTGAGCGCCCCCTTTCTCACACAGCTTTTCCTTTCCCCACGAATCATTGCGTCCTGTAAGTGGTGTCCTCAGTTTTCTCCTCTGTTGGTAAATTTCCACGTCCAGATGTCTCCTCAGTTTTCCACACGGTCACGTTCTTTCTTCTTCCCGTACGGAACCCCTTTTTTTCTGGGTCAACTTTCCGGACCTTTGGCTTCTCTTTCCCAACTCCCCATCAGGGAGAGACACTTTTCCCCACCAGCGTTTTCTCCCCGACCTAAGAGCTCCTCAGTCTTAATTCAGTTTTATTTCTAGTTTTTGATAGCTCACGCCCGTTACCCCCTATCGAGTGCTCGTGAAGTATAGAACAAGATCCGTTCATGCCTCAGGAGCCGTTAATATACGAGTGAGGTTCTGCCTGTCCAACCCCCAGCAGAACGTGGACTTTCGCAGATATTATCCCGTGAAGAAGCCAAAATCGGTGGAAAGTAGTGGGACCCTGTTCTTTCGGTGCCCACGCCTTCTCCGTACAATGACCCTTTCTTCAGAGACAGTTGGGGAGCGCCCGGTGTTCCCAAGAGGTGAACTTAAACCCTCTGCAACCTTTTTCCCCCTCCTTCTTTGCCCCTTTTCGACCTTCCAATGGGTCTTTTCAATCAGTGGAGCAGAAAGAGATTCTGGGTCTTTGCTTCTGAATAGCTTTTATTGAATCCCTGATATTACAGGCCTCCTCTAGAGACGGTGACGAGCCCTTTCTTCTTTTATCCCCACGTCCCCCACGTTCGCACTCATTGAGCCGGTTTACTGCCGAGTTCAGAAAGCTTGACAGCAAAACAGGCATGCCTTTCCCTCGTCAAGGAAGCGCCCTACGAACTCACTCCAGGCAAGCAGTTGGCCCCTCTAAGGACTGAACGCGGCTCCCCAACCAAGAAGTTTTCCTCCCGGCACCCAACCCGATCAGACCTTTCCCCCTGCGGGACGGCCGAACCCCCCAAGTACCCCTCCCCCCCCCTCCCGAGGTTTGTCCATCCAAAAAGAGGTCATCGGAATTTTTCCTTTTTTTCTCTCCCCAGAGTAGATCACACGATTCCCCAACGACCCCAAAACAGTTCCGTCCCTCCAATCCCAGAAGAAGATTTCCTTCTTTGCCAGGTCCCACTACCGCCGCCCCCACCCCCCCCCCCCCCCACCAGATTCCGATATCGCCCCTTGGCTTTCTTACGTCCCTTAGATTTTCCCGATTCCCTCTTTTCCGCTAGGTGTTTCATGGCTTCTGTTGCACCCCCGACTGCAGCCTGATTCTTCTTGCCTAACTCCCCGAGTCAAGACGCAAGCATTCCCCCCCCCTCCTCCGTTAATCACAAGCGCAAACGTGTTGAGCCTCCCCAGGTTGAACTTTAGATACTTCCTTTACATCTCGTCACGTTTTCCCCGCTGGTCGGAACGCTGTCCTTGTCCCTCCTTTCGCGTCTACCATAATGGCAGTACTAACACCGACTAGTTACGGTGCTCGGCCAGTGAGGTTTCCTTGGTAGAATTTAGGAGAGGAACCACGTACTCGGCCCGATACCTTCCCCTTGAGGAGTTTCAAAAGACTTAATTTTTTCACCCCGGTGCCCTCCCCAGATTGTCGAAAATATTGCCACGTCGTTTCTTCTATCTATTGTCTCATCGAAGTAACTCCTCCACCCCCCACTATCCCACGACACCCCATCCATCCCGGACATAGCACCTCTCAACACCACTCCCACACATCCCCTGCATAACTATCTGGGCCGACGCCCTCCCAACGCATCCTCGCGTGCCCCCCCCCCCCCCCACAACCCCCCACACACATCCCGATCAGTAACACGCACAACTCGCACCGCCACCTATCATCGCACCTCCCCAACCACACCCTCTGGCGACTTAGGCTCCCCGGAAAAGCTGCCGGTACTAATCAATTCTAAGCATCAGAATACGCAAAACAGCCACGACCCGAAAACACTACCGTCCATCGCACACCCAGATCGGAAAGCCCAGGCTTCCGCATCCGGCATCCCCAACGATACAGCCACTAACCAAACACCCAGCCAAAGATGAATGACGCCACTCAAGAGCACCACCACTGGAAGCACCCTTTAACACAATCAACGAGTACCAAATGGCACGCGTGGCCACCAGACCCAACCCCGACAATAATGCTGTTGGGAAAGATCCACCGGATGTTGTGATTAAACCACTTGACGACGGACCAATCCCATTTCTTCCCACTGATCGCTGGGGGTTAGTGTACGTATCTACGTCAACATTTTTCGTAAAGAGCAATAGGGGGAGACCAAGCCCGCTACTTCGTTTTTTCCCCCTTTTTGTTTTTTGGTATACCCACAGATGGGAGAGATCGTCGAAGCTGTGTTTAAGCCGTTCCACCTTGGTCATGGACCGTTTCGGGGCACCGCAGAAGTGCCGATGCTGTTCTTTCTTTGTTCCGAGGAGGTTACCTTCGACTATGGGCCCCCCCTTCACAGTTTCCCCAATCGTAAAATCTTTCTCCTCTTCTCTCTTTTTAGGAGAACCTCTTTGAGATTTATCGAGTCCCTTCTTCCCACGTTCACTACAGCCCAGATAGGAATCTGTACGACCGAGACTTCTTAAGTTCTCCCTGGCCTTTCGGACACCACCTTATTGGTTGGGTTTTCTCGGACGAGGGGTTTCCGTTTGCAGGATGGAAAATCGTCCTCATTAACGCGCCCCCTCAGGCTCATTTTCTTTGGGGGTGAACGTCAGGTTTTCAAAATAGCCGATTCGGACGCTCTTATGGACATCGGAACTCCCTATCTTGGTCCAGGCACATCCATCCCCGGTGCAGCTCCTTCATCTCTTTTCATTCTTCCGTTTTCACCTGGTTTACCTAGGATGTGCTGGCTTTGGCCTGTGGCACGCGGTGAATCTCTTTGTAGAAATATTCCGTCTACATTTCCCCCTCCCCCCCCGTTACGATTGCCGTAGTTTTTTGGGGAAAACAATCGGCAGGGTCGGTACTTTTTTTTTTTTTTTTTCCCCAGTTTCCGGCGGCAGTCCTTTTACTTCTTTTTCTCTGGGTGTGGAGACACCCGGCGCTTTCTTTTGTCTTTCTTTTCTCAAGAGTCCTTCTCCCCCCCGCTTTTCCCAACATGTCGGCTACTTTTGACGTGTTGTAAAGGTCGCTGGCCGTTTTAGACCTACTCGAGAGGTGCGGTCATTCTTGCGACCTCCCCGGCTTACCTTCAGTATTTGCGAACGTTTCATTTCTGCCAGAAGAACGGCTCGGCCCAGTCCTCATGCTGTCCAATAGTGGACCTTTCCGAAAACGTTTGATAGCTAAGATGGCACACATCCCCCCTTTTCACTCGATAGGCAAGCGATTTCCTACCCCCATTTTTACGTCCAGAGCGGTATTTGTTAGCAGGTTCGTTTCTAATGATTGAAAGGAATTCGCTTGCTGCCACACGGCGTTCAGCGGCAACGAAGGTGTGTATGCTCTTACTGTTGAAGTCACTGAAGTTTCCACGGAGTTACCTCTACGCGAGTGCCCCCTTTACGGTTGCAGGGACTGCTTCTTTTGGTGCGATAAGCCTTCTAGCGTATTTCGTGTAGGAAGTGACAGAAAGTTTCAATAACGGAATCATGTTTCCTTTCCCTTTAGTCCGGTAGTCCCAGATCATGCGGGGGATCACTCTCTCCCCTTTAGCCTTGTACCCAGCCCCGGCGTGTAGAGATATCTTTGCATATTCCCCCTTTAGCCTGGCAAGGAACGCTGCGTTAGGCCCCTTCTTTCTTTAGCCGGTTATTGATATCGTTTTGCGCGGTCCAGATGGCCCCCCTATCCAAAGTTCATTAACCATGTGAACCTAGTTTGGCGGAAGGGGTTTAAGCAGGTCCCTAGTTTCATTCTCTCCCACAGACGTGAAGGAGACAGAGGCATCTATCTCCAAAATCCCAGGACGCTGAAATCCTCCATTCTTTTCTCTCTCGCCTTTTTTGCAAGACCTTGGGCGCGCAGAAGCTTTCTATCGGGGGGATTTGCTTTTTTTGTTAGGAGTATTTGGAAGTGCCTTTTCTTTTGCGCCGGGTTTTAGTTTTCTTGACCTCTGAGCTGGACGCATGGATCTTACTCTTTTTTTTTCCGGCATCCATAAGAAGGTGGAGGAACCAACCGAAGGAATTTGTCGTAGAATGCTTGTTTCTGGTTCCTGTGTATGGGCCTTTATCGGTCTTTATTCCCTCTCCTTGGTGGACGTGTGTTTTCCTTCGGCAACTTTTGCAGAGAGAGAGGTACCCTTGCTTCTTTTGTATTTCTTTTCTTCCGTAAGACGTCTGTTCGCGCGGTCTCTCTTCGTATCCCTTTTTCATTTGTAATAACTAGGCAGGGCTTCCCAGCGCGCCACCGGCTTGCTTCACGGGAAAGGACAGTCTCTTTTCCTTCGGCTTCTGCCGCTTCTGGCTTCTTTTCTTTTTTTTTTTTACCCGTTTCCGCTTTCCTATATGACCTTCCCAAGTCTTAAAGGAGGAATTTTTAAAATTGGCAAAGAGTATCGGGCAGCCAAGAGCGGCCCTTTCCTTTTTGCCCTTTTTTCCACACTCGAACAGGTCGATAAGACGCGTCCAAGCCTCTTTTGCAACTGGGCGGCCTGAAAGAGAATTCCCATTTCCGCCCGGGGTCGGCCAGGCCGTAGAACTCGCTGACCCTGAGAGTAGCTTTTACTTTTAACCGCCTGACCATACCGGTCTTGCCCCTACCTTCTTTGAAGCTTGGCGGACCACTTTGATGGCGTCCCCGTAGGCGTATGATTACCAGGCCGTACAGACTCTTTTGATACGAGACTTCTTTTTTTTTTTTTTTATCTCTTTTGGCCCGAATTTTTGTGAAGGCCACCGCTGCTCGTCGGTTTTGAACATCCCTGGTTGAGTCATCTCCTTATTCAAATTGTTTCTTTTCCCTTTTTTCCCAGTTACAGGTTCCCATAGTAGACCGTTTCCCTTTGTTTCCTTGACAAGCTTAAGGACAAGCGGTCAGTGTCCCCCCTAGTTATGTTCTCTGGGAGCTCCTCTTCCCTTGGCTTTTCTTCCCTTTCTTTGACTTATGTGCAACATACCCCCAAAGCAAAATTTGAGTTTTCAGCTCCCGATGAACAGTCCCCGAAAGGACCAATCTTGTTTCCCTCGTCTCCCCCCCCATAGACCGCGTCAGAAGAGCTCGATCAGGCACCTTCCCCCCTCTTGACGAAGCCGTTCTCCGGTCGGCCAGCACGGCGCCCGTGCCTTGCGGTGATAAATTGCGCGTTTTCTTCCGTGTCGCGCGTTTGACGTAGCGTGCGTTTTTAGAGTACCTTTTATTCATTCCTCTTTTTGTCATGCAACGGAACATTTTAAACCACATGTCGTGTTGTGTAGGCTCCTCTCGTTGAACCCTTTTTTTTTTGTCGAACACTGGTTGCTCCAACCCTTCTTTGGTTACCGCTACCTTTCCTACAACGTCTCAATGCTCCTTTTCCTTTCTGTTCATCCAGGGAGTCTTCAATGAAGACCAGGCGTTTATAGGAGGTCCCTTCGTGCGCCCCCACTTCCTGTTTCCCGCTGGTACCTCGTTTACGTCTGTTTCTTCGACCCGCGCGTCTGATTTTTCCTCACGGCTTTCCTGCCTACGGAAATGAGATGTTAGAGTAGGTATGGCCTTGATGCCTGGTCATCTTTCTCTAGTATTCCCATGTTTGCACAGCCCCCCTCCTCTCCCTGTTTTTTTTTCCTTTGTATGCCTATCTCTATGACACGCTGAACTCGCCTTCCAGATCCCTCCCTCTTCCGCTTCAAACTTACGGTGGTCATTGAAGTGAAAGCCTTGCTGGCATACTACGCGTGTTTGGCTTCACACACGCCTCCCCCACTTCTTTCCCAGCGTGCTGTTTTTTTTTCGGGAATTTATCCTTTCCGTATAGTAATGGTTCGTGTTTCTTTTCCTTCTCCCTTCTGGGTTTCACCTTAATTATGGAGAGTGTGCTACTGTTCGCTGTGCGCCCCTAGTTTTGAGCGACATGTATCGTCCACTTTTTCACATGGCCTTTTTCCCGTTCCCCGCTGTTCTGTTCGTGCCCTTTTCTCCTGGGAACCCCCCTATAAGTTTATGCCACAGGGTAAGAGAGAAGTCAAGCGCCACGCTCCTCAAGTGTCGCGATCCAGTTTAAGGTACTCCCCCTGATTAGGGACTTTTTTAGTCCTGTTCTTCAGGGAAACTTCTCCTTTCTATTCCCCCTTCTCTTTCCTGATTATAGTATGTTGCTTACGCGACCCCCTCCGTTGTCCCTTCTGGTTCTGGTAACCGCTCTTCAACCTCGACTGTTTCTTGTGTTTTGGACCGTCATTCTCCCCGAAAGCATCCCCTCCTTAACTCTCAGTCGACGAAGGCGCCTTTTAAAATGAACAGCTTTGGCCTTCCTATTGAATTTCCGGCGGCACGGACCTGTCTTTGATCCTTCCTTGCTTACCCGGTCACGAACAATGTTTTGAAGAGGACCGATGACTTTAAACCGGCTTTACGTCTTACCTCCTCCACGCGTTCGCGCTGCGGCTCCCAGTCCGTCCGCCCAAGGAGCCTCGCGACTGCACGCTTTTTCCGCCCTTCCCTATACGACGGTCTTTTTTCCTAAAGCCTGCCGGCTGTCCGGCCGCCGTTCCTTATGTTGGCAGGACGGAGGAGGGTACCACGTCCAGACTCGAGAGTTTCCTCCCCCGTTTCTGACGCTCTCCTGGCCATAAATTTTTTCCAATTTACGTTCCAGATGGTAATCCTCCCCGACCAAGGAGATGATCGCTCCTGTATAGCCTTTCGTTTCTAAGCGTAGTTTACTGATTTTTGCGGCTTCCCTCATTCCTTTTCTTTTTTTCCCCTTATTGTGAAACTGAAGGTATATAGCAAATGCGGTAACCCCCACTGGTTGAGGACCTGCCAAACCCCTAAGCCCCTGCCAGCGGCCTTTCTCAGCATCCTTGCACTATAATGAAGGTTTCAAGCGTGTGTCCGAGCTGATTCCGCCTGGTGCAGTTAACAGGTCACTTTGCCTCTCGCTGCAAATAACAGATTTTGCAGCCCCCCTACCACCCCAGGTAATCCGGTCAATCCTGCTTCGCAACCCACCTGTTTCCTTAAAACCCTCGACGTCCACACGCAGACTCCCCCTTACGCCCTCATCCCTCTCTTCCGGCCCATGGACCCACCAACAAACATGCTCTTACGTTTCAGACGATCCAGCGTGCTTGGTACCCTGACCCCTTCCCCGCGTCCACGAGCTAAAGGAAGGCCATCCCTCTCTCCTTCCCCCTGCTTTTTAGCCCCTTTTCCCCCCTCCACAACTTCAAGGAAAGACGCAGTGCCCATCCGAAGTCCCTCTTTGTCCCAGAAGAGGTAGGCAACATGGGCTGGTCGCTTCCTCCCTTAGTCGGTAAGATTTGCCTCAGGGACGCCCTTCCTACTTGACGACCGAATAAAGGCAGATGGGTATCTCTCTTTCCACCGGCTTTTTTCAAATGCGTAAGAGAAGCGATTCAAATGGTACCTGGAACTGTATTCGTATGAAAGCGAAGCCCTCCAGCTTCCTATTATCTCAAGTCCCCTTCCCCTTTCCGAACGCCCTTCGGGACGACATCATTCGTCCTTTCCCTCCCTTAGTAGTAGATGTAAGAAGGGTCCCGCCATGGCTCTTGTGCTCCTCTTTTCTAATTCTCCTCTTTTTCATTGGCTCAGGAGGAATTGATCGAATCGTGAGGTAGTCCGCCACCCTCCCTCCCCTTCACAGATTATAGAACGAATAAGTTCCCCGCCCCAGGTGACCCTTCTCTCTTCCCTTTGTACATGGACGGTGACACAGACCCGGGCAGGTGCTCCTGGTCGGGCCCGCCCTTAGTTTTTAAAAAGAAGGTCTCCGGAAACTAGCCAACAGCTCCTCGACCCCCGGCTTCACGGACCCTTTTCCCCTTTTTTTGGCGACGCGACTTTACATTTTTTTCTTCCTTAATACTGTTAAAGGAAATTGTCTTACTAGCCCTCATACGAGATATGAAGGTCCTCGACTTTCGTCGTATTACTTTCTAGTTACCCGTCGCCCTCTTTACCTTCATTCCTGTCTTAAAGAGGAGACCATAGAAGGTGAGGACCTCGTATCCCCCACGCTAAGCGACCTTACCCAAACTCCACGCTTGTCACCCCCGGCTTGACGAGCCGGAGGTACCGTCCCCGCCCTGTTTCGACCCACCTCTCCGTTTGCCATTCCAGATAATCTGCCAGTAAAGGCCTGCGTCTTACGTTCATAACCCCCCCACCTACTTTTTTAAGTCAAAAGCCGGAATCGTGAACTTGTTTTTTGGTTACCCTTATATCCCCCCATGCGTATTCCCCCCCCTCCCCCCCTGAGTCTCCTCCCTCACGCATTTCCTTAGGGGTCATACACGAATTCCCCTTCACATTTTTACCTAAAAGATTCAAGACTCACAGGGGGTTTGATTCCTTGCCCCAATAGAGCGTTCTCCCCTCTTTGTGAGACGTAACAGAGGATCATTGGCCCAGGTCCCTCTTTCTGCCCCCTCCAAGGATTTCTGCTTTTGAGTTGACCGCACTCCTATTTTAAGAATTCAAGAGGCTCAGCGACGCAGCACCCCGCTGAACATTTCTTTGACAGAAGACGTCTCCATCGACAGCCCGGTTACGCCGAACGAAGTCCTTGCCGTCTTCCTTACCCCCTTTCAGCCTTTAAGATGCATACTTTCCAGCACCGTCCTCCCTCTCCCATCCCGACAGGTAATTGTGAAGTTTTTTAGGTTGCCTAGAGGGGAGAATAGTCTCCGGACAAGCCTAAGAAGGGAAAAGACGGTTTCACGGCTTCTGTTCAAAGTAAGGGACCTGTTTGCCAGGCTTCCACGAGGTGTGACACCTAGAGTAAAACTTGTTATCTGAGTCATTTTCAGTGAGAGCCCGCCCCAGCCCGACCTCGGCCCCCCCCCAATCATCGAAACCCTCCCCCATAGCAAATTCAGCCCCAACACCCCCCCACCATCGCAACAGAACCCAATCCCAACTCTCTACGTCGACCCACATGCCCGCACTCCCGCACCCACCGCTAACATTCCCCACTGAACCCCCTCCCCCCACCCCCATTCCTAAACACCCCGCCCCGTAAACACACCCATTTAAGGGGAGCAGCTTTCCCCCTACCTCACAGCCCCTCCTCCCATCTTCCGACTCCATCGCAATCACCTCCTAGCCAGCAACCATTTTTCCGCCACGAGCACATGCCACCCCCCTGACAACCCCCGAAAATCTCCACCCCCTACCTCGAGCCCAAGACACAACTAACCTCACCCCCCCTACTAATCAAGCATCCTACCACCCCCCCCCCTCCCCCCTTAAGCCCTCAACTGACTACCCCGTCCGCCTATTCAACCCAGTACCCCGAGAAAGCTAGAAGCGACCGGATCCGCAACCCAAGTAATCCCTATCGTACCCCCCCGCGCACTTGCCACCCTCAAAGAGTACCTACGCCCCTTATCACCCCTATTAGGCCCAAATCTCATCCGGGAGGAACCCCACACCCCACCATTACATCCAAATCTCAAACCCCCAACCCTCAACACCCCCCCAACCTCATTGCCCCCCCGATAAACCCAGAAACCACCAGAAAACGTAATCCTCCTCTCCACCACCAATCATAACCACCCCCACTCAACAATTTACTCCCCCCAAAGCCCATCCCCAGGTCCCCAAAAACAAGTTGGACATCTGCCACCAAACTACCCATACATTTGACCTAGCCTATGCCCACCTTTCTCCAAGCTCCTTAAACTAGCAGAATAACCACGCCCCCCCCCACAAAATTCTCTAATACCACCACCACCATACCCCTCCGCTACCCAACAACCTGTCATAGATCCCCTGGGGACTCGAAACCCCCCTCAGGCCACACCAGCCCACACGCTCTCACAAGCCCCCCCGAGCCCACCCCATACCCCCACCCTAATCATACCCCGCCTCCCACCCACCACCACCCTCCCCAGGCATCGCTACAAATCTCTATCAAATGCCCCGCGGTAGGGCGTCACTCACGAACCTCACCCAACGCGCAGGCCCCCCCCACCCCCGCAAACAATCAAACTTCCCCCCCCCAACCGCCCTACCACACAAGCGTCGCCCACGCATCCCCACGCTATATGGAATCCCCCCCACACTAGAACGCCCCGTGAACCCCTATCTTTTCCCTTCATCTCCCCCCACCCCGGCCTACCCCCCCCCAGCCCCGGCAAGGCATTCCTTCACACCCCAACCGCCGCCGGGCCCTCACCCCCACCCCCAGAAAGCAAAAAAATCCCATCCCATCAAAAAGTATCGACATCCCCAATAACACGACAACAACACCTCGCCCCACAGACCTCCCCAGATAATTCCGTAATCCGTCTGCTGCCAGACCCACCACAGCGTTCAACCCCCTTAAACCTCTCCTAAAACCAATATCCACCACGTATTCCTCTCGCCTAGTCGCCAGCCCCAACAATTACTTCTTGCCACCACCACTTTCGGCACAATCCCTACACCCCCGCCCCCGCAACCTCCCCCATTCGCCCTCCTCTCCCCCCCCCCCGCCCGTCAAAGGTCTTACCTATCCACCTCTCCTTAGACACCTCCACACAAAACCATCCTCCACCCCGGCAGCATCCACGCAAAGACCCCTAGTCGCCTCTCTCACAAGAAATTACCCTCCCCCATCGCGCCCATCATACCCCCCAAATCTTCTTCTCTGACCGGACGCCCCCATTCTCACTAACCAAAACCACACGCAAGCCCTAACAATGCCCATCATCCCCTCGGATCCCAATACGCACACTCCCGACGTAACAACCTCAACCCGAACACCGCCTCAACCCACGATTCCCGGGCGAACCCCCCCCTACCGCACCCCCACCGCCCGCCAGTCGCAAAGCACAAGAACTCCCCTATTTTGCGACCACCCCCTGTGATCCGACAGACCCACATGAGCCCGTGAGAAACCAAATAAAGTAGAGCCATCGACAAAAACACCGCATGGCGGGGAGGGAGAATGCTAACAAAGAACGAAGGTGCCCAAAGTTAAAGAGAGGTTTGGTGGGGAGGGAGGGTCAGGCCCATGGGGTTTATTGCGCTCAATGCTACCAACCCTCCCCCAAATTCTCGCGTCTTAGGAAGCCAATCTAACTTCCCCAACACTAAGGACAACCCCAAAGCAATCACACACTCCTAACGTATCCGTGGTTGTTTTTTTGGTGAGAGAGCTAACCAGGTCTTTGTCGATATGTTCGACAACTGTTCATTCGGCAACTGTGTTCTCCGGGTGTTGAAGCACTCCGTGCGATGATAAGGAGACGTGTCGCGAAGAATCTCCTCTTTCAATATGGTTCGTTTAATCGTCGAGTTCTGAGACTGCCATTGATAGGTAGTTTTCGTTAATTTCGAGGAACTTCAATACAAAGTTTGCCGGCCCCGACCCTCAATGAAGTCCTTTGTTCCTGAAGACTCGCGGAGTTCCATTTCTTCTTAAGCCTCTTTTGCGTTTTCGCTGCCTTTATGGGCGTTTCTCTTTCCGCTTTAACCGTTGAGTACGTTAAAATCAATTCTCATTTCGGTGGGGGTTGCACGGCCGGTTCGTGTCAAATAGAGAGGCGGGACCTCTCCTCTCCCCCTTCCGCGCTCTACCGGTCTATTGAAAATAAAACCCCCCCCGGTTTCCCCCTCTCTTTTTCCTCTTACCTTGCGGAAATGCCTGGAACCCTTTTTACCTCGGATCGGTCTGTCTGCGACTTCCGGGGTTGGACTTTTGGAACTCGCTGTGCTAGACGCTGCCTACTCCACAATTTTCACGATGCAGGAAGTTGTGTTTCCCCCCCCTCTCTGGGTGAGGCCTGCCCGTTGGTTTGGTTTCGCAAAGGTCTTTCCTTCACTGTACTTTTCTTATGATAGGGGTTTTGACTTTTCTTTTCCCCCCTCGGTGGTGGAGACCAAGAGGGAGAAGAAGCGATTCCACCCTAGGCCCCTGTGGAATTTATGTGCTCTTAGATGGAAGTGTTCCCCCTTGTTTTTGCAAGTGGTCTTTTGATTTAAGCATGCTTCCTACAGCCTTCGTACGGTCAATGCTTCGGATCTCGTAAGTCCCGCCAGACATGCTAGGAACGTCTTCTGTGCCTGTAGGAACCCCGAAAGGCACCAACCCTCTTCTGCCCAGTCTTCCCAGCCTTGTACCGCATCGCTCCGTATGGAAAGAACAGATTGTACGTCCTTTTCTTTTTATTCTGGTAGAGTTAAGGAACTCTTTGTTCCACGACTTCTCTCCCTCAAACTGCGGGCCCTCGGATGGACCGACGGGCTTTGGTACCTCTCACTTCAGTCACCCCCCCCTTCCCTGTTTAATATCTCGTGGGACGTCTGTGCTTACTTCTTCTTGCTAACTGAGAGGGAGAGGTCCGGTCGCTTTGGGCTTAATCCCTCAAGAGTTAGATTCGGTCGTCTCATTTTTATAAGATTTTGCTCACTCTCTCCCAGTGAGGTAACTGGCTTTTATTCCTCTAGAACTTACAGGAGGAGTCACAGTCCCTTCCTTTTTCACTAGGGCCAGAAGGTGTATGTCCTCGTTATCGCTTTCTTTCTTTTTCCTAAAGTCCCGGTAAAGGCCAGGTTGCCCAACTTTTTGCTTTCTTCGTTTCCGCATGGAAAGGGTGGAGACTTTTTCTACCTCAGGACTGGGAGAGATGGGACGACGACCCAACTCGGCCCGTATCGAAGCGAGTCCCCGTTTTTTGTTACCCGACGTTTGGGTCTCCCTGCTTCTAGCTTGAAACGTTTTCCTTGCTTTCCGGAGTCTGGTGGGCCTTGTCTTTTTTCCTCTTTCTCTGAGGTTTTATACGCGGAGTCGCCTGCCGTCGTGGATTATGGTCCTGGTCCTGTTCACTTGTAGGACAACACAAGCGACGTTCGTTTTTTTGTGTGAGGTACGTGATGGAAGTTCTGTCATATTTCCTTCTCTGACGTTTCGCTGGTGCGGCTCCCGGTGTTGTAATTTCGTCACAGTGCCGCGGAGAGATTTTTTGCATTGTTTGGGTTTATCTGATCAGGGTCTCCTGATAGATCCCTTTTACCCTTCGACCCTTAGTGGCTGAACCCTCTCTCAAAAGATCCAATTTCACCGTCTCATTACGGATAACTTCTTTCGGATGTTGTTCAGGGAACACCGCGTTCCTCTTTCCCCTATTATTCCGTACCCACCTGCAAGGAGGTCTGACTCAGGCCGATCTTCTCTTTACAGCAGCAGAGTTGCTCTACTTCCTTTCTCTTTTTTTTTCACATAATAAGGCTTTTCAATTCCGCCTTTTTGAAGGTTGTGCGACAGATACTGCTTCCTCGGGTACCCTTCCAGGCCCGTGAAGATTTCTTCTTGCAGTAACCCAGAAGAAATACTTCCACGTCCTTCTCATCCCTTCACGGGAGGAAGCCCTCGGTGGAGCATTTTTTCAAGTTGTTTGACGGGTTAATGGCTTCCTCGGACTTCCCTTTTTTTCTTCCCTCATGGTTACAGACTTCTTGCTGAGGCATGAGATTGCCAATCTCGTTGACCCTTCATTCCTCATCTTAAAATTGTCAGTGACAGTTTTCCCCGTTATCTAGTCGCGCCCCCTATCCCAACCCACCGTCCTTTTTCGGCACCCCTTTCAAGCTAAGCCCTCTTTATTGAGTAACGACCCTTAAGCGGCGATTGGGTTAATATTAATTAGTATGGCGGTCGTCCCGTTTACCCCACCCCCACCTCCGGTCGAGGTTTTCCGGTTGTTTTCCAGCACTCCCCACTTCTGAGTTTTTCATGACCTACCTCTAAGAAGTATTTTCCTTCAGGAAAGGACCTGAATTTCAGGATTCACCCAGCCAGCTTCCCTTCCCCTCCTGGCGCCCTTCCCTAGGTTATTCCCGTGAGGAAAGGTTCAAGTCAATGAGGGCTCATTTCTGCTTTGCCTTCCTCTCGTAGTCATGTTTTCTTGCAAAGGGGACCCTTCCAATAACCACTCATCTGGTCGTTAAAGAGGTGTCTGATCCTCGATTCAGGTTCCTAAAAGGGTTTTTTTTTTCCACCGTTCGACCCTCCCCACCCTTTTCCCCCATCTCATATCGGTCGGGACAGATTCCCGCCGTTCATAGCGAGAATTCGCAACCCCCCGACGACCGGAAGATCCTGTAATGCCACCGGTTTGAGAGGTGGATCCCTGTGTGACTTCCCCTTCTTTTACCTCCTACCATCGACTCTGTCGTGAGCCCGGCATTCGAGGCAGGCCTCCCCGGCGATTTTAGAGTACTCCCCCGGTATCTTTCTGTTGGAGAGACGTTTTTCCAAGATAGGAATGGAAACGATATAGACCCAATCCTACTTTTTGTTTTTGCAGCTCTTTCTTGCAGCCTATCTTATCCCCACTGCGACACTCGCCTCCATGCCCAGCCCCTATTATTGTTCCTTTTTTTTCCCGGGTAAGTTGAAATTCCCGCAGTGAAGGGCTGCCGCTCTTCCCCCTCCCTCGTAAACCCCTTCAGTGAAAGCCCGTTTCCAAAGACCGACTTGCCTTATCATCCGAATTTGTCGTCTGTGTTAGCATCTCTCTGCTGAATTCGTTTCCTAAAGATTCAAATTGAGACTTTTCTGTCTGTCTCCCTTCTTCAATAGTTTTTAGCATGTTGACTAAAAGGTCTCCTACACATAGTACCCCGTATGTTGAGTTTTCCACTGAAAGGCTACCTCTACATATAAATAGAACTAATCTCCCACTGCGCAAGCATTTTTTTTATGACTTCGTCACAACAGTCCGTCGTTTTTCTATCACCGACGGACTGGTTTTTGATTGTAGCCTGACTAGTGAAAAATTCATTCCTTAGATATCTAGGATTAGAGTTCTTTTGGTTCCCCCTACCTAGTGTCCTTCGGTTGTGTAAGTTTTGAAACTCAACCTTTTGGTCTTCTTTTTCCCATAGTCTCAGTCCCCCGCCAGAAAAGAAATGACTGCTGAGAGCCGCCTGGACCAGATTTTCCCCCTTTGAAACGAGGTGCCATTCATCTCCTTGCCCGTCTGAAGGCAGGTTTTGGCCCCTTCGGCTCTCCTTCTTCCCCCTTTGGTAACTTTAACGTTTAACCATGTTATGATGACTATGGCCGGACACATATTGACGAGCCCCTCCTCCCGGAGATGACATTATAAGCGGGCCCTTCCCCCCACATGACTGAACTCGAGCTGCTGACTGATCCAAGAATACGATTCCGGAACACAGCTTTTTCCATCTCAGGGAAGGGAAGAGCCAGTTCCATTATTCGGCTTATCGCTTAGAGCGGGATGAAGCTTGCAAAGACTTTTCCCTTTAGAAATCTTCAGATGGTCAGACGCACCCTTCACAAAGTCCCTTCCCCTTGATCGAGTATTTCTCTGTTCAGACGGTGTTTGAGGGGGAAAGTTATCGACGCTTACTCAGGCGTTCTCCCGATGAGGACCACAAGCTCCGATTGACCAATTTTTTCCTTCCCCCCCCAATTAATATAGAGAACCCCCCCAGTGTTTTTTCCCTTCCAACTCAGACCTCATGCCCCTTTTTAGAAGAAGTGATGAGATGATTCTTTTCCACGGTGGCTCCCGTTCGTGGATTACCTCCGTTTAGCCAGGTAAAAGTCTTTCTCGAGATAGCTCCCCCTCCGCTAAGCCATGCTTCTTCTGATCCCGAAAAAAACCGAATCAGGTTGACCGACTGGCAAATTGTGACCTGACAACCTCGCCTCCCTTTTCAAGCTCCCCAACCCCTTCAGAGAATGCCTCTCCTGACCACATTACATGTACCCATGGTTGAACCCCGCTTTTGCCATCCAGGCTTGTCCCCCAGGTAACAGGACCACTTATCCCCCTCCCTCCAGGCCTGGACGAGAGAGTTTCGGAGGAGGGACCCTTTCACCGAACAGGCCCGCCAGGAGAAACCCGAAGCAACCCTTTGACGTCCTCGACTCCCTTATTGCCTCCCCCTTCTGCAACCCTCTTTTGACTGATAGTAGATATTGTAGTACCGTTTCCGCTGGTCGTTTGGAGATATGAATCCTCACAAGGAACCCCTTCAGAGGTGTCGAAGAGCTTTCCCCCGTCCGTTCTTTCCCCTAGTCACAACGCAGCTCGGTAAGTATGGTATTTCCCCTTCACCTGAGAACTACAAGCCCTCTTAGATACTGACCCTTCCAATAGTGCGAAAAAGAACGCGTTAAGAACGCAGCGTCATTTTTTTGACGCCTCAGAGTATTAGGTACAGACTCCCTTTGCCCATGTCGATTTTCCCGGCAATCCTTACCTACTGAGACGTTCTGAGGCCGGTACGACGCTCTTTCAGGTCCTGACGCCCCCTAGAAGTCTTACACCTTCCGCACGTAGTTCCTTTGCCGCTTCACTCCCCCCCTGTTGGCATTGTCCCCCCTGCCGGGCAGGTGCCCCTCCTTTCGGACTTCTCCTCCTTCCCCCCGCTGTGATTGGGCTTTTCAACTAAGAAGTTGTGACCCAGGTCGCCGTAAACCTCACCCAAAGGAGTAAGAATCGACCTCGAAATTCCAATGCGGTTGTAATAAGGCATCAGTCGACCCACTGTAAACTTTGATGGATCTTCCCTCGAGGGTTCTGGCCTTGCTTCGGGTAAAGCCAGTCACTCTCCACGGTCCCGAGCATCAGGCTTTCCGAATTGACACCAGTAGACCCCGACGAAGGCACAATCGGTCAGCATAAGTACAGCAAAAATCAGAGAGTATAACTTCAATTTCTACCGGTACCCCCTCCATTCCCCAGGTCCTCGGTTACAATTTGCTTGATCCGAATTTCCGAAACCCAAAAACCGTTGTGATATATGACACCCCCCCTTCTGACACGTAAAGTCATCCCTAAGCGCCGCAGAACCCCCCCACGTCCCAGGGTTGTCCTACCCCCACGGTCCCGTACCCCTGCCTTGTCGTGTGTAGCTAGATGAGAATCGAACCCTCACCCTTCTTTTTCCGCCATCCCCCCGCATAAGTGTTCACTACGGCGGCCAGGTACGCGACCCATTCTGACCCATGATGAAGTCTTCCTAAAAGGGGTGTATTCCGTTCCCTTTCAAACCTAGCTCTTTTTGGAAGGGTTTTCTCTAGCCGTCCCCTTGGACCTCCGGACTGAAAAAAAGAAAATTCGCCTTGTGGGAGAGTTGGACCTTCCCCAGCACTGCCATCTGCCCCCTCCTCGCGCCGGCCTCACCGTCTAACCTTCTTTTTATTGACGACTTTAGAATTGCAGATCGTAGTCAAGAGAGAAGATGTTTGTTCCCTTGCCTGTCCTAGGTCCTTTTACAACAGCAAGGTCCTTTTTCCTCCAGTCGTTATAGGTTTTTTCAGCGTTGATCTGAGGGTTTAACCTTTTTACCGGAGGATAAATCCCTGCCTCCTTTCTTCACCCGGACTTAAAATCCCCAGTAATTTAAGGTTTCCCGTTCTTCCACGCATCCAAAAATTTTGGGGTATGATCTTTTTCCTCCCTTCACAAGCGATAGAGACAATCCTCCGCTCCGCCCCCTTTTTCCAAATCTCTTTGCAAGAAGACAAAAACCTCTAATTTTTTTAACGGAAGTTTGTTTTGGATCTTGAAAGCAACGAACCCGCTTTCTACTCCGTTGTGGGTGAAGATATCCCAACTCCGTTGAGGGTCCCAGATTGAAATCCGTTTCCTTGAACAATTCTTTTAGTTTTCTGACTAAGAGTGTGCGTTTTTTTTTTTATTCCGTGTTCCGAGAAGAATTTAAAGCTTTGCAACGTTCAAGAGTCCACGACGTTCGAGTAGGATCATCAAATGATACTGAGGATGAGTTAGCTTACTCGAACCCCCGGACAGGGCTCCCTCCCCGACGATAGTTTGTAGGCGGATGAGTTTTACCTTTAGGCCAGGGCAGCGAGTGTTTGCTTCTAGAGGGCTGATGGCGTTCGGTTTTTCCTCCGCTCCAGGAAGTGCGTCGGGGTGCACGAGCGGTCTTTGGACCCCTTTAGACCTCCTCGGACTTACGCCCGCCGCCTTCGCGTGTCGAACATCCCCCCGGTGATACTTTCGTGATGATTTCATCTCGGTCGACCATGGAATTCCGCACGTTACAACCTTGCCCCCCTTTGGCTTCTTTAAGTCTGCTTGTCTGAGGGGGCATTGATGTACAGCTCCTCCCCCCTGAATACCATGATGCGACGTGGTGGGTTTACAAACGGTGTCGTTAAGTGGGGGTCCGTTTATCCCCGTTTCCATTGGAAATGGAATTGCTTATCTCTTTTTTGTGCTTCCCCCCCGCTACACCAAAGGACGAGGTTTTCTTTTTTTCTACCCTCTTTTCGTTTTCTCCTCCCGCGCTGGAATTCGTAAGCGTTTTGCTTTCCGTTCATGGTAGCTTGTCGTTTATTTATGTTGATAACTCTGGTGGTCTGCATACAAGTGGTGCTGGGGTTCTTACCTCGGGCCTACCGCTTTTGTCTACCACTGGTAACGGCTCGCCCGCAGAACGTAGAGTTCAATTCTCTCTGCCCCTGCGTCTTCACCCCCTCACGTTGTCCCCCCCGGAAGAAAAAAGATAGGAATAGTCAAAGACAATGGTTCCTCTCGATTCGCCCGGATGGACAGGAAACAGGGTGAAGTTTTAAAGAAGGTCTTTCTCGTTCCCTGGTTTATAGGTTTTGCGAAATGATTTGTAACCTTCTCTTCCCAAAGGAGGGCGATTGCCAGAGGCTTTCCGCGCCGTTGTTCTTCCCTTCCCTGGCACTTTTACAGATACAGGATGTAATTATTTGCCCGGTACCCTTATTTATTTTTATTACCTAAAGATAGCGCCTGTTCCGTTTTTTCTTCTGGTTTAGCCTGCAACAGAAAGCACCGGTATATCATTCGATGAACTTGATTTTGTCTCTTCTAGGGAGCCACATCCTCGTACAAGTTGCTTTCCCTCTGTTTGAAGAGCTACTCCATATTCTCCCGTGACTTTGCGTTCGGCCCTTCGTTTCTCACCTTCTTTGTATCAAGTTCTCGAGAGTTTTTGGATCGTGACCAGTCATTTTCCCCCCTGTTCCCTATCTTTCGTCTTTCCGTGGGCTCATGCCTTGGTGTGGATTCAGTGCTCTAACCCGTGAGAGGGGAGCA
>Ga0179591_1296637_pt1 | contig 22827 bp, 40 predicted proteins | sample CZOMad2_1_08_16f_FD_182891 | JGI IMG/M metagenome (GOLD analysis project Ga0179591, IMG submission 182891) | Vadose zone soil fungal communities from Angelo Coast Range Reserve, California, USA - CZOMad2_1_08_16fungal (PacBio error correction) | ecosystem: Environmental > Terrestrial > Soil >... | reverse complement strand
TCCCCCCAGGACTCCGACTGCAATTTATTTTCAAGGACCTTTCCCCCCCCCCCAATTAAGCAGACGAGTTGCATCCTTGTTATTAATCCCCCCCCTTACACATTTATCCTAAAAGGGATAAAGGCTCTTCCTGGCTAATACACATTTAGTCCCACGAGTTACAGAGACGTTTTCACCGGACCCTTCTTCAGGCGGGTGATTCTTCGGAAATAATGGTCCCCTTTACGCCAATATAGGATAGGTTGCTTCTGTGGCTATTCTCAATCTCGCACGCATGTTAATTGAATCTAGCATCCTTTCTCCCCCCTTGAATACTAAGTTGGCGCCCTTCTTCTTTTACCCTAAGCTACACCGGTTAAAAAACATCCCCCCCTTTTTATGCCCTTCCGGTCCTAGCCCGCCATTAGGGATCCGGTTTTGGTCTTTCTAGTCTTTATTTTTGGAGCATGGGTTCCCCTTTTTCCGGTTCAGGTTTTCAGGTATGCCTCTTCTGTTGGTCAGCCCTACTGCCGCAACCCCCTCCCGATTCCCTAGGATCCTTGGAAACAACATTCCCCTTCTACTGCTAAGGTTATTACTCTTTTGTCCTGTACTATTCTCCTTGACAATTCAGCTTATTACTTGAATCTGGCAGTACCTCGTTCCAAGCACCTCACCGCGCCACAGCAACAACTTTTTCATTTCTCCTGGCAAATCCACCACTGACGTCCTTCTCCCTAAACCGACAGGCTATTTTCATAGGTGAGCATGATTAAGGTACTTTCCCCTGTCAGCTGGTTCACCATCCTATTAATTTGATTTTCCCGCAAGCCTCCCCTTATATCGCCTTCCCCAAAAAAAAGCCGCTGCCCTTTTTTTTACTTGAACCACGAAAGTACCCTCACCTGTACTCTTTTTATTCCAACGATCCCTCTTTCTTTCCCCCCCTCCAGCCTCCTCCATAGTAACCAGGTTCTTTCCTTTTCTCAGTCAATTGTCTTAATTTCACCCGAATCCATTAAAATGCTAAGACCCCTCGGATCATATTTTCTTTCAGCAAATTGCTCTTTTTTTTTAAATGTGAGGTATTGGCTCCCCTTTTCCCCGTCGCCCAAGAAAAAATATCCCGTGTCTGTTTCCTCTTCTTTCGGCCGACCCCTCATCAAGATTCCCTTTGAACGGACTTGTATCCTCCCCCTCGAATTTCCTGACATCCTCCCCCTCCCAAAGCTTATTGTTTCTTAACTCCCCCGAAAATTGTGGCCCATTTAGAATAACTTCCCAAATTTTCAATCAGGGCCCTCCCCAGGAACTCAATGATTGATACCCCCACATCCAGCTCCATCTGTTTTCCCCTTACCTTTTGTTCTTTTCTCAGGCGAAACTTATATTTCACTATGAAATCCACATAATGTCTGTTTTACAAACATTCCTCGGGAACGTAAACACTCCTTCGCTTCCCTTTCCCCCCCGAAAAAAGTAGGGGTAATTTCTAAGTAGAAATTCAGTCCTCTTCCCTCCCTTAGCTCCCTCCCACACGTAGGTCCTGCCTTTTGATTTGAACACTTATCCTCCCCTGCATATTCCAGTTGGGGGCCTTCTTAGTAATTGATGCGTGAAACTTGACTCCATTCCCATTCACAGGGGGGGCCTCCTTTGTTTGGACGGCGACTTCCCTGCACATTTGTGAAAGATTCCCTCCAAACCTGAAAATGTTTTGAAACCCCATTTGATACTCCATTCGTATTTGTACTGGAATATGCAAAAACCGTGACCACTTAGCCTTCCCCGGTCGCTTACCTTTATTTCAAACTCTCTCTCATATTTAAAGGTAAGGTATACGGACCATCCAACAGAGTGTAAGGTCTACTCCTCTAAGTGCACGGCCCTGTATGGACCCTGCCACTAACAGTACAGTTCGTTACATGAACCCCCAGCACGCCAATCTTTTTCATTACATTTCTTTGCCTTGAAAATCCCGTTTTCTTTCCCGAGGAAACATCCCTCCCGCTCCTACATCTCCCTGAGATTGCAACTAGATACACTATGATACAGCCTCCCTTTTAGTTAAGCCTGATCAAATTTTTTCCGATTCGTTCCGCCTTCATACAAGATAAGATATTTTTCCCACACCTCTAATTGCTTCCCGGGATCTTCCCGCGGACCGGCATAGCCCCCTTTCCCCCGGCATAGTCTCTAGAATACTCTAACCCCTGACATCCTGAATCCTGTCTAATAGATGAACCCCTGATTCATAGGCTCCTTCCAGCCCCTCCCATGGCATCCTAATTTCTTTTTTACATATTTTTTGACACAGAAAAATAGGTTCATTCATTACCCCCCCCACAACAATGTGATTACGTTTTGCGAGGACCACCACATGTTTTGACATTCTTGCCTCCTCCCTCCTCTTGACAATAACTTTGCAGAACCCCCTCCTTTTGAAAGGAGCTCCCCCAGTGCCCGAGAACCCTGCAATTCCCTTATTGGCATATTTATGGCATACCTGGTAACCATTTTGAATTCTTATGCCGGTGCTTCCGTATTTGCTACCCGTTTGCGTAGTAAAATCCTCTTCTGCTTCAATGGCACATCCCGTCTATCGCGCCGCGCACCCCTCGATTTTGAGATATGATTTACTCCCAACCGTGTCCTCCAAATAATCTCCCTGCTTTTCGAACTTATTCCCTTCCACGCTTCGGAAAAATGCTTTTCCCTATCGACTGCTTTGATAAAATGAATCAACTTTGCCCTCTTCCATCTCCGTTCAATGCAACTCTGGTCACATCTGTTCCCCCCCAATATCACATTTCCCCTATTGTGAAAAATACTCCCCTCATTGGCATCTCGCTTTCAATTTATCTTTTTAATTTTTCTTTTTATAATCAGCCCCTATAACGTTAATAACGACATTATCTCCTCATCGCACCCATTGGATAAAATTTCCTCCTAGTTTTACGCCAGTTACCCGGTCCAAATAATTAATGAGATCTTATTCTTAGTTCATAGTCCATTCAAGCCGATTCTCTCTTTCGTTGTGTTGCTTTTTCTGATTTCCTCTCTCCTGGTCCTAGATTTTCCCATTAATTATTTGCTGCTCCTCCGTACATGCTCGTCTTCTTAAAATTCCTCCTTGGATGATGCTTTTAGATTTCTAATGTATCCTTCCCCGGTGTTAAATTGTCTCCTTTTGAGACAAATCAGTATTTCCGGGCCCTTACTTCTGCACAAAAGGGGCAAGCTGTCCCTCGCCCCATGAGTTTTCCCTTATAATAATTGCTGGATTACTTTCCTTGGTTGGGAACATAAAATCTTTCCTACATTCAGAAGTGGCTTCCCGCGCTTCGAAGAATATTCGCCAAGTTGATCTTCGTTTCAGGCCCCCTCCCCCCCTTTTACTTCCATTTTGCACTCTTTGAACACGAGAAAGCCCTTCCCCAAGTTTCGCTGAATTAAATAAGGTCCCCCCCTCATCTTCTTTGGAGATTGCTTCTTAAATCATATTTTTTCCCCACCTCGATTGGCCACAGTATGCGCTTTAAAGAAATTCAGGTGGATTATGCATAGGAATAAACCCCTTTCCACTTCATAAGAATGACCGTCCCCTGTTGATCCTTCCCGGAAATCCCGGGCAAAATACAAGACCCTTTCATTTTGTAAATTTTTCCGCAATGCCAATGATTACTGATTGGCATGCGGTTTTTTCGAGTTTTTCAAATTCTCTCGAAGATTCTATGGCAAAATTTCCTAAGAAGAAATGAAAATGGTTCACTTTCCCCCACCCTTTTCCACCATTAATCCCCTTGTTTCCTTTGTGGGTTAAGGACCTTGGTTCTTCCATCACAAATATGTACACAATTTTCCCTCCCCCCTGCTGCAAGGATTCATCTGCCCCTTTTTTCCTTGAAGGTTCGGCGCCGGCATGAACCCCCCTTATCTCACTTTAAAGCCGGATTAAGGATGTGTTTTTACGAGACAACATATTTCTCCCCCCCTTTAAGATTTCGTTCCGCACGTCCTGGATGTGGTGGGGCTTCCCTTCCGAATATTCTATCGTCTCCTTTTGGTTCCTTCCAAAAATAATATTATGACCCCTTCACTCCGTCAATTTGATTCATCCCACTCGTCCGTTAGTGCTGGCTTCTCGACTGTCAAATGAGTTCGAATGATTTTTTTTTTTCTCCCCTTAATGATGTTTCCCGTTTTTTCGAACACTTTGAACGATTTTCAAGGGCCTCCCCTTTGTCCTTGACTAAGACTTTTTCTTCCCCCTGCTTGCTACTTTCTTTTTCCCGGTATTTTATTTTAGTGTGGCAAGATTCAGGGCCGACCCCCAATTACCACTTTCGAGTATCACTTCTTTTTGACTTCCCCTTTTTTTGGAACTCCTGACCAAGCTTCTTGGCACCCCATATTCTTTAAGCGCAAAAATGATAAGTGTTTCCCCCCAGGTTTTTTTGTTTATTTCAGATTAAATTATTCCTCTCTCTTCTTTTTCAACCAGACCATTTTCCCTCCCACAGGTTTCTTCTTTAAAACTGATTTCCTGATTCAAGTCCCCCACAATTTGATGGGGTACCCTGCTGTCAATTACTTTCCCTACCTTCCCAAACTGGTAAACCATTTCTGACTAGTTGGCAAAATCAGCGTGATCGCCTCCGTTGTTTTTAGCGATATTCCCATGAAACGTGTTACTCATTCCATCCTGCCCATCCCGACTTGTTCGAAATGGCGCGTTCTCCTTACCTATTTTACGAAGATTTTGCACAGGAACATTTTCTGTTGTAAAGGATATACCGAACCACTCGAGTCTCGGCCCCCTGACTCAACCCGGGCTGGGATTTTCAATCCTTTTTACCTTTCCGGTGTCTTCCCCTTGCGGGGGTGCCTTTTTTCCCACCTACGAAAGGTCCAATTCTTTATCCAGTTCTCGAAATCAGCCTTTTCTTTCTTAAATTCCTCCCTTGAGATAATGGCCGTTCATTCATTTGCTTCTTTATGAGTTACGACTTCTCTTCTTTATTGAGAAAGACCCCTCCCCTATGCTGAATTCCCGTGTACAGGAAAATGTCCTTTTTTTCAAGACCCTTTTTCACCAAGAAAAAGAGGCCCCCTTTCTTGTATAAAGAACTTCCTCTTCCGGAACCCTCGGGTCTTTCCGGATTCCTTGTTGCCTCCAATGAATTTTTCTTCCCGGGTTTGACTCTCCCTTTTTGAGGATATGGAAAACGTGGCTTTTATTGGTCATTCTTAACCTTTTTATCCCGGTTATAGATTCAACATTACTTTTTCCCCCTCTGTCCATATAAAACGCCTTTCCGTCCTCCTGCATCTCCCCTTTATATGGGGCCCCCCTTAATAGTTGACTTGGTCTGAAAGGCGTGACATCATGACATCTCACGTCTATAGAACCTTCCCCCTCGTCCTGCCTTTCAGTTCAGTTTTTGTGATATTGTCCATGGATTCGTTGAAAAAGGCTTGTTGCGTCTCCCGCCCGGTGAGCATGCTTCCCCTCTATTACAATGGTACCTTCTCTGCAGCCTTCAGGCACCCCTTTGCACAGGGCCTTGTGTGATAGTAATCCAACTTATAACTTATTCACAAGACTCCCCCCACGCGCATTTATTGTGGTACCCTCTGATTAATTCCTTTTTGCGCCTGATCACCCTCCTCCCCTTACTTACTATTTTCCCCCAAGACTAGTGTATACATGACACCGTCCATTTGCCTTCTTAACCAAGCATTAATCATAATTTCTCAAGAATTCCTCTCAGGTTGCGCCCCCCCAGTAGATCAAGGTCCCCCATGTTGGTTATGTTTGTAACCTTAATTCCACATTAGTTTTCACCTTTCCGCCCCTGGCATAAGTGATTTCCTTCAACCCTTTTCCTTTTTTCTGGAGGAAATGAGATTGCACCCTCTCTTTACCTACTCCCAAAGAATCCCCTTTCAATTGTCGTACCATCTCAAATCATCTGAATAGTGTTAATTGCTAACCCTGTCCTTCATTAAAAGGATACGGTGTCTACTCCTTGACTTCATTCCTTGTATTAAATATTTCCTCCCTTAATTCCCTGGTAGTACATAAATTGTTCCAGTTCCGCTATACAGAATGATCTTTCCCTTGCAAACTCTTTGTATTTTGTTTTTTTTTTTCCACATAGTCCGCCTATCAGAATCTTCCTTTTTTGTCCGGTTGTAACATGCCATGTTTCCCTGCTTAATCACTATGGATTTTTCTTTCCCCCAAGGAAGTGCTTCCCCTTCGGTTGAAAAAGTTCAATTGTTATTTCCTCCTGGTGTTAGCGTTTCTGAAGAGTACTCCTTGTGCGGGGATACTTTTGTTTTTGACCCCCTCTCCTAAACCCCCTGAGACTGTATCGTTTTCAATTCCGTGCTCAGGTTTACTATCCCTTATTTGATCTGTTCTTGCTATACAAATCATGTGTGTTGGTTGGGCTATGAGCGTGCCGCCTTTTTCGCCTGAGATTTGACGGTTTAGTTAACATAACTTTTGTAGCTTATTTCAGTCCGGGAATTTCCCCCCCCAACCCGACGGACTTTGAAAAAGCTGTTCTCCCCCCCCCTTTCTTAATATTCCCAAAGGATCATGCGCCTGTCCTCAGGCTCTTGGAGAAGTTCTATCTCTCCTTTTCCTCATCCTTTTTCTCTTCTCCTCTAATTTCCCCGCAACTCCATAATGACGATCTGTCGGCCCCCCCTTTTGATTGTTAGTACCCTCTTCCGTTACCGCCCATCTTTCCTATACTGAGGTGGTCCCCAAATCCCGAGATGCTGACCCTTTTTGGGCCTTCTCAATCCGTCAGATTTGTTTTGTATAGGCCGCCCCGCAGCTACCACAGCCCCCTATTGATGGGTCTCCCGAGACTCACATCTATTTCAAACAAATACATACTTGTGTAGATACCACCGTGCCACCCGGTTTTAAACCCTGGTGTGGTCCTTATTCCGTCCCCCCTTTGAAAACATGGTACTTTCTTCCTTTTCCCGACACCTTTACCATCACTGCCAAACGTTCCCCCCCGCCGTTGGTCTGGGTAACTTCCATGCCTCCGACATTCCCCCAGTGTCCCTCATGACAGGGGAAAAAATGGCATGTTTTGCCCTGCCGGGACGGACCTTTCATCTGACCTTTTGACACCCCCCCATACAATCCCCGTCCCTTCTCTCTTCAACAGGGGAAAAAGATACCTTTCTCTAAGCTTCCCCCTTTAAGCCCCTTCCACATCGTCCCACTTCCAAATTCCATAGTATCAGTCAATCAAGATTTCACAAAGAGCACGGTTTTCCTTTCCAGGTTTAAAGCGACAAACTCTCTTCCGGTGTTGATCTTGCCGGCACTTATGTTTACGTCTGTGCGGTTGATATGTGTTTCTCTCTGGGATTTGAAATCTGCCCTTTTCCCTTCCAAGGAGTTTTCCCCTTGATCCTTCCACGCCGTGTCATGACTAATCTCCCTTTTCGGTTGGCGAATCTTTCCCTAATACACCCATGTATGCACTTTCTCTACTTCGCAAAAGAAAGGTGAACCAAAAAAAAAAACCCCAACCAAAACAACACGCGCTCAAACCCAACTGCCCAAAACACCCCCACCCACAAAAAACCCTCCTCCATTCCACCCCCCTCCCCCCCCACCCACTTTCCCCTTCTCCGTCTCTCCCCTCCAATTGCCCCACTCAAAAACAAACCACACCCCCCGTCCCCCCCCCCCCCAACCCCCAAAACACTCCTCCCAACACCCCAAAAAAACCCACCCTCCCAACACCAAACAACCCCCCCAAAAACCAAAAACCCCCCCCCCCCACAAAAAAAACCCCCCCCCCCCCCAAAACCCAATCCTCCCCCCCCCCCCCACAACAACCAAAAAAAACCCCAACACTCCACCAAAACCCCCCCCCCCACAACCCACAACCCAAAAACCCTACCAAAACACCAAACACCATCCCCCCCACACCCCAAACAAACCCCCTCCCAACAAAAACCCCAAAAAACCAAATACCCACACCCCCAAACTTCCCCACCCACATCAACCCCCACCCCCCCCCCAACCACCCTCCAAAAACCCCCCCCCCCCCCACAAAACAAAAAACCCCCACCCCCCAAACCCAAAACCCCCCCCCCGAAACACCCTCCCCCACCCACCCTCAAAAACCCCCCCCCAAACCCCCACAAAAACCCCCCCCCCCTCCCCCCCCCCCACAACCCCCCCCCCCCCCCCCCAACAAACCCAAACCCCAACCCCACACAAAAAAAAACACCCCCCCCCCCCCCCCAAACCCAATTTTTGTGTTACCACTGTACAGTTTTTTTTCCCCCCCACGGACCCCCCCCCCTTTTTGCTCATTCGTTGTCTTTTGTTTATTTAATAGTATTAGTGGACTGCTTCCCCAGGCTTCAGGTTTTTGCAGATATTCTAATACTGATTGGGACTCCCACCCACCTGGAAGGATGAAACCTGATATGGCCCATCACATGCGGACTTGGGTTATTACTTCCTCCTGAATATGAACCACCTCCCGATTGAGCAGATTAGTACTTCTTTTCGCTCTGTGAGGTTAACAAGTTCCCTTTCCCAATTGGCTGGATAACCGTCCCCCCACACACCGTTTCAACAGGATATGCCTGGGCACCAAATTCACAAAAAACTTTCTTCTTTTTCCCCTGACCCCTAAAGGCTATGGTTTTGTAAATTCTCCTGTTTCTGATGATTAAGGTACCTGAAAATGGGCCGCCGGTCCTTCACAACTCTTACTCTGGATTTTTCCCCTCCAGCCAACAATTATCCTCACCAAAAAAAGCCGCTGACTATCAGAGTTCTATGGCCCCCGAAATTTCCTGGTGGAAGTTCACCTTTCCGAGCGTTAACACTTCGGAGGGAAAGCCACCTAACCCACCCCCCCCCCAGTGTAAATATACCATGCTTCCTCTCAAAACTTTTATTGTTCTTTCCCAGTAACTGGTCTCCCCCCCCGGTAGGACCCGCCCACAAAATGACGGCAGTCTTTTATTCTAGTACCCCCCTCCCCGTTGCCGTGTGACCCATTTTTGCCCCCGCTACCCCCCCTTGTGCCATGACCAGTGACAGGTCTCTCAAACTATACCTGGGGAAGTTCCCTCTGGCGCTATTCGTTTCCCGTCCTATTCTGTCCCCCACCGCATTGCACTCGATCTTCCGCGTCAGTCCTTTTGAATTTAAGACAACGAAAAGTCTCTTTTTTACGTATCTAAACTTGGATACCAGAAAAGTGGACCTTCAGTTTTTTCCAAAAGCAATTCCCCAGGACCCTTGAATAGAGTCCCCAACACTCCCAGCGCCCCTTCATTATGTTGACTGATTCCTCTGATTCAGGGACCCTACTGGCTCATTACGAAATCCAAATAATTTTCCTTTTCCCCCCCTCTTCTAATCCTTCCCCCCATATACCTCGAAAGTCCCCTAATGTTCAGGGATTCCGAATAGATTTCACCTCCCCCCCCTTACCCACATTTAAGGCAATCCCCGATCGCTAAATGTTCCGCACCAATATCATCCCTCCCACACAAGCCTTGTCTCACTCTTTCTTTTGAGACTTTGAACTTCCCGAGCCGTGCAATCATTGTATTCCATACCTCCACCATTTTTTGTCCTTTACTGCGAAGCTTAAATCAAGTAAAATTGCTGTCCCCCCCCTGTGGTGAACACCCCCCCCCCCTTATCAAGAATTTCGATTACTGATAAGGGACCTGCCAAAATTCCCAAAACATCTTTCAAAACGTAGTCTTAAAGAATTTTCCACATTTTCTTTTCTTTCATCTCCTCCGGGTAAGGTATAAGGTGAAGTCATCCCCCAACCCATATGAATAAATTGCAGATTACTTTGGACCCTGACATTCCCCCTGGCAAATAACAGTACCGTTTTTGCAGCTATCCCATAACCAACTCCATCAACGGAAAGTCTTGAATGGACCCCCAGGCTGGTTTTTTTTTCTTTTCAAGGGAAAAAGACAGTCTCCCTTACAAATCAATAGACTCCCCCAGACTTGGATTCCCCCCTATTATTATCCTCCCCCTAACTGACTATTTTTCTTCTCCTGGCACCTTTTCTGTGAAGTTTCATAAATATTATTTTTCCATCGCACTGAACGATATTCTACAATTAGAAACTCCACCAAAGCAAGGACCTTCCTTCGCCCGTCCAGTCGTAATGAGATCTTGTTTTTCTTTACATCCATTCCCGGCTCCTCTTCAACTACGTCTTTTTTTTCCCTGAGGCCTCTCAACACCCCTGGGTCATCCCCTGCCTTTCTTTGTCTTGTGATAGGATACCAGCACTTCTTAACCCCCGCAACAAATCTGTGATTTTTGCTGGATCCCTTTTTTGACTTTACACTTTTCCTCCCCCCTCCGCAATTCCCTTAGGCAATACCTCCGGACCGCCCACCCTCATGTGACTGCACAAAAATTTAGGCATCCCTCCTTTCACTCATGAAGAGTGATGCTCCACATCCCCCCCCCCTGGAAAAACTTTTCTGTATTTTTCCTGGAGATATGACACCCCGGTCATGCGTAGTACCCAGTGTTTAGTACTGATTCCCATCCTCGTCATGCTCCGAGCTGTCTTATTACGCGCATCCCCGATTTGGTCATTTTATAGGATTCCCCAAAAATGTCCCCCCAAATAACTCTCCATTCTTTTCCTCCGTTTTTCTAATTCACAGCTTTATCTCCCAAGAGCATGATTAATTGGGTTCCTCTTTCCCCCCTTACCTTGATAAAATAATTCCCCCCTTTGATATTTCTCTCCGCCGCAGGCCGCCACTCTGCGTTTATTTGCTTCCCTTACTCCTCCCCCTTCTTGAAATGATTTCCTTCCAATATTCAACTCCTCTTCTAATCAGTTTTTGCCTTTCTACGTGATTTTTATGACTCCCCCTCCAATTCCCTGTTACACCTTGATACAGGACCCCTCGCTCGAGCATCGCCCAGTCATCCACATGTTGTAAGACGGCTAGCTTCTTTACCGAGCCCCTCCCCTCCTGAGATCTATTACCCATTCTTCCTTGACCTTCAGACAGATCTCTCTCTTCCTCCCCTTTTGTTGAGGATCTGGGACATTATTGACTTGCTCTTTGGTCGTTAACTCCCTCGTTTTCGTAAAATCAATTTCTTCCCCCTGTCTGGATTTTATATGACGTCGCGAGGAATTTCTCGGTGTATTTAAATTGCTGCGATGATTCACACCGAAACCCGTTCCCCATGAACCCCCTTCCGCTGATTTCATCCCATGAGTTTGAACCTTTCAAGGATAAATTTTACCGGTATTGATATATTGACTTTTTAAAGACCCCCTCCGAGCCCTTGGCCTTTTACCTGATCGGGAGAATAATTAGGAACCCTTTTTCCCCCACCCCCCATTCCCTTAATCATTTTTCTAGAGTGGACCCCCCTCAAGCCTTACCAAGAGTCTCCACTTTTCCCCGACCTTATTTGGAGATAACTTCGTTCACCTCTCTTTTCCAAAAATTTCCTACCCTCCCCCGAAGACCTCATCGTCAGACGCTTTATTCCAATGGCGGCCGGGCACCCTACCCCATTTCCCCGCATCCTTCGTAACTGGAAAAAGACCTCCTTTCATTTCAAAATTTTTCTCTCGTATTACATCTTTCACTGCGGTTACTGACGGGTCATTACCCTTTCTTTCCGGTCTTTTTGGCTCGCTTTAAAAGGCGGGGGTGAGTGCCTGTGAACGAGTATGGCCTTGGTATTGCTGTGATTTCACTGAAAATGTTTACCAATTTATTTTCCCTTTCCCCCAAACGTCCCCCCAGATTGTTTCCTCGACTTGTGGTTTTCTTTGAGATCACACTCCCCAGACAGTCAATGAGGGCCTTATTTTATATAACCTTTCCAAGCAAGGATTCCTCATAAACCATCCTTTTTAATCTATTAATTCCCTCATGATTGTTCAGGGTTTTGTTGTAAGAAAATTCCAGTACCGTCCCCTCCGGGCCCTTTCCCGGGTCTTGGTGTGCCTTTATCCCATTCCCGCAATTGAATATTTTTTCCCCCCCTCTCGTGCCTCATTTTTGGTGTGCTCTTAAAATAATTTGTAACTACCCTTTGATAGCCTTCCCTACATTCAGTTAGTTCTGGAATTCCTGAATGATGAATCCAATTTTCCCTGAGATTATGAGTCCCTGCGTTTCACTCCCCCTCCCAGACCAGGAAGTTGTGACCCCATCCTGACAGGCCCGCCTTCCTTTACTCCTTCTTTGGTATAACTTGGTACTGTTATGCCCTTCATGTCCTGGCCGCGCAATTAATCTGCGTTCCGAGCCTTTTTTTTTCTGGTTTGGATGACTTTGTAAATGACCCATCTCTTCAAGAAGTGATGGATTGGGACCCGCAAAGGTCCTTGCACGTGTCCACTAGGTTCTTAGTGTTCTCCCCTCAGGAGCGAGATTCATTTTTAAACAAATTTCCTCCCCTTTTGAAAGGTTCTGGTTTCCGTTCGCCGTAAAATTATTTCCCCCCCCCCCCATGTGACCTCCCCACGTCCTTCATGGAGTCCTTCCAATGCGTTAACACCTTGCATGCCGCGCCTGTAGCCCCTTAGTTTCCCCCCCCACTAACATATACCCCCCTCCCCACTTCTACATCCCCCCCCCCACCGCTGCAAACTCCCTCCTCTACATCCCCAAAGACTCTCCCCCGCCTCACCCCGCCCCCCCCTAACCCTCCTCGACGTCTCTCACCTTTCGATCAGCAAATCTCTCACTTCCCCCTTTCTCCCCCCTCATTTCCTCCTCGCACTCCCCCTCCATCTCCCCCCTTCCCCTCTGCTCCCTTCCCTACAGCAAAATCGAACCCCCCCTCACTCCCCCACGATACAAACCCTTCCATGTTCCTCCCTCGTTAACCTCACGGAATCGCACCCCCCCCACCTTTCCGCGCAAACCCACCCCTCCGTATCCGCCATGTCTGCTCTTATTCCCTTTCCGCTCCCATTATTACCCCCGCCCCTCTTTCCATGTCTCCCACATTCCCCCCCCCACCCACCACCCAGCCCTACCCCATCCCTCCTCTTCCCTACACTCAATCCTCCCGCTCCCCCCCCCACTTCCACCCAAGTCCTCTGAGTCCTACTAGAATATCCACCGCACATGGACTCCCGACCCTTTACGGGCATCCATATCCACAGTCCCGACCTACGCCCCCCGCTCCCCCTCCCCTTCCTTACGTCCCACCCACTCCCTCACTCCGCTCGCCTCCAAGGGTATCCATCGACCCCCCCCCGTCAACTCCTCCCATTCTTCGTCTTCCTTCATTGCCCGCCCTTCACTCTCTTTCGTTTTTTCCCCTTTTCGGCTGTTCAATCCGCCTGCGTTTTTTTCCCCCTTAACTCCCTGAAACCTCCTACTTGGTCGACCTTCGCAGGCCCTCCTGAAAGGCCATTTTTAAACTAAGTTCCCGGAACCCTTTTTCTGTGGATTCTTATCTTTTCCGTACGTCCACTTCGAAAATGAACCCTTTCCCGGCCCAGAATTTCTCCTTGGGATTCTGCCCTCATTTTCCTGGTTGATTCCCCCTTTGTGATAAAACTTTGATTCGACTTCTTTGCTTCAGATCCGGAGGAACCCCCCCCTCCTCTCGTTGTCTGAACTCGCGGTTTCTAAATCATTTTCTGATTTTTTTCTCTAACCGGGTTAAAAAAATTTATTTATGAACTGCGAATATCGATGACTCCCCCCTTTCATATTTTTTCTGGTATGTCTCACATGTTCTCCGAGCCCCATCCCCTGAGGAATTGTATAAATGTTTTCAACCCCTTTTTTTTTTTTGTAAAGTTCTTACCGGATGGGTCTCCCGGAGGCAAATGCTACCCTTGTTTCCATCCTGGGATATGGAAACCCTTTGGATTCCAATTTTTTAACCGAGTTTGTTATTAGGGGGATCTTTTTCCCCAATGCTTTGTTTATAGCTTCCTCATTTTCCTTTCATTTCGTCTAACCCTAGTCTCCCTCCGAAATTCTTTTTCACCTATATAATTGTTTCGGGACAAAGAAAGAGGGAGGAAAGGAAGAGTTTATGGTAAATGTGAAAAGGTCCAAGGAATCTCCCCCGGAAGAGCGAAGTTACCTTCCCCATAGAGGAATGTCTTTTATGTGCCGAAGTCGGACGATTCTTCTGTGATATCTGTCCTGATCGTTCCTGTGACAAAAGGTTGTTTTTCCAGCAGGTTTTCCCCCAAAGGGGACCTCAGATCGTTACTCTTGATCCATATGAAATAGTATCTGCCATTTTTCCTTACAACCCCCTCCTTTTCCTAACCCTTAAACAGCTTTCTGGTACCCTCCTTCTAAGGTGTGGGTTGGCTACCCTTATCCAATCACTTCCTCTTTCTGCCAAACATACCTTGACCAAACAGTCCCCCCAGGCCTGGTATGCCCCCCCTCAGGCCAATAATAATAATTCCCCCCCCCTTACCCTTTTTCAAATTTCCCTTGCCCAGTCCGGGCATCCCACTGTTTTATGTTTTGAACCGTTTTCCATAGGAACGGTCTCCCTCTTCCTCCAAATTAATTGGATCTTCCTGAGCTTTCCTCCCCCCCCATCGGTTTTCCCTTGCTGTGAAATGCGATTCAACATCCCCTCTCTTGCTCCCCTAAGCCAACATATTAATATTGTCGTACCAATCCCACTTTCCTTAGGCAGGAAAAGAATCCCCCTTCGCTGTTGTGGTCCGTGCTCCCCTTTCTCAGTAAATTGTACCGGCACTATCATTCTCCCTTGTCCCTAGCAAAGTCCCCCAGCCTGTACATCCTTGGAAGTATTCCAAAATGTTTCCCTTGTCTTTACGTTTTTAACAGAATGATGTTTGCCCCCTCCCTTCGGGGATGTTTTGAAGTCCTCCGTTTTCCCAAATAAATTCTCTTTCTTTGATAGGTCCTTTCCTGGATGTTTTCAAGGTCTCCGTATTGCAATTCGAAGATAAAGGCCCCTCCCCCATACCCCTTTTTCCCAACGATGGCACTTTTCTGTGCTCTGGGTAGTCTTTGCAGAGACCCTCTTAATAGTTGTTAAGGGTCCCAAGTTGTAAAGATCAGCCACATGACTGTTATACTGGTTTACATTTATGTTCTTCCTTCAGTTTGCCCCAAGTATTCTAAATTATTGTCTTTGAGGATGATTACAATAAATAGATTCCATTTTTGGTCGCTTGCTCTCTCTTGCCGGGCCTTTTGTTTCCATGCAGTCCTTTTTCCAAATATGACTTTGTAAAAGTCCCCCTCGTATCTCCGAATAGAGGGCTTTGCCCCCAAAACGTTTTTGTCAATGTTTTTTAGCCTGTGCTCCTGGTAACTTCTCCTCACACAACAGAATGGGTTCTTTTCATATACGGTGTTGCGTTCCGTTCTATCTCTAGCTTTTCCTCCCTTTTTGGTTTGAGATTATAAACTTCTCCTTCCCTCTTCCTTCTCCCGGAGACCATTCTAATTATAATAGTGCCCTGTTCCTTTCGGCCCTTCTCAAATATGAAGAGCACCTTTCTTTTAACCCTCGGGTTCTCTCCTTCGGTGGAAGCACCCTCTATTTTCTTCATATTTTATTCCAGATGAAACACCCACGCGTCCGCTTCTCCTGAATGATGGACCCTCCCTTCGGTCCGCTCTCTCCAGAGAACTCAACAAAGTCGTACCCAGGGGGTTCCATAGCAGAGACAGTATAAACCCCATACCCCATTTTGGTAGATTACACCTTTTTCCCACGGTCTTTTTAAACCCAGTTCTCTTTGCTGATCGTTCCGATTGCCCGGAACACTGTTGCACCTTTACTATCCGCTTTTTCCACCCTCTACCCCCCAAGTGCCTCCGATGGAGGTTAGCAATCTCTGCAGAAGGACCTTTTTCCCAGAGCTTACGAGAAGGTCCCCCCTTTCTTTGCTGTCGGGACGGCTCCGAGGATGAAGGGAGGTTTTCACCCCTTCGGGGGAAGGAAACACACACCGCCACTACTTTATTCCCTCCAATACAAATCCCGCCTTTTTCCAACATGACGAATATCAGTTCGGCCCCTTTCCCGAAGCCCTCATTTACCAGGGATTTCCCCTGTAATTGTCCTTTTATGATAAAAACCCTTCGATACCGGTCCACGGCAGTTTAATTCTCCCTTTTTCCTTTTCTCCCCAAAGGCTGCGGTTGATTGATCTTTTGGTGTGTTTTTTTTTCATTCCCCGACAAATATAATATGTTTTTTTCCTTCTCAATCTCTGGTTATTTTGACCTCGCCATTTTAATCATTACCTTTCACTCTCCGGTCATCACCGTCAAACCCCCTTTAAGCTTGAGAGCGCCTCCAATTTGATTACACCCCTCCTGAACCACTTGTATGCCTGGACCTTTTTTCCCTCAATTAAAGGCTTCCTTTTGAGCCCCTAGGGAGCTGTGGTTCTAACAGGGCCTGGATTTTTTCCTGGGTAGTTCTTCTATGCGTTTTGAAGATTAGTTTCCTTCCTATGCTTGATTGTTTGGCGCACCCCTCCCGATGAATCATTCCATGTAACACCAAAGAAATTTTTTTTTTTTTTTGATAATGCGTTCTCAGGGTTAATTCCTTTTGTACTCTACGCCTTGCATCTTCTTTCCCTTATTATCTTCTCTATATGGAAGGGACCATTCCAAAGCAATTTCCCCCTTTTCTAACCCGCAACACCCCCTCCCCCGTATCTTCACAATACCCAAACAAAAGCCTTTTTTACACGCCCCGACTTTTCTGCACATCCCCTTCTGGTGGACTTTTCTTCCTTGACCCCTTTTTTCCCCGGTCACATTTTCCAATCCAATATTAAGGGTGTCCTGATTTCCTTCAAGCAGCCACAATTATATCTCTTTTCTCCCCAAAAAACCTCCAGAGGCTTTTAATTACCTTGTGAACTTGTGGGTGGTAATCCCTTTCCCACTCTTTTTTATCACCATGATTGTCACACGCTTCTTTCTCCCCAATGATTCCACCAGCGACCCATCAATTTCCTTTTTCTCAGGCTTTCTTTATTTAACCCCCCTTATTTAACCTGCGGCCCCCTTTCTACAGGCTTTACCCCCTATCACTTTCCCCCTCCAATGCTCCTTTTTCCCCGTTAGGATCTTTCCCCAGTGAAATGTCGCCCCTCCAACAATATCATCCTGGGGAGTTTCTTTCTCTAATACTTGTCGGTTATCCAACGAATCACCTTTCCTTCCATCGCTGATCATTTCTGCTTTCCTCCTTTCCAGACTTTGGATTTTCTTAACTGGATCCCCTCCTTGGACTTTAGACTCCCTTTATCAACAAAGCCCTCACCCAGTTTCAATTATAAAAATGATGTCTCTTTCCCTTCAACACCTCGCCCTTTCTTGTGCTCGAGGGGTCTTTTTTTTTTCCCGTACTGATATCATTTACGAACCCTTCCATTTTCCCCAAACTTCCCTGGTAAAATTACCCCTTTGCTCTTCCTGCGCCCCTTCCGAACACTGTACTAGTACTTCCTGTAACCTCATTTCCTTTCCTTTTCATGCAAATCCTTAGATCTTCCCCTCGTTCCGCAGATCGCTGATTTTTTTTTCCACCTATCATCAACCCTTGGCCATTCCCCCTTCTGACCTGAGACGTATGGAAAATCATTTTCCCCAACACTCACAGTTTTTGCCCCTTTTCCTTCGCCTCACAGTTCCACGTTACCCTCTTCTGCCACCTGGGTGCCAAAAAAAATTATCCATCCTCCCGATTCCTTTTGTTTTGATAAGGAATCTTCCAATACCACCCCTGTCGGTAATGTGACGTAGCATGTGAATTCCGTCCACAGTACTTTTCCCCCCAATCCTCTTTTTCTTGCTCATTTTTCCCTCTTTTTTTTAGACGGAACTGTCCCCCCAACCAGATTGCCCCGCAAAAAATACATTTTCTTGCAGATTTCGGCCCTGGAATATGGCACTTCCCTTCCCGTACTCAGGCCTCCATAACCCCCCGCAAGGAACGGAAATTAAATGAATCCCTCCAGGGAGCCTTGCCAAACGATTTCTTTTTTTTTTTTCTTCCCCCCAGATCCCCGACCCTTCGATCATCCCGCCCTCAAATTGGATTATCGATTCTCTTATCTTCCCACTAACGACTATTTTTCCTGATCATCTTATCGATCTTCTTGCACAAAAGGATGTGACCTTGGCGTTGCCACACATATTAACTTCCCCCTTTTTAACGGCCCATGTTTCCATCCAGCAATGTCCCCCTCTTAAGCCCTAGAATAGATTACATATTTTTTTCTTTTTCCCCCCTGTTGACTTCTGAATCTTTACCTCCCCCTAATGGGATTTTCTTTTTCCAGAACCCCCAGGCAGTATCCCACTGTTATATAACCTTGCTTTGTCCCTTTTTGTCCATATTGTGATATTGATACCCTCCCTTTTTTCTTTTTCCCCCCCCAACCACGTGCGGAAAACAGGGGTGTTACCATTTTATTTCGACGTCCTCCCCCCCCCCCATTTTCCCCTTTTTTCGAAAGGAAAGTCCCCTGGGGGTGCCCTCCGCCAACAAAATTGCCCCTTCACCTTTCTTTCCCGAGTTTTCCAGTCCTCCAGGAAAACGCCTTTTCCTCTTTCTCTCGATGGAAGACCCCATTTTAATCAGGGGATTTGTCCCCTTTTGATCTGAAAGATACCTTTTCATGAGTCTTTTGACATTGCATTATCCAGAGTCCTCTCTTTCTCGCTTTTCTTCTTAATTTCCCCCTCGATTTTTGATTTACCGCACACCCCCAACTGGTTATATCCACAACTGCCATTATGGGACTGGTAGTGCTTTTTTACAACGCTATTCGGTGTTCCACCCAACTTTCCTTGTCTTTCCCCCCTGAAATTCTTTAACCCAATAAAATTGTGCCCCTGATATCGCACTATGCCACTTCTTTCGGGATTTCCCTCCCCCCTTTCTCCCCCTATTCCCACGTATTATCCTTTTTTTTTTCCCCCCTAATTGTCCCCTCCCTCCATTTTGTGCATTTATTCCGAAATGTGTAGAGTGGTTCTCATCCCTTTACCGATGTAATAACCTTCAGGATTATCAGATACTCCCTCCCCTCATCATCCACTGATTTCCTCCCCCCTCCCCATTTACCTCCCAATATTACTGAGATATATTACATTTCCGCCAGTCTTAAGTACGAAAAACTCTATTTTTTTCCCTCCTCCGTGTTGTCCTTGTCTTTTTCTTTTTCATAAGATCTCATTTCCTCTGGTAACTGGCGAGCAGCGGGATTCTTTCCTCCATTTTCTTACCACATGTGGATGATGCTTGCCTGAGCTTTCGGGTCTCCTTTCTCTATGCTTCCTCAAAATGTCGAAGTCCCGAGAAATGCAAAAAAAGTTCCCTTCTTGCGCACTGAGTTGAATTATTTTCACGTTCCTCTTCCTATGATTGTCATCCCCCCTTTAAAGAAGTGGAATTTTACCCCCAAGAATAGTCGGCACATGAGTATTGTATCCTGATTTCGGACTAGTCCCAAACTTTTCCCTAACTTGAACCCCCTATTCCCGAAATTCCCCTTAATTTACAAGCGCAGAATACCCCCCTAATGGGAAAGAATATTACAAAGTTTTGCGGTAATTCTTTCCCAAACCTCTTCGTATGTCCCCCCTAGAGATCGTCTCCCTTAGGATTATGCACCCCAGAAACTCATGGCACCAACCCTTTCCTGGTACTACTCCTTATCGCCTTCTGGGACCTTCCCCTCCCCCAGAACTTTCCCCCTTTTTCCATGTATGCCATCGGCATAAATAGGGGCCCATGCTGTCTTCTCTTGCCGGCCGGCGACACTTAACAAAATCTTTTTTTTTTCTTTTCTCCTTTTTTTTCCTGTCCCTCCCTCTATAATGGAATGCTTGCTTTTCCCCCCTGAATGAAAATGTTTTCGTTCTATCAACCCCTGTCTCCCACTACCTCACCTTTTTTTCCTTGTTTTTAAGAAATTTTTTCATATCACCCCCCTCCTTCCTTGGAAGCAGTTTACCTCTCCTCTGCCCATGTTATGAATTTTGAAAGGAGCCGTCCTTTCAAAATACATTATGTTCCAACCTAACCGCCGTTTCTGTCCCTTGTAAATATCCCTCTGAACATCATTCTCTTTACCGGAAGATGGCCAGCCTTCAGTGGTCTTTTCGTTTCCTTCCATGCATCATTTCCAATAGAGGTTCCTGTGGTGTTTTTCCAAAATACCCTTGTTCACCTCTTTGATCAGTATAGTCATGTTTTCTTCCTGATAGTTAATATTGTCTATCATACACTTTTTTACGCTTCTTTCTCTAAATTGCCTTTTATCTGACCTTTGGACCTCCTATTTGAATCCTCTTGGCATCCCTGAATAAGAATCCTTTCTTCCGTCCTTTCTTGTTCGGTCTTTTCATTTCTCTTTCCAAGTTTTCAGGCCGATATGCAAATTAAGGCTGCCTTTCCTTAGTTTGTCCCAGTCCCTTTTTTTGGGACTCTTTCCCAGATTCTTTCATTGTCTTTGATTTTTAGTCGAACTCAAGGTGCTTCTCCTTGTTCCTATTACTTTTTTTATTAGGCCATTCTCCCCCTTTCGAGAGGCGGTAGCAGGTTGGTTTTCACCACGGGGCATTTTCCTTTTTAAACTTCTCTTACCCTGCTGTTTATGGCACGGCGCTCTTCAAGCCCATGTGATTTTCTTGAGCCAAGGCTGTTCCTTTCTCATCAATTACTTTCTTCTGAATCAAAACTGGGACCTTCCTAGGTGGTGATTTCTTTCCCCCCCCCAAAATCAGCGATTGCTTTTTGAGCTCATTTTTTTTGTAAAGGAACCTTGGTTACTGTCGAGGCGCATTTCCCGGTGAACATCCCCCCCGACTTTTTTTTTCAATTTTTTTTTCCGCTCTTTGGATTTTAATTTTTTTTCCGATATAATCTTTTTTTGTCCAAACAGACATTTATGGGATTTTTACATTCTCTCACTCCCCCCCCCTTTGATTGGCAACAGAATTACCACGGGCGTTTTTGTTTTTTTACGCATAGACCCAAATTTTCCCTTTTGATTTCTCCCTTATACCCTTTTCTTCTTTTGGTATCAACTTTTCTTCCAAGTTAAGACCGGTATTGAACAAACCCCAAAAAAACCTTTAGTTTTCCGGTTTCATTCTTGATGAAGGCCGATTCCTTTGAGTAGGATGATACCCCGGTTACCAGAATATTCCCCCCCCCGTATCAGGAAGCTCCTCCCAACCTTCTTACTGATATTTCTTTTGGTCACTGTAGGGCCCTCCCTCCACCATGTTTAAAGCACGAGCAATTTGATGTACCAGAATATATTTCTCCGGCATTTGCCCCCTTGATGTTCTTTTTTCAGGGGTTGGGGACCTAAGACAATGAATTATGATCCAAAGGGTGAATATTTCCCTGGTCCGTAACCCCTGGTTGTATTTTGGACTTTTTTTTCAAGACCCCCTCTTTTAAACTCAGTTCCCTCGGGCGATAGCTTCCCCATTCAGTGTAACTTCTTTCTGGGCAATAGAAAAAAGCTAGTGGATTCTTTTTCTCCGGAGTTTTACCGGCTTCTCCTGTTGTGCTGCGGTTTCCCCACTTTTATTCCCTTTTGAATGGGACCTTTCCCGGCGTTCCTTTTTAATTAACTTCCCCTGCTCACCCCCACTTCCCCTTCGCCTGTAGTTTTTTGTACCGCAGTTGTGAAGCTAGCTTTTTGTGTTTTGTGCTATTCCCAGGATAAACAGTTTTTTTTTTTTCAGCCAGTTAGCCCTTGGAAATGATACAGTAACCTGCAAGATCATTCAGAAGTATAAATCTGATCCTCTATATGAAGGGCGTATTTTTTCTTTCAAAAGTTCCCCCCCGCAGGTAGCCCCCCCTCGGATTGAGTTCAAGATCACTCGATTCATCCGGAATTTGGTTTGCTTATAACAATCAAATTCCTTATTATACAGTCATTAGTTTTTGCATACCCCTTGAAAAAGTCCCCCTTCTTCCCCGCAAAGGGAAAATACCCATTACATAAACTACCCCCTAATGAGATTTCACCTTCCTTCCCCTGCCCTTCAGGGCCTTCGTTTGTTCCCCTTTTTTCTCCAATTATTTAATTTACGATTCAAAGCTTCCCTGAGTAGTTCCTTCACTTCTTTCCAGTGATTGCTCTTTGTATCCCGGGAAGGCTTCCCCTCGATTTTTCCCCTCCCCCAGTGATTCCCGCCACCGAATCACCCCTTCTTTTCCTCTTGTCGTAAAAATAGGACCGCTTCCCTGATGCCCCCCGCCCGATTTTGCTTTTCCCTTTAAAATGTAACACCCCCCGGTCTCGGTGTAACGGTCTTCTTCATTTCTAAATGGTATCACTGCCTTTCCTCCCCGCTTTTAAATTTTAAGTACCTAAATTGTTTATTACGGGGCAGATGATACTCACTTCTTCTTAGTAACCTTTTTCCCCCTTTCGCATGCGGGCGATTTATTGGTACCCTAGTAAGTCCGATCTGATTAGGTTCCAGTCCCTTCTTCTGTACAGAACTCCCATATGTTCCCGGTTTCTCTTAAAGCAATATGGATTTTGCCCGCCCAAGCTATTGCCCCTCCGTTGCCCACTTGAATTTTCTGGCAGGAGGGGTAGTCCCCCCCCGGTGTCGTCGCTGAAGAGCCCCCCCTTCAAGACTTTCCCAGTTTCTTTCCAAAACCATGCTCTTCTTCTGGTTTACATTCCGGTCCGGTTTGTCCCAGTTGTCTTCCCCCCTCTTTTCTAATTATTTCATATTTGATGGTCCTACCATCCCTTTTTTGTGCCAATGTTCGCTGTGTTTGAG